>Ga0315298_1002991_pt1 | contig 27509 bp, 9 predicted proteins | sample WHS_1_MG_FD_203077 | JGI IMG/M metagenome (GOLD analysis project Ga0315298, IMG submission 203077) | Extremophilic microbial mat communities from Washburn Hot Springs, YNP, Wyoming, USA - WHS_1_MG | ecosystem: Environmental > Aquatic > Thermal springs > Hot (42-90C) | place: USA: Wyoming... | reverse complement strand
CTTCCAGGGCGACAGGTCGATGATCTGTTCCTGCCACTGTTCGCGTACGCCGTATGCGCCATAGACTGCTGACCAATTGTTGCCGTCGGTGGATACCTCGACTCTGGCCCAGTCGCCGTTTGCAAGCCGATACCGATCCCAGAAGCGCAGTACTGGCCAGGTGCTACCCGTCAGGTCCACCGCTGTCTGTGCATAAGAGTCGGAGTTATTTGTGTAGCTAAATCCGGGTGAATCGCTTAGGCAGGCAAGGCCCGAGTGAGCTTCATTTGTCTGAATGCCCCAGGTGCCAGTCAGGTTCCAGCTTTGGAGGGAACCTTCGAATCCGTCGGTGAATGGTAACGGGTTATTTAGCGTGCGTGCACTGCTTTCTGTTATGCTGTCGGGCGAGAACGTACCGTACGGGTTCACCACATAAACGCGGTAATAGTAAAGCGTGTTGAGGGCCAGGTTGGTGTCGGTAAAAGATGTAGTTGTTGGGTTAGTGATCCAGGCGACTAAGGTTGAATTTATGCCGACGCCTGGTGTCGTCGAGCGGAACACAGCGTAAGCGGCAAACGTCGGGTCGCTAGTTGCTGGCCAGCTAACGCGTATGCTATGCGAAGTGATTTGATCCAGCACTGGTGCAGGAACAACTGCCGGTGATTCAGCCACCGAAATATCATCAATATGCCAGCCGTCTGCGTTACCGGATGGGTCAGTAGTGATCCGGAATCGAACAAGGACAGCGGAATTGGTGAATGAGGCGAGGCTAATTCTGGCGCGGGTCCATGTGGTTGTTGAAGTACCGGTGAAGCTGGCCAGTGTTTGCCAGCCCACACCAAAGTTAGTGGAGATTTCCACATTACCGGAATCGCCTGAGGCGAAAGCGTACTTATGGTTAAACGATAGGACAGGCGAGACAGCCTTACCGGCGAGGTACAGGGGCGCCACCAATGTAAGCGATTGTGATGCGATGCCGTTGGCGTAGTTAGTTCCGGGCGAATCGCTCCAGGCGTGTGATGGTGAGGCGCGTCTTCGTCACTTAATGCCCATGGTGCGTCTGCAATCCATATATTTGGGCCGCCTTCGCCGTTGTCAACAAACGGATAGTCCATGCCCGGGTGCGTGGTGACGACAATTTCGTTGCCCAGGGTCAACAGCCCATTTGTGTTTACCACTGCGAGTCGGTAATAGTATTTCGTCTTGGGACATGCGGTTATATCAGTGAAGTTTGTAGTTGCAGCATTACTGATTTCACCCACAAGCGTAGCTGTGCGCCAGTCAACACCCGGTGAAAGTGAACGGTAAAGGCGATAGGCAGCGAAACCCGGCTCGGTTGATTGCGTCCAAGCCAGTGCAACTGAATTGCGGTTTGTCTGTGTGGCGGCGAGTGTGCCGGGTGCAGGTGCCTCGGCAATTAACACGTCGTCCACGTACCAGCCGTCCATGACAACAGAATCGTCCGTCACGAGCCTGAATCGGATACGGACATTGGCTGAGCCGGCGTATGGTGACAGGTCAAGTTGTTCGCGTGTCATAGCACCCAAGTTGCCGGTGTATGATGCGAGTGGGGGGTTGATCCAGGTGACACCGTTGTTGGTTGAGACCTCGACCAAGGCAAAATCGTACCCGGGCTCAATTGCATATTTGTGGTAGAATTGGAGTGCTGGGCGCACTGCGCCTGATAAGTTGATTGAGCTGGCAAGCGTTAACGCAGCGTCGGTGCTGTTTGTGTAAAATGTGCCCGGGCTGTCTGTGGCAGCGTGCGTGGGTGAAACGTATTGTGCGGTTGTTAATCCCCAACTGCCATTCGCGATCCAGTTTCCCAGCCCGGCTTCGAAGTTGTCGGAGAAAGGGTATGCTCCGGTTACTGTTATAGCGGTTGTTCCCAAGCCGATGCTTGTCAACAGAAGCTTAGCACATCTGAAGACAAGCCACTTCAAGATCCGAGGTTCTTTCATGTCAGTCACCCTAAAAATTTTCCTAAATTAGCACATGCATTTTCAGTTGGCAACAAAGCCAGCCGAAATTTTTACGCACTGGCCCAGAATTTTCCTGCCGCCGCCGGCGTGTATCCGGGTCCTTACAGCCAAGTCGCCTCATTGAACTGCACAACCAACAGCGCCGCATGCTGGAACAGCACAGGGGGAGTGTGTTTTTGCTGGCCATCAGTAAGCCAACAGCCAATTGTTAAGGGCTGATCAATGTGAATCGTATTGCTGCGCCAGCGCTGCAAGTTTATGAAATATCCGCGTTAAGGCACAGAACGTGTTGCCCACAGCTAAAGTGAGCAGAATAGCGCAGGTATGTTTTTGATCAGGGGTCCAAAGTGCCGGACTGGATCAGGCTGCGTTTACGCCGATCTCGTCACGCGCATTTTTTCAGCTTGCACAACTGAATGCATCCAGTTCGATCTCAAACAGCAAATCAGCCCGGCACAGGTCTGCGCAGGTCAAAAGAATGGGTAAATCCGTGTGCCCGGTTTGCTTTGCCCAATCGGCGAACAATGCAACATCGTGCATGTGCTTGAAATACGCCACTGCCCGCGTCACGTTGTTGAAGCTCATACCGCGCGAGTGGAGGATGGCTTCGACGGCGTTCATCGTAAGTTTGATCTGCTGAGCTGTATTGCCAATGTGCATGGTTTGTCCGTCGAGACCGACACTTGCAGTACCGGACACGATCAATCGCCGACTGCGCGGTTCGACAATTTCAATCGCGCGGCTGAATGCGCTGCCGTATCGGGTGGCGGCACACTGTGCCGGCGACGGCACCTCGCGAATGCACACGGTCGAATCGTGCGGTTTAAGCGCCCATGCTCCAGCCAGCAACGCCGTTTGATGCGGGTTTTTTGCGCCCACACCTGTACTTGCCGGTAACGGGGCGTCCCCGGCGAATCTACGTGCATAAAAGCCGGATCGCACCGCGTTAAAACGGGCGTACCAGTCAATGATGTTGTCCAGGAAAAACCAGGTACGCACGACATTGTTCATTTGCATGTCTGCGAGCCTGAGCGCGGTTTCAAACAGCTCGAATGTACGCGCGGCCTGTTCAGGCTCGGAGGCAAATGCATTGTCCGGATGCAGGTTGCCGAAAAAACAGTGTCGGCTGAAATCGTCTTCAAACGTGCAGCCCACAATGTGGCCGTGTTGGATCACAGGTTGAACAGCACGCCCGGAGACGGCGCGCACCTGCGCACCGGCAAGCTGTGCCGTGCCAGCGTCAGGACTTTCTATCCACGAGATTGGCCAGCCGATTCTGCCAAACCCAGTACGCAGCACGGTTAACAAGTCTGACCGCAACCTGACTGGGGCAAAGACGAACTGATTTACCGGACTCGAGTTGTGTTTCTTAAGGACTTTGACCATCCGCAGCGCGAATGTCTGAACAGGTTCGTCAGGCAAAGGTGTGGTTGTCAGATGCAGCTCACGCACACCAGCCAACTCAAGCTCGACAAGTCTCATGCCGGGTCGGTTTATGCGCCTTACGCGCGTGGGCGCAATCCGGCTCGGCGTGTACGGCGGTTTAAGTTTTTGTTTGCTCGATTGCATTATTGCACCAGGTCAGATTCGATTTGGCGATGGTATCCGGGAAAAAATTTGCTCAACGAAACACCCAGCTTGCACATGCGCAGCGTAACCGCTGCAACGTTGTGAGCGTCGAATTGTTATGACAGTTGCCGGGTGCGACCGTATTCGGGCCGGGTAAACCCAGCCTATGTAAAGCGCGGTTATGCATCCTCAACTTGTTAGAGGTGCCGAACATGTTGCCGGTTACACTCAAAGTTCACGTTGAGTGCGGTCAAGTAAAAGCCCGCACGGGTTCGGTACCACCCGGACGCAATTTCGGACAACAACAGCGGACCAGACCTGGTTGCACCTGCGCAAGACTGACTCGTGTATGGGTCGGTTTCACACGGCGCCAACCGGTGGCCCAATACAGAGATGTTTTTCAGCACATGTAAAGTTAGCCAGGTCGAGCAGTCGGGTCTGCGCCGGTGTTGCTGGGTAACGAAGCTGCTGGCTGCGAACAGGCTTTTTCACGCGCGCAATGCGTCGGGTCCGTCGGCGCCGGGTGTGTTGACGGTTACAGTCTACTGTTTGATAGCCGAGGTTTTGGCTGTGTCTGCTTTTGCAGCATCCGGAACCGGTACGCGCGCGCCTGGCCAGGCGAACGATTCTCAGGCGCATGTACCGGTGAGCGCCCCTACGCCAAATGCAGCCGCCATATTTGACACCGGTGTACCACCCCGACCCGAAACGCAGATTGACAGAATTGTGCTTGACCAACTGCAACGGATGGGCATCGCGCCTGCGAACCTTTGCTCAGACGCGGTGTTCATACGGCGGGTTTATCTGGATGCAATCGGGACGTTGCCAACGGCTGACGAGGTCAAACAATTCATGCTGGACAAACGCCCCGACAAACGCCGGTTGCTCATTGACCGGCTGCTCGAGCGTGATGAATTTGCGGATTACTGGGCGATGAAATGGTGTGACCTGTTGCGTGTGAAGGCCGAGTTTCCGATAAATCTCTGGCCTAATGCAGCCCAAGCGTATCACCGGTGGGTCCGGTCTGCATTACGCCAGAACATGCCCTACGACAGGTTCGCACGCGACCTGCTCACGGCCAGCGGCAGCAATTTCCGTGTGCCACAGGTAAACTTTTATCGCGCGATGCAGGATCGTAGCCCAGAAGGTGTTGCGCGTGCCGTTGCCCTGACATTCATGGGCGTGCGCGCTGAGAAATGGCCGGCAAACTCACTTAAGGGTATGGCAGCATTTTTTTCGCAGCTCGGCTACAAAACAACCGGCGAATGGAAGGAGGAAATTGTTTATTGGAATCCGGCTGCAACAAACGCGCAATTAGCCGGCGTCTTGCCCGACGGAACACGTGTCGAATTCAACGGCGAGCGTGACCCGCGTGAGTTGTTTGCCGATTGGTTGGTGAACCCGCAAAATCCGTGGTTCACGCGTAACATAGTGAATCGTGTCTGGTCATGGCTGTTCGGGCGTGGGGTTGTGCATGAACCTGACGACATTCGACCGGACAACCCACCAGTTAATCCGGCTTTGCTGGTGTATCTCGAGCATGAACTGATCGGCGCGAACTACGACTTGAAACACATCTACCGGCTGATTCTAAACTCGCACATTTACCAGCTTTCGTCCCTTTCGCGCACCAATGCTGCGGTGGCAGGAGCGAACTTTGCCTTTTATCCGGTTCGCAGGCTCGATGCCGAGGTCATAATTGACGCATTGAACCAGATTACCGGCGCAACCGACCAATACATCAGCCCTGTTCCAGAACCGTTTACAGTTCTTCCTGAGGCTGTGCGCGCAATTGCACTGCCTGATGCAAGCATCACCAGCCCGACACTCGAACTGTTTGGCCGCCCACCACGCGATACCGGGGTCGAGTCGGAGCGTAACAACCGGCTCACTGCAGCGCAACGACTCTACCTGCTCAACTCCAGTGCTATCCAGCGTAAGCTCGAGCAGAGCCGGTTGATCCGTTCACTGGCGAACGCTGACGTGCCATTGCCAGATGCAGTAACAACACTGTACCTGACGATACTGTCGCGGTATCCAACCGAGACTGAACTGCGTACTGTGCAGGCTTATGCGGACTCGGGTGCAACACGCACACAAACAATTCTTGACGTTGCGTGGGCATTAATCAACTCAGCCGAATTCATATACCGACACTGAAGTGAGACTTATGCGGTCGAGACTGTTCCACAGCCAAACGTACGACTGCCAGACTCGCCCCGGGTCGCCCGGGCCCGCATTGCATCCGAACTCGCTACCACCGACCGCACACGCGCATTGCAGTGCTCGGCACGCAAAGGCAGACGCATCCTGCGCATGTTTGACGGGGTGGATTTGTCAAACACGAGCCTGTCACAGGCAGTTGGCACGGTCTTTTCTTGTGGGAAAACACGTTGGAATTCGGAAAAGCCGATGAACCGGCACCTGAATGTGCAATGCAACTGAAAAAGAAAACAATTGCGGCTGTTGGTGAACAAGGCGGAATGCCGTTGACACGGCGTACGATGATCAAATCTGGTTTAGCGTGGGCAGTCTGGCTTGTGCTGCCGCGCCTAACCGCTTGGGCTGCACCGGCTGGCGTACCGCGCACCGTGCAAAAGGCCGGACCCAAGGCTAGGTCGGTCATTCAAATCTGGCTTTGGGGCGGGCCATCGCATCTGGATACATTCGATCCGAAACCTGAGGCTGGCAATGATTATTGCGGCCCGTTCAAAAACCCGATTCAAACCAATGTGCCGGGTATCAGGATTTGCGAGCTGCTGCCCGAGCTGGCGAAACAGGCCGACAAGTATTCCATCATTCGCAGCATGACACACGGCATTAATGCGCATGAAACAGCCGCATACATGGTTCAGACTGGGCGCCCACCTGGTGGTCGGCTTGTGTACCCATGTGTGGGCGCGGTTGTGTCGCTGTTCAAAGGCTACGACGCGGGCTACAAAGGGTTAATCCCGCCGTATATTGTGTTAACCGAACCGCAGGGACGATTTTCCGAGGCGGGTTTTCTCGGGTCGCGTTACAAACCGTTTGCAACCGGTGGTGACCCGGCAAAAACTCCATTTGCAGTCGAAGGGGTGATTACACCTGGCGTTTCCGACCAACGGCAGCTGCACCGGCGCGAACTGTTACATCAGCTCGACACGTTCGCGCATGTGCTGGCAGCAGACCTGCAACTGGCCGATTATCACAGGGCAGAACGCGAAGCGTACGAGATGATCCTGGGTGAAGGTGCCAAAGTATTTGACCTGACGCAGGAAAAAGACGAATTACGCGACCGGTACGGTCGAACCACATTCGGTCAGGCATGCCTTGTTGCGCGTCGGTTGGTCGAGCGCGGTGTGCCGTACGTCACAATCAACTACAAAGGATGGGACACGCACAAACAACATTTCCAGGCCATGCGCAGGTTGTTGCCCGAGATGGACAAGGGCATGGCAACGCTGTTGCAAGACCTAGCTGAGCGCGGGTTGCTTGACACAACAATTGTCTGGTGGAGTGGCGAGTTCGGGCGCACACCACGTATCCAATGGGAAGCGCCGTGGAACGGCGGACGCGGTCATTACGGCAGGGCATTTTGTGCCGTGGTTGCCGGGGGCGGGTTTAAGGGCGGTCGTGTTGTAGGTGCCACTGACAAACGCGGCGAGGAAGTTGTAGAAAGACCCGTATACCCGGTTGACCTGATCGCAACCATGTACGAGTTGCTTGGGATAGACGGCAACGCGCAACTGCCGAATCCGCACGGACTTGATGTGCGTGTGTTGCCAACTGCAGCCGAAAATGTCAAATCAGCAGGCAGACTGACCGAGCTTATCTAGATGAGACGTGAAGTTCGAAATCTGATCCTCGTGCCGAGCGCAAAATCAACAGCCTCACGCACACTTCGCATCATGTGGTTTGGCGAGAATCCTCGAATCCGAACACTCGAATCCGTCTCCGGGCTCGGGCTTTGGATGTGCAATCTCCTGGCTGCTCTGGTGCTGTGGCTCGGTGCCGCAGCACAACTTGCTGCACAGCCAAACCAACCGCGCATTGGTTACGTTTATCCGGCTGGCGGGCTTGTGGGCAGCACATTTCGTGTGGTGGTTGGTGGGCAATTTCTTGCCACTGTCACAAATGCGTTTGTGTCGTGCCCGGATGTGGATGCAAAAATGCTCGAATACAACCGGCCAATGGCGCCTAAACAGTTCAGTGAACTGCGTGACAAGTTGCGTGAGCTTGAGCAAAAACGGCGCGCTGCACGGCGTGTGCCCGGCTCGACCAACGCATGGACTGCCGCAGACGAAAAACAGTTAACTGAGCTTCGTGCTAAGCTGCTCAAAAACCCGCCAAACAGACAAGCCACACCTGCAATTGCAGAGACGATCACACTCGAAATCGCCATTGGTACAAATGCGCCTATTGGTGCACATGAACTGCGGCTCATCGGCACCAACGGCTTGTCGAATCCGCTGCGGTTTTACGTCGGGCAGTACAACGAGTTTACCAAGCCGCCCGTACGCGCCCCCAACCCTGACCTGGACAAGTTGCTCGAGCGTTTGGGCGGTAAACCGCAACTGCCCAGGTACACTGCGCGTATCCGGTTACCGGCTGTGCTAAACGGCCAGATTTTACCCGGCGGCAGCGACAGGTACAGCTTTAGCGCGCGCAAAGGCCAGCGGATTGTAGTGGCTGTCGCGGCACGGCAATTGATCCCATATCTTGCGGATGCAGTGCCAGGGTGGTTCCAGGCTGTGTTGACCCTGTACGACAATGCTGGACGCGAACTTGCGTGTGTGGACGATTTCAGATTCAACCCCGACCCGGTTTTGTGCTTCGACGTGCCCAAGGACGGCCTGTACGAAATCGAGGTGCATGATGCATTGTATCGCGGCCGCGAAGATTTTGTGTATCGGATCACGATCGGTGAAGTACCGTTCTTGACCGGTCTGTTCCCATTGGGTTGCTCAGCCGGACAACCAACCAAAGTCACGTTAGCCGGGTGGAACCTAGCCGAAACAAACCAAACCATTGAAGTCAACTTCCCGCTACCAGGCATCCACGAGCTTGTCGTTACTAATGCGGGACGTGTGTCGAACCCGATGCCTTTTGCCGTGGACACGTTGCCTGAATGTATTGAAACCGAGCCGAATAATTCACAGGCAACGGCCCAAGCCATCGTTGCGCCGGTGATCGTTAACGGGCGGATTAACGCGCCAGGCGACGTAGATGTGTTTAGGTTTGAACCCAATGATGGGGCCGAGATTGTGGTCGAGGTTATTGCGCGCAGACTCGATTCGCCTCTGGACTCGGTGTTGCGTGTTACGGATGCGGCCGGAAACCAAATCGCCGCCAACGATGATTCCGATGACAAAAGCTTCGGCCTGATCACACATCAGGCGGATTCTTACCTGCATGTGCGGTGCCCGTCAGGCGGTCCGGTGTACGTGCATGTTTGTGATGCGCAGCGTAAAGGCGGTCCTGACTACGCGTACCGTTTACGAGTCAGCCCACCCAGACACGATTTCGCATTGATGATTGTGCCGTCGAGCCTGAGCGTGCGTGCGGGCATGAACGTGCCGCTCACGGTTTATGCATTGCGCAAAGACAGCTTCACAAACGAAATCACACTCGTGCTGAGTAATGCACCGGACGGGTTCAGCCTTGCCGGTGCACGAATTGGCCCTGGCCAGGATAATGTCCGGCTTACGTTGAAAGCACCGCGTTTGCCGACGCTCGAGCCGGTCGCACTTTCCGTGGTTGGAGTTGCAACAATCGGCGGGCACAATGTGGTCAGGCATGCCGTGCCTGCTGACGACTTTATGCAAGCGTTTGCGTACCATCATTTGGTACCGGCCAACGAACTTTGCGTGATGGTGCTTCCAAACCGGCGCCCACGTGTCATGGCTGGCGTGCAGGTCCTGAGCACAACGCCAGTCAAAATCCCGGCTGGTGGCACTGCCACCGTGCAGATTTCAATGCCCGTGCCTGCGTTAGCCAATCAATTCGAGTTCGAGCTTGATTCACCCCCGGATGGTATCACGCTGCAAAGCGTCGAGCCGTTTGATCGAGGCATCCAGCTCGAGATCGGCGCTGACCCTGCCAGGGTTAAGCCCGGCGTCAAAGGCAATCTAATCGTCAATGTGACACCGGGGCGACTTCAGCAAGCCGGTTCGGAACCTGCCACACGGCCACAGGCACAACGTCGGGTGCCCATTGCTACATTCCCTGCCATTCCATTCGAGATTGTCGGTCAGGAATGAGCAGGTGAATGAGCCGACCGTTTTTTGGGGGTCGTTCAGCGAAAAACCTTAGCTACACAAAGGTGCGATCAGACTGTTTGGGCACGCAGCGCGCAAGGTATGGATCGGTCTGAGCAGCGCCCTCGCCTGCGATTCGCTCGCGGGCACATGTCCAAATGCAGTTTGCACCCATACCAAACTACAATTACCACCGGGTAACAGACATGCACCCGGCCGATGCCATTCCTGGACCAGCACATCTGGACTTTCACGGCCTCGGTTGCATTTGACGAAATTCCTCATGTGATAGTTGCTGACATGAAACCATACCACGCTTTACGGTAGCGGCATTGTGGAAAAATCGTTGTGGCCCGCCCTCGAAACACCGCGATGCATCCACAGCACGTCCGCGGTGTCATCGGGTTTGATTCCGCTATATTTGCCGGCGGTGTCGAAGTGTCGGCTTCAATCTTAATTGAGACAGCCAAGAACCGGTTGAATTGCATTTCAATTCTGTGGTGTGCGGCGGGCATACCATAGTGTTGAATTGTCTGCGGTAGGTGCGTTCGTTATCGGCGGTCCGGCAAAAATTTTTGGATCCGGCAGTAACGGCGCAGCTTCATCGAGGTACAAACTTGGTTGGGGCGGGTGGTTGTAACCGACGTTTTGGCACGCGCCAGCCAGCCAGTGTTGCGGAGATACATTTGGGTGAACAAAAGGTGTATGATGAGAATGCTTGTCGCATTAAAGCGCAACTGTTTCCCAGCGTTTGAGCACCAGATGATTTCCCTCGCGCCGGGCCGCCAATGAGGTCGGCACTGAGCACTGGTGTAGCCTTCTGGCTGTTTATGGACAATTTGCCCCTGCAGAACAAACAGCAGCGTTTCAGGTTCTGTTTCACAGTTATCGGTGTTGCAACACGCGCCTCGGCCCGCAAACCGCCCCTGGATACACATCGCTTTCAAGAGCCGGATAGGGCGGATCGAGGTCCGAAACGTGCGGCGCGTCGCCGTATCCGCCGGGTCCAGTACGGTCCGCTGCCATCGTCATCAAACACCGCAGCTACATCCGCAATTTCATCGTCCCCATCAATGCATTTGCGTCCAAAGAAGCGACAGGTGTACGGTGCCAGTTGCACCAATTATTCGCAGGAAGTGTAGTGGCATTTTTGCATGGTTCGCTAGCGGTCTTCAGCACGACTGCATGGTTTCATTAGGACGGCTACCCCGGCGTCCTTTGCAGTTCTCAACATGAGCGAGTGCCAAAAAATCGCGTTTTAAAACCGCTCGATACATCAGTTGTGTTACGACGATTCCGTGTCGGCTGGGATAGGCCAATGACAATGCTAATTTCATGGGTGCGTGGCTAGCGTCCGAATCTCAGGGCCAGCGTAGTCGTAGCGAAACCAATCCAAATCCACATACCCCGACTCTCCTTTGTTGTTGTAACAGTACAGACCGACGCGCGTGCCACGATAGTAACCCCAGTCAAACTGATACCAGTCGCCAAACGTTGTAAATGTTATGCCATCGAGACTATACGCGTACTGACACCTGCCATCCAGCCCCCAGGTTGACTGCAAATAGATAACGTTGTTTGTAATCGCGGGTCCGCTGGTGACACGACCATTCAACCAGAATTCCAGCGTGCGCGTTTCGCCCGATTGATGGACGCTCAGGGCCGAGTACCCACGTGCAAAGTGGCAAAGACCCGCCCTCTGTCCGTCGGCCATGCCACTAATGTCCAACCTCACCACCACGCGGTTAGTGGCAGTGCGGTAACACCGTTGCGTCAGCGTGTTACCTGCCTTGCGCATATTATCTGGCTCGAACGGCTTGAATGCACGCAATCGTAGCCACCCGGGCCGTTCCGTCAATGACCACATGTCAGCTCTTGGCTGATGGTTCCATTCCCATTGTGGCCCAAGGCAAGGCGCATCGAACTCGTCACTAGTTTGTGGTGTAACGATCGGCGTGCCACTAACCAGCTTGCGGCTGGCCCACACCATGCGCCCCAAACCGTCCGGCCCGAGTTCACCTATGACCGGCCAATTGTCATTCCAAGTTACTGGCAGCAAGCTTAACGCGCGGCCTTCCCACGCACCCGTCCCATGATGAGTGAGGAAATACCAGTCACCTGCCTCAGTTTGTACAAGAGCACCTTGATTCGGCTCGTTAGCCTCGCGCTGTGGATGCATGAGCTGTTTTACCTCAGTGTATGGGCCGGTAATTTTGCGCGCCCGCTGGATCATGAGATAGCGACCCCGACCAGGCTGAAATTCACTGAAAATGTGGTAGTACCAGCCATTGATTTTGTAGAGTTTATTGGCTTCACGGCGATTGCCCTCGTTGATCAACACCCTGCTTTCAGGAATGAGGTCGCGTCCGTCCGGCGTGAGCTTGAACAGATAAGTTTTGTACCCATCGGCAAAATGGGTGCCGACAAAGTAACCCTGCCCGTCATCATCCCAAAACGGACAACAATCGTCCCACCCCGCAGAAGCCATCATCCGATGCAACGGCGCCCATGGTCCAGCCGGATTAGTTGCCGTGGTCATAAAATAGCCTTCGTCTGGCGTGCCAAAATACACCCAAAACCCGTCCGTCGTGATGCCGGATGGCACCTGCCCAAACCCCACGTCCATACCGATTCATCCGATCCCAGTTCAATTCCGGGCCGATCTCGCGTAGATCAGACACGACGTGCCCTATGATCCGCCAGTTCACCAGGTCCTTGGAATGGAGCACCACCATGCCGGGTGCGAAGTGCATAGTGGACGAAATCGCGTAGTAATCTGAGCCTACCCGTATGCAATCCGGATCACTGAAGTCGCCCGGTAACACCGGATTGCGATACGTACCGTCGCCTTGGTCACCCCATCGAAGCCAGTTACCCCAACTGCCGACGTCATACGCGGTGTCTGCCCTGCTCACACCGGTCTTCTGAAGCACACCAAGGACTTTGTCATTCGTAATCTCCGCATGGCTTAAATCGGCCAAGCAGACTGAACCGAGGATAAAAACCTTAAACACATGGTTGAAAACCCAAAGTTCACTGCGCATCGCGAGAGACTCGATGGTTCGACATCCATGCTTTAACATGCCCCTCCGAATGTGCAACCCAAAGGCATGACAACGAGCTGAGATTCCCAAACACGGCCTTAACACGGGTTTCATATGGCAAGTTTCAGATGAAGAACGGTACATCGTCAATCGTTTGAAAGGGTACATTCCCATGCAGTGTTTCTGCTGAGGATAGGTAGTGTCGCCAATTTTAGTTTTCTGCGGTGATTGGGATTGTCATGGTGGACCGCCGTTGCTATGCAATGTAGTGCCGCCACTGCTGGCTCCGTGCAGCCAAGCCCGGCAAAAAGTTGGGCGGACTTACGTTCATCCTTTCGTTCCGGACCACCCCGCGTCGGCGGCGGAGGCGAAACAATCAATGCGTAGATTTGGTCGCCGTGAGACTGACAGTCTCAGCAGCGAATGCGTGTTTGCGTGTTGGCTCAGCCAGCAGCCGAATGCACAGGCCGCTTTCAACCTGTGTGAATCCCAGTGCACCCAAATGCCCGAGCATGCTGATATTTCGCCAGCTATCGTGCGGTTTACCTGCGCCATTCAATCGCCAAAATGAGCCGGGACAGGCACTGGCTGCGCTACTATGCTTGCCGTAGCCGGCTCGAGGCCGTTCCGCCGCGCTGTCAACGTAACTGTACCGGGCTGAAAGGTGGAACGAACCGCCACACGATTGATGCCGCACTCGGTATAGAGCCAGAGGTGGTTGATCGAGTTTGTTCGGCCGCTGTTGTAGCCACCGCGCCAGATTGCCGGGCCTTCGAGCTGGAAATCCACGCGTCCTTCATCGGTCGGGCAACGGCGCCCTTGTGCGTCCACCACCTCAACGTCGAACAAGGCCACGTCTGCGCCGTCTGCGTGGAAGCCTTCCGGCGACATGATGGGCGTCAGTTTCAGCTTTTTCGGTTCGCCGGCGGTTTCAACCTCGGCTTGCGCAACAGTTTTATCTTTTGATTTGGCGACGGCTAAAATTTTGCCTGGGCTAAACTTGACTTCCGGGAATGCGTAGATGTAACCGTTGGTCGGTGTATTAGATTTGCCAATGAACTTGCCGTTCACAAACAATTCGACGGTGTCGCAGTGGTTCGCCGCAACGTAAACCGTTTTGACCGTGTTCGACGGGTAATTCCAGTGGCCGATGATGTGAATATCGGGCGTATCGCTTTGCATCACGCGATAGACATAAAACGCCTGCTTGGGCAACCTGACTGCGTCAACCTTGCCGCTCACGCGACACACTTCGCTGTCGTATTGTCGCCCGTGGCTGTTCGAGTCCGACCAGATGATTGAAGCGTGCCCGGACCATTTGGCGCGGTTCGGGTCGGTGTTGGTAATGACCTGCGCGCGGTACGCGTGGTAACGTCCGGCTGCGGCAATGCAAAACGTTTCGCTGTTCCATTTCCAAGTGTCGTTGGGGCCGGGCTTGAACCCGAAATGTGGCGGTGAATAGTCATCCCAAAACCGCCGCGCGGCTTCGTCGCGGAAATCTTCCGTCTCGATGATTGGGGCACGGTCACGGCGCTCATGACTGTATGCCCGAAACATGTTCGTCGGCCCTGTAAGTCGGTCGGTGCGTTCGTCCTGGCCGATCATCACGCCGAAATACTCTGCGAATGGGGTGGTGGCTGGATCGTTGAGCGAACGACAGCCCATCGCGCGCCCGCCGTGCGGGTCCAATTCCTTTCGCAACTCAAGCATCTGTTTCATGTGTTCGGCACTGATACCGCTGTTGCCGGCTTCCCAGAACAAGATGCTCGGGTTGTTGCGGAAATAGATGATGGTGTTGCGCATCACTTCAATGCGCTGGTCCCACTGGCGTCCGGCCACATCCTTTTCTTTGTCGCCGGCGGGCACAATCTGAATGATACCGAACCGGTCGCACGCCCGGACATTTGCCGGGCGCGGCGCAACATGCATCCAGCGGATGTAGTTAGCCTTGCTGGCGCGGATGAGTTGTGCGTCGAAATCGTGCAGCCAATCCGGGTATGCACCTCCGAGTCCCGCCCATTCATCGGTGCTGCGCTGGGCATAGCCAGTGAGCCAGACAAAGCTGTCGTTGATGTAAACGCCGCCTGTACCCGCCCCGCCTTTGAATGCCGTCTTGCGAAAGCCGGTGCGCGTCTTTACCACGTCCACAACCTTGCCATCTACCGTAAGAATGGAATAAACGTCGTAAAGGTTTGGCGTGCGGTCGCTCCAGAGCTTCAAATCTTTCACCGTGCCCTGCGCGAGCAGTGTGAGGATTTCACCGTCAACCATGTCCGCTGTTTCACCTTTGAACTGGGCGCAAAGGTTTCCGTCGGTATCTACAATTGCAACCGACAACTCGACGCTCTGCTGGTCGCCGGACTCGTTGCGCACCTCGGATTCAACAGTCACGGTCGCCGTATTGTCCGCCACGGAAATGTTTGTCGCGTACACATACACGCCCCGCGTCCTGAGATTTTCGTACAGCGGCAGAGTCTGATAAACCCTACCCGTCAAATGCAGGCGGACGTTGCCCACAATGCCACCGTACATCGGGTTGAAATCACGTGTGTTCCACTGAAATGGCACGTTGGTGGTTTCTTCAGTGTAATCATGCCGATTGTTCACCTTCACAGCCAAAACGTTGTTCTCGTGCCAGAACTTCACCATGTCCGTCACATCAATGCCACATGGCGTGACGCCGTTTTCGTGTTTGCCGGCGAGCCGGCCGTTCACGAAAAACCACGCAGCCTGGCGGATGCCTTCAAACTCAATGAACACCTTGCCGCCCCGCGCCGCAGCAGGAAGCTTAAAATGTTTCCGATACCAGGTGACGCCCTCGAACAGGTCGCGTTCGCCGCCGCGGGTGATGATGTTGTCGAACGTGTCCACGTCGTTGAACGTGTGCGGTGTGCTCACGTCTGCCCAGTCCGAGTCAATGAATTCGACCTGGGCCGCATTTGTGGCGTCGCCCTTGAAAAACTTCCACCCACGGTTGAAGTCCAATACCACACGCGCCGACGGCTGGGCGACAAACTTCTCAGCCGACATGAGTTCCGGCACGACTCCAATCCAAATGATTACCACCAACCCTCTCCAATTCAGCTTCATGCGATACAACCTTTTTGCTCCTGTTCCAAAGTTGCCATGTCGCTTCATCCCGATGCAAGGATCGTCAGAACCGATGTATCTCACCGTTTGCCCTTGTGATCAGCGGAACAGTCATCACGGCACTTGCAGCATGTAGAACTTTTGAGGTGCGTCCGGACTAATACCGTTTGTGATGGCGAAATTACCATTACCATCGAATGCATTTGTAGCGATTGGTGTCCACATGGCGATCGGCAGGGCCAAATTGGTCGAACTCAATAGTGTATATGTGCCGCAGGGTACACCACCCGTACCGGTAATAACAATGTTAGCGCCCATAACCTCGATCCTGTTGATAAATGGTGGAGTGGCTACAATCACCTTGATCGTTCCGTTTATGTTCAATCCACTTATGTCCCACGCCAGTGGGCTAGGTAAAGGCGGCAAAAGTATGCTGCCAAACGACCCGGCGTAGCTCTGGGCATTAAATAATTTGAACGTGTTACCTGGAGCAAGTGTACCCCCCACATTAGTCACAACAAGCGTTCCGCCCAGGGTCAGCGGCCCGAAAACGCGCACTGCATCATTAGTCAAAGGCGTGTTCGATATCTCAAACACGTTCGAGGAACCAGGGACGAGTACAAGCGCGTTGCTGAAGGTCAGCGTCCCGATGCCGTTGCTGCCGGGCGCAAGAACTGCCCCGCTACCGACAGTAAAATTCCCAATTACCGTTCCGTTACCTGAAATTGTCTTTCCGGAGGTCAAGGTCAACGACCCGCCCGATCGCCCAGCTACGTTAAATACCGCATCGGCCGAGACTTGGATCAACGATGAGTTTGGTATCTCACCTGCATTCGTCAGCATAAGCACACCAGATTCGATCACAGTCGGGCCTGAGTACGTATGCGACTTGGTAAGCGCAAGTGTACCGGTGCCGCGTTTGACGAGTCTGCCTGTGCCACTGATCACGCCGAAGTTAGTGTCAGTCACAAGGTCGCTCCGATTAAACACAAGAGTTGCGTTGTTTGTGATGTTGCCTGAGCCGATGGTCCCTGTTGTTCCCCCATTTCCAATTTGTAGTGTGCCAGCAGTAATGGCTGTCCCACCTGAATACGTGTTTGTGTTACCTGTCAGTATCCATGTGCCAGTACCAACCTTGGTGACTGAGATACCATAAATTGAGCCTGCGAAAGTAGCATCGGTGTTTTTGGCGCCCACTATCCATCTGGCGTTACTCAAACTCGAAAGTGCGCTGCCGGAAAGCGCGCCAATCGAAACTGTGCTGCCGCTTGTCACATGATAAGCACTGACCTGGTCCCCCAAATAAATACTCGCGTTCGGATAGCCATAGGAATTGGCAATACGGAAATCGCCTCCGTCGCTGTCGGCGTACACATTAATTTGGCCGTAAAACTGTGACCAATCCCCATAGAGCGTGGTCCGGACGTAGTACACCCACATATTCAACGTGCCGCCCCCAGTAAGTCGCCCGCGCATGTCGCACCTATCATCGGTGTAAAGTGCACCAGCCGAGTTAGTGGGCACATGCAAGTTCCAGTTAATTTGGTCGTACGTGCTCGTGTCCCTAAACATTGCAATAGCACCGCCATCTAGAGTTACCGTGCCGGAACCAAAGCCGTATTGGTTAGCCGTCATTCCACCCAGGCTGATTGTACCTGCCTTGACTACGGTGCCGCCCGTGTATCCGTTGCTGCCTGTAATCGCCAGTGTGCCAGTACCTAGCTTTTGTAATGCGCCTGGGCCGACGAGCTGTCCTGCCAGTGTCAATTGACCGGAGGTAACCTCGATTGAATTTGTCCCTGCCTGCAGTGTGATCCCGCGGTCCGTGTAACAATCGTTGGTCACGCGCAATGTCGCCCCATTGGCCAGCACGAGGTTTGTTGGGTTCGGTGACGCGCTACCCAGGGCGCTTGGGAAGCCCGAAGGCCCCAGCTCAGGCACAACCAAAACTCCTCCAGCAATTATTGTCGGTCCAGTAAACGTGTTGTTTCTCGCGAAAATGCTTAGTACACCCGAATTGCTTTTTACAAGACTACACTGGCCAATTATCGCCCCGGAACCGGTAAACGTGTAGGAGCCGGTGCTATCCACTACGATATTTGCCGGATTCAAATCACCCACAAGGTTTACAACGGGATTTGAGAGGCCGGTGTTATCGAACCGAACTATGTCCCCCGGCACAAAAATGTCTTTTACACCTCCAGTGAGCCAATTCGTTGTGGTAGCCAGATCCCAAACGTTTCCGCCGCTGCCACCTGTCCAAACTACTGTGGCAGGCGCGCGACAAGGCTTAACAAATAAGCCAATTAACCCCGGCGGATTCGTCAACACAACTGGGATTCCTGGCAAACCTTTTACCGAGAAATTTTGTAATCCTCCATAGAGCGCCCCCGAATACGTGATAAGCGGATAAACCTGTCCAACAGCCAGATTACCCTGCAACCGATTGACCACGATGTAATTCGTCCCCTGCAAGCCAACATCACCAAACACAATCACTCGATCGTTTTGCCCGTCCGGTGCTGAAGCCAGGTCAAACTCGTTGAATGTAAACCCGCGCAACGCGAGGCTGTTACTGATAGTAAGTGTGCCTGTGGAATTGGTTCCTTGGCCTGGGCTCACCCCACCCGCGAATTCCACTGTGACACCGGCACCTAAAACGCCCGTACCACCGATCCTCCCATCGTGCCAGACTCCACCCCAAACCACAACCGGGCTGGCATCCAACCGACCATTCACAATCAATGGGCCACTGCTAACCAAGGTGACCCCGGAATAATCGTTGGTAGTGTTAATGACCAACCGACCGCGGCCACACTTGGTCAGTCTCATCGGCCCAGTCAATCGACCGCCCCCGATAAATACGTAGTCGGTCGGCGAGTGAACTGTGACACTGGCCGGTGTCAAGCTTCCTACCAACACAACCGGGGTAGAATTTGTGCCTGTCATGTCAAACAGCACGCTTGCTCCGTTAAAAAACCGTGCTGGGGAAGTTGTGTTAGTGGACCAGAACCAATTTGTGCGCCAGTTGGCAGTTACAGTGTCCCAGACGTTGGAAGTTGGACTCCCGCGCCAGACAAGGAGTGCGCTCGATACTGGCGGGACTGGGGGCGGCGCCATGTCCTGACCAAGGTAATAATCTGGGTAACTAGCCTGGTAATATCCCTTGGCGGTGCATTGCACTCGATATGCCGGGTTGTGCATCAAACAATAGAGGCGGTTTGTAGCTGGGACTTTGGTGGTGTAAACTCTTAACTCGGAATAATCGTTCGCCACCAGAACGAGTTCTTCACGCCAGTCGCCGATTATGTCGCCCCAGAACGCTGCCCGGCCGCCATAAGCTGTGTGAACGCCTTCCTGGTAAACCGAATAAAGGCGCGACCAGCCACCATCCAAATTGTACTTTTCGATGGCAGGGTTGTACCCGCTGGAATCAATTCCGCGCACGTGCTCACGCACCAAGTCTGCGTCCCACCACAAACCTTCGTTTGGCCACGGGGTTGAGGTATGAATTCTTTCGCCCTTGCAATTGTATATTCCGCCCATTCCGACGCCGAACATCTCACAGCCTTTGTATCGTGGGTCAATATCCAATGCCTTGCCCCGCCCGACGTCCACATTGCCACCTGCATACCATTTTTTGATCATTTTCCCGCTCCCGGCTTCGTACAACGCCATTCCAAGTAATGTAGGGTTGTTTTGTTGAATTGCGAATGTCTCAAGTCCAGGTCGTTCAGGGTCAATGTCGGTAGTATCATGCCTGTCGCCGTGTATTAGTTCTGTGTTGAACAAAACGGTGCCGTCGTCATCCAACGCAAATCCACCCAGCGATATCTCGTCCTTTCCATCCCCATCCAGATCAGCTATCCGGACCTGGTGGAACACGCTGCCCCAATCTCCACTCGTGTATGGTTTACTCCAGCGCTGGGTCAGCATGCCGTCGCGGTAATCCCATGCAGTGCAAATGTGCTGAAACACTCCATCATCGCGTCTGTTCGCGCCAAAAAACACAATTGATGGCTGCACCCCGTCCAAGTACGCAATGAAAAACCAACCATTGAGCGGCCCGTCACTCAACCATGGATTTGGCACGCCCGCCCGTGCTTTTTCGACACCTGTTTGGCCGTCCAGAACCGAGAGAAACTGTTGATTATTGTTGGCCGCACTTACCGATCCGACGACCGTGCCCACGCCATTTCGAAACACAACGCCATTGGCTGTGCAGATCAACACCTCGGCAAAACCATCACCGTCCAGATCGTACACTGTCACCTTGTCGCCGTGGCCGGTGCTGATGGCCGACGAGCCGGGTTCGATATTGTACTGGTTTGTGCTGTTGAACCCGAGATCCACTTGGAACAACAACTCGCCAGTGCGCTTGTAGCCTTGCAAATATTGTGGTGTCCCCGCCGTCGTAGAAAGCCGGTCAACTACGAAGTCGTATTCGCCATCACCATCCAAGTCGCCAACCCAACAGAACTTTACATCGTACGGCGGGTACGCCCCACCGATAACGGGTTGCAGAGGCACACTAAGGTACTGCCTAATTGGCGCATTGGGAGGCAACCCGGCTGGCGTACTCATCGCTTGTGTGACGCCGCCAAACACAGGCTCCACAAACCACGCGTTTGACACAGATAGGTTTGCTGCCGTATCAACGAAATCAGTTGTATTTGTGAGCAATTGCGCATTTAAGCGGACCAGTGGGCCACCCGCAGCGGATCGGTACAGGTTAAATCCGGTGTCAGGCGGGTCTGTGGCCAGCAATCGCCAGCCAATGTACACGCTGGACGTGCCCGTACGTATTGCTACGACACCACGACCAAGCTTTTCCATCTGCCGCTGCGCATGTGCATGTGACCCGCCCACCAGAAGAAGAATGCCGGTGCAGACCAACGCTGTTGCGGTTCCCGAGCGTACCCACTCGACTGCCCGAAGACATGCGCGCCGGGCGCCGATGGCAAAAACCGTTCTTACGTTTCTTCGAGTCACACTGTAGCGCAAAATACAACGACTTATCGCTAATGTCATTTCGTAGGGAAACATTCCGGGGTACATGCACCGAGTTTTGTCCCGGGGTTACCTTTGCAATTTGTTCGTATCCAGACCGTGCAAGTTCATGGGGCCAGGTACGGCTTTAGAACAACAATATGCCCGCCGACAACGGATTAAAGTTGTGCTGAATCGTTTTGCTACGGCTCGGTTCCAGCTTAAAAGCCCATACCGCCGGCGCCACAATCTTCGGGCGCCGGCGGTATTTGATGGCATTCAGATAGATCGCCGACAGCTAAACTCAAGGATACACAAGCCTGAAGAACACGTTGGCCTTGCCTTTATCAATCGTGATAAAGACACGGTTTGTCGCAGCCGATCCTGGCCAAGTGAACCACTGATTGGTCGCGACCACACTCACAGCGTTTGTTTCAAGCCGCCAACCAATGCGGTCCTCCGGCCAGCTCAGCTCTAATGCGTTGCCGACCGCCCTCCAGGTTATGTTGGTTGGGACAGTGTTAACTGGTGGTGGTGGCGGTACTGCACCGCTTAACACACGAACCGTGCCGTCAATGGCGAGCATATTTGTCCAGACGTATTCGATGGTGTAATCTGCGTTGTATTGAGGCAGATTGACAGAGCTGAACGCGCCACTCACCGGCACACTAAACAGTTTGAACACGTCGCCTGTGCAAAGATCGTTCGTGCCCAATTGAGTCACGTTAAGCGTGCCATTGGCCGCTGTTACGGAGGCGCATGTGATCGAGTCACATGCAGCCCGCGATTGCGCACGTGTCACTTTCATGTTCACAATTCCATTTATCTGCAGGTTGCCTGTGATCGTGAATGTGCCAACCGCGTCTTCGAATCCTGGGGCAAGTGTGCCGCCCCAATCCACCAAAACGTCGCCGTACACGGTACCGTTACCGGACAATGTTTGCGAGGTGCTTGAGCCGACAGGCAACGTACCATCAGTGCGCCCGCGCGCATCAATTGCGCCTGGTGCTACAACTGTGATTGTAGGTGAGGATTGCAGCTCGCCGTTCATGCCGGCCGAATTTGTAGCGAGCGCTAGAACACCGTTGCTCACGATCGTGTTGCCGGTATAGGTGTGTTGCGCGGTTAGTGTCCATTTGCCGGACCCGACCTTGACAATGCTAATCGCATCAAGGATCTGCCCGTCAAATTGCGCATCTGTGTTCAACCCGCCAACAAGCATTGTCATAGGCTGACCCGGCGAGCCACCTCCACCCGAGGACGACCGGATCGTCGAAAGCTCTGTGCCGGTCAGCTCGCCAAATGGGATTGTGCTGCCCGAAGCGGCGCGTGAATACATGCTGACGTTATCACCGAGATGGACGCGCGCATTGGGGAACCCGGCCGCATTGGCAATGCGAAAGTCGTAACCGGAAGGAGCAACCGGGCTGGCCACCACATTAAGTTGGCCACTGAACCCTACCCAGTTCGCAGTGATGTCACCCCGGACATAGTTCACCCCCAGATTAATTGTACCACTGCCGGTTACCGTACTGCTCATTGTGAAGCGTCCAGGCAACCAGAACGTAACGGTCTGGCCTGCAGGTACGTTAATCGGCACGGCGAAGTTGCCGGCACCGGCGTCAGAGATACTTGCAATTCGCGCACCAGCTAGCTCGACAAGTGAATCTCCATAGAACGTGACTGTGCCAGTGCCAAACGCACCGTTGTTAACCCTCTGGTAACCGACATCCGCCGGTGAAGTAGCAGGTGGAACAAGTACAACCGTTGCGTTTGAAACAATCGTGCCGCCTGAATATGTGTTTACATCTGCCACAGTGCTGATCTGGTTGGTCGGGCCCATCAAGACCAATCCGCCCGTGCCAGTCACCAAATTTGTTAGGGTTGGTGCCTCAGGCCGATTTATGACCAGCAGACCGGGCCACATCACTGTAATTGGCCCACGACCAAGTTGGCCGACCGGATTCACGCCATCGCCTAATTGCAGCCGGCCAGCCGTGATGAGGGTTGGACCGTAATTGTTGGCTTCGTTGGTAATTACGAGTGTGCCTGTGCCAACCTGTGCCAGGGTACCGTTTGTGCCGAGCACAGCAACCGCATTGGTAATGGTGTCGGCGCGGTTAAACGCCAACGTGCCGCCATTGGTAAGTGTGACACTGCCTGCGGTGCCGAGTGTGCCTGTCACACCCCCTGCACCAACTTGCAATGTGCCGGTATCAACCACTGTGTCTCCGGCCCATGAATTGTTGGCGGCCAGAACAACTGTGCCCGGCCCGCGAACGATAAGATTGCCGATGCCGCTGATTGTGCCATAGTTGGTCACGATACCTGTACGGTTGAACACAAGATTACCGTTTAGACTAACGGCTCCTGTGCCGAGTGACCCGCTCGGGCCGCCTTTACCCACCTGCAACGTGGCATCCTGCCCAATTACCGTGCTGCCGCTATAGGTATTGTCCGCTGATAAGATGAGTGTTCCCGCCTGGACTGTCAGGGTGCCCGTGCCACTGATCATGCCCGGGACCTCACGTGTATCCGGCAGGTTGAACACCAGTGAAGCGTGATTGGTGATCGGGCCTGTGCCAAGTGAACCGGATACCGTCCCAATACCAACCCGCAACGTGCCTCCTGAAATAACTGTCGGCCCGGAATAATCGTTTATGGTCAAAATTGTTAGCGTGCCTGTGCCTGCCTTGCGGAGTTTTGCCAGCCCGGTCAGCTTGCCTGTTCCTTGGAAGGTATAGTCTGCAGTTGCGTCAACAATTGCTTCGGCGGGTGAAAGCGAGCCGACCAGATTCACCACCGGATTTGTCGCGCCCGTTGCGTCGAACGTTACAGTGTCACCGTTAAAGAAGTAATCTGAAATGCCCACATTCAACCAGTTACGTGTAGTAGCGACGTCCCATGCATTGCCGTTCAGCCCACCAACCCAGACCAGTGACGCTGGTGTGCCGCTAATGACCAGGTTGATGCTTTTACCAATCGGATCATGCGCTAGGCTCGGCGTTAATCGCGACATTGGGTAACCAGCCAATGTTAGGTTTCCTGTGCCACCTGAGAGAGTCCCACCATACGTGATCAGCCGCCACGTGCCCACAGGCAGAGACTCGAGTACATTCAACTTGATCGTGTTCAAGCCGCTTAATACCAGGTTCCCAGTCACACGCACGCTGTCATTCGTAGCTACAACAATATCAACGACATTGGTTGCACCACCAGCAAGTGTCAGATCATTTGCAAATGCTAACGCGCCGATGCTTGACCCGGCGCTGATTGTTGAACCGTTACCTGCGGTAAAGTTGCCTACCACAGTGCCGTCACCTGCCAGTGTTTGGCCTGAACCGAGTATGAAACTCGTACCCGACACGTCGAGCATTGCGTCCTTGGCAACCGAAATTAACGGCGAAGCCGCGATCGTGCCATTGGGACCAATTGCAAGCGTACCCGCGTTTATCACTGTGTTGCCGGTGCGCGTATCAGCCCGGTTTATTGTTAGCGTGCCGGTACCAAGCTTGGTAAGCGTTCCCGGACCTGTAACCGACACCGCCAGAGTTAGAGTAACACCTGGGTCTGTGAGGATGCTCCCACCACCGGTACTAAACGTGATACCGCGGGTTGGATCATCAATCGCTAACGTGGTTGTGGGACGCAGTGTACCGCCATTGAACGTTAATTGGTCGGTCACGAGTGTGCCGGGTGCCGGCCCGAGGCTTGCTTCATCAGACAAAAGGAGTGTGCCGGACTCAAGAATTGTTTTGCCGGTGTAACTTTTGGCTCCTGCCAAAGCCACCGTGCCCGGGGTCGCGATCCGGAGATCGCCACCGCCGCTGATGTTGTTGACCACGGTTAATGTTGCACCTGCAGCAGCGCTCAAAGTGCCGCCACCCGGGCCAAGTGTTATGCCGCGATTTACATCATCCAATGCCAAATCACTCAATGCGCGCAGCCCGCCGCCACTCAGATAGAGTTGATCAGCTACAAACACGCTCGGTGTTGCACCGAGGGCCAATTGGTTGCTGACGGCAATGGTACCGTTGGTGATAATTGTTTTCCCCGTGTAAGTATTAGCCCCGGTTGGTGTTAAGGGCGCAAGAGTTGTCATGCCGCTACCGCGCTGGATAACCACACCCGGCCCATCAATCACGTTGGTCACTACCAGAGCGTTATCAGAACGGCCAAATGCAACTGCAGCATAGTTTGTGATAACCGGGCTGCGTCCGGGCTTACCAGTGGTACCGCTACCAAATTGAAGCACGCCATTGCTGACGACGGTGATACCGCTGTACTCGATGGTCGGCCCGTTCAACACCCAGGTGCCGCTCCCTACCTTAATTATTCCGATCCCTGGAGTCACACCTGGCGCCGAGAAGTTACCGCTGAAAGTCGCGTCGGTGTTCAGGCCCCCAACGACCAAAGTCATTGCCGGTGAGGCTCCGTCACCTGAGCCACCAGCGGCAAATACGGAGGCAATGCCCGGCACGGTAGCTGACAATTCACCTATCTCATAAGTCCGGCCTGCAGTGCCGCGATTGTAGATATTGACAATGTTGGCATTGATTCCGTTGGTTGTGATATGCACGCGTGCGTTGGCCCACCCACCGTTATCGCCGAAAGCGTCTGTGAAGCGCAGGTCACTGTTCCCACGTGCTGAAGCCGCTACCACGACAGTTCCCGTAAACCCGCTCCAGTTACCGCCTAGATTGTCACGTACATAGTCCACGACAAGGTTTAGTGTGCCGCCGCCGGTTACAGTACCGCCATAAGATGGGTACGCCCGAGGTGACAAATACAGAGTCCCAGTCTGACCAGCCTCGACTACTATGTCATTGGTGATCCCGGACACACTCGGTGTTGTAGTAGGATTGCTACCGGGAACAGCGGCGTATTGCGACCTCAGTTCACCTCCACGAAAGATTATTGGGCCACCGGCTATACCGTATTGGTTAACCGCATTTCGAGTGTCATCGCGTGAGGTCGGTCCCAATTGAAGCATCCCGTTGCTGATTATAATTCCGCCGCCTAAACTGTTGCCGGTCGCGGGCGGTGGGTTCAGCACCACGTGCGAAGGACCGGCTTTGACGAATGTGTTGGTAGTGATCAGCGAATTCAGAATTGTGGCGACGCCCCAACCGGTAACGTAGTTTGTTCGGCCACCAACAGCCAGATTAGCCGTTACGATCGTCTCCGGCTGCATCACATTCGACAACACTAACGGCCACCCTGAGTCGCCCAATGTCCAGTAACCAAGCGTCGCAGGGTCTGTGTCAACGAACGTCAGGTAGCCGATTGTAATAGGGTTCATGTAGTCCAGTGAATCAACAGTTACCGTGGTAGTTGCACCACCAGTCAGGTCAGCGCTGAACGTGGCTGTGTTGTCCGGCCCTTGCGCAATTATCCCGTCCAGCCACCCGGTGGTATCGCTCCAGGAGCTGCTCGTAACGTTTGTCCACGTGCCGCTCTGCCCATAAGCAGATAACGCGCACGCAATGTAAACCAGACACGCGAGCACCGCAGACAAATTTGGGGGTCTACACCGGTTGCAATTTTCTGGTGCTGTTTGCAAAGACAATAGCTTAACGACCAACATGACGATGCTTTTCGTGTCACGTGGATAATTTTCGGTTTTCATAGCATTGTGCTCTCGGTCTTTTGACTGTTTTTGGTTTACCTACCTGTTTACCGCTGACTGTGCCACGCGTTGACTGCGAATTTTCTGGCCAACACGCCCTGGCATATCTACCAACTTTCAGCCAATTCTAACCAATGCAACTCATCTCCGGTATCACCATTTTGTGTGATACCGGGCGAATATAGGCAAGTATGGCAGATAGCAAGGGCCGCGTTTTTTATCGTGTGTGCACGTGTTGTCCCGAAAATTTTGGCTTCATTTGGTGCGCTTGGCGGATTGCAACTCTGGGCGTGAACTGCAGACAAATGTTTCGGGCGCGGTTGTTCCGGGTAATCGCATCAGAGACCGGGCGGTTGCGGCTGGCTCGCCTGTGAGCGAAAACCAGATGCGAGTTTGGGAAAATATCATGGCTAAAGCCGCAAACGGGACGGTTCATAGGAGAGGTATGGATGACAGACCAAGGCCTCAACGGACCGGATCGCTCCTGTCCGCTTAAGGGTCGGCTACATGACTCTCGACCTTTTATCATAGTGAACACATCTCAGTTCACTACAGCCACCAAGCTTCGCTTGGCGTTTTCCAGAGATGCAGAGTAAGGTAGGGCGCGTCCCGCATGTGCGGGACGCGCCGTCATTCATGCGCCCGAAAATGTTCGGCGGACAGAGGACTGCCCGCCCTACCAATCCGGTTGTGACGGAGCGCGCCCCTGAAGGGGCGCAGTAAATTCGGCATTGAAGAGCAAGGCTTCGTCAGGGCCGGCTGCTGTGCGCGCTCGGGCTATACCAAACTTTGGCTGACGCGCAAGTCGTGTCAATCAATCGAACCGAAAGCGGTGCTGGAGCACCGCGCTCCAAAAACTTCTCTTCCAATCCTTCACACCAGAGGCGTAGAGAGTAAGGTAGGGCGCGCAGTCCACTGCGCGCCGCTGTGGGTTGTGCAGACCCCGGCTTCCAGGTTTGAATCAGGTTTTCCGCGCCCTTACGGGCGCGGC
>Ga0315298_1002990_pt1 | contig 27511 bp, 29 predicted proteins | sample WHS_1_MG_FD_203077 | JGI IMG/M metagenome (GOLD analysis project Ga0315298, IMG submission 203077) | Extremophilic microbial mat communities from Washburn Hot Springs, YNP, Wyoming, USA - WHS_1_MG | ecosystem: Environmental > Aquatic > Thermal springs > Hot (42-90C) | place: USA: Wyoming... | reverse complement strand
GGCGTGCTGTTCGCCGCGGTGCAGACCGACATGAAGCGGCTGCTGGCGTATTCGTCGATCGAGAACATCGGCATCGCCTTCACCGCGCTGGGTCTGACGCTGGTGTTCCGCGGCGCCGGCATGCCGCTGCTGGCGGCGCTGGCGCTGGCCGCGCTGCTGTACCACGTGCTCAACCACGCGTTTTTCAAAAGCCTGCTGTTTCTTGCCACCGGCTCGGTGCTGCACGCCACGCACGAGCGCAGCCTGGGCCATCTGGGCGGGCTGTTGCGGCGCATGCCGTGGGTGGGATGGACGGCGCTGATCGGCACGCTGGCCATCGCCGGGCTGCCGCCGCTCAACGGCTTCATCGCCGAATGGCTGCTGTTGCAGGCGTTCTTGTCCACGCCGCAGATTCCGCAGGCGTTTTTCAACCTGCTCATCCCGCTGGGCGCGGCGGTGCTGGTGCTCGCCGCGGCGCTGGCCGGGTATGTGATGGTCAAGTTCTACGGCGTGATTTTCCTCGGCCGCGAGCGCGAGGCGCAGCTCGCCGCCGCGGGTGATCCCGGCTGGCTGGAGCGCGCAGGGTTGGTGTGGTTGGCCGCCGGGTGCGTGGCGCTTGGCGTGCTGCCCGGCACGGTGCTGCAGGGCATCGACGCGGTCAGCCGCCTGCTCATCGGCCGGCCTCTGGCGCAGGCGGGCAACTGGCTGTGGCTGGTGCCGGTGTCGCCGCAGCGCGCGGCGTACAGCCCGCTGGCCGTGCTGCTCGTCGGCCTGCTGGTCATCGGGCTGACGGTGCTCGTCACCCACCGCCTCTACCCGGGGCGCAGCCGGCGTGCCGCGGCGTGGGACTGCGGCGCACCGAACCTGACGGCGCGCATGCAGGACACTGCCGAGGGCTTTGGTCAGCCGATCCGGCGGATTTTCGAACCGTTTTTCCAGACGCACGTCGAATTGCCGCGGCCCGACGACACCGCGCCGCGCTACCGCGTGACCGTGGCCGACCGCTTCTGGGCGCAGGTGTACGCGCCGCTGGCGCAGGCGGTGCTGTGGATCGCGCGCCAGGCCGGGCGCATCCAGCAGGGCAAGATTTCGGTCTACCTGCTCTACAGCTTCGTCACCCTGCTCGTACTGTTGCTGGTGGTGACGCGATGACGGCTTCCGCACTGTTCGTCCAACTGCTCGCCGCGCTGCTGCCGGTGCTGCTGGCGCCGCTGTTTTCCGGCTGGGTGATGCAGTGCCGCGCCTGGCTGTCCAACCGCAGCGCGCCGCCGCTGTGGCAGCCTTACGCGCGCATCGCCAAGCTGCTGCGCAAGGATGCCGTGCTCGCCACCGACGCCACCGCGCTGTTCCGCGCCGTGCCGTACATCCTGTTCGGCAGCATGGTCGCCGCCGCGGCGATCATTCCGTCGCTGTCGACCGACCTGCCGTTTGCCCAGGCGGCCGACGTCATTGCGCTGGTCGGGCTGTTCGCGCTGGCGCGGGTGTTCATCGCCCTGGCCGGCATGGACATCGGCACGGCGTTCGGCACGCTGGGGTCGCGGCGCGAAATGCTCGTGGGGTTTCTCGCCGAGCCGGCGCTGCTCATGGTGGTGTTCACCTCGTCGCTGATCACCGGCAGCACGCTGCTGCCGACGATTGCCGACGCGCTGCAGTCGCACCAGCTCGCGCTGCACGCCAGCCTGGCGTTCGCCGCGGTGGCGTTCATCATGGTGCTGCTGGCGGAAAACGCGCGCATCCCGGTGGACAACCCGACCACGCACCTGGAGCTGACCATGATCCACGAGGCGATGGTGCTCGAATACTCGGCGCGGCATCTGGCGCTGGTCGAATGGGCCAGCAGCCTCAAACTGTTCAACTACGCCTGCATCGGCTTTGCCCTGTTCCTGCCGTGGGGCATGGCCAGCCGCGCCGACGGCCTGCTGTGGCTGCTGCCGGCGCTGCCGCCGCTGCTGCTCAAGCTGGCCGTGGCCGGATTGGGCATCGCGCTGATCGAGACGCTCAGCGCCAAGCTGCGCATCTTCCGCGCACCGGAATTTCTCGCCACCGCCTTCCTGCTCGCCGTGCTCGGCGTGCTGGTGCGGCTGATGCTCGCGCATTGAGGAGACCCGCCGTGGCCGCCAGCCTGCTGCCAGCCGTTTCCGCCCAGCCTGCCGCGGCTGCGGCGTCCGCGGCGATCGCGCCGCTGGTCAGCCTGCCGCTGGCGGTGCAGATCATCCACCTGTGCGCCGCGCTGTTGCTGCTGCTGTCGTTTGCCATGCTGGCGCAGCGCCGCGTGGTCAACCTGGTCCACCTGTTCGCCGCGCAGGGCGCGCTGCTGGTGGTCAGCGCCGCGGTGGTCGGCTGGTCCACCCACCAGAGCGAGCTGTACCAGTCGGCGGCGTTCACCCTGCTGATCAAGGTCATCGTGCTGCCGTGGGTGCTGCACCGGCTCATCGAGCGGCTGCAGGCGCACTGGGACGTGGAAACCCTGGTCAACATTCCGACGCTGCAGCTCATCGGCATCGTGCTGGTGATTTTCGCCTTCGTCGTCGCCCAGCCGGTGGCGCAGTTCACCGGGGCGAACATGCGCGGGGTGCTGGGCATCGCGCTGGCGCTGGTGCTGCTGGCGTTTTTGATGATGATCGTGCGGCGCAAGGCCATCGCCCAGGTGGTGGGCTTCCTGTCGATGGAGAACGCCCTGCTGTTTGCCGCCACCAGCGCCACGCAGGGCATGCCGATGGTCGTCGAGCTGGGCATCGGACTGGACGTGCTCGTCGGCGTGTTCGTCCTGGGCATTTTCTTTTTCCAGATCCGCGAGCAGTTCGACAGCCTGGACCTGCAGCACATGGAATCGCTCAAAGAGGACTGAATGAACCTGCTGCTGGCCGTGCTCCTCATCCCGCTGGCAGCCGGCGCGCTGCTGGCGCTGGTGGGCAGCCACCCGGCGGCGCCGGCGGTCAACCTCGCCGCCAGCGCCGCCACCTTCGCCGCGGCCTGCGCGCTGACGCTGCAGGTCATCGTCGGCGGGCCGATGCAGATGCTGGGCGGGCAGTTTTTCCTCGACCCGTTCAATGTCTTTCTCGTCACCCTCACCAGCTTCGTCGGCATGACCACGGCGATGTTTTCCCGCCCGTACATGCGCATCGAGCAGGATCGCGGCCGTCTCACCCCGGCGCGGCTACGGCTGTACCACAGCATGTACCAGCTGTTCATGTTCACCATGCTGCTGGCGCTGACCACCAACAACCTGGGCCTGCTGTGGGTGGCGATGGAGGCGGCCACGCTGTCGACCGTGCTGCTGGTGTCGCTGTACCGCACCAAGGCCAGCCTGGAGGCGGCGTGGAAATACTTCATCCTCTGTGGCGTGGGCATCGCGCTGGCGCTGTTCGGCACCGTGCTGCTGTACTTCGCCGCCGAGCGCGTGCTCGGCAGCGAGGGGATGAACGCGCTGCTGTGGACGCATCTGGACGCGGTCAAGACCCGGCTGGAGCCGGGGATCATCGGCATCGCCTTCGTGTTCCTGCTCGTCGGCTACGGCACCAAGGTCGGGCTGGTGCCGCTGCACAGCTGGCTGCCCGACGCCCACGCCGAAGGGCCGACGCCGGTGTCCGCGGTGCTCTCCGGGCTGCTGCTCAACGTCGCGCTATACGCCGTGATGCGCGGCAAGGTGCTGGTCGAAGGCAGCGTGCACGCCGCCTGGCCGGGGCAGATGCTCATGGGCTTCGGCCTGCTGTCGGTCGTGTTCGGCGCGCTGCTCATCTGGCGGCAGAAAGACGTCAAGCGCATGTTCGCCTACTCGTCGATCGAACACATGGGCATCATCACCTTCGCCTTCGGCATGGGCGGCCCGGTGGCGAACTTCGCCGCGCTGCTGCACATGACCGGCCACGCCCTGACCAAGAGCGCCATTTTCTACACCACCGGCCATGCGGCGCAAAAGGCGCACAGCCAGCGCATCGACGCCATCAACGGTCTGCGCGAGGTGTCGCCGCCGCTGGGCTGGGGCTTGATGATGGGGGTGCTGGCCATCGTCGGCATGCCGCCCTTTAGCGTGTTCGCCAGCGAATTCCTCATCCTCACCACGGCGATGCAGCAGCAGCCGTGGGCCACGCCGATTCTGCTCGCCGGGCTGGGAGTGGCGTTCGGTGCGCTGTTCTTGCGCACCCAGGGCATGGTGTTCGGCAGCAGCACGCTGCAAAAACTGCCGCACTCGCCCGATCTGCTGCCGGTCTTCCTCCACCTGGCGCTGGTGCTGCTGCTGGGTTTGTGGATTCCCCCCTTCCTCGTCGGCTGGTGGCATCTGGCCGCCGAGATGATCGGAGCCTGAGCATGACGCAAGCCCGCTGTCTGCCCGGAGCGGTGGCGCATCACGTGGTCGATGCGCTGCAATGGGAGGCGCTGGCGCAGCGCCTGCAGCAGCGCGGTGCGCGGCTGTTCACGCTGTGGGCCGCGGCCTGTGGCGACGGCGGGCAGTCGCTGTACGCGCTGTGGCTCGACGGCGACGCGCTGACTCTTGCGCAACACGATCTGCCCGCCGGCGTGACGCATTACCCCGGCCTGCACAGCCTGTTCCCCGCAGCCGAGCGGCTGCAGCGGGCGCTGCGCGACCTGAGCGGACTGCAGGCGCTGGGCATGGACGCCAGGCCGTGGCTGCGCCACACCGCGTGGCCGGCGCAGCAGCACCCGCTGCGCGACGCGCGGCTGACCGTGCCGGCGTGCGGGCAGATCGAAGCCGACGCCTACGCCTTCGTCCCGGTCGACGGCGAGGGCGTGCACGAAGTGCCGGTCGGCCCGGTGCACGCCGGGGTGATCGAACCGGGACAGTTCCGCTTCTCCGTGGTCGGCGAAAAGATTTTGCGGCTGGAGGAACGGCTGGGCTTCACGCACAAAGGCGTGGAAAAGCGCTTCGAAGGCCTGTCCCTGACCGACGGCGCGCGGCTGGCGGCGCGGCTGAGCGGCGACAGCGCCGTGGCCAACGCCTGGGCCTACTGCATGGCGGCGGAGGCGCTGGCCGCGGTGGACGTGCCGCCGCGCGCGCTGCACCTGCGCGCGCTGCTGCTGGAGCGCGAGCGGCTGGCCAACCATCTCGGCGACATCGGTGCCATCGCCAACGACGGCGGCTTCGGTTTCGCCCTGGCGCAGTTTTCGCGGCTGAAGGAAGACCTGCTGCGGCTCAACGCCACGGTGTTCGGCGCACGCTACCCCTTCGACGCGGTGCAGCCCGGCGGGGTGGCGGTCGATCTGCACGGCGACGCCAGCGCCATGCTGCGCAACCAGCACGCCCTGCTGCGCACCGAGGTGCGGCGGCTCAAGACCATCCTCGACGAACACGAGGGCCTGCAGGACCGGCTGCGCACCACCGGCCGGGTGCGTCCCGAACTCGCCGCGCGCCTGGGGCTGCTCGGCCTGGCCGCGCGCGCCAGCGGCCAGGCGCTGGACCTGCGCACCTGGCCGGGGTTTGCGCCGTACGGCCAGCTCGCCGTGGAGGTGGCGACGCACGACGACGGCGACGTCGCCGCGCGCGTGGCCGTGCGCTTTGCCGAAGTGTTCACGGCGCTGCAACTGGCCGACCGCCTGCTCGACACCCTGCCTGCCGGCGCGGTGCGCGCCGCCTGGCCCGAGCGCGTCGGCCCCGGGCTGGCGCTGGGGCTGGCCGAAGGCTGGCGCGGGCCGCACGGCATCGCGCTGCACACCGGCGCCGATGGCCGCATCACCCGCTGCCACCCGCACGATCCGTCGTGGCAGAACTGGCCGGCGCTCGAATGGGCGGTGATTGGCGACATCGTCGCCGACTTTCCGCTGATCAACAAATCGTTCAACCTGTCGTACTCCGGGCACGACCTCTGACCATGTGGACCATCCTGCGCCAGATCGCCCGCGTCGGCCGCATCAGCGAGCCGCCGCAGCCCGCGCCGCTGCCCGACGCCACCGCGGCCACGCAGGCGCGCATCCAGGCCGACCTGCTGCGCCTGTTCGGCCGCGCGCTGGCGGTGCGCGTGGTCGATGCCGGTTCGTGCAACGGCTGCGAGCTGGAAATCAACGCCCTGTCCAACCCCTACTACAACCTCGAAGGTCTGGGCATCCAGTTCGTCGCCAGCCCGCGCCACGCCGATTTGCTGCTGGTCACCGGGCCGGTGACGCGGCACATGGAACTGGCGCTGCGCCGCACATTCGATGCCATGCCCGATCCCAAGCTGGTCGTCGCCGCCGGCGATTGCGCCTGCGGCTGCGGCGTGCACAGCGGCGGCTACGCCACCTGCGGCCGCGTGGCCGACGTGCTGCCGGTGGACGTCAGCGTGCCCGGCTGCCCACCCAGCCCGCAGGCGCTGCTGCAGGGCCTGTTGCAGGCGGTGCAGCGCCGCCGCTGAGGGCGCTTGGGCTTGCGCCGCGTTCAGCGCCGCTGCAGCTGCCGGCGCAGTTCGGCGCAATGGTCGACCGGCGGCGTGCCGGGAGTGAACCACACCGCATCGAAGCCCGCGGGCACTTCCGCAGCCGCGCCGGGGGCCAGACCCTGCAGCAACAGGCTGAACACCGTCGGCGGCGCCGCGGCACCCGCCGGCCCCGCGGCGGCGTGCGCCGGCAGATGCAGCGCAACGCCCAGCGTGCGGTCGGCGTGCACGCTGCCGGTGAGCAGCACCACGGTTTTCCCCGGCTGCGCCAGCGCCAGGCTGTGCGCGGCCATGCTGTCGTCGCGGGCGAGCTGCACCCGCGTCATCGCCGGCAGTTGCGCCGCGGGCAGCAGGCCGCAATGGCTGTCGGCGACGTCGTCCTGCAGGCGCCGGCGCACCGCGGGCGGCACGCTGTCGTCCCAGCGCGGCTGCTGCATCGCCGCGCGCACATCGCAGCGCGGCAGGTTGACGCCGACCACCGGCACCCCGGCGCGCACCGCCGCCATGACCGGCGCGGCGTACAGCCGCCACGGCCAGCCGGCGTCGTCCCATTGCAGACGGTCGCGCACCGCGGCGTCGGTGGCCTGTGCCGAGCCGTCGAAGCGCCTGCCGGCGTCGGCCATTTCCAGCGCCAGCGCGGCCAGTTGCCGGCGCTGCGCCAGCGACTGGATGATCCACGCCTGCACGGCGTGATGATCCGCATGGTCGTGCTGCTCGCCGAGCAGGCATAGGGTGGCGTGCGCGCAGTCGGCCAGCAGCGTTGCCGGGTCGATCAACCGCTGCCCTGGCAGCAGGATGCGTCCGACCCAGGGCGAATCGGCCAGCACCGGCTGGGTGTAGCGCGGCAAGGGCGGCAGCGCGGCCAAGGCGGCTGCCGGCTGCGGACGCAGCCACAGCGGGGCCACGGCAGCCGCACCCAGCGCAAGGCTCAGACGGCGGCGCGCGCGGTTGGCGCGGTGCGGGCAATGGCGGGTGGACGGCATGGCGGACTGGCGCTGCGATACAGTGCACGCAACATACCGCAAGTGGCTTATTCCGCGTGCAGCCCGGATCAAGTTTCGCAGCGCAACCGCCCGCCGCCGCCCCGCCAGAGGCGTTGCGGCTGTTTTTCGCCCTCTGGCCGTCGGCGGCGCTGCGCCGGCGGCTGGCGCAGCATCAGGCGCTGTGGGGCTGGACGCCGCCGGCACGGGCGCTGCCTGCGGCCAAATGGCATGTGACGCTGCTGTTCATGCCCGCGGTGGCGGCGCAGCAGGTGCCGGCGCTGCTGCACGCCGGCGCCGCGGTGGCGCAGCGCAGCCGGGCGTTCGACCTGTGGCTCGACCGCGCGGCGGTGTGGCGGCACGGCGGTATCGCGCATCTGGCGCCGGACAGCGTGCCCGGGGAGTTGCTGGCGTTGCACGCGGCGCTGGCCGCCGAGGCGGCGCGCTGCGGTGTGGCGTTCGACACCCGGCCGTATGCCCCGCACCTCACGCTGGCGCGCCGCGCCGAAAGGCAGACGCCGCCGGCAGCCTTCGCCCCGCTGCGCTGGGCGGTGCGCGACGTGGTGCTGGTGCAGTCGCTGCTGGGCAGCGGGCGCTACGTGGTCATCGGCCGCTGGCCGCTGGCCGGCGCGTGCGCGGGCCGTCAATAGCTGCCGACGCTGCCGAGGGTGGAAATCCACCACGCCAGCACGCCGCCTGCGGCCAGCAGCAGCAGCGCCAGCAACCGCAGCCCCCAGGTATCGCGCGCCGCCGGAGCGCCGGCGACGGTGTCGATGTCGCCGGTGAGCATCGGTCGCACCAGGTTCTGGTGTTTGACCACGGCGTAAAACGCAATCGCCGCGACGTGCAGCCCGACCAGGACGTAGATCAGCGGCTGGCCGATGGTGGTGTGGTAGAAGGTGAACAGCGCGCTGGTGCGGCTGCTGACGGTGCTGGCCAGCGGGCCCTGGTTGAAAATCTCGTCGTTGGCGAACAGGCCGCTGACCACTTGCAGCGTGACCACCAGCAGCAGCGCGATCACCGACAGGCTGCCCAGCGGGTTGTGCCCCAGGCGCAGATGCGGCGGGCGCGGATCGTCGCCGCGCACGTAGCGCGCGATCGCCCGCGGGCCGTAGACGAAGCTGGCGAAACGGGCGTGACGGCTGCCGACCACTCCCCAGCCGAGGCGGAACACCAGCAGGGCGATGAGGCAGTAGCCGCTCCAGTAGTGGTACTGCATGGCGTTGCCGCCGATCAGCCCGGTGACCACCGACACCGTGACGCACACCGCCAGCGCCCAGTGAAACAGCCGCAGCGGCAAATCCCACACGCGCACTTTCATCGCCCGCTCCCGCGCCTCAGCCCTGTTGCCGCAGCTTGCGCGCCGCGTCCAGCGCGAAGTAGGTGAGGATGCCGTCGGCGCCGGCGCGTTTGAACGCCAGCAGGCTTTCCATCATCACCGCGTCGTGGTCCAGCCAGCCGTTTTGCGCCGCGGCCTTGAGCATGGCGTATTCGCCGCTGACCTGGTAGGCGAAGGTGGGCATGCGGAACTCGTCCTTCACCCGGCGCACGATGTCCAGGTATGGCAGGCCGGGCTTGACCATCACCATGTCGGCACCCTCGGCGATGTCCAGGGCCACCTCGCGCAGTGCTTCATCGCTATTGCCCGGGTCCATCTGGTAAACCTTTTTGTCGGCCTTGCCCAGGTTGGCCGCCGAACCCACGGCGTCGCGGAACGGGCCGTAAAACGCGCTGGCGTACTTGGCGCTGTACGCCATGATGCGGGTGTGGATGTAGCCGCGCTCCTCCAGCGCCTGGCGCACGGCGCCGATGCGTCCGTCCATCATGTCGCTGGGGGCGACGATGTCCACCCCGGCGGCGGCCTGCGCCAGTGCCTGCTGCACCAGCACCTCGACCGTCGGCTCGTTGAGGATGTAGCCGCTGGCGTCGAGCAGGCCGTCCTGGCCGTGCGAGGTGTACGGGTCGAGGGCGACGTCGGTGAGCACACCGAGCTGCGGGAACGCGCTTTTGAGCGCACGCACCGCGCGCGGCACCAGGCCGTCGGGGTTGGTGGCCTCGACGCCGTCGGGGGTTTTCAGCGCCGGGTCGATGACCGGAAACAGCGCCAGCACCGGAATGCCCAGCGTCACACAGTCTTCGGCCACCGGCAGCAGCTGGTCGATGCTCAGCCGCTCCACGCCCGGCATCGACGCCACGCTCTGCCGCTGCCTGACGCCGTCGAGGATGAAGACCGGGTAGATCAGGTCGTCGGCGCTGAGGCGGTGCTCGCGCACCAGGCGGCGGCTGAAGTCGTCGCGCCGCAGACGGCGCATGCGCGTGCCCGGAAATCCGGGCAGATTCACAAAGTTTTTCATTTCTAAAGTCGCGGGGTGTGGAACTTGACGAGGTCAATGCTATCTTTTCCACGCAGATGGTGCGCCCTCAGGCGGCCATCTCCCGCTTCTCCTCCCTGAGCGGGGCCTTGTTTCAAGGCTTGATTCCCCGGCCAGCACTGCCGGGGATTTTTTTGCCTGCCGTCTGCGCCCGCCTGCGTCTTACACTGAGGGTCTGCAAACAACGGAGTCGGCAATGGCGTTTCAGTGGGTCAAGACCTGGCACATCATTTTTGTCATCGCGTGGTACGCGGGGCTGTTCTATCTGCCGCGGATTTATGTCAATCTGGCGATGGTGCCGGCCGACAGCACGGCAGAGCGCGAGCGCCTGCTACTGATGGCGCGCAAGCTCTACCGCTTCATGAACATCCTGATGTGGCCCGCGGTGGTGCTCGGCCTGATCCTCTGGCTGTATTACGGTGTCGGCCTGCACGGCCCGGGCAACGGCTGGATCCACCTCAAAGTGGCGCTGGTCGTGCTGCTCATCGGCTACCAGCACTGGTGCAAGCGCATCCTGCGGCAGTTCGAGCAGGGGCGCAACACCCGCAGCCACAAGTGGTATCGCTGGTTCAACGAAATCCCGACCCTCATTCTGTTCATCATCATCCCCCTGGTCGTCATCAAGCCGTTCTGACGCAGCGGCGGCGCGCCGCCTGCCGCTGCCCGCCGCGTTGCGGCGTGTGCCGCCGTCCGACATGCCCACGCCGCCGCGAACACCCCACTCCCACCGCCCGGTGTCGCGGTTTGCGCGCTACGCGCTGGCCGCCTACGGCGTGCTCATCGTCTACGCCAGCCTCTATCCGTTCGCCGGCTGGCGCTGGCAGGGGTTTTCGCCGTTCGATTTCGTCACCGCGCCGCTGCCGCGTTACCTCACCGCCAGCGACCTGCTGATCAACGTCTGCGGCTATGCACCGCTGGGCTATCTGCTCGCGCGCAATCTGCCGTCGCGCTGGCGGCGCTGGCCGTCCTGGCTGGTGGCCAGTGCGCTGTCCAGCGCAGTGTCGTTCAGCATGGAATCGATCCAGGCGTTTTTGCCCATGCGGGTGTCGTCCAACCTCGACTGGCTGACCAATTCGCTGGGCGGGGCGATCGGCGCGGCCGTGTGCGTCTGGCTGCTGCCGCGGCTGCGGCTGGCGGCGCTGCTGCGGTTGTGGCGCGAACGCTGGTTTGCCCCGCACGTCGGCTACGGACTGCTGCTGCTGGCGTTGTGGCCGGTGGCGCTGCTGTGGCCGACCGCCGTGCTGCTGGGCACCGGGCAGATCGTGCCCACGCTGCTGCAACCCGCGCTCGACACCGACACCTGGCGCGTGCTGTCGGCGTGGTTCGAAGGCAGCGGGCTGCGGCTGGCCGGTTTTGCCCCGATGGGGCCGCTGCGCCAGACCGGCATCACCGCCGCCATGCTCGTGGGTGGCATCCTCACCCTCAACGCCCTGCTGCGCCCGGGGGCGCCGCGGTTGCGGCTGGCGCTGGCGCTGACGGCGGCGGCGCTGGCCGCGGTCAGCCTGTCGGCGGCGCTGAGCTTCGGCCCGGATCATGCACTGGCGTGGGCGACGCCGCCGGCGCTGCGCAGCGTGGTCGTCGGCCTGCTGCTCGCCTTGCCGCTGGTCTACCTGCCGCCGCGCGCCAGCGCCGCGGTCGCGGCACTGAGCCTGCTGCTGGCGCTGCTGTGGATCAATTTTTCCGGCCCGGGCCCGTACTATGCGCTGAATCTGCAGGCGTGGAGCCAGGGGCTGTTCATCCGCCTGTACGGCCTGCCGCAGTGGCTGAGCTGGCTGTGGCCGTTCGCGCTTCTGGTTTATCTTGTCTCCCGTGTGCTCGGCCCTGCCGGCGCGCGTTCCGATCGCATCCCATGAGTCATTACAAGCACCATATTTTTTTCTGTCTGAACCAGCGTGAGCCGAACGCCGCGCGGCCGTGCTGCGCCGCGCACGGCGCCGAGGCGGCGTTCGAACATTGCAAGGCCGAGGTCAAACGGCTGGGTCTGGCCGGGCCGGGGCAGGTGCGCGTCAACCGTGCCGGCTGCATGGATCGCTGCGAGCAGGGGCCGGTGTGCGTGGTCTACCCCGAAGGCGTGTGGTACACCTACGTCGATCTCGCCGACATCGACGACATCGTGCAAACCCATCTGGTCGGCGGCCGCGTGGTCGAGCGCCTGCGGCTGCCGGACGAGCCGGAATCCGCGGCATGAACGCGCAGACGCAGCGGCAGCTGATCGACGGCCCGGCAGGGGCCATCGAGGTGGCGGTCGATGCCCCGGCGCGCACGCCGCGCGGGCTGGCGCTGGTGGCGCATCCGCACCCGTTGTTCGGCGGCACGCTGGACAACAAGGTGGCGCAAACCCTGGCGCGCGCCTGGGTGCAGCTCGGCTTTGTCAGCGTGCGGCCGAATTTCCGCGGTGTGGGCCGCACCGCGGGGGTGCACGACGGCGGCAACGGCGAGACCGACGATCTGCTCGCCGTGCTGCAGCACTATCGCCCGGAGGTCGCCGCGCAGGCCGGGCTGGACGGGCGGGCGCTGCCGCTGGCGCTGGCCGGGTTTTCCTTCGGCGCCGCGGTGGCCGCACGCTGCGCGCAGCGGCTGCAGCAGCAGGGCGTGGCGCTGGCGCACCTCACGCTGGTGGGCACCGCAGTGACGCGCTTTGCCGTCCCGGCAGTGCGCCCGGCCGACGCGCCGCCGCTGGCGGCGACGCTGTCGGTGCTGCACGGTGAGCAAGACGATGTGGTGCCGCTGGCCGCGGTGCTCGACTGGGCGCGGCCGCAGCAGGTGCCGGTGGTGGTGTGGCCCGGTGCCGGGCATTTTTTCCACGGCCTGCTCGTGCCGCTGCGCGACTGGGTCTGCCGCTGGCATGGCGTGGGCGACGGCTCGGCGCCGCCTTGAGCGAACCTTCCCGCCGTAGCGGACTCTACGGCTGCAATGGCTGCGCCGGCGCCGTGTCGGCACCAGTGGCGCGGCTGCATCGCAGTGCTGGGCCTGCCGGCCGATGGTCGGCGCGGCTGCGGCAAAACTTCGTCACCCCTGAGCCGCGCGGCTGCTGCTAGGGTGTCGGTTTTTTTCGGACGTTCACATCAGGATTGCCCATGACAGTCTCCTCTTTGCTCGCTGCCTGCGGCGCGGCCTGTGCGCTCGCGCTGACGCCTGTCGCGCAGGCTGCTGCCGCCCCAGCCGCCGCTCCCGCGGTCAGCGCCAGCGCGGCGGCTGCGCCGCTCACGCCGATGCAGGCGCTGCTGGCGACCGTGCCGCCGCCCAAACTCGACGCCCGTGCCTGGATCGTGGTCGATCTCACCAGCGGCCAGATCCTTGCCGAGCACAACGCCCACCAGCAGGAGGCCCCGGCGTCGCTGACCAAGCTGATGACCGCCTACCTCACGTTCAAGGCGCTCAAGGAAGGCACGATCAAGCTCGACCAGATGGTCACCGAGTCGACCGAGGCGTGGAAAACCGGCGGCTCGCGCATGTTCATCGACCCGCGGGTGCCGGTGTCGGTCAACGACCTGCTGCTGGGCATGATCGTGCAGTCGGGCAACGACGCGGCGATGACCCTGGCGCAGACCGTGGCCGGATCGACCAGCGCCTTCGTCGCCATGATGAACCGCCAGGCGCAGCAATGGGGGCTCAAGGGCACGCACTTCATGGACCCCACCGGCCTGCCCGACCCTGGGCACCACACCACGGCGTATGACCTGTCGGTCATCGCCACGCACATCATCCGCGACTTTCCGCAGGACTACGCCCGTTACTTCAAGGTCAAGGAGTTCACCTACAACCACATCACCCAGCCCAACCGCGTCAGCCTGCTGTTCACCGATCCGTCGGTCGACGGCATGAAAACCGGCTACACCGCCGAGGCCGGTTACTGCATGATCACCTCGGCGCTGCGGCAGTTTCCCAACGGACCGCGCCGCTTGCTCACCGTGGTGATGGGCACGCCCAGCGAGCGCGCCCGCGGCGAGGAAAGCCAGGTGCTGCTCAACTGGGGCTACCAGAATTTCGACGACATCGTGCTGGCCACCCCGGGCAAACCGGTGCTCACCGCCACGGTGTGGAAGGGCACGAGCGACAAGGCCGAGCTCGGCTCGACCGTGCCGGTGGTCATCACCGTGCCGCGCGGCATGGGCAAAGACATCCAGACCAAAGCCGTGCGTCCCGACCCGCTGGTGGCACCGTTGGCCGCCGGGCAACGCATCGGCCAGCTCGACGTGAGCCTCAACGGCAAACCGCTGGCCACTTATCCGCTGCAGGTCATCAAGGCCGTGCCCGAGGCCGGAATCTTTGGCCGGGCGTGGGACAGCCTGCGGCTGATGATCAAGTAAACCGCTGCCCGTCGTCTGCGGCGGCGGGTTTGCGCGCTGCGGCGGCGCAGGTCACGCCGCGGCGGTGTGCAGCGATTCGCCGGTGCACACCTCGCCGCGCAGCGAATGCGGGTACGCCGTGGTGATGCGCACCGGCAGCAACTGGCCGATCAGCCGCGTGTTGCCGGCGAAGTGCACGATGCGGTTGTCTTCGGTGCGGCCCTGCAGTTCCGCCGGGTTTTTCCGCCCCGGCCCTTCGACCAGCACCGATTGCACCGTGCCGACCATTGCCTGGTTGCGCGCCTGCGCGAAGTCCTCGATGCGCGCCTGCAGCGTTTGCAGCCGTTGCAGCTTGACTTCGGCCGGGGTGTCGTCGGGCAGATTGGCCGCCGGTGTGCCCGGCCGCGGGCTGAAAATGAAACTGAAGCTGGCGTCGAACTGCACGTCGTCGACGAGTTTCATCAACAGCGCGAAATCGGCATCGGTTTCGCCGGGAAAGCCGACGATGAAGTCCGAGCCGATGGCGATGTCCGGCCGCACCGCGCGTAGCCGGCGCACGATGCTCTTGAACTCCAGCGCGGTGTAGCCGCGTTTCATCGCCGCCAGAATGCGGTCGCTGCCATGCTGTACCGGCAGATGCACGTGGCTCACGAGCTTGGGGATGCGGCCGTAGGCGTCGATCAGCCGCTGGGTGAATTCCTTGGGGTGGCTGGTGGTGTAGCGGATGCGCTCGATGCCGTCGATCTCGGCCACGCAGTCGAGCAGAAATGCAAAATCCTCGCCTTCGCCGCCGCGCCAGGCGTTGACGTTCTGCCCCAGCAGTGTGACCTCGCGCACGCCCAGCGCCGCGAGTTCGGCCACTTCGGTGAGCACGTCCACCAGCGGGCGCGAGACTTCCTCGCCGCGGGTGTAGGGCACGACGCAGTAGCTGCAGTACTTGCTGCAGCCCTCCATGATGGAGACGAAGGCCGTCGGCCCCTCCACCCGCGCCGGCGGCAGATTGTCGAACTTTTCGATTTCCGGAAAGCTGATGTCCACCTGCGCGCGGCCCTGCGCGCGGCGCTGCGCGATCAGCTCGGGCAGGCGGTGCAGCGTCTGCGGCCCGAACACCAGATCGACGTAGGGCGCACGCCGCACCAGCTCCTGCCCCTCCTGGCTGGCGACGCAGCCGCCCACACCGATGAGCAGATCGGGCTTGTCCGCCTTGAGCTCGCGCAGCCGCCCCAGGTCGCTGAACACCTTTTCCTGCGCCTTTTCGCGGATCGAGCAGGTGTTGAGCAGGATGAGGTCGGCCTCGGCCGGGTCGGCCGTGGCGGTGTACCCCTGCGCTGCACGCAGCACGTCGGCCATTTTGGCCGAGTCGTACTCGTTCATCTGGCAGCCGAACGTTTTGATGTAAACCTTTTTCATCGCGCTTCGGGCCCCTTTACGGCCCTTGGTCGGCGGCCCCCGAGGCAGGCTCGCCACTGAAAAACAGCCCGCACTGCCCCGGCGCCTGAGGCACCTGCAGCTGCGCGGCCTCCTGCGGACGGATCAGCCAGACGCGAAACACATTGCCCATCGCGTCGACCTGGAACACCACCCGGCTGCTCACCCCGGAGAGTTGCTGCACCGGGACGATGCGGTGCTGTGCGTCGAGCACCCGCACCCCTGGCCCCAGCGTATAGCGGGTGCAGTTGATGCTCACCTGCGGAAACGCGCCGAACTGCGCCTGACCCTGCAAACTTCCCGCCGGATAAACCGTTTGCGCCAGCGCCGGCACGGCCAGACACAACACGCCCAACCCGGCACCGCCGAGTTTGCGCAGCACGGCACCAAACGACGACAACGGACGACGCATCACAGCCTCCTCTGGGGCGGGCGGCGCAACACCAAGGCCCAGCCACTGCGCCACGGGACATCGCGGAAAACGGCGGGGCAAATTTCGCAGTTTACCAATTGCCTGCCAGCCCGACGGGGAAATCCCGGCCTCAATCCGCTGACATCGAGGTGCAGGACCGCGGCGCCAGCGTGCCGGAAAACCGCCGCGATGCCTTCGACTGCAGAGACAATGACGACCGGCTGATCGCGACCGTTGCTGACACGTCACGCATCGCCGGAGTGAAGCGCGTCAGCACGCAGGAGGCGTGCGTCGCGGTGGACGTCAAACCATTGAAATGGCTGGACCCGCCGCGGGGAAAACAAGGATCAGGCAGGCAAGAGAAAAGGGATTTCCGGATTTGAATGTGTTTCCAGTGCTTGAGCCAGCCTGGTCGTCTTGGCGTGAAACAGGATTTTGTTGTGCCGTGTTTTGTATGCCCCGTTGCTTTATCGTAGGATTGCTGCCTCTATTGGGGGAAAATGCATGAAGCCCTCTGAAGCCTTGGCCGCGAACCGTGCGGCGATCCGGCGTGTGGTCGAGTTGCACCGCGCCCGCAATGCGCGGGTCTTCGGCTCCGTGCTGCGAGGTCAGGACACTGATGGCAGCGATCTCGACATTCTCATCGACCCAACGCCGGAAACGACGTTGTTCGACATCGGTGCGATCCGACATGAACTCGGCAAGCTACTTGGCGTGCCGGTAGACGTCCTGACGCCAAATGCTCTGCCCGATAGCTTTCGGGCATTGGTTCTCGCGGAGGCTCGCCCGATATGACCCTTGGACAGCAACGCTTGGCCGATTATCTCTCCCATATCCTCGAAGCCATCGAGCGTATCGGCCGCTACACCGAGGGCATGGACGAACACGGCTTCTTGAACAACCAGTTGGTGCAGGATGCTGTGATCCGCAACTTGGAGATCATCGGCGAAGCCAGCAACAAAATCGAGAAGCGCTACCCCGACTTTGCGGCTGACCATCCTGAGTTGCCGTTATTGTTTGCTTACCAGATGCGCAATGCAGTTGCGCACGGCTACTTCAAGGTGGACTACGAGATCGTCTGGAGGACGATCCACCGTGATCTACCGGGCCTGTATCAGCAGGTGCGTGAGCTTGCCGAGAAGCTGCCAAACGATCACGCTGATAGCGGGTGCGCACCATGAGTGCAATAGCAATAGGCATCGCGCCCGCACATACAGTGCCTGCTCGTTATCCACGCGGTAGGGCTTGTCCTTGGGCTTGAGCGCGCGGAGTTTGGTGTCCGAGAGCATGGCGGGGTATCGCAAGCAGGGATAGGAAAACGACCCCACGAGCATACCCCCGGCTGCAGCCGGAACACCCCGAAAGCGGCGCACCGCAGGGGAAAACAAAACCCCCTAAGCTGTTGATTTCTTAGGGGGCTTTGGAGTGGATGCGGAAAACTGCGGCCCAATGGCTGGTGGCGCTTCAGGGACTCGAACCCCGGACCTGCGGATTATGATTCCGTCGCTCTAACCGACTGAGCTAAAGCGCCTTGGGCAAAGAAGCTTTGCAGTATAGCGCATCATCGCTGGCTGAAAAGTGGTTGGCGTTTTTCCAGAAACGCCGCCATGCCTTCTTTCTGGTCGGCGGTGGCAAACAGCGCCTGGAACACCCGGCGCTCGAAGCGCAGGCCCTCGGCCAGCGGGGTTTCAAACGCACGGTTGACGCTTTCCTTGGCCAGCAGCACCGATGGCCGCGAATAGCCGCAGATCGTCTGCGCCATGGCCACGGCTTCGTCGAGAGCGCGCTCCAGCGGCACCACCCGCGCCACCAGGCCGCAGCGTTCGGCCTCGTGCGCGTCCATCATCCGCCCAGTGAGCACCAGATCCATGGCCTTGGCTTTGCCGATGGCGCGGGTCAGCCGCTGCGTGCCACCGGCACCGGGGATGATGCCGATTTTGATTTCCGGCTGGCCGAACTGCGCGTTGTCGGCGGCGACGATGGTGTCGCACATCATCGCCAGCTCGCAGCCGCCGCCTAGGCAGTAGCCGCGCACGGCGGCGATCACCGGTTTGCGCGTGGTCGTCACCGCCTCCCAGTTGCGCGTGATGAAGTCTTCGGTGAACGTGTCGGGAAAGGTTTTTTTCGCCATCGCGGCGATGTCGGCGCCGGCGGCGAACGCCTTGTCGCTGCCGGTGAGCACGATGCAGCCGATCTGCGTGTCGGCGTCGAAGGCCTTGAGCGCGGCGGCCAGCGCGTCCATCAGCGCATCGTTCAGCGCGTTGAGCTGCCTGGGCCGGTTGAGGGTGATGATGCCCACCGGGCCGCGGGTTTCGGTGAGAACGGGCGAGTCTGTGGGGGTGGAATCCATCGGTGTCTCCGGGTTGTCGTGAAATCCGCAGGGTAACTCGCTGCCGCGCGTCATGCCTCTGCGCCCAGCCAGTCGCGCCGGCGTTTGCGCTGCGCTGCCGTGGGTCTGTCGGCGGGGCGCAGCTGCACCCGCGCCGGTGGCAGCGCGAACCACGGCGTGTCGGTCTGCCGCAGCCGGTCCTGCCGCAGGCTGGTGAGTTGCCATACGTCGCCGCGGCGTGCCCGCCCGTGTGCGCGTTCGATCACGGCCTTGTGCGCGCGCTCGCCGTTGAGCGCGACGATCACGTCGCTGGCGGCCAGCCCGGCGCGCTCGGCCCAGCCGCCGTGGCGCACCCGCTGCACGCTCAGCCAGCCGCCGGGCTGCTCCTGCACGGCAAGCCCGAGCGCGTCCAGGGCAGGGTCGGCCTCGGTCTGCCAGGTGATGCCGAAGGCGCGAAGCTGGGCTTGCAGCGGCGGCAGCTCGCAGCCGTGGACGTGACGGCGGAAGTAGCCGCGCCAGTCCAGGCCGCCGACCTCGCGCAGCAGCGCCGGCAGCGCATCTTCGCCCACGCCCTGCGCGCGCAGCGGGGCGTCGTCGCGGCCGTAACGCGTCCACAGCAGCCGCATGACGTCGTCCAGGCTGGCCGCGCCGTGCTGCCGCAGCCGCAGGTCGATCGACAGTGCCAGCAGGGCGCCGAGCTGGTAGTAGCTCACGGTAGCGTTGGCGGTGTTTTCGTCGGGGCGGTAGAACTTGATCCAGGCGTCGAAACTGGCGTCGGCCACGCTTTGCACCTCGCGCCCGGCTGTGCGCAGCACGGCGCTCAGGGTGCGCGCCACGCCGTCGAGATAGTGCTGCACGCTCAGCAGCCCGGCGCGGCGCAGCATCAGGTCGTCGTAGTACGCGGTAAAGCCCTCGAACAGCCAGAGCAGGGTGGTGGGGTTTTCGCGCTGCAGGTCGTAGGGGGTGAACGCCTGCGGCCTGATGCGCTTGACGTTCCAGGCGTGGAAGTATTCGTGGCTGCACAGGCCGAGAAACTCGCGGTAGTCGCTGTCCGCCTCTTTGCTGCGCGGATGCGGCAGGCTGCGGCGCGAACACATCAGCGCCGTGCTGTCGGCGTGCTCCAGGCCGCCGTAGCCGTCGGCCGTCGGCGCTACCAGAAACAGGTACTGTGCGAACGGCGCACGCCGGCGCTGCGGCTCGAACAGGGCGATGTGCGCGTTGCAGACCCGCCTGAGGTCGCGCACCAGCCGCGCGCCGTCCACCGCGCCGCGCAAGGTCTGGCCGCAGGCGATGGCCACGGTGTGCGCGGCGCCGCCGGCGCGGAAGGTCAGCCGCAGCAAATCGCCCATTTCCACCGGGTGGTCGATGAGCGCGTCGTAGTTTGCCGCCTGCCGCGTGCCAAAGCCGGCTGCGTCCACGTCCAGCGCGGGCAGGGTGGTGGCCACGCTCCAGTGCGGCGCGAACGCCGGCGGCAGCAACTGCACGGTGTGCGGCGCATGCTCGTGGCCGCTTGCCGCCAGCAGCAGACTGCTGGGGTTGAAAAACCCGCGGCTGTCATCGAGGTAGGCGGTGCGCACCGACAGGTCGAACGCATAGACGGTGTAGCGCAGCGTCAGCGCCCCGCGGCAGGGCGCGGCGCGCCAGCGGTTTTTGCCGGTCTTGTCGATCGCCACCGCCTTGTCGTCGCACCACGCCTGCACCCGCAGCACATGGCGGGAGAACTCGCGCACCAGATAGCTGCCGGGGATCCACACCGGCAGCCAGAACTCCTGCCCGGCCGGCGCGGGGTTGGCCAGCCGCAGCTCGACGGCGAAGTGGTGCGCCTGCGCATCGGCGCAGCGCACGCGGTAGTGCGGGCCGTCGGCGGTGCTGCCGCGGTGCGTGCGGGCAGAACACGGCGGTGCGGCGTCGGGAGCAGGGGCGGTCGGTCGGGTCATGGTGTTGCCTGGCGCAGACGAATCGGCCCGACAGTGGCGCAACAACGCGCTGCGCGCCGATTCGCATTTGAAGGTTGCAGAACCCATGCTAACCTGATGGAAACGTTCAAACCCGAGAGATTCTTCCCAACCCTGCAGCGGCACAGCCATCGTGGAACGCGACGTCTTTTCTGAAATTGCCGCGCATGCGGGGGCCGGATCGCCCGCGCTGGTCTACCAGCCGCAGGTGAGCTTTCCGTCGGGGCAGGTCATCGGCCTGGAAGTGCTGTTTCGCTGGCGCGCCGACGACGCGCCCAAGCGCCACTCGCCGCTGATGTTTCTGCCGCAGCTCACCCCGGCGCAAACCAGCGAGCTGTTTTTCTGGGTGATGGAAGAGGCGGTGTCCGAAGCCCGCGTGCTGTCGAACTGGACGGGGTGGAACGGCTACGTCTCGGTGAACATCGAGGCCGACCAGATCGGCGACCCGGCGCTGATCGAGCACATCAACACCACCATCCAGCGCTACTCCTGGGCGCCCGAGCGGCTGATGGTCGAAGTCACCGAACGCCGCGCCATTCCGGCTTTCCCCAGCGTCGGACGCAATGTGCAGTCGCTGCGCCGCGCCGGGGTGCGCGTGGCGATGGACGACTTCGGCGAGGGGTACGCCTCGTTCGAGTACCTCAAAATCCTCGATCCGACCGACATCAAAATCCCCGCCAGCTTCACCGCCGACATCACCAAAGACCTGCGCAACGCCGAAATCGTGCGCGCGCTGGTGGAGTTTTCGCGCCGCCTGTCGATCCACGTCGTCGCCGAAGGCGTGGAAACGCGCGAATGCGCCGCCGCGCTGCACAGCCTGGGCCTGAGCAGCATGCAGGGTTATCTGTTTGGCGAGCCGCGCGAGCTCGAAGAATGGGCGCAACTGCTGCGCCAGCCGGGGGCGACGGTGCTGCAGCCGGGGGGCGGGTGAGGCTGGCGCGGCGCGTTGCGATTTGAAGCACTTTGCCTGCCGCTTTGCCGCCATGATGGTGCGACAACAGCAAGCAGGAGACAGCCATGCAAACTTCATTACCCGCCGGCACGGCTGCGGCGTCCCCTGCGCGGCCGGGGTTTGACGGCCAGCCCACGATCGCCGCGCGCATCGACCGCCTCCCGCCCTCGCGCACTTTGCGTCAGCTGGTCATCCTCCTGTCTCTCGGCGGATGTTTTGAGTTCTACGACCTGTTTCTCACCGCTTACATCGCGCCCGGGCTGATCAAAAGCGGGCTGTTCACAACGACGACCCGGGCGTTTCTCGGCTTTCAGGGCATCGCCAGTTTTGTCGCCGCACTGTTTCTTGGCTTGTGGGTCGGCACGCTGTTCGTGAGCTGGTTTTCCGACCGCTACGGCCGCCGCCCGGTCTATACCTTCAGCCTGCTGTGGTATAGCCTTGCCACGCTCGTCATGGCATTGCAGCACAGCGCGCAGGCCATCGACCTGTGGCGCTTCATCGCCTCGGTCGGCGTCGGCGTGGAGCTGGTGACTATCGACACCTACGTGTCCGAGCTTGCACCGCAGGCCAGTCGCGGCACTTACTTTGCGCTCAACCAGTTCATCACGTTCAGCGCCGTGCCGGTGGTGGCGTTTTTCGGCTGGCTGCTCGTGCCGCACCACATTTTGGGGCTCGACGGCTGGCGCTGGGTGGCCCTCATCGGCGCCGCGGGGGCCATTCCGGTCTGGTTCATCCGTCTGCGGCTGCCCGAGTCGCCGCGCTGGTTGGAACAAAAGGGCCGCCATTACAGCTCCGACCTGATCCTCAGCCGCATTGAGGAGCAGGTGCAGCGCGAAACCGGTCAGCCACTCCCCGAACCTCGAGCCTTCGTCGGCGAAACCGAGCACGTCAAGGCGCGCTGGAGCGAGATGTGGCAGGGGATGTACCGCCGGCGCACCGTGATGCTGATTCTGTTCAACATTCTGCAGACCGTGGGTTATTACGGATTTGCCAGCTGGGCGCCGACCTACCTCATCGCCAAGGGCTACGACATGCCCAAATCGCTGCTCTACACCTTTGTCATCGCCTTCGCCTATCCGATCTCGTCGCTCATCGGCACGACGTTCGGCGATCGCTTCGAGCGCAAGTGGCTGATCGTCGTTCCGGCGCTGGGCGTGGCGCTGTTCGGGCTGCTGTTCGCCCACGCCGACAATGCCGCGGCCATCATTGGTTTTGGCATTCTGGTGACGTTTTTCAACAACATCATGAGCTACGCCTTCCACGCCTACCAAAGCGAGCTGTACCCGACCCGCATTCGGGCGCGCGCGGTGGGCCTGGTGTATTCGTTCAGCCGCATCAGCGCGGTGGTCAGCGGGTTCATCATCGCCGATTTGCTCAAGACGTCGGGCGACGTGGGTGTGTTCACCTTCATCGCAGCAGCCATGGTTGGCGTTGCCCTGGTCATCGGCCTGCTTGGCCCGCGCGTCACGCGGCGGCGGCTGGAGGACATCGCCCGTTGAGCCGCATCCTTTGCGGCGCCGACAGGCGAGAGCGGCTTGGACTGCGAGTCGTCGCACAGCCACGGCGGCGGTGATAATGACGCCATCTGCCGTTCAAGGTCTGCTCCTCATGACGCCACCATCGGACCGTTCTCTGCTGCTGCCGTTCCGCCGCGTTCCGGCGGCTTCCGCGCTGCGCTGGTGGGCGCAGGGCTGGCGCAGTTTCACGCAGTCGCCGCTGCCGTGGATGGGGTTGGCGCTGGCGTTTCTCGTCGTGCTGTGGCTGCTCGGGCGGCTGCCGCTGGGCGGGCTGCTGTCGCAGTGGATGAGCCTGCCGCTGCTGGCGCTGGGGGTGATTTTTGCCGCGTCGCTGCGCAAACGGGCGGCGCGGGCGCAGGCCATCACCCCGCCGGGCATGCCGGTCGAGCCACAGGACGAGGGCACGCTCGCCGCCTCGGCGCAGGTCTGGCGCGCGCGCATCGGCGCGCTGCTGACGGTATCGCTGCTGGTGCTGGTGCTCGGCGGCGTCACCGGCGCGGTCGTGGTCGTGGTGCTGGCCGCACTGCTGGGCGTCGGCCTGGGCAGCCTGACGGCGTTCACCCACGGCATGGGGCCGGGCATGGGCATGGCCGCGGGCATGGGCGCGATGGCCGGGTCGATGTTGACCCTGCTGCTCCTGCTGCTGCTCGTGCTTTACCTGCTGAGCGTGGCGTTCTGGTTCGTCAATACCCTTGTGGCGCTGGGCGGGTTGCGGCCGTGGGAGGCGGTACGGCTGTCGGTGCGCGCCGGGTTTGCCAACCTCGCGCCGATCACCGTGTTCACCGTGCTGCTGCTGCCGGTTTCGCTGCTGGCGATGCTGCCGATGGGGCTGGGGCTGCTGGTGCTGTTTCCCGTGCTGTCGGGCGCGTCAGCCGCCTCGTACCATGAGGTTTTCGGCGCCGAGCCGACGCTTGCACAGACCGCACCATGAATGTCATCGACTACCTGCGCCAGCACATCCGCACCGTGCCTGACTGGCCGCAGCCGGGGGTGCAGTTCCGCGACATCACCCCGCTGCTGCAAAACCCACGGGTGTTCCGCGTGCTCATCGACCAGTTCGTCCACCGCTACATGGCGCCGGATCTGCGGCCCGACGTCGTCGCCGGCATCGACGCCCGCGGCTTCATCCTGGGCGCCGTGGTCGCCTACGAGCTCGGTGTCGGTTTCGTTCCCATCCGCAAAAAGGGCAAGCTGCCCTTCACCACCGTCACCGAGGAATACGAGCTCGAATACGGCAACGCCACGGTGGAAATGCACACCGACGCCGTCGGCCCCGGCGACACGGTGCTGCTGATCGACGACCTCATCGCCACCGGCGGAACCATGATGGCGGGCAAGCGGCTGATCGAAAAACTCGGCGGCGCCGTGGTCGAGGGCGCTGCCATCGTCGACCTGCCCGAACTCGGCGGCTCCAAACTGCTGCGCGACAGCGGGCTGCCGCTGTTCACGCTGGTGGATTTTGCGGGGCATTGACCGCCGATGAACGCCTCGCGGCGGCGCTGGGCGCTGCGACTGTGTCTGGCCGCCCTGTGGCCGGCGGCCGCCTTCGCGCAGGCGCGGCCGCCGCAGGTGCTGCTGCAGTCGATCGACGCGGTGACGATCGAGGGAAACGACGCCGTTCTCGACCTGACGCTGCAGGTGCGCAACACCGGGCCATTGGCGTTGCCGTTGCAGGCCGTCGACTTCAGCCTGCAACTCGGCGGGGCGATGATCGGCCAGGGCCGCAGCACCACGCCGGTCAGCATCCCCGCAGGAGGGCGCGCGGCTGTTCCGGTGCGGCTGACGGTCAACGGGCCGACGCTGGTGCAACTGCTGCTGACCCTGCCGGGGAACGACCGGCTGCCGTACCGCATCGCCGGCACGGCAGAAATCGGCCAGACGCTGCTGCGCATTCCTTTCGAACAGGACGGCGTGGTGCGGTTGCCGGTGCAGTGAAGCGACCGGCGGCAGCCGGTGAGGGCGGGCGCGGATCAGGCGGCGACGTGCCGGGAGTAGGCGTCGAGCACCGACTCGACGTCGCCGAACGCGCGCACCCGGCCGCGGTCGAGCCACAGTGTCTTGTTGCAGCTGTTGCGGATGACCTTGGGATCGTGGATTGCCAGCACGACGATTTCGGCGCGGGCGTGCAACTGCTCCAGCCGGCGCGCGGCTTTGTCCTGGAAGCTGGCGTCGCCCACGCCGATCACTTCATCGAGCAGCAGGATGTCGGCGTCCACCGCCGTGGCGATGGCAAACGCCAGCCGCAGCCGCATGCCGCTCGAATACGTGCGCAGCGGCAGATCGAGATAGTCGCCCAGCTCGGTGAAATCGGCGATGTCCTGGGTCTTGGCGCGGATCTCGTCATCCCCCATGCCCAGCAGCAGGCCGCGCAGACGGATGTTCTGCCGCCCGGTGGATTGGTCGTCCATGCCGAGGTTGATGTCGAGCAGCGGAACGGCGCGGCCACGCACTTCGACCGTCCCGGCCGTGGGCGGGTAAATGCCGGCCAGTACCCGCAGCAGGCTGGACTTGCCCGCGCCGTTGTGGCCGATCAGACCGAGGCGGTCGCCCGGCTGCAGCTCCAGGCTGACGTCGTCGAGCGAGCGCACGACGATGACGCCGGTGTTGTCTTCGGCAATGCGGTTGCGCCGCCCCAGACGCATCACCCGCTTTTTCAGCGATTGCGCCGAGACGTCGAAAATCGGCAGATCCAGGCACACCTGGTGCAGGCGGATCGAAGCGCTCATGGTCGGTGCAGTCTCAAACCCAGTAAGGGATGCGTTTGTGGTACCGCCCGGTCATCCACAGCGCGAGCAAACCGCCGCCCAGCGCCATCAACACGGTGATGACCCAGGTCGATGCAGTGGGTGCGACGCCCACCAGCGGTTGCCGCACCACGTCGATGAGGTACGCCAGCGGGTTGTAGGTCACGATCCAGCGGTGTTCTTGCGACAGCATCGCGCCGTGGAACAAAATCGGCGTGACGTAAAACGCCACCTGCAGCAGCGCGGCGATGATTTGCGGAAAATCGCGGAACCGAGCCGACAGCAGGCCGGCAATCATCCCCATCCACAATGCATTGGCGAGCAGCAGCAAAACCCCGGGGATGACCAGCGGCAGCGTCAGCCAGCTTTTCACGCCGAAAATCGCCAGCACGACGGCGACGATGACGAAGTTGTGGGCGAAAATCACCAGATTGCGCCAGCCGACCTGCAGCACGTAAACCAGCCGCGGCGTACTCACCTGGCGGATATAGCTCGAACTGCTGATGTACGCCATGCTGCCTTCGTTGACCGTGCTGGAAAACAGCGTCCACGTCACCAGCCCGATGGCGACCATCGGCAAATAATCGGTGAGTTTCTGGCCAAACAGCGTGCCGTACACCACGCCGAGCGCGCCGACCAGCACCCCCATGCTCACCGTCAGCCAGAACGGCCCGAGTTTCGAGCGCGCATAGCGCTGGCGGATTTCCAGCCAGCCCAGCAATGTCCACAGCCTCCAGGAGCGCAAACTGCCTGCCAGATCGGCAAAACCCACTGCAAAGACGGACATGAGACGCGGTGATGGACGAAGCAAACCGCCATGTTACGTGCTGCCGCGGCCCATGCGGCTCATCCCACCGCCGACTTACCCCCGATGAGCAGCAACACCGCCGCCAGAGACAGTTGCAGCCTGCGCGCGGGCAGGCGTCCGGCCAGGTGGCTGCCGAGCACGGCGGCGGGCAGCGAGCCGGCCAGCAGCCAGCCCAGCATGCGCCAGTCCACCAGACTGCCGGCGGCGTAAGTCAGCCCTGCCACGGCAGCCAGCCCGGTGGCGTGCACCAGATCGGCCATCACCAGGCGGTGCGTGCTCAGCCGCCGGGGATAGAGCGCGAGCAACAGCACGCTGCCCAGCGTGCCAGCGCCCACCGACGTCAGCGCCACCGCCGCGCCGATCAGCGCGCCGGCAGCCACCGTCAGCGCCGCTTGCGCACGGGGCGGGGCGGCGTCCGCTGCCGTGGCCTGCAGCCGCCGCAAAACCATCGGGCCGAACAGCAGGCCGAGCGCGGCCACGCACACCATCACCCCCACCGCCTGCGACAGCCACGCCACCTTGCCGATGCGCGCGCCCAGGCTCGCCAGCAACGCCACGGCCAGCGCCACGGGCACGCTGCCCAGCCACAGCCGCCGCACCACCGGCCAGTCGATCGTCGTGTGCCGCCGGTGGCTGGCGATGGCGGCGAGCTTGGTCAGCGCGGCAAACCACAGGTCGGTGGCCACGGCCACCGCCGCGGGCACGCCGAGAAACAGCAGGATCGGCGTCATCAGCGCGCCGCCGCCCACCCCGGTCAGGCCGACGAGCAGGCCGGTGGCCGCGCCGGCAGCCGCATACCCCGCGTCGAGCAGATTCACAGCGTTTGCGCCAGCTGCTCGGCCAGCGCCTCGGCGCTGTGTTCGCCGGTACGCAGATGAAACTCCGGCTGCAACGGCGCTTCATACGGGCTGGACACCCCGGTAAACGCTGGAATCTCCCCGCGCCGCGCCTTGGCGTACAGCCCCTTGGGATCGCGCCGTTCACACTCCTGAAGCGGCGCATCGACGAACACCTCGACGAACTCCCCCGGCGCAAACAGGCTGCGCGCGAATTCGCGCTCGGCGCGGAACGGCGAAATGAACGCCACCAGCACGATCAGACCGGCGTCGACCATCAGCCGCGCCACCTCGGCGACGCGGCGGATGTTCTCCACCCGGTCGGCTTCGGTGAACCCCAGATCGCGGTTCAGCCCGTGGCGCACATTGTCGCCGTCGAGCACGTAGGTATGCCGGCCCTGCGCGTGCAGCCGCTTTTCCAGCAGGTTCGCCAGCGTGCTCTTGCCCGAACCCGACAGGCCGGTGAACCACAGGCATTTGGGCGTCTGGTGCTTGATCGCTGCCCGCGCCGCCTTGTCCACTGCCAGCGCCTGCCAGTGCAG
>Ga0315298_1002989_pt1 | contig 27520 bp, 26 predicted proteins | sample WHS_1_MG_FD_203077 | JGI IMG/M metagenome (GOLD analysis project Ga0315298, IMG submission 203077) | Extremophilic microbial mat communities from Washburn Hot Springs, YNP, Wyoming, USA - WHS_1_MG | ecosystem: Environmental > Aquatic > Thermal springs > Hot (42-90C) | place: USA: Wyoming... | reverse complement strand
AACGCCGGCAGCATAGTGGCTCGTTTATTGCATGAAATGGGCTGCCGTATAGTGGCCGTGGCCGATTCCTCCGGCGGGGTTTACAACGAAGGCGGTTTGGACCCGGTAAAACTGCGCGAATACAAGAACAGAACCGGTTCGGTGAAGGGTTATCCGGGAAGCAGACCCATTTCCCCGGCCGAGGTTTTGACCATTGACTGCGACATCCTGGTGCCGGCGGCGCTGGAAAACCAGATCAACGCCTCCGTGGCCGGACAGGTGAAAGCCAAAATCGTGGCTGAAGCGGCCAACGGACCGACCACTCCGGAAGGGGACCGGATCCTGAATCAAAAGGGGATCTTTGTCATTCCGGATATCCTGGCCAGCGCCGGAGGAGTTACGGTTTCCTATTTCGAGTGGGTGCAAAATAACATGGGCTACTACTGGACGGAGCAGGAAGTCAATCAGCGTTTGGAAGAAGTGATGGTGCGCGGATTCCATGAAGTGGTGACCATGTACCGGGCTTCCAGAGATGTAGATATGCGCCTGGCGGCTTACATGGTTTCCGTGCAGAAGGTGGCCCGGGCCATGGAAGTCCGCGGCTGGCTGGGCAGGGCGCCCTATCTCGCGGCGGCGGCAAAAGCGCGTCCGGCGTGATGCTTTGCAGCGATGTACTGATTTGTTTTTAAAGGGGGCACAAAAAATGTCTGTGAAAACTTTTTTTAGAGTTGTTGAGGCGGGCAGCCGGGTTACTTTTGATATGTACTTGAATGGGAAAAAAGTGAACAACGGCGGTCATTTATCGGTGTCGGCGGAGCAGTTTTCCGAGTTGGTGAGCCGGCTGGGTGCCGGTGTGGGCATGATGGGCGCATCCATAATGGGTGAGCCTGCCAGATTCATGTTTTATAACCGGGATACCGGCGCCGGTTATGCCGGTTGAAATGTTTCTCTGAGAAAACCAGCGTCCGCACAGCGGGCGGCTGGTTTTTTGTTTCCCGAAGGAAATTTCTTTTCGGAGCAGGAAATTTTAATATTCGAGCGAAAGGATGTAATATGTTTTATGCCTGGGAAAATAGGGGGATAATGATTGTTAGCGATCGTAAAAAGCATTACGCTGAACGGCCTGGAGGGGCAGGTCGTGATGGTGGAGGTGGATGTGTCGAACGGGTTGCCCGCTTTCGACCTGACCGGCCTGCCCGATGCGGCGGTGCGGGAATCACGGGAGCGGGTGCGGGCGGCGATAAGAAACGCCGGGTTTGAATACCCGGCGCGGCGCATTACCGTGAACCTGGCTCCCGCCGATGTGCGCAAAGAAGGACCGTTGTACGATTTGCCCATTGCAGTGGCCATTCTGGCGGCCACCGGACAAATTGACCCCGTTTCCCCCGAACGATATGTTTTTCTGGGAGAACTTTCCCTGAAAGGGGAAGTAAGGGGGGTGACCGGTGTGCTGCCCTGCGTCATGACGGCCAGGGAGAACGGCCTCGCGGCGGCGGTGGTGCCCGTTGCCAACGCGGCCGAAGCGTCGCTGGTGCGGGATGTGGAGATATTTCCGGTGACGGATCTCAGCCGGCTGGGCCGCTTTTTGCGCGGCGAAGAAGCGATAACGCCGTTTCAGTCGGATCCGTCTTCAATCTCCGCCGTTGTCGATGCGGACACCCCCGATATGGCGGACGTACGCGGCCAGCCCCTGGCCCGGCGGGCGCTGGAGGTGGCCGCCGCCGGGGGGCATAACCTGCTCATGGCCGGTCCGCCCGGAGCGGGCAAGACGATGCTGGCCCGCAGGCTGCCGGGTATCCTGCCCGATCTCACTTTTGAAGAATCCCTGGAAGTGACCAAAATATACAGTCTGGCCGGCCTTTTGCGCTCCGGTTCCCCCCTGATTGTGAAAAGACCTTTTCGTGCCCCGCACCACAGCGCTTCCGCGGTGGCCGTGGTGGGAGGGGGACGTTATCCCAGACCCGGGGAAATCAGCCTCGCCCATCATGGGGTTTTGTTCCTTGATGAATTGCCGGAGTTCCATCGCGATGTGCTCGAGGCGCTGCGCCAGCCCCTGGAAGACGGGAAGGTGAGCATTTCCCGGATCAACGCCGCCGTTACCTTTCCGGCCGGGTTGATTCTGGTGGCGGCGATGAATCCCTGTCCCTGCGGGCATCTCGGGGATTCATCGCGTCCCTGCACCTGCTCGCCGGGTCAGATTCAGCGTTATGTGGCGCGCATATCCGGTCCGCTGCTCGATCGCATCGACCTGCAGCTGGAAGTGCCCCGGGTGGAGTACCGGGACCTGGCCGGACGGGAAGAAGGAGAATCGTCGGCGGAAATCAAAAAACGGGTGCAGCGGGCGCGGGAGCGGCAGCGCCGGCGCCTGGGTCCGTCCGGCGCCAACGCCCGGATGACGCCGTCCCAGGTGCGCCGTTTCTGCCGTCTGACAAAAGAGGCGGAAGAATTGATGCGGGCGGCTTTTCGCGAGATGAATTTGAGCGCCCGTTCTCACGATCGGGTGCTCAAAGTAGCGCGCACCATCGCCGATCTGGCGGGCAGCGAGACCATTGAAGCGGGCCATCTGGCCGAGGCCGTCCAGTACCGCGGCCTGGAAATGCGCTACTGGAACTAGAACATACCCGGAAAAAAATAATGGATTGAAAGGATGATGGAAAATGGAATTCCAGGAAGTATTGTGGAAGCGCAGGAGCATACGCAAATTCAAACCGGATCCGGTTCCGGACGAATATGTTACCGCGGTTCTGGAAGCGGCCAGACTGGCCCCCTCGGGGACGAACATTCAACCATGGCGCTTTGTAGTGGTCAAAAGCGAAGAAATGAGGGAAAAACTGGGTTCCTGTACCTATGGTCTGAAGTTTGTCGCCCGGGCGCCGGTGACCATAGTCTGCTGTGCCGATCTGAATGCACTGGGGACCCGGGAAAAACGCATTTCCGAGCTGAAAGAAGCCGGGGCTTTCCTGGATACCGGCCTGGATGACGAAAGTTTCAAATCATACGCCCGCACCAGAACGCTTGATGGAGACGCGGCAAAGGCATACGCCGCCTTGAACACCGCCATCGCCATCGAACATATGGCCCTGCGGGCCGCCGATCTGGGACTGGGCAGCTGCTGGGTGATGATGTTCAAGCAGCATGAAGTAAAAAAACTGCTCTCCCTGGATGATAACTTGATGGTAGTGGCTCTGCTGCCGCTCGGATTTCCCGCTCAGGATCCCCCCTTCAGGCCGAGGCTGCCGCTGCAGGAAATAGTGCTCAAAGAAGTATGAACCACCCCCGGACAAGTCCGGGGGTTTCATCCTGAAGGTTTCTCATCTCATCGGAAGGCCGCTCGCTAAAGCGCAGGTCACGGGCCTTCTGCGTCAATCGGCGTCTACTATTCTTTACGTCCGTATCCGGCAATCGTCAAAAGCACCGTTTCCCTTCCGGAAATCAGTTTTACACGACGGTCCGTTGACCCGTGGCAACCCCATGCCGGTTGTCAATAAGCTCGGGAATATTAAACCACTTGCCCGGCCTGCAAGGCCGGTGGTGTTTGGCGGCGTCCGCCGCGCCGTTGCTTTGTCTGCCGAAAACTTCAATCCATTTATTTCTTGGAGTAAGAAGTAATTAACGGGAGCGGCCGGCAGGTCGGGCCAATTTCTTGCACTTTCGGCACAGCCATCATCTTCCATAATTCAACAAGCTTTTTACATTTCAGGCCGGAGGCAGTGTCCGCCTGACATCTGATTTTAAAACGGGGTGACGTTAGTTGAGCGTTCAAGAAACAGATAATGTACAGCCCCGGAACGACTCTTTCTGGCTGCCGCTGTTTACGGTAGTGCTGGGATGTTTTGCCGCCCTATTGACCAGCAGTTCGGTCAATGTCGCCCTGCCGAAAATGATGGCCATATTCGGCGTCGGCACCGACCAGATTGAATGGGTTCTGACGGCATATATGATCACATCCGGTGTGGTCATCCCGATTACCGGCTTCCTGGGGGATTATTTGACTTTCCGATGGGTTTATATTCTCGCCCTGGCCGTCTTTACCGCCGGTTCCCTGTTCTGCAGCATATCCGGCAATTTGACCATGCTGCTCGTTTCGAGGGTTTTTCAGGCCATCGGCGGGGGGGTGATCATGCCCGTAAGCATGACCATCATTTATAAAATCGTACCCCGGGAGAAAATCGGTACCGCCCTGGGGATATGGGGGCTTTCCATTGTCGTGGGGCCGGCCATCGGACCGACACTGGGGGGGTACATCATCGACACGCTCAACTGGCGCTTGTTGTTCAGTATGAACATACCGATCGGTGTTTTTGGATTGCTGCTGGCCCTGCTTCTTTTACCCCGGGAGGTGCGCCGTACGGAGCGCAGGCTGGACATCTGGGGATTTATTCTTTCCATCGGCGGTTGTTTTTCCATCCTGCTCGCCCTGAGCGAAGGAGAGCAGGACGGCTGGGGCTCGCAGTTTATCGTCACCCTGCTGGCCGTCGGCATCGCCGCTCTGGTCTTGTTCGTGCTGGTCGAATTGTCCGTGGACGAACCGATGCTGGATTTACGCGCTTTTAAAAGTCCGATTTTTTCCGGCAGCGTCCTCACCGCCGGCTTGATGACAATGGGGCTGTACGGAGGGGTTTTTTTGATTCCTCTGTTTACTCAGGACTTGATCGGTCTTACACCCATGCAGACCGGTCTGGTTCTGTTGCCTTCCGCCCTGGCCAGTGCCCTGACCATGCCCCTTTCCGGATACATTTTCGACCGCATCGGAGCGGTGATTCCGGCCAGCTTCGGACTGGTTTTAACCACCTGGGGCACGTGGCAGCTGCATGAACTGAACCTGAACACCAGCCTGCACCACCTGCAGCTGCTCATGGCGATAAGGTCATTCGGCATCGGCCTGGCCATGATGCCGATCAACGCCATGGCCATGAACGCAGTCGCCCGTCATCTGGCCGGCAGCGCTTCGGCGATGATCAATCTGTTCAGGCAGATTGCCGGTTCCTTCGGCATCGCCATTCTCACCTCAACCCTGCAGCAGCGGATGGATTTTCACATTGACCGCTTGCGGGAAATGGTCACCGTGAGCTCGATACCGGTTCAAAACATGGTGGGGACGGCTTCCGCATGGCTGGGCGGCGGATACGGGGGATATGAAAAGGCGCTCGCCCTGCTGGGCGCCCTGGTTCAGCAGCAATCATATATCCTGGCCATTGACGATACTTTTGTCATCGCCACAATTTTTATTTTTATCTCCATACCCGTCATCCTGTTCATCGGCTTCATGCAATATTATTATAAGAACAAGGGCGGGGCGGAGGGACCGTCGGCAAAGGTCTGAAAACATGCTTCAACACCCTTCGGGGGAGGACAGGCTCCTTATTCCATGCTTGCCGGATTAAAATTTGTCTTGACAGGAAGGAGAAAGAAATTTATATTGTATACAGCATTCACTGTACAATATGCTGTATTCGTTTGGGAAACGACAGGATTTTAAAAATAAAGAGGTGTTTCGCCCGTGGTTATGCCGGCCAATGTCTTGATTCAATTGAAGCTGCAGAACAAACCGGGTACGCTGGCCAAAATACTCACCGCCATCGGAGAATACGGCGGAAACGTCGGTTCCATCGACCTGGTCAGTGCTTCCCCGGACTTCATGGTGCGGGATATAATGATTGGCATGCACGACAGCCAGCAGCTGAAGCCGCTCCTGGAAAAGTTGAACAATTTTCCGGAGGCGCGCGTTCTGCATGTTGCCGACCGGGTGTTTTTGGCCCACCGGGGCGGTAAAATTCAGGTAAGCGCCAAAAGGCAGATTCTCAACCGCGAGGATCTCTCCCTGGTTTATACCCCGGGAGTGGCCCGTGTTTCCCAGGCCATTGCACAGAATCCGGAGTATGCCTACGATCTGACTATGAAGGGAAACTCGGTGGCCATTGTCACCGATGGTTCGGCCATTCTCGGTCTGGGCAATCTGGGGGCGCGGGCCGCGCTGCCGGTGATGGAAGGCAAGGCGGTTTTATTCAAGCAATTCGGCAACGTGGATGCGGTGCCGATTTGTCTTGATGTGCACGAGCCGGAGGAAATTATCGCCACCGTGCTGGCCATCGCCCCCCAGTTCGGGGGGATCAACCTGGAGGACATCGCCGCACCGAAATGCTTTGAAATTGAGGACAAACTGACCGAACTGCTGGACATTCCCGTTTTTCACGATGACCAGCACGGCACGGCTATCGTGGTTCTCGCCGGGCTGATCAATGCCCTGAAAATCGTGGGCAAGGATCTGGCCGGGGTTAAAATTGTGATCAGCGGTGCGGGGGCGGCCGGCGTGGCCATCACCAGAATCCTGCTTGATGCGGGGGCGGAAAACATCATCGTTTGCGACCGCCAGGGAGCCATTTCCGCACAGCGCCACCCTTCCGTGCCGTCAAAGCGCTGGCTGGCGGAACACACCAACCGGGAAAACAAGAACGGCACCCTGAAAGAGGTGCTTGCCGGAAGCGATGTCTTCATCGGTGTATCCGGACCGGGACTGCTCCATCGCGAAGACATTTTAAAAATGGCTCCCCGGCCGGTGGTTTTCGCCCTGGCCAACCCGGTGCCCGAGGTGGAGCCGGAAGAAGTATACGATATCGCGGGTGTCCTGGCCACCGGCCGTTCCGATTACCCCAATCAGATAAACAATGTGCTCGCCTTCCCGGGCGTTTTCCGCGGGGCTCTGGACTGCCACGCCCGCGCCATCAACGGCGAGATGTCCCTGGCGGCCGCCCGTGCCCTGGCCGGTATTGTGCGCCCCGACGAACTGTCCGCCGATTACATCATTCCGGCGGTGTTTAATCGCGATGTGACCAGGAAGGTGGCCGGGGCGGTAAAGGAAGCGGCAATAAAAAGCGGTTTATCCCGGCGGATAAACCACTTCAAAGACATAATCGGCTGAGCGGGTCAATTGGTCAGACTTTGAATGGGGGCCGGAATGCGTCCTCCCCGGCGGACAAAAACTTCCGCCGAAAAGGGGTTGACCGCCATTACCGGTGCTTCCCCGAGCAGACCGCCGAAGGTTACGTGATCGCCCACCTTTTTGCCCGGGGCGGGGATGATGCGGACCGCGGTGGTCTTTTTGTTGATCACGCCGATGGCGATTTCGTCGGCGATAATGGCGGCGATGGTTTCCGCGCTGGTTTCTCCGGGTACGGCGATCATATCCAGCCCCACCGAGCAGACGCAGGTCATCGCTTCCAGCTTTTCCAGGCGGAGCGCGCCCTCATCCACCGCCCGGATCATCCCGGCGTCTTCACTGACCGGGATAAAAGCGCCGGATAATCCGCCGACGTAAGAGGAGGCCATGGCCCCGCCTTTTTTCACCGCGTCGTTCAACAGCGCCAGGGCGGCCGTGGTGCCGTGGGTGCCGCAACGCTCCAGGCCCATGGCTTCCAGGATTTCCGCCACGCTGTCGCCCACCGCCGGGGTGGGGGCCAGGGAGAGATCCACTATGCCGAACGGCACGCCCAGTCTTTCGGCGGCCAGCCGTCCGACCAGTTCCCCCATGCGGGTGATTTTAAAGGCGGTTTTTTTCACCATTTCGGCCAGCGTACCCAGGTCCACATCGCCGGCCCGAATGACGGCGTTTTTCACCACACCCGGGCCCGAGACGCCCACGTTGATGGTGCAGTCCGGTTCCCCGATCCCGTGGAAGGCCCCGGCCATAAAAGGGTTGTCCTCCGGCACATTGCTGAACACGACCAGTTTGGCGCAGCCCAGACCGCCGCGGTCCGCGGTGCGTTCGGCGGTTTCCTTGATCACCCGGCCCATCAGGTAAACGGCGTCCATATTGATGCCCGCTCTGGTCGTGGCCACATTGACCGAGGCGCAGACTCTTTCCGTGGCGGCCAGGGCGGCCGGAATGGAATGGATCAGTTTTCTGTCCCCCCCGGTAAAACCCTTGTGTACCAGAGCGGAAAAGCCGCCGATAAAATTGACTCCCACGGCGCGGGCGGCCTCATCCATAGTGCGGGCGTAGTCCAGGTATTCCTCTTCATTGCTGCATTCAGCAATTAATGAGATCGGGGTGACCGAGATGCGCTTATGCACGATGGGAATGCCGTACTCCCGGCTGATCCTTTCCCCGACCGCCACCAGCTTGCCGGCCCGGGTGGTGATTTTGTCATAAATTTTACGCCGCGCCGTTTCCGCGTCCGGGTCGGCGCAATCCCGCAGGCTGATGCCCATGGTGATGGTGCGGATGTCCAGATTTTCTTCCTGGACCATTTTTATGGTTTCCATTATTTCCGCCATTGTAAGCATGTCGTCGGCTCTCCTTTGCTATATTCTGTGCATGAACCGGAAAGCATCCTCGTGCTGGGCGTCAATGCGCACCCCCAGCTCACCGCCCTTTTCGGCCAGGCGATCTTTCAAAGCGCTCAGATCAATCCCGCTCTTATCCATATCGGCGATCATAATCATCACCAGAAATTCCTGCAGAATGGTTTGACTGATGTCCAGAATGTTGATGTTGTTTTCCGCCAGCACGCCGGCTACGCCGGCGATTATACCCACCCGGTCCGGTCCCACGACGGTGACGATAACGCGGTTTTTTCTCTGCTCGGACATATCTTTCATCCTTTCTACTGAATTAAAAAACTAAACATTCTTTTCCGGAACCTTTTTCTCCTGCCCGCTTTTTATTGTTTTAAAATTCTGATACCCGCCCGGGCCGTTAAAAAAACACCCCGCGCAGGAGAGCCACGGGGTGTGTGGTCCGGCGGAAGGAGCGATCAATACTGGAGCAGCCTTCTTTCCCCCGCCAGGGCGCGGATATGAGTGGCGTTCTGAGTGGTTTCCATGGTGCCCAGATACTCCCCTTTTTCGTCGCGCAGGGCCAAATAACGGATATGAACAAAGGAACCGTTCAACTCCAGCCAGAATTCGGCGCTGTCATGTCTGCCGGACTTGAAATCGCTCAATATTCTTTCCACCACATGTACGCTGTCGGGCGGGTGGCAGTGCTGCACTTTCCGTCCGATAATCGATTTGGTGCGGACGAAGATCCGCTCTTTGCCCTGAGAAAAATAGCGAACGGTGTCGTTTTTGTCTACAAAGGTGATATCAACGGGCAGATTGGTCAGGATGCAGTTTATTTCTTCCGGAGTGAGGGAGCCGGTATCCAGGGGAACGGCTCCGCCGTTTCTCCCGCTTTCCACGGTGGTTCCCGCACCGGCAGCGGGGCGGGGAACCCAGAAATCCTCAGCCGGGCGGGAGAAAACGGTACCGAATTGCTCGTCCTGCTCTTTGATTTCCGCCCACTCGGTCTCGCTCAGATGTTCCAGGAGCATGGGGGCGAGAATGTTTTCTTCCTTGAAGATCATTTCAACAATTTTATTTTTAATTTGTGCGTAATTCTTCCGGAATTCCTTCGGCTCAAAGCCGCCGACATCGGCGGCATCGGTTTTTGCCGCCAGCTGTTTGAGCAGGTCTCTGATTTCATCATCGACCGACCACATAACGGAAGGCGGTCCGGTGATGCCGTGTTTCTCCAGATAGGGGAAGAAAATATTTTCTTTTTTGCTGTAGTGTTTGGATAAGTTTTCCCGGAAACCGGCCAGCTGTTCTTTCAGCCGGGAGTAGAGTTCCGCCGCATCCGCCGCTCCATTTTCGATTTGAACGGCCAGATGCTCGATGCGCTCGAGCGCTTTTTCGGCTTCGGCATTTTCATGTTTCATGATGAACAGCGGGTGACCGGGAATTAATTCCGGCTTTTCGTTTTCCAGGAGGGCTTCTTTGAACACGGCGGCGTGTACGTCGCAAAGGGCCTTGATTTCTTCCGGCGATACACCCTCCCGGATCAGTTCCTGCTCCATGTCGGCGATTTCACCGGCGCTCACCGAACCGACCAGCCTTTTGAACTCCGCCGCCGCTTCGGCCGCTCCTCTGCCGGCGTGCAGGCTTTTGATGATCTCTTTTAAAGCTTTCTTTTTCTCTTCCCTGCTTCCCAGGTACTCGCTCATGGCCATCCTCCTCGTGCGTATTCTACTGTATTTAATGCCCGGATTATTTTATTTTATAATTTGCCGTCGGGCAGGAAGATGCCCGGGTGTTCGCGAAAATTATTCGGGCACGGGTAACGAGGGGGGTGTTTGGATGGAGTGCAATATCGAAAAAAATCGGGCCGCCTGCACCTGCACTTACACCGGATGCCGGCGGCGGGGGAAGTGCTGTGAGTGTATCGCCCATCACCGCAGCCACGGGGAGCTTCCGGGATGTTTATTCCCGCCCGAGGTGGAAAAAACCTACGACCGTTCCATAGGCAGGTTTGTAGAGGTCTACAGCCGAAAAAATGTATAAAGCCCTTGACGGGCTTTACTTTTACACCGGCCGGGTTTACCTTCGGTTCCCTTCCTGCATCTGTATTTTCCCCGGTTGTATTTTCTGGGCCAGCGGATCGGAAATGTATTCGTGGCTGCCGCTGGCCGCCAGGGCCACCAGAACCGAATTGACCACGGCCAGACCGACCGTTTCCAGGGACAGGGAACCCCGGGCGGCGACCACGAACAGCTGGGTCACCAGGGCGATCAATATGGCCAGAGGGCGTACGGCCCAGTCCCCCCAGCGCTCCTTGACCGGTGTTTTGATCAGAGCGGTGACCAGGGAAACAAATAAAACCAGTCCGCCGAAGGTGCTCAATGTGTCCAGGGTGAAAAAACTCTGGGGTATGTCGGGCATTTTGTTTCCTCCTTTCGGGTGTTCTGGGGCAGGTGTTCCATATATTTTATGAAGCCGGGCGGTATGTTGACATAGGACGGGAAAACGTCCCGGCGGATGGATGAACAGTTTCTGGAGGGATGAGTTTATGCAACGCAGGCATGTTTTCATCAGCGGCCGGGTGCAGGGGGTTTACTACCGCCTGCGTGCCCAGGAAACGGCCGTAAAATGCGGGGTCACCGGCTGGGTGCGCAATTTGCGCGACGGACGGGTGGAAGCGGTCTTCGAAGGTAAAGATGCGGCTGTGGAAGAGATGCTTTCCTGGTGTCGGCAGGGACCTCCCGCCGCCAGCGTGGAGCGGGTGGAAGTGGTGGAAGAACCGTATCAGGGGGAATTTACGGAGTTTTTCATCCGCCCGACAGTATAATTTCCGGCGGATGCACCGGGCGAATGACCGCTCCCTTTCCGGCCTATGCCGGGGAAAGGGAGCAAATTTTTCTTTGTTGCCTTGCCTGTCCGTCTACCTTATAATTTACTTTGAGGTGCATAAATTGCCAACGAGACAGGAAAAAATCTGGCGGGTCAGGCGGGCGGACCCCATTTTAAAATACATTTTGTCCCGTGAACTGAAAATTTCTCCCGTCCTGGCCCATCTGCTGCTCAACCGGGGAGTTTACACGGTGGAGGAGGCGCGCCTGTTCCTCTTCGGCGGCCTGCAGCATCTGGCCGGTGCGGATTTGATGAAAGATATGGGGCGGGCGGTGGACCGAATCCTTTGTGCAGTAAAAAAGGGCGAAAAAATACTGGTTTACGGAGATTACGACGTGGACGGTATTACGGCCACGGCTCTGATGGTCAGGGTTTTGAGACGGCTGGGGGGACGGGTGGACTATTACATACCACACCGTCTGACGGATGGTTACGGGCTGCATGACTCTGCCCTGGTGCAGGCCGGGAAGGCCGGTTATACCCTGGTGGTCACCGTGGATTGCGGGATCAGCGGCGCCGCGGCGGTGGAAGCAGCCCGGCGGGCCGGCGGGCCGGAAGTGATCATCACCGATCACCACCAGGTGCCGGCCGTACTCCCGGATGCCGTGGCGGTGCTCAATCCGCGCCGTCCGGATTGCCATTATCCGTTCAAAGAGCTGGCCGGGGTGGGGGTGGCGCTGAAGCTGGCCGGGGCGCTGCTTGATGCCGCCGGGGAGCCTGCGGAAGCCTGGCGGGACTACCTGGATCTGGCCTGTCTGGGTACGGTGGCGGATATCGTCCCGCTGCTGGGGGAAAACCGGATTCTGGTCAGGTGCGGCCTGCCCCGTCTGGCGGAAAGTGAAAACGCCGGTATTCGGGCGCTGCTGGCGGTGAGCGGGATTAAAAATGACGGACTGGACGCGCGCGCGGTGGGATTCGCCCTGGCTCCGCGGCTCAACGCCGCCGGCCGTCTGGGCGATGCCCGGCCGGCGGTGGAACTGCTCCTCTGCGAAGACGACGCCCGGGCGCAGGAACTGGCCGGGCGCTTGAATCAGGGCAACCGGGAAAGACAACAGATCGAAGCCGGAGTGCTGGCCGAAGCGCTGGGCATACTGCACGGGGACGACCGCCTGTCCGCCGACCGCGTGCTGGTGCTGGCCGCCGCGGGATGGCATCCCGGAGTGATCGGCATAGTGGCTTCCCGTCTGATGGATATGTTCTACCGGCCGGTGCTCCTGGTGGCGCTCGACGGTGAAAAGGGCAGGGGATCCGGGCGCAGCGTGCCGGGCTTCCATTTATACCGGGCGCTGGAACAATGCCGCGATTACCTGCTCGATTTCGGCGGTCATGCCGGAGCGGCCGGCTTTTCCCTGCCCGCCGATCAGGTGGAACCGTTTCGGGAAGCGATCAACGCCTGTGCCGAACGGATGATGCCCGGGGAAACGCCGGTTCCGGTGCTGGATATAGATGCGCTGGTTTCCCTGCGGGATATTTCCCCCCGTCTGATTGCCGAACTGGCCATGCTGGCCCCCTTCGGCCACGGCAACCCGGACCCCCTGCTGGCCTGCCACGGGGTTTCCGTGCTCAGCTGCCGGGAGGTCGGCCGGGAGGGAAACCACCTGAAACTGCTGGTCAGGGAAAACGGCGCCGTCCTGGACGGCATCGGTTTCAGTCTGGCCGACTGCATGGATGAGGTGGCGGCGGCCAAAAGCATGGATCTGGCTTTTACCCCGGCCATTGATTGCTGGCGCGGGGAGAGCCGGCTGCAGCTGAACGTCAAAGATATGCGTCCGGTGGCAGAAGACGAGCCTGCCGCGGCCGGCGATGCGCCGGCGGATCCCGGGGAGGGGAAGGGCTTTTCCTTTCTTTTTCGGGAAGCGGCGCAACACCTGCCCGGGGCGGGCCGCGCCCTCTTTTTACCCGGATTCATGCAGCGGGCGCTGGCGGAGTGCCGGTGCTGGCCCGGCGTGGAGTTACTGCCCGCCTGGTGCCGGCGGATTTTGCAGCCCCCCTGCACGGCCGCGCCGCTTCCCGCGGCGGAGTCATCCGCCACCACAGTCGAGGGCCTGCACTTGATTGACCGGCGGGACAGGCCCGGACGTCCGGTCTGGCTGACCGGACTGCTCGCGGGGGGGCGGCGCACCCTGGTCCTGGTCAATTCCCCCCACCGTACGGTGGAACTGGCCTCTTTTTTACGCCACGCCCGCCCGGAAACGGGTAAACGGACGGTTTTCTGCCATGCCTATCAGGATGAGGAGCGGAGAAACTCTCTGTGGGAGCTTTTCACCGCGGGCGGGGCCGATGTGCTGATCACCACCCCCGGGTTGATCCCGCCCGCACCCGGAGGAGCGATTGAGCAGGTGGTGGTTTATCACCTGCCCGGCGACCGGCAGGAATGGGAAATGTCGCTGGCGGCGGCCGGTAAGGGCGGTGCGGGGGAGGTTTACCTGCCCTTCGGCCGCGACGACGCCCGTCTGATTGGGCGTTACCTGACCTCTCTGGCGCCGGACAGGGATTGCCTGGCCAGGTTGTACCTGCTTTTGCGCCGGTGGAAAAACATCACCGTCAGTGAAGGGGAGGAGCCTGCTTTTTTGAGCCGTCTGACCCGCCGGTTGAAGGCGGCGGGAACGGAAGTGCACAGGTTCACGGTGACGCTGGGGCTGGCCGTTTTGACCGAGCTGGGCCTGCTGCACTGGCCGACTGCCGACTCTTTGCGGGTGGAGGAAAGGGGAAATGAGAAAATCCCCCTGACCGACTCAACCACTTTTTGCCGGGCGCAGCAGTTGAAGAGAAATGCCGGCAGATGGCTGGAATATGTGCTCAACGCCCCGGTGGACAGGCTGCTTGCCGGGCCGGATGGGGATGTAGGGCATAAAATATAACCGGTTACGTTCCCCCTTTTGTTTCCGGTAGTGACAGGCAGGTGAGAAGATGCTCCAGGAATTGTTGCATAAAGTGGTGCTCTACAATCCACGGGCGGATCTGTCTTTATTGAGCCGGGCCTATCATTTCGCCGAAGAAGCCCACCGCGGCCAAAAACGCATCTCCGGCGAGCCCTACATCCTTCACCCGGTGGCGGTGGCGCGCATTCTGGCCGAACTGGAAATGGATCTGGAAACGCTGGTGGCCGCCCTGCTGCACGACGTGGTCGAGGATACGGATGTCACGCTGGAGCGGATCCAGACGGAGTTCGGCGCGGAAGTGGCCCTGCTGGTAGACGGAGTGACCAAGTTGAGCCGGCTGGAATACCGCTCCAAAGAGGAGCGTCAGGCGGAAAATTTGCGCAAAATGTTTCTGGCCATGGCCCGGGACATCCGGGTGATTTTGATTAAACTGGCCGACCGCCTGCACAACATGCGCACGCTCAAATACCAGCCGCAGCCCAAACAGAAGGAAATTGCCCAGGAAACACTGGAGATTTTCGCACCCCTGGCCCACCGGCTGGGTATTTACCATATGAAATGGGAACTCGAAGATCTCGCCTTTCACTACCTGGAACCGGAAAAATATTACGAACTGGCCCGGGGGGTGGCCAGCACCAGGCGGAAAAGAGAAGAGTACATCAGCGGTGTCATTGAAATGCTTCGCGACAAGTTGCGCGCCATGAGCATCCGGGCGGACATTCAAGGACGGCCCAAGCACCTGTACAGCATTTACGCCAAGATGGTCAAACAGCAGAAATCTTTGAACGAGATTTTCGATGTGCTGGCCGTGAGGGTGATTGTCGATTCGGTGCGCGACTGCTATGCCGCGCTCGGTATTGTGCACACCATCTGGAAACCCATTCCCGGCCGGTTTAAAGATTACATCGCCATGCCCAAATCAAACATGTATCAGTCGCTGCACACCACGGTGGTAGGGCCGCAGGGTGAACCGCTGGAAATCCAGATCCGCACGCGGGAAATGCACCGCACCGCCGAGTACGGCATCGCCGCCCACTGGCGCTATAAAGAAGGCGGGCGGGGGGACAGGAATTTTGAACAAAAGCTGGCCTGGCTGCGTCAGATTCTGGAGTGGCAGCACGATCTGCGGGATGCCCGGGAATTTATGGAGGGCCTGAAAATAGATCTGTTTGCCGATACCGTCTTTGTCTTCACACCACACGGGGATGTGCTGGAACTGCCGGCCGGTTCGGTGCCCATCGACTTCGCCTACCGGGTGCATACCCAGGTGGGGCACCGCTGTGTGGGGGCGAAAGTAAACGGGCGCATCGTGCCGCTGGATTACCGGTTGAAAAACGGGGATATTGTGGAAATTCTCACCTCCAAACAGGCCGCCGGGCCGAGCCGGGACTGGCTGCAACTGGTCAAAACATCCCAGGCCAAAAGCCGCATCCGTCAGTGGTTTAAAAAGGAACAGCGGGAGGAAAACATAATTAAGGGCCATGAGGCCCTGGAAAGGGAAGCGAAGAAACAGGGGCTCGATCCGGAAACAATCAAAAGCGAAAAACTCCTGGAATTCGGTAAAAAACAAAACCTGAATACGCTGGAGGACATTTACGCCGCCATCGGAGAAGGCACGATCACCGCTCTGGCCGTGCTCAACCGCATCCGGGACGAAATCAGGCCGGAGAAAAAGGGCCTGCAGGAGGAAATGCAGCAGCTCAGGCCGGAACAACGCCAGGCTCCCGATTGGGGGCGGCCCACCCAGGGAATCCGGGTGCGGGGTATTGACAACTTGCTCATCCGCCTGGCGCACTGCTGCAACCCGGTGCCCGGCGATCCCATCGTCGGCTACATTACCCGGGGGCGGGGGGTGTCCATACATCGCACCGATTGTTATAATGTGGCCCTTTTTGAGCAGGGCGAGCCCGACCGGTTGGTGGAAGCGGCCTGGGATCAGGACTTCCAGGCCGCCTTTCAGGTGAAACTGGAAGTGACGGGGATGGACCGGGCCGGTTTTCTGGGCGATGTAATGTCCGTGCTTGCCGAGATGAAAATCAACGCCAGCTGGGTCACCGCCCGGGGCAAAAAAAACCACCGGGCGGTTGTGGAAATGGTGCTGGAAATGCGGAGCAAGGAACAGCTGGAACTGGTCATCAACCGCATCAAGCGGATTGCGGATGTCTATGAAGTGCGGCGCACCAGTTGAGCAGGAAGTGGGGAAAACAATATGCGTGCAGTAATACAGCGGGTCACGCGCGGATCGGTGGTCGTGGCGGACGGGGTCGCCGGGGCAATCGGAACGGGACTGGTTGTTTTGCTGGGAGTCGGCCAGGAGGACGATCTGTCCGATGTCCGTTATATGGCCGATAAAATAGCCCATCTGCGGATTTTTGAAGATGAACGGGGTCGGATGAACCGTTCCGTGATGGAATGCGGTGGAGAAGTGTTGCTGGTTTCGCAGTTCACCCTTTACGGGGATTGCCGCAGCGGCCGTCGCCCGGGATTTTCCGCCGCCGCACCGCCGGAGCGGGCCCGGGAGCTTTACGCCGCCCTGGAGCGGGCCTTGCGGGATAAAGGGCTGAAAGTGGCCACCGGTGTTTTTCAGGCGCATATGCAGGTGGAAATGATCAACGACGGGCCGGTAACTCTCCTTTTGGACAGTCGGAAAACATTTTAGCGAGGGGGATGGAGGATGATTCTGGAAGGTTTTCCCGTGGGAGCACTGGAAGCGAACTGCTATATCGTCGGCTGCCGTGAAACCGGTGAGGCGGCGGTGGTGGATCCCGGCGCCGAGGGTGAACGTATTTTGAGCCGTCTGGAACGGTTGGGGCTGAAATGCCGCTATATCATTCTCACTCACGGGCACGCGGATCATATCGGCGCGCTGGCCCGGGTGCGGGAAGCCACCGGAGCACAGGTGCTTATTCACGAGCGGGACGCCGGGATGCTGACCAGTCCGGCCCGCAACATGTCCATGTTTGTCGGTCAGGCGTTGCGCCTGGAGCCGGCGGATCGCCTGCTGAACGACGGAGATGAAATTCAGGTGGGCAACCTGACTTTAAAGGTGCTGCATACTCCCGGCCATACTCCCGGCGGCATCTGCCTGTATCTGGACGATGTCCTGATTACCGGGGACACCCTTTTTGCCGGTTCGGTGGGCCGCTCCGATTTTCCGGGAGGCAGTCACGAACAACTGATCAATTCGATCAAGAAAAAACTGCTCGTTTTCCCGCCGCAGACCCGGGTGCTGCCGGGGCATGGTCCGGCTTCCACCGTCGGGGAGGAAGCCGCGGACAACCCGTTTTTAAACGGCATGTTTTAGGACTTCCAATGTTTGTGCGGGTGACAGTGTCCGCAGCCGCATTCCGGATGATGCCGTTCTTTGCGTTGATAGCCGGCCGTTTCCAGGGTTTGGATAACCTGCGCCCGAATAGCCTGCAGGTAGCGACGGCGTAAGATACCCTGCTCCATTTTTTCCGCGCCGGTCAATCCCTCCTGCCGCTCTTTACGGGCCAAAAAATTGATCCTTTCAATCAATTCCCTGGTGATCATCAACTCAACCCTCCGGTTGACGCCCGGGTGATGCAGTGTGCCGGGCGGGTGTTTTGCGTAATATTATAACATCAATTGACATTAAAAAACCATCATCGAATTTTTTCCGGGGAGTACCGGTTTTTCACCGCCCGCCGGGCGAGGTTGACAAACTGGATTCTTTTGCATACAATTGAGGACAGCAGAGGCACAAGAATACGGGAAAATACTCCCGTTTCCGGCCGGGGAAGGCCGGTGCGGGAGTTTTATATGCGCCTTACATATATCCCGATCGGTATTTTGAATATGGATGTGCGGGAGGTTTTTGCGTTATGTTAACAACCCGGCCCCGGGGAACCAGTGACATTCTGCCCGGCGAGGTGGAAAAGTGGCAGTACCTGGAGCAGGTAATGCGCGGTCTGTGCCGGGAGTACGGTTACGGGGAAATCCGCCTGCCCGTTTTTGAACACACCGAGCTGTTCGTGCGTGGGGTGGGGGAAACCACCGATATTGTGGAGAAAGAAATGTATACTTTTCAGGACCGGGGCGGGCGCAGTATCACCCTGCGCCCGGAGGGGACAGCCCCGGCCGTGCGCGCCTATCTGGAGAACAAGCTTTATGCCGGACCGCAGCCGGTAAAACTTTTTTACATCGGGCCGATGTTCCGATATGATCGCCCACAGGCCGGGCGCTACCGGCAGTTTCACCAGTTCGGGGTGGAGGTGTTTGGTGCGCACGATCCGGCGCTGGATGCCGAAGTGATTTCCATGGCCATGGAGCTGTACGCCCGGCTGGGTTTGCGGGGGCTCGAGCTGCACCTGAACAGCGTCGGTTGTCCCGCCTGCCGGCAGGTGTTGCGGGAAAAATTGCAGGAATTTTTCCGCCCGCACCTGGCGGAAATGTGCCCCGACTGCCGCGGGCGTTTCGAACGCAACCCCCTGCGCATGCTGGACTGCAAGGTGGAAAAGTGCCGGCGGGTGGGGGCGGACGCCCCCACCACGCTGGATTGTCTTTGCCCCGCATGCGCGGCCCACTTCCAGTCCGTGCAGGAATACCTGCAGGCGATGGGAATAGACTATATTCTCGATTCCCGTCTGGTGCGCGGACTCGACTATTATACGCAGACCGCCTTTGAAATCATGGCCGCGGACATCGGCGCCCAGAGTTCCGTCGGCGGCGGCGGACGCTACGACGGCCTGATTGAAGCCTGCGGCGGCCCTCCCCTTCCGGGCATCGGCTATGCCCTGGGCATGGAGCGCATCCTGCTGACCATGGAGCGTCAGGGCTGTGCCTTTTTGCCGTCGGGCGGTCCCGATGTGTTTGTAGCCGTCGCCGATGCCGGGGCATCCCGGGAGGCGGTTCGTCTGCTGCAGGAACTGCGCCGGGGGGGATTGAGCGCGGACCGTGATTACACGGGGCGCAGTTTGAAGGCGCAGATGAAGTACGCCGGCAAATTGAACGCCCGTTTTGTGGCCATTTTAGGCGGGGAGGAATTGAGCCGCCGGGCGGTCACTGTGAAGGATATGGCCACCGGTACCCAGGAAGAGGTTCCGGCCGGGCGGCTGGTGGAAGAAATATGCCGCCGCAGACGGGAAGCTCATGCCGGAAGTTTCTAGAAGGGAGTAACTTAACAAATGGCGGAAAGTATGCAGGGTTTGAAACGCACCCACCATTGCGGCGAATTGGGCGCAGCCGATATCGGCCGGCAGGTGGTGCTGATGGGCTGGGTGCAGCGCCGCCGGGATCACGGCGGGCTGATCTTTGTGGATCTGCGGGACCGCTCGGGTATCGTGCAGGTGGTGTTCAGCCCCCAGCAGGCCGGCGATACATTCACCAGAGCGGAAAGTATTCGCAATGAGTACGTGCTGGCTGTCATCGGTGAAGTAACCGCCCGCCCCGAGGGTACGGAGAACCCGAACCTGGCCACCGGAAAAGTGGAAGTGGTGGCCCGCGAACTGCGCATTTTAAACCGGGCCAAAACACCGCCTTTTTATATTGAAGACGGGGTGGAAGTGGATGAAAACGTCCGCCTGCGCTACCGCTACCTGGACCTGCGCCGGCCGGAAATGCAAAAAGCGCTGATTTTACGGCACCGGGCGGCCAAAATTGTGCGGGACTTTCTGGATGAGCACGGTTTTCTGGAAATTGAAACACCAATGCTCACCCGCAGCACGCCGGAGGGGGCGCGTGATTTTCTGGTGCCCAGCCGGCTCAACCCGGGGCGTTTTTATGCCCTGCCCCAGTCGCCCCAGCTGTACAAGCAAATATTGATGGTGGCCGGGTTGGAGCGTTACTTCCAGATCGTCCGCTGTTTCCGGGACGAGGATCTGCGGGCCGACCGGCAGCCCGAATTTACCCAGATCGATATCGAAATGTCTTTTGTCGATGTGGAAGACGTGCTGGAATTGATGGAAGAAATGATCGCCCGCCTGTGCCGGGAAACGATCGGCCTGGACGTACCGCGTCCCTTCCCCCGCTTATCCTATCAGGAGGCCATGGAACGTTTCGGTTCGGACAAGCCGGACACCCGGTTCGGCATGGAACTACGCGATATCACCGACGTGGCCGCCGCATGCGGGTTCAAGGTTTTCAGTTCGGCAGTGGCCGCCGGGGGACGGGTGAAAGGGATCAACGCCCGGGGCTGCGGTGGCTTCAGCCGCAAGGAAATCGATGAGCTGACGGCCTTTGCAGCAATTTACAGGGCGCGCGGTCTGGCCTATCTGATCATTACGGAAGACGGCGTTAAATCTCCCATCGCCAAATTTTTCACCCCCGGGGAACTGGAAACCATTCTAAACCGCCTTGAGGCCCGGGCGGGGGATCTGCTCCTCTTTGTGGCCGATCAACCGCCGGTGGTGGCCGCGGCGCTGGGGGCTCTGCGCCTGCACCTGGCCGAACGCCTGCAGCTCATTCCGGAGGGGATGTTCAACTTCCTGTGGGTGCTTGATTTTCCCCTGCTGGAATACGATCCGGAAGAAAAGCGCTATGTCGCCATGCATCATCCTTTTACCTCGCCCCGGGAAGAAGACCTGCCCCTGCTGGAGAAAGAGCCGGCCGCCGTGCGCGCCAGAGCCTACGATATGGTGCTCAACGGCGTGGAGGTGGGCGGCGGCAGCATCCGCATCCACCGGCGCGACGTGCAGGAGCGCATGTTTGCCGCAATCGGCCTGAGCCCGGAGGAGGCGCGGGAGAAATTCGGCTTCATGCTGGAGGCCTTTGAATACGGTACACCGCCACACGGCGGGGTGGCCTTCGGGTTCGATCGGCTGGTGATGATGCTGGCGGGCAAAAAGACCATCCGGGACGTTATCGCCTTCCCCAAGACGCAAAGCGCCACCGACCTGATGACCGCAGCTCCGGGAGAAGTTTCGCCCGGCCAATTAAAAGAACTGCATATAAAACTGGATGCAAAGGTAAAGATATAATATAAATGAATTATTCCCAAACCACTTGCAAAAGGCACCCGGTTGTGTTAACATAAAGCTACGAAGGTAAATACCCTGCTATGTGCGTGACCACCTTGAAGTTTTGAGCCAACACTTTATGCAAGGGAGCCCGGGCTCTGGATATGGCTTGTATGCCCTCTTTGAGGGAAACATAAAGTATCCAGGAGGGCACCCACCTGTTGAGAGCAGGTTCAAGAAAACTTTGGGGTTTCACGGCATAAGTGGGGTTTTTATTATGAATTCGAGGGTAAGGTTTTCAATTTGCCACCCAATCACGGCAGTTGAAAACCTTTTACACTCTTGGGGGTAACAGAGGTGGAAAACTGGCTTGCCCGCACGGAACTGCTCATCGGCCGGTCCGGTCTGGACAAACTGGCCGCCGCCCGGGTGATTGTTTTCGGCCTGGGGGGAGTGGGCTCCTACGCCGTTGAAGCACTGGCCCGCTGCGGGGTGGGGCATTTGGTGCTGGTGGACTTCGACCGGGTGGCGGCGAGCAACATCAACCGCCAGCTGCATGCACTGACCACCACCGTGGGAGAGTGCAAAGCCGCTTTAATGGGGGAGCGGGTAAAGTTGATCAACCCGCGGGCGCGGGTGGAAATTCGAGCGGAACGTTACCGTCCCGGCAGCGGGGAGTCATTTTTAACTCCCCCTCCCGACGGTGTAATCGATGCCATTGACGATGTGCCGGCCAAAGTGGATCTGATTAAAACCTGTTGCCGGCTGGATATACCGGTTTTTTCCAGCATGGGGACGGGAAACAAGCTGGACCCCGGAGCCTTTAAAGTGGCCGATATTTCCGAAACCCGGGTTTGTCCCCTGGCCCGGTCGGTCCGCCGGCGTCTGCGTCGGGAAGGGATTGTGGCGGGCGTGACGGTGGTTTTTTCCACCGAAGAACCGCATACATATGTGCCGTCCGGCGCTGCCGGCGAATCTGTGCCGGGCAGCATTTCCTTTGTGCCGCCCGTCGCCGGCCTGCTGCTCGCCGGCGCCGTGGTGCGCCGCCTGCTGGGCGCTTTTCCCGTTAAATGAATTGACATGCTCTTTTTAAGGGTATTATAATGGGAGGGGAAGTGAGGGGAGAATCTGTGTTGGATATTTTATCCGGAAGGGGGAGAAGCATTTGGCCAGTGAAAAGATACAGATTTTAAGCGATGCCACATTCGCGGACTTTATCAAATCGGCAACCGTGCCCGTCATAGTCGACTTCTGGGCCGAGTGGTGCGGTCCGTGCAAGATGATTGCACCGGTAGTGGAAGAAATAGCGGCCGAATATGAAGGCAAAATTCAAGTGGTTAAATTAAATGTGGATGAAAACAGGGGTGTTCCGGCTCAGTATAAAGTAATCAGCATTCCCACCCTGGTGGTTTTTAAAGATGGTCAGGAAGTGGAACGCTCCATCGGATTTAAAACCAAAAAGGAACTTAAAGCATTAATCGATAAATACGTGTAATGATTGAGTTTCTATCGTCGGGTAAAGCGCGTTTCTCAAAAAGGAAACGTGCTTTTTAATTTTTTATGCAAAATGAGGTATTATTTGACTAAAGAATGATCATACTATTAGCAACTGGTTAAGAGGTTCGGGGAGGTGAGATTGGTGAACGGGATCAGTTTGGTGGAATATTTCACCAGGGTAAACGACCGGTTGCCCGGTGAAGCGGCCAGGGTTCTGCGTGCGCTGGTCGAACAGGGCAGCATGAACAAAGAGGAGCTTTCCCTTACCGCCAAAGTGAAACGCGCGGTGCTGGATCATGTGATTATGCAGCTGTACGCCCTCGGTCTGGTGGATGTCTCCACCGAGGGAAAAAGTAAAATCTGCAGTGTTACCAAACTGGGTGGCGATTTCCTCACCCTGATCAAAGCCGGATAGGTTTCTCCTTTCCGGCTTTTTTAATTGACTGGTTGGCCCCTGCCAGCAAAGGCAATATATTCCCCTGATGATTCCGCCACCGGCTAGAAAATTGTGCCACGGCGGAGGAATTTTGCCGTTTTTCGCGAATTGAGAAGAAAAAAAAGAGCAAGGGGGAACCTGCGTTGAAGCTGGTTGACAGAGCGCTTGCTTTTATCGGTTTTGAAGAAGAGCCTGCGGAGGAAAAACAACCTTCATCCGATCAAGCCGGCAAAAAAAATAAAAATGAGCTGGAAGTAAAACGCAGCGGGCAGGTGATCAGCCTGAGCGACCGCAGGCAGCGGATCAATGTGCGGGTGGTGATTACCGCCCCCCGTGAAATTGACGAATTAAAACAAATTGCCCACCACCTGATGAGCGGGCACCTGGTGCTGTTGAATCTGGAAGAAGTCGAATATGCTTTTGCCAGAAGAGTGATCGACTTTGTCGGCGGTGCGGTTTACGGCCTGGACGGGAAATGCGTCCGGGCGGGCAACGGGATTTTTCTCTTTGTGCCGCGCGGAGTGGAAATAACCAGTGAAATGGAGGAATGCATTTTACAGAACGCGGCCGGCTTTATGCCGTGGTAGGTGCACCCGGGCGGTTGATTGTCGGTTCTACCGGTAATGATGGTCGGCTGCAGGGGCCGGTGTCCGCCCGGTCGCATCGGATTGTTGGCGTGAGGAGTGTCGAGCCCGGAGAAATCCGGGTTATTTTATATCCGTTGCGGGTGAAGACAGCCGGAAACGCTCCGATAAATAATTTCCTGAACGCCAAATACTGTAACCGGGACGGGTAAAATATGTCCTGATATTTGCTGCGGTGATATAATTGAACTTGTATATGCATTTACCCGTTTGCCTGCGTTGCGGGGAATCGGCCGCGGCTGAAGCTTTTCAGCACAGGGTGGGAAGTTTTTCGCACGGGCCGGCGGGCTTTTCCCGTGGTGGCCCAATTCAAATGGGAAGAGGTGACCGGGATGCCGGAGGATCTTTTTCAGCAGGCCATGCAGGCCGAACTGCACCGGGAGGCCCCCCTGGCCGAGCGGATGCGCCCGCGGAGCCTGGAAGAATTTGAAGAGCAGAACGCCGTGATCGGCCGCGGTACACCGCTGCGGCGGGCCATTGAAGCGGACCGGCTGCAATCGATCATCCTTTACGGACCGCCGGGTACGGGCAAAACCACCCTGGCCCGGGTGATTGCGCGATTGACGAAGGCCCATTTCGCCACCATCAACGCCGTCACCGCCGGTGTTGGCGACATCCGGAAAGTAATTCAGGAGGCCGCCGATCGGCGGGCCTATCAGGGTCGCAAAACCATCCTTTTTATTGATGAAATCCACCGCTTCAACAAGGCCCAGCAGGATGCTCTGCTTCCCGCCGTGGAAAACGGGCTGATTACACTCATCGGCTCGACCACGGAAAACCCCATGTTCGCGGTCAACCGTCCCCTGCTCAGCCGCTCCCGCCTCTACCGCCTGGAGCCCCTCTCGGAAGCCGCCGTCACCCGCATTTTGCTCAGGGCGCTTGAAGATGAGGAGAGAGGGCTGGGCAACTACCGGGTGGACCTGGAACCGGCGGCGCTTTCCCATCTGGCCCGGGCGGCCGATGGGGATGCCCGGGCGGCCCTGAACGCGCTGGAGCTGGCCGTGCTGACCACGCCGCCCGGAGCGGACGGGGTACGGCACGTGGATCTGGCCACGGCCGAACAGGCCGCCGGGCGCCGGGTGTTGAAGTACGACCGGGAAGATGAACATTATGATGTCATTTCCGCTTTTATCAAGAGCATGCGCGGTTCGGACCCCCAGGCCACCCTGTACTGGCTGGCCAGAATGATTTATGCCGGTGAGGACCCGGCCTTCATCAGCCGGCGCATCATGATCCACGCTGCCGAGGATGTGGGGCTGGCCGACCCGCGCGCGCTGCTGGTGGCCACGGCGGCCGCCCAGGCGGCGGAGCGCATCGGCTGGCCGGAAGCGCGCATTGTGCTGGCCGAAGCGGCCCTGTACATCGCCCTGGCGCCGAAAAGCAATGCGGTGGTCGCCGGGATCGATCGGGCCATGCGGGCGGTGGAAAAACAAAGGGCGGCCGCCGTGCCGGTGCACCTGCGCGACGCCAGCTATGCCGGCGCCGCCGCCCTGGGGCACGGCAGGGGCTACAAGTATCCGCACGATTATCCCGGTCACCGGGTGGCCCAGCAGTATCTGCCCGACGAAATGCAGGGCGCCGTTTTCTATGTGCCCTCCGATCAGGGGGAGGAAAAAGACAGGAAATCCTGAGCATTTTACTGGGAATTTAATTGACAGGCGCCGTATGCTGTGTTAATATTGATGACAGAAGAAATCCGAGTAATTTACTATGGATTCATAACCGGGGAGGTGGGGAATTGCGCCTGTCCACCAGGGGGCACTACGGCCTGAAGGCCATGTTCGACCTGGCCCAGCACTACGGCAAAAACCCGGTTCCGTTAAAAATGATTGCCGAAAGGCAGAATCTTTCCGAGCATTACCTGGAACAGCTGGTCGGCACTCTGCGCAAAGCCGGCCTGGTCAAGAGCGTCCGGGGGGCGCAGGGCGGATACATGCTGGCCCGGGAACCGGAAAAAATTAAAGTGGGCGAAATAATCCGCATCCTGGAGGGGCCGATAGCGCCGGTGGAATGCGTTGATGAAACAGACCCGGTGGAATGCGATCAATTTGAATGCTGCATCACCCGGACGGTCTGGGCGAAAGTTCGCGACAGCATCGCCGCGGTGCTCGATTCAATCAGCCTGGGCGACATGTGCCGGGATGCGGAAGAAGCCCGCCTGGCCAGGAAAGAAAAAGAAACTGCCGGGAAAGAATAACGCCGTCAGTCCGCTTTAATTCGGCCCAAAGAATCTTCAGGCGGCAAAAGGGTATAACTGCACGTAAATTCTTTTATTTTTAAAGGAGGCTATCACTGTTGCGCCGAGTCTATTTTGACCACAGCGCCACCACGCCGGTGGACCCGGCCGTGGCGGAAGAAATGTACCGCTTTACGAAAGAAACCTTCGGCAATCCCACCAGCCTGCATTATTACGGCCGGCAGGCGCGCAGGGCGGTGGAGGAGGCCAGGGAAAAGGTGGCCGCGGCCATCGGAGCCGATCCGAAGGAAATAGTTTTTACCAGCGGCGGAACTGAGGCGGACAATGCGGCCATTCACGGTGTGGCCATGACCAACAGGGACCGGGGGAATCACATCATCACCTCGGCCGTGGAACATCACGCCGTGCTCAATACCGTAAAGGCGCTGGGCAAACAGGGCTTTACCGTGACCATCCTGCCCGTGGACAAGTATGGCATGGTCAGTGTGGAGGATGTGGCGGCGGCCATTACCGATAAGACCATCCTGATCACCATTATGCACGCCAACAATGAAATGGGTACCATTCAGCCCATCGCCGAGATCGGCCGCCTGGCCAGAGAAAAGGGCATCCTTTTCCACACCGATGCCGTGCAGAGTTTCGGTAAAATACCGGTCAATGTGGACGATTTAAACGTTGATTTGCTGAGTATCTCCGGGCACAAAATCTATGCTCCCAAGGGTATCGGCGCCCTTTATGTGCGCAAAGGCGCCCGCTGGCGGCAGACCCTTTTCCACGGCGGGGCCCAGGAGCGTCTGCGCCGGGCCGGTACGGAAAACACGCCGGGCATCGTGGCCCTGGGCAGGGCCGCCGAACTGGCCGCGGCCAATCTGCAGGAGGAATCCTCCCGGCTGGCCGCCCTCCGGGACAAGCTGATTCGGGAGGTCCCCGCCCGGATCGCCAATGTAGTCCTCACCGGCCATCCCACGCACCGGCTGCCCAACCTGGTAAGCTTCTGCTTCAAGTACATTGAAGGTGAGTCCATGCTTTTGAGCCTGGACATGCAGGGCATCGCCGCCTCCAGCGGTTCGGCCTGCACTTCCGGGTCGCTGGAGCCCTCACACGTTCTGCTGGCCATGGGTATCCCCCATGAAATGGCCCACGGGTCCATCCGCATCAGTCTGGGCAAAGACAATACGGAAGAGGACGTGGATTATTTCCTGGAAGTGATGCCGCCCATCGTGGAAAGGCTGCGCAGCATGTCGCCGCTTGATCAGGAGAGCGAATTCGCCATGTCCGGCCAGTGCAACGGCTGCCGGATCAGCCATTCCTGCCATGCGTAAGACGTGCATAAAAAACGTTATTCGGTAAAATTTTTGGGGGAGGAATGGGCGGATGTATTCAGATAAAGTAATGGATCATTTCACCAACCCGCGCAATGTGGGTGAAATTCCCGACGCCGACGGGGTGGGGCAGGTCGGCAACCCCGTCTGCGGGGACATCATGAAGATCTATTTAAAAATTAAAGACGACCGCATTGAAGACATCAAGTTCAAGACTTTCGGCTGCGGAGCGGCCATCGCCACCAGCAGTATGGTTACCGAAATGGCCAAAGGAAAAACCCTTGATGAGGCCATGCAGTTGAGCAACAAGATGGTGGCCGAGGCTCTGGACGGGCTGCCGCCGCAGAAAATGCATTGTTCCAATCTGGCCGCCGATGCCCTGCATGCGGCTATTGAAGATTACCGCAGCAAGCATAAAAGTGCGTAGGTGGAAGTTGTCGTGCCGGAAAAAGAAAAGGTAATTGTAGCCATGAGCGGCGG
>Ga0315298_1002988_pt1 | contig 27525 bp, 14 predicted proteins | sample WHS_1_MG_FD_203077 | JGI IMG/M metagenome (GOLD analysis project Ga0315298, IMG submission 203077) | Extremophilic microbial mat communities from Washburn Hot Springs, YNP, Wyoming, USA - WHS_1_MG | ecosystem: Environmental > Aquatic > Thermal springs > Hot (42-90C) | place: USA: Wyoming... | reverse complement strand
GACCAGCACAGCGAACGGTTGGGCGTATGCCACCTTGACTTCGCCGAATGAAACAGGCCGGGCGACGATCCGGGTGAGTGCAGGCGAACGCGAAGGAACAGTGATCGTCGAATACATCCCTGAAGCACCCTTTGATATCTCCTTGACAGCCAACCCGCTGTCCATCGCTGCAAACGGCGTCTCTACCTCGACCATAGATGCGGAGATCAAGGATCGCTACGGCAACTATGTGGCAGACGGGATCGTGGTTGTCTTCTCCACCGATCTGGGTCGCTTCGAAACTGGGTCATCGTACACAACTTTTACGGGTGGCGGCAGGGCAAGGGCCGTGCTGATTTCCGGCACTGTACCCGGTATGGCGCGTGTAGCAGCGATGGCTGGGGGCAGGCGAGGCGAGACCTATGTAGACTTTTACTTCGTGCCTACGCCTACACCGACACCCACGCGAACGCCAACACCTACACGGCGCTGGTCCGTGCACTTGCCGGTAATCATGAAGAACCATCGGCGCTAGAAAACCTCCCGCAGGTTGAAAACCTGCGGGAGGTCAACAGAAAAGCCGTATCTTTGGCGAACTTGCCACGTCATCTGGTATGGACTGTACATACCTCATCGCCACGTAGGAGGATGAATAACTATGGATGACAGATTGCGAATTCTCAGGTCAGCGCTCGTTTTCCTATTCCTGGTAAGCCTCCTTTTTGGAGCGCTGGCTTTGCTCCCTGCTTTGGCTCAGAGGCCGGAACCAGCGCAGCCTGGCGGATCTCTTGCCCCGCTCCCTGGTGACGTGTCTCAACTCTTACGTCCATCTAACAGCGGGTATATCGTTGACGACGGTGATCCTTCGCCGTACTTTGTGAAATCAACTGCTCCAGATGGGTGGACGCTGGTTTCAGGCAGCGGAGGCTGGAACAATGACTACTTGTATGCTTTAGCTGATAATGACGGTGATCTAGCACAATGGCATCCGGATCTGCAGTCTGGTTGGTACGAAGTATGGGTGCATTATTATGCGCATTCCAACCGACGAGACGATGCAGAGTACAAAGTCTATCATGCCGGGGGAGTAGCAACGCATCGGATCAACCAGCAACTCTTGGCCGATGGCACGCCCGCTCCTCCTGCAGGCGCCGATTCAGGTTGGGTGCGCTTGGGCACCTACCGTTTCTTGGGCAACCTGTATTTCGATTACGTACAATTAAGCGATGCGACCACCCCATCAGGTACTCCTACGCCGGGCTATGTCATTGCCGATGCTGTAAAGTTCGCTCCTCTGGAAGTGTGGGTAGATGATGATTATTATGATTGGGGCATCAATGACGGCAAATTATGGGGAGTGAACGCCTTTAACCGCATTCAAGATGGCCTGGAGGCAGTGGCGAGCAATGGAACGGTATGGGTCAAACCAGGTACGTATGTTGGCCCAATCACCGTAACCAAAGGTATTACCTTGACCAGCACGGGAGGAGCAGCCTCCACCGTGATCACAGTTGCAAATACCACAGCAGTAGATACTGCGGTACAGGTACTGGCTAGTGGCGCCACAGTGAAGGGCTTTACAATACAGAGCAATGGCGCAGAGTGGGGCGTTGCTGATGAAAGCGGCGGTTTGTGGAGTTGGGAAATTGCTGATTATCGCGTGATGAATAACATTGTCCGTGGCTTTGAAAATGGAATTGTTTTCTATCGTGCCAAAGGCGAGGTGAGTTCTAACCAGGTCTACAGCAATACTCAGAGGGGCATCTGGATACAGGAATTTCCAACTAGTGGCCCTGGTCCTACCTTTGTGCTCAGCAATACCTTATATGGGAATGGCGGAGCCGTTGCGGACTATGATATCCAAATCCATGATTCCTATACGGGCACGAAGGTGATGGGGAACCGTGTCACCGGTTCAGGGGGTGCCGCAGAGGCTGGCATCTTTGTGTACAACACCGCTGGAGACCTAGTCATTGAGAACAATACGGTTACTGGCTGCACGGAAGGTGTGCTCATTCTGCAGGATAGTGGCACTGGGATTATTCAGAAGGTGAATCTATACCGCAACGAGATCACAGGTGGTGGGACAGGTGTTCGCGTCCGGCGCACGGGTGGAAGTGCGGCGCTGCGACAGGTAACCATTGGCGGCAGCCTTGCCAACTCCAACCGCATTTACAACAACAGTGGGTATGAAGTGCGTTTGACCGGGTATGCTGCTAACATTACAGCAACTCATAACTATTGGGGAGTGTGCACGTGGCGTGCCATTGAGGACGAAATCTATCACGATTACGACTCCGCTGCGTTGGGGCTCGTTACCTATGAGCCAGCACTTTGTGTACCCACCCAGATTGATGTGCAAGCGGCACCAGTTACCTTGCCGGCGGATGGTTTTTCGACCGCCGTCGTTACCGCTACCGCGACCGATTTCTTCGGAAACCCGGTGCCGAGCGGTACGATGATTGGGATTACTACGACGTTGGGCACTGTTCCCTATGCGTATGTAGAGGAGAACGATGCAGCTGTATCTCGATCGGGTGCGTGGGGAACCGGTTTCGATGCCTGTGCCAGCGGTGGCCAATACATCGGCACGTCAGACCCGTTGGCTAGTGTTTCCTGGAGTTTCACTGGTACGGCCGTCTCACTCGTGTATCTCAAGGTTCCAGGTGGTGGGCAAGCCGACGTGTTCATTGACGGCAGCACGGTTGCCAGCAAGAGGATTGACATGTCCACTTCCCTGGCGATCCCTGAGTGGCGTGTGGAAGAAGTCATCACTAATGCGCTGAGCGCCACAGGACCGCATACGATTACGGTGAAACCAGTCACAATCCCCATCTGGGTAGATGCCTTCCGTTCAGGTGGCGCGGCAAACGCGCAAGGTCGTATAGTCACTCTGCTCACCTCGGCGCTGGTGTCCGCCACCGCCACCCTATGGGGTACGGTGTACAATGGCCGTATTATCACGGACTGTACGATGGGTGTCCAGCCTGTGGTTACCGACACCTTTGATGTGGTCTTCCAAGGAACGAACGTGGGCATCTCGAAGGGTGCTGCGCCAAGCCAGTTGAGCCCTGGGCAGTTGGTAACCTATGTGATTACCTATACCAACGAGGGCCCAGCGCGGGCGACGAACGTTGTGATCACGGATACGCTGCCGCCTAATTTCCAGTACGTGTCCCACCGTACATCGCCCGCTCTGCCAGCACCGCTGCCGAGTCCGCCTGTTACTTATATAGTGTGGAATATTGCCAGTTTGGCTCCGCGTGCAACGGGGGTTATTACCCTAGTGGCACGACCTGACCCTGCGGCGTCTTGGCCGTCAACGCCCGTTCTGAGCACCAATGCCGTGCAAATTAGCACTGGAGTAACCGACACCAATGCTGGCAATGATCAAGCCTGGGCAGATGTTACAGTTGTGCCGAATCCTCCCGCTTTTATCACGGTTACAGCCTATCCCGGCGCGATCCCTGCCGATGGGTCAGCAACTTCGGTCATTACTGCTGAGGTGAGGGATCAATACCATCACCCGGTCCTGGATGGGACACCAGTTACGTTCACTACTAGCCTGGCAGGTACTCTGTTTCCCTCTACCGGCAGCGCGACCGGTTATGCTTCCACCACCGGTGGCTTTGCTACCATTACGCTGCGTGCAGGCACGCTGGCAGGCATGAGCACGATCACAGCCACGGCAGGTTCAGCCCGGGGGACTACAAGAGTGCAGCTGTTTGCTCTGGAGCCGTATTCAGTAACGATCTCTGCCCATCCCTCTGTGATCCGCGTCAGTAGGGGTGACATCACAAGCACACTGCGCATTACCGTTACGGACCGCTATGCCAATCTAGTCCATGGGGCTGCCGTTACGTTGACTACCGATGCGGGGACGTTGCAGGCTCCCGGTGGGATTACGGGCACTGATGTCATTGTTACGACAACGAACGGCATTGCCCTCGCTGGCCTTGCTTCTGGGACTACGGTGACGACAGCAACGGTAACTGCTGCGATTACCACCACGGGGCGGCCGACGGCGACAACGCAGGTGTACTTCCAGGCTGGGCTGCCATATACGATCACCTCAGAGGCTTATCCGACAACGGTGCGTGTTTGTGGAGGCGAAGCGGTGATCACTGCGGTGATCAAAGATGAGTTCGATAACTTGGTGGAGGACGGCACCCATGTAAGTTTTGTGGTTGTTCCGGGTGAGCGGGGTGATATGTACCCCAGAGAAGGGCGGACAGTGAACGGCGTGGTTAGCTCTACATTGCGCACGAAGGCGTACCTATTTGGGCAGCGTTTCCTGGATGTGTATATCACGGCTGGGCCCATAGGGTATCAAGTGATGCGGCCACACCATATTGACCTGGAAGTAGGCCTGGCTGCTGCGGTCTCCTTCAGGGCTACGCCATCTCCTGCCCAAGCAGGTGGTGTGCCTTCTCAGATTGAAGTGCGGGTCAGGGATTGTGCGGGCAACAGCGTGCAGGATGGGACAGCTGTTACTCTCACAAGTTCGTTGGGGACGATTACACCCACGGTGACTACGGTCGCGAATGGGTTAGCCCTTGCGACCTTCTATCCAGGGTGCACGGTGGGTGAGGCAGTGCTCTCGGCAACCGTTGACTCGCGGACCTTTACAGGTACATTGCCTATTGAACCTGGTACGCCGTATTACGTCGTAGCGGATATTTCACCAACGACAATCCCCAATTGTGGAGGCCAAGCGGTGGTTACTGCCACATTGCGCGATGTGTGCAACAACTTGGTCAAAGATGGCACGCCTGTGCAGTTTGCATCGCATTATGGCTACGTAAGTCTCTCCCGGTACGTAGCGTATAGCCAGAGAGGCGTTGTAACGGCGACGGTCATTGCTGACCGCAGCAAGAAGATTGAGCCGCGAGACTGGCCTACCGGCTTGGAGCAAATTGACATCACCTCACCTCCTGCTTTGTCGGACTTTGTGAACCTTTATATCCGCCCAGGTGCCCCGCAACGCATCACCGTACTAGCAGATCCGGAAGAAATACCGATTCTGGGTGATGTCAACGGATACAACATTACGATAGTGGCTGCCGTGAACGACTGCAGCAGCACGCCGGTATCGGACGGCACACCGGTAAGGCTGCATACGGATAAGGGTATTTTCCTAGAATCAGCGAGCTGGTATGTGGATCAAACGACGGTTGGTGGCATGGTTACGGTTACGCTGACCTCGCAATCTATTGCCGGTAGGGTCAACATTACGGCGACATCGGGTTCGGCGGTTGGCACAGCCCATGTCTACTTCAAGCCCGGAGATCCATGGCGGATATCGGTGTGGCCATACCCGGCGACGATTTATGCCGATGGAAGGTCCAGATCGTTGATTACGGCGCGCGTCTTTGACTACTATGATAACAATGTCGGTGCCGGTGTAACAGTAACCTTCCGTACGGACTTTGGGCATTTCCTCGGCACTGGCGACACCTGTGTAGCCACTACAAATGAAGGAGGATACGCGTTTTGTACTCTCGTCTCTGATACGCAGCCACGTACAGCAACGGTGTTAGTCAGCACGGAGAACTTTAGGCAGGGTTATTGCTACGTGTTCTTTGTCGCTCCACCTGAACTGCGCTATCTCTATTTACCCATGATCCTGCGCAATAGATAGCGCATGATCCTTCGCAGCAGCAAACAGGGCCTCGTCCTTACCTCTGGCGAGGCCCTGTTTTTATGCGCGACATGACAGGGCGAGGATATGGTTACAGGGCGATATGTTCGTTTTAGGCGATTGGACTCAGTCAATTGGGCCAGACGAAGAGGTTAGCCAAGGAGGAGAATACGGTACGCAATAGGGGAAACACGGTATCCAGATATAGTAGATGCGCTCGGGGGTACTCGTTGGCGTGGGCATGAGTGGCGCGGTTGGAGTGGGCGTGGCAGTAGGCGTTGGCATGGCGGTGGGTGTTGCCGAGGGAGTGGGTGAAGGCGTCGCGGTAGGAGTGCGTGTTGGGCCAGGTAGCAGGTCAGCCAGGGCGCGGTACAGGTTCAATCTGCCCCAGCCAAGGTAGGGGTCAGGGCCTGGATAGAGGCTTGAATTCACATCATCTGCTTGTGTTTCCAGCCTTTGCTTGATTTGCACATTGGTGAAATCAGGTCGCAGACTCCAAAGCAACGCTGCTGCGCCCGAGACATGGGGTGTGGCCATGGAGGTGCCCCGCTTGTAATAGTAGTCATATGGTGGCAGCCACGTGCTGAGAATAGCTTCTCCTGGTGCAGCAATATCTACTTCGGACCCGTAGTTGGAAAAACTGGCACGCTGGTCATTAGCATCGGTTGCTGCCACTGCCATCACCTCTGGGTATGCGGCGGGGTAAAGAACACTTCCCCCATTATTGCCCGTTGCAGCGACAATGAGGGCCCCTCTGTCATAGGCATAGCGAACAGCATCTCGGAGCAGAGACGAAGGCTCCTCTCCTCCCAGGCTGAGATTAATGACCTGAGCGCCGTTGTCCACGGCGTACACAATTCCAGCAGCAATATCATAGTAATAGCCATCGCCGTGTTGGTCTAACACTTTGACCGTCATCACACGTGCCCCCCAGGAGACCCCTGCGATGCCAATACCATTGTTCGTTTCGGCAGCAGCAATGCCGCTGACATGGGTGCCGTGGCCGTTGTCGTCTTGGATGATGGGGTTTTCGTAGGGCTGGCAGATGCCGGTCGAGCAGTTCTGGTAAAAGTGCCAGCCATGCATGTCATCAATCTTTCCATTCCCATCGTCGTCTATGCCGTTGCGGGGTATCTCTCCAGGGTTGGTCCACAGGACATTGCGCAGGTCTGGGTGTTCCAGGTGGATGCCTGTATCCAATATCGCGATGATGATCCCCTCGCAGTGGGCAATGTCCCAAGCCTGTGGTGCTCCGATTTTGGGTAAAGCCCATTGGTATGGCCATCGTTCATCGTTGGGCACTTCCAACGCTTGCGCTTGGTAGTTCAGTTCAGCGTACTGAACGGATGGGTCGCGTTGGAGTTGTTCTACCATGGACTTTTCTGCACCGGCAGGCACTTGCCATAGCGTTACGTCCAGTTGGGGAAGACGAGCCAGAATTTTCCCTTGTGCTCCGTCGGGGGGAGATAAAAGAACTAGGGATTTGTCTTGCAATTTGTATTTGATCAGGATTTGACCCGGAATGTAGGGCTGGCGCTGGGAAGATATTGGTGGATCCTGTGCGCGAATAGGCGAAATGAAAGCCACCAGTACAAGTACAATGGTCAGAGCCAAGACCAGAGGAAGCCAAAGTGAAAACCTGGAAGAACTTTTACGAGTGGTGCCTTGAATGGGTCGCGTCATTGTACGGAGCAATATGCCTTGACAAGCTACGTGGTAGGAAGGGAGGCGAATGGACACGTTGTCCATTCGCCTCCTCGTTCCAGCCAGGTTCAGGTGCAGCCTAGCGCACAATAGTGGTTGTCGCACTGGCTGTAACGGTTTCGATCCAGGGGTGCGACACGGTGATGGTGGTTACTACCTGGCCAGTTGCGGTGGAGAAGGTCCACAGGGTAAACTCTTTGGTCCAGGTAGCGCCGGGGGCCAGCGATGGGATCACCCAGGAAGATGGGTTGGTCCAGATGATATAGGCTGGGCCGGTCCAGGTTGCAACTACACTCACGTTGTTCAGTGTAGCACCACTCTGGTTCGTTACCGTAGCAGTGTAGCGGATTGGCCGTACAGGTCCAGTGAACTGTGGCGCGGTCAAAGTGGCCGTAACCCAGGGCAGTTTGGTGGTTGCGGTCAGGCGGTACGTCCCGCGGCCACGGATGTTCACGATCGCCTCGTTGACGATAGGACCTTTAGCCAGTGGGTCTACCTGCACTTGGTAAGTGATGTAGGCATCTGGTGTGTGCAGTACCTTGCCACCGACACGGCCTCCCCAGATGATGCGTCCACGCTCATCCATATCCCCGCGAGACAGTGGGTCTTTCATAAACTGGGCGCCGGTCAGTGAACCCTCGACGAAGGTGGTTCCCTTGGGGATGGGGATGTCCACTGTCGCCAAAGCGCTGGTGCTGGCAGCATCTTTGATGTGTACCACGTAGGTGAGGATGTCGCCTGGTGCAGCGCTGGTCTTGTCCACCATCATCTCGCCGAGGAAGGTGTCGGTGTTGTTCCAGACACGCACTTTGCCCCAGGACAGGTCAGGTGCTTCCTCGATGACCTTGATGTGTACGCCATAGTTGTTCTCACCTGGGTTGCCGGTTGTGCCACCATAACCTACACCCGAGGGATACCAGTACCAGGCAGAGCGGCCACCTGGATATTGCGTTCCATCGAAGCGCAAGGGGAAGCCCTCAGGATATTCTGGGGGTGCAACGCCGTAATGGTCTGGAGCGGGCACCACACAACTCGAATCCCAGTCTTTGGTTGCCCAGATCAGGCGGGGGTCGCCTGGGCCGCGCGGTACATACTCAAGGCCTGGATACCAACCCAGTGAGTCATGGAAGGCGGACACGGCAGGCCTGGAGGGGAATTCCTCATCTGGGTTGTAGTTGCGCCAGCGCTCGGTGACACGGAATGGTTCTGTATCGCGCAGACCAAAGGCGGCATCGCGCATCTGGATACGGCCGTGTAGGTTCGCTACTTCGTTCACATACGGCGAGGTGGTGGAGCGCCAGGGCTCAAAGTGGGCATCTACGAGCAAGCAGGCACCCTTGGGCCCGAAGGCGGGGCCATCAGCCAGGTACATGAACACCTCGTTGTCTGTGTACTTGAAGTTGCGGTACCACAGCAACATGCCAAAGTCCTTGATGTTGTAGCGGCCACTGACCAAGCCTGCATCGAACCCGCAGGCATTGCGCCATTCCGCGATGTAGTAATGCGGATAGTAGAAGTAGCCATCGAAGCGAGTCCATTCTTCCACTACCCACTTCCCATTCGTGCCCTCGACGTCATCGGAGAAGATCACTCTTCCATCGGCGCTGATGACAATGTCATCCAGGAACCAGCCTAGACCGAGGGTGTATGGGTCAGTCTCATAGCGGAAGCGCAGCAGGACATTGCTCTGGCCAGCATAGGCGCTCAGATCCACCGTTTCATCGAGCCAACCATCACTAAAGCCGGTGTAGCCAGGCATCTCGTCGCTGAAGAAGCAGCTGGGGTCATGCTCATCAGTGGTGGTCGTGCCAGGCAACGAGGTCCATGTTTCGCCACCGTCAGTGGATACCTGCACGAAGCCAAAGTCCCAGCCCTCTTCGATGTCGTACCAGGTCTTGAAGGTCAGTGCAGCGCTGGTCGCTGCGCTGAGGTCCAGCGGCGTGGCGAGGGTCAACTTGGCATCCAGGTAGTTCTGCCTGCCACTGTACCACATGTACTCGCCGCTGGTAGGTGCTACAGGCTGCTCAATCTGGGAAGGCAAGTTGATGATCAGCGAATCCTCTGTGCCCTCCGGTGGGCTACAAGCCTGACCTAGGACAACCTCTGTCTCGGGGCTCATGGTGTTCAACACAACCGGATCGTTCCAGCCCAGGAGATATTTATGCCAGGGGTCGAGCCCGGGTGGAACTGCTCCCTGTGGCCAGCCCCCACCCCAGTCGTCAGCCATCAGAGTCCAGAAGCCTGGCGAAGTCTCCCCAGGGTTGTAAGCGTAGAGGTCAATGGCACCAAGGTTGTGGGCAAACTCGTGAGCGAATAACCCCACATTGCCATTTTCCGCCATCATGGTATAGGGGCCGATCTTCAGGCCGGTATTGCCAATTTCATAGTAGGGCCAAACTGTCCAGCTATGCGACCAAATCGCATGTTCGCCCACTCCTGATTCCACCAGCAGGGCAGTGCTGTCCTCTTCGCCCAAGCCGGCGTGCACGATCATGACCCGGTCCAGAACGCCATCGCCATCCTGATCGTAGCGAGCCCAATCAAAGTCCGGATAGGCGGCGACACAAGCATCAATGGCGTCTTTCACGAGGTCGCGGGGGTCTCCACCGCCGGGGAAGAATCCGTCGGCCAGCCCGGAATAGCCAGCCGAGCGAGCACCAGGACAAGCATCAGCACCGTACCAAGCTTCGGAATGCGGCACTTGTACCCAGCCAATGACATCACCATCAACCGTGTACAAGCCTTTGGACTGCTCTTCATAGTAGCGTTTCAGGCTATAGCCACGCAGGTCAATGGTAACAGGAGTGCCATCGCCCAGCGTGTACTCGATGTAAACGCCATCGCCGAAGAGCATGTTCCAGTAATGCTCGCGGCTAAAGTCTTCTGTCCAAATCGAGTTATAGCCGGGGTGAGTCGTGGAGGCAGGTCTGGGGATCTGGTTGTGCAGCGGTCCAGAATAGGTGAAGGTCTGGGTTTCGGTGATGATGCCGGAGCAGTCACCATAATCCTCGTAATCCACGACACCGGGGTCACCGATGGGATCCCAGATGTCACCAGGGTTCCAGGTCGCTGTGTCTGTGCCCGCGAACTCAACCAGGATGACCAGCAGGCGGTCGCGGCCTGTTTTCGCCAGGGCTGCTGCTTCAGCCGTGCGCCCTTGCACGAGCAGGTTCTCGCGCTTGAGCAGGCGTTTGTAATCAATAGGGTTCGGTGCATCCTTGGGTTTAAAGTGCTTGGGTTTGGCGGGCACAGTCTCCTCCAGAGTAGGAACGGGGGGCTGTGCCGCTACAGCCGCTGGCAGTATCGCGAGCAGCATGGCCAGGATGGTCAGCAGAGCAAAACTTCTTACGAAAGCCTTTCTCATTTGGTTCCCTCCTTTGGTAATTTAGATTCTACTCGGTTTGCGTGCTTTTCGTAGGCGTGCTTTTTTCCATCACCCCCTTTCGTAAAGGTTGTGGTGCCAAGCAGTTGCATTGGGCAAACTGACCTGCTGCGCCTGTAGCAATCCTAAATGACTGCTCACCCAATCGAGCCTGGCAAGCGGCTGAAATTATCGCTCTGAATATGACCCCCGTGAACGTAGCACTGGATGTGATGGTGTTTCTAACCGAGTTCGGACTGTCACGAGATGGCTTTTTAAAGGGTGCTTACATGGCAAATGTGCAAGGGGAATTTGTACTCACATTATAGCAGAAGCATCCAAACTTGTCAATTGCAGGCTTTCCTTCTTCAAATTTTGCTTTGGTTCTGGCGCTTAACGGCCGCTAACGGGATAAGTGATGTCATAATACGTTACAATCAGAATGAGCACCAGCATCAGGATGATGCCCACGAAATGGATCAGGCTTTCACGGGCTGGGTCTATCCGTTTGCCGCGCAAAGCCTCGATGGCGACAAAGAGTAGGCGGCCGCCATCTAGGCCTGGGAGAGGCAACAGATTCGTGGCTGCGAGTGCTGCGCTGAGGGTTGCCGTAAGGTGTAAGAGAGGGAACCACCACCCACTGGTAACCGTCTGTTGGGCAGCTTGCCCGGTCAGTTGAGCGATGCCCACAGGCCCAACAGGACGCACTAAATCCACCGGGATGAGACCGCGCAGCAATTTTATGGGTAGTAAGAATAACGATGAGACGGAGAGCAATGTTTCTATTACCCCTCGATGGGCAGCTTCTAGCCATGAGTAAGAGACGATTTCTACCCATCCTGCATCGTTGCGCACTGCCACCCCTCGCGACTCAGGTTTTACGAACCAGGGACCTCCAGGCGGCAGAGACAGGGTCAAGCGACGCCCTTGACGGCGGAGGGTAACCTTACGGATATCCCCATTGACTGACCTGGCGTATACGATCAGGTCCAGTACTGAGGAGACCTCATAGTCATCCACAGCCAAAATAAGGTCATTGTCCTCAAAACCTATCGCTTGGGCTACAGAACCTGGCAGCACTTTTTGCACCCCTACTGCCAGGTCATGTGCGACAGGCCACCCGGTGGCGAAGCAAATGCTGAAGATAGCGGCGGATAGCAACAGATTCAGCATGGGACCACTAAGCAGGAAAGCAGCACGGAGAGGAGCGCTCTTATCGGTGAACAAGGTGCCGGGTTCTCCTTCTTCTGCCAGGCGGACAAAGGCTCCAAACGGGATCAGGTTGAGGGTATAAGCGGTTTCGCCAGCGCGACCAAGGGTGATCAGTCGGGGAGGATATCCCAGCCCGAATTCTTCCACATGCAACCCAGTCCATTTGGCAACAATCAGGTGGCCGAGTTCGTGGACAAACATGAGCAGGCTTAGCACGACGACGGTGGAAACGATGATGGGCAAAATCCCTCCTTACAAACTAACGGATGTCTATCGCCAGGCCTTTTCCTTGGCATTATACTCCAAGAGAGAGTTTTTCACAAGCGGGCATTGTGTGGCTTACGTTGCAGCATCATTTACAGATAACCTCTTCTGTAGAAGTGGCAAATCGACCTTAGCCGTGAGGTCAATGGTTAGTGGGCTAATAGAAACCACGCGGTCTACAACCACTGCATAAATGTCAGAATCGGGTTCCAATGTTTCATAGTTGATTTCCCTGATATAGCCAGAAAGGCGCTTTTGTCCTTGTACATCGGTGATCACAGGGGAGAGCCAGTATTGCTGACGAGAAACGCGGGTCACCCGCCAGGGGGTATCGGGTTTGGCGGTGCAAGGCACATCGAGCTTGAGAATGTCTATACCTTCAGGCATGCCATGGGCGAGCAACCACCTAGCCCATCGTTGCACAAATACGGACGCAGTGTGGAAATCAATGTCAGGGCTTTGGCTAAAATGGTATTTTTTATCCGTCTCCAGCGAAGCAGCCAATGTCGGGATGCCAAAACTGGCTGTTTCTATCGCTGCCCCTATGGTGCCTGAAATAGTGATGCTCGCGCCTAGGTTTTCGCCATAATTGATGCCCGAAATGGCTAGGTCTGGCATCCTGGGCAAGGGGCACAGCAAGCCGTATCGCACCGTTTGCGCAGGCGGCTTGTCCACTGCAAAAGTGCGCACCTCTACGCCATCTATGACTAGGCTGCTCTCTTCGACGTGGAGCGGGCCATTCAGAAAACTGCGGCTGAGGCCTGAACGCTGCATTGTCGGGGCGACTACCCAAACTTCTGCCAGGGTAATAACACTGCGCACGGCTGCAATTAACCCTGGTGAGGTTACTCCGTCATCATTGGTGATGAGAATCAAAGCGTGGTTTCCTCTATCCATTGCAACTTTGTGTCCCCTTTCCATTCTTGCCTTTCAATCTTCGATAAGTTTGTCCCTTTTGTCAAATGTTCGGTTTCCTCTCAAGTTGCTCGCAAGACGATAAGAGGAGTACAATAGCGCATCATTGTAGAAGAGCTACACGGAGGGAGTTGTGCATGTTTTTATTGGAAGTAGTATACGCGGTCTTGGCAGCATGGCTGGCTGTGTATGGACTGAACAGCCTAGCATTGACTTTTATCTATCTCTGGAGAAGGTCGCCACGGCCATCTATCACACTACAAGCCGAGAATTGGCCCGTTGTTACTGTGCAGTTGCCCATTTACAATGAGCGATATGTGGTAGAGCGTTTGATTGCTGCTGTCGCTGCCTTGGACTATCCACGTGAGTTGCTACAGATTCAAGTGCTGGATGATTCCACTGATGATACTACAGCGATTGCACAGCAAGCAGTGGCGCATTATGCGCGGCAGGGGATACAGATCGAATATCTCCATCGTGCCCAGCGGATAGGGTTTAAGGCTGGGGCTTTGGCTGAGGGCTTGCGTCGAGCACGGGGAGAGTTGGTGGCTATTTTTGATGCCGATTTCGTTCCGCCGGCAGATTTCTTACGCCGCATTGTGCCTTATTTCTCCTCAGCCAATATCGGTTGCGTACAGGCACGGTGGGGGCATTTGAACCGCACCTATTCTATCCTGACACGAGTTCAGGCAATAGGCATAGATGGGCATTTCGTGGTAGAGCAGGGAGCACGTAGTCAATCGCGTTTCTTCCTCAATTTCAATGGCTCTGCAGGCGTATGGCGTCGGGCTTGTATTGAAGATGCAGGGGGGTGGCATACAGATACATTGACCGAGGACCTCGACCTCAGCTACCGTGCTCAGTTGGCGGGATGGCGCATCCTCTACGTGCCCGGTGTGCAAGTGCCGGCGGAATTACCCCCTCAGATGGATGCTCTGCGCCGCCAACAAGCGCGCTGGGCACAGGGAAGCATCCAAGTGGCACTGAAGCTTTTACCCTTGCTATGGCGCAGTAGGCAACCCTGGTACATCAAGTGCGAGGGAACACTCCATTTGACTGGCTATCTGGTGCATCCCCTGATGCTTGCCACCTTGCTGTTAACTTTGCCTATGTTATTCGCCAGTAGCAATGCCACTGCTTTTGTGCCTTATTTCCTCTTTGCTACGGTAGGACCACCATTACTGTACTTAGCAGCGCAGTACGAACGCGGCCGTGGCTGGTGGCGTGAATTGCACTTTGCACCATTTTTGCTATTGCTTGGCATGGGATTGGCTTTGAACAACACGGTAGCGATGATGCGTGCATTACTTGGACAGCAGGAGGAATTCCAGCGCACGCCCAAGTTTGACATCCGTGAGAACAGCGGTCATTGGCATGGCAGCACATATGCGTTGCACTGCAGCCCGCTCGTCGGGCATGAATTGTTGCTCGCTGTATTTTCCCTATTCGTGGCGGCATTGGCGATGCACAGGGAGAGCTATTCCCTTGCTTTGTGGTTGGCTTTGTATGGATTGGGCTATGCTTATGTTGCAGGGACAAGCCTTATTCAAGGCTTGCAACGGCGAAATAAGGGACTACGCCAGCAAAGAGGCGATGCCCGTGCAAAAGAAGCCAGCGTGATGCGAGTGCATTGACAGGTGGTAACGTAGCGAATTATGCCTTGTCTTGCTGCTGAGGAGCGGCTTGCAGTGTTTGGATGATGGCATGGTTCGCAGCGGGGAAGGCATACTCTCCTAGTTCCTCTGGTTTGACCCATTTCCAGGCAGTGCAACCCAGGTTCTGAGGTTCACCACTTACGTACTGGCAGTGGTAGGCATAGAGCGTGATGCGAAAATGGGTGTATGCATGGCGCACTTTGGCAAGGAGCTGCCCCACGCGAATTTCAATGCCAAGTTCCTCGCGCACTTCTCTCACTAGGCACTCTTCGAGGCTCTCTCCAGGTTCTCGTTTGCCCCCAGGAAATTCCCATAAATTACCCAGCAAGCCGTGCGGGGGGCGTTGAGCAATGAGAATGAATCCATCGCGCCAGATTACGCCAGCAGCGATCTCATGATGCGGTATGGTTTTCCTCGGTTGCCGTAGGGGCAACTTTTCCTGGATATTCAACCGCCGCGCCTGACAGGCTTCATTCCAAGGGCATTGGGCACAGGCGGGTGTGCGGGCAGTGCAAATGGTAGCACCTAGGTCCATCAATGCCTGATTGAATGTGCCTGCCTGACCCTGGGGAAGCATTTGCGCAGCGAGTTCCTGAATATGTTTTGTAGCCTTTGAAGAAGATAGATCTTCCTCAATCCCGAACAGCCTGCTGAGCACGCGCTTGGCATTGCCATCTACTGCGGGATAGTCCTGGCTAAAGCAAATGCTGAGGATGGCACCGGCAGTATAGGGGCCAATGCCAGGCAATGCAAGGAGGGCTTCGAATGAATGGGGCAGTTGACCGTTGTACTGTGCACACACTCGCCGTGCCAATTCATGGAGATGGCGTGCTCGTGCATAGTAGCCCAACCCTTCCCATGCCTTAAGCACTTTATCCAGGCTTGCCTCAGCCAGAGATGCCCATGTGGGGAATAGACCTAGAAAGCGTTGATAATAGGGAAGCACGGTCTGGACCCTCGTTTGATGCAGCATGAACTCAGCCACCGTGATTGCATAGGGATCGCGGGTGTTGCGCCAGGGCAAGTCCCTGCGGTTTTCTCTGTACCAAGCGAGGAGCAAGCGTGAGAGTTGGTGTAATGAAGGCTTACCAGTCAAAGTCATCCTCTTCTGCCAAACGGCCTAACCGGCGCAGTGCTCGCCACAAGCGTTCTTCCCAAATGCTGCCATGCAAGAGTTGGTTGATTTCCTGAGCTTCTAGTAGGCGTCCCCAATGGGTAACGATGAACGTGATACGTCGCCATTTACGGCTGACAATGGGGTGAGGCAAGGTACGTAGCTCCCCAAGGTGCACTTTGTAGTAGAGTTCATTGGCGCGAGGGTGAGACGGTTCATCTGGCAAGAGTTGGATACGTGGTACTATTTCCCATGTGGTAGTATGGGCATAGTAGTTGATGGACCATTTCTGCTCGCCAAACTCCTTGGTCTGATAAAATGCGAGAATGGGTGCATGGAGGCCCTTTTGGGGTAAGTGCTTTACGGGAATGCGGTACCAGTGTTGGTCGCGCGCAATGGCGAGATCCTGTGGATTGTTCATAATAGCGATCAGTACAGTGGTATAGCGGTCAGGTTCCATGTTGTGCTCCTCGTCTCGTTCAAGCCACGTGTGCTCAAAGGAATAGGGTGGTACATTTTGCCAAACTGTAGCGCAAATCGCGAGGCTTGTCAAAGGGATCTTGTTATCATTTGACTGCATCCAGCGAGATGGGTAATATAGCCGCTGCGCAAGACTCTGTTGAGGAAGCGTTCCAAAGGAGAAACCACAGACTATGTCGTTCACAACACCTGAGTGGGTGAAAGATGCTATTTTCTACGAGATATTTCCGGATCGCTTTGCCTATAGCAAAGTGGTGCCCAAGCCACGCCATTTGGAATCGTGGGATAGCCCGCCTACGGCGCATGGGTTCAAAGGTGGTGATTTACTAGGCATTGTAGAGCACCTGGACTATTTGCAGGACCTGGGCGTCAATGCCATCTACCTGACACCTATTTTTCAGTCTACAGCCAATCACCGCTACCATACGTATGACTATTATCATGTTGACCCACTGCTTGGCGGGGATGCGGCGTTTCGCACTTTGCTCCATGAAGCGCATCAGCGCGGTATACGGATCATTTTGGACGGCGTCTTTAACCACGCCAGCCGGGGATTTTTCCAGTTCAACCATATTCTGGAAAACGGGGCAGACTCTCCCTATCTGGATTGGTTTATCATCAATGGCTGGCCATTACATGCCTATGACCCGCAGCGAAAACCTAATTATGAAGCCTGGTGGGGGTTGCATGCGTTGCCCAAATTCAACATTAATTCGCCAGAAGTACGGGAGTTTCTGCTGGGTGTAGCGCGCTACTGGATTGAGCAAGGCATAGATGGCTGGCGCCTCGATGTTCCTGGGGAAATCAAGGATGATAATTTCTGGCGCGAGTTTCGCCGTCGAGTCAAAGGGGCCAATCCCGATGCCTATATCGTGGGCGAAATTTGGCATGATGCCCGACATTGGCTCCAAGGGGACCAATTCGATGCCGTGATGAATTATCTGTTTACCAAGGCTTGCCTCTCCTTCTTTGTTGGACGAGATCTGAACCCGGCGTTGGTCTCTGGAGTGGGTTATTATCCGGTGCAACCAACGACGGCGGAGGAGTTTGGCGCTGCCATTGACCATTTGCTGGGGTTGTACCCTGCGCAGGTCACTCAAGCGCAATTGAACCTCCTGGACAGCCACGACACAGCGCGGTTTCTGACCTTGGCACGCGGTGATGAGTCTGCTCTGCGCTTGGCTATGTTGTTCATGATGTGTTATCCAGGAGCGCCTTGTATTTACTATGGCGACGAAATAGGCATGGAAGGTGGTAAGGACCCAGACTGCCGGCGTGCTTTCCCGTGGGACGAGCGAAAGTGGAATAAAGATCTTCTTACCTACGTGAAGCGTTGCATTGCTCTGCGCAAATCACACCCTGCCCTGCGGCGTGGTGAGTACAAGACCTTATTTGCCCAAGGGGGGATGTATGCCTTTGGGCGCAGGCTGCTCTTGGAAGGGTTCACCGAGGAGACTTTGCTCTGCGTGTTCAACGCAAGCCAAGTACCGTGGGAATTGCGTGTGCCTGTGCAGGACTATCTCCCAGAGGGGACAGTACTGCGTGGAGCCTGGGGTGAAGGCACAGCCATGGTGCGGGATGGGCACCTCATCGGGCTTACTGTAACAGCCCGTACCGGTATAGTGTTGGAAGTTGCTGCTCCCGGCAGGTGACCAGGAAGAGCCCCCTAAGGCCGTGTGCGTCTCGTTTGTAGAGCAGACGGTCAGGGTTGTATGAGAAAGTGTCCCTTTACCAAAGGAATGATGCGGGCGAGGTCGCCATCGCCAATCACAAAGTGCGCTGCCTGACGCACGCGCTCATCACGAGGGCAGACGGCGATCGCCAAGCCTGCTTGGGCAAATAGGTGTACATCAGCAGGGCCGTCCCCCACTGCTAGGCATTCTTCTATACGTGCTCCTACCTCTTCGCGCAATTGAGCCATCCATTGGCCTTTGGTATGTTCCATGACATGGACAATTGCTTCACCTGTGAGGCATCCATCCTGGACAATGAGTTCATTGGCTATAGTGCGCCACAAGCCTAGTTCGGCTGCCACCTGGCGAGCATGCACATCCAGGCCGGTGCTGATGACCGCAGTGCGCACGTTGTTGCGCCGCAGGAACTCAAAGAGGGCATGAACCCCTGGGCGATATGGGCTTGCACGAAAGACATCCTCGACCTTGGTCAGCTCAATCCCTTTCCAGAGCGCAGTGTCCAGGCGTGCCCATTCCAGGTAATCAATCTCTCCGGCGAAGAAGCGTGCGCGGTATTGTTCTGCTTCTTGCTCGAATCCCAGGGCTTTGTGCAAATACATCCATGGGCTAGAGGCTTCCTTCAGTGTGCCATCCAGGTCGAATACAGCCAAGCGCAGTGGCCAAAGCGGAGAATCGTCCGTTTTCTGTACGTTTCGCTTTTGCGCATCCATGATACGTTGTCCTTTCATATACCATTGCTTTAAGATTAGCATAGGAAACCAGACTTGACAACTTTGGCAATTTGTGCTAGAATATAAGCAGTTAGAAATAAGATCTCGTTCGCCTATGGCGAAAAGATCCAACAACCGACGAAGCAGGAAACACACAAAGGCACGGCAAGGGCATCTGCTCAAGCCGGGGTAAATATTTTGCACGTCGGTTTTGTCTTGTTTGGCTGATTTGACAATTGAGGGCATTTCTGCTATAATATCTTTTGCGAAAAGGCACCTTAACAACTGAAGAGTGATAGGAAGGTCACGCGGAAATTTGGGGTCCAAGTCAAATCCAAAGTGGTTTTGAACCACATAAACTGTACGGAGGGTTTGATCCTGGCTCAGGATGAACGCTGGCGGCGTGCCTAACACATGCAAGTCGAACGGGCTGGCGCTTAGCGGAAGCCTGCCGGAGGTGGTGATCACGAGAAATCGTGAAAGCCGCTGATGGCAGGTGGAAGCTATTAGCCTGCCAGTGGCGAACGGGTGCGTAACACGTGGGTGACCTGCCCCAAAGTGGGGGATAACTATCCGAAAGGATAGCTAATACCGCATGTGGTTCCACATTCGTTTGTGGAACTAAAGGAGCAATCCGCTTTGGGAGGGGCCCGCGGCCCATCAGCTAGTTGGTAGGGTAATGGCCTACCAAGGCGATGACGGGTAGCTGGTCTGAGAGGACGATCAGCCACACTGGCACTGAGACACGGGCCAGACTCCTACGGGAGGCAGCAGTGAGGAATATTGCGCAATGGGCGAAAGCCTGACGCAGCAACGCCGCGTGGGCGACGAAGGTCTTCGGATCGTAAAGCCCTTTTCTAGAGGACGAGGTAGGACGGTACTCTAGGAATAAGTCTCGGCTAACTACGTGCCAGCAGCCGCGGTAAAACGTAGGAGGCGAGCGTTATCCGGATTTACTGGGCGTAAAGCGCGTGTAGGCGGTGCTCTAAGTTGGACGTGAAATCTCCCGGCCTAACCGGGAGGGGCCGTTCAATACTGGAGCACTTGAGGGCAGAAGAGGGAAGTGGAATTCCCGGTGTAGCGGTGGAATGCGTAGATATCGGGAGGAACACCAGTGGCGAAGGCGGCTTCCTGGTCTGCCCCTGACGCTGAGACGCGAAAGCTAGGGGAGCGAACGGGATTAGATACCCCGGTAGTCCTAGCCGTAAACGATGGATACTAGGTGTTGGTGGTATTGACCCCACCAGTGCCGAAGCTAACGCGTTAAGTATCCCGCCTGGGGACTACGACCGCAAGGTTAAAACTCAAAGGAATTGACGGGGGCCCGCACAAGCAGCGGAGCGTGTGGTTTAATTCGATGCAACACGAAGAACCTTACCTGGGCTTGACATGCTGGTGGTAGTGAAGCGAAAGCGGAACGACCCTTCGGGGAGCCAGCACAGGTGCTGCATGGCTGTCGTCAGCTCGTGCCGTGAGGTGTTGGGTTAAGTCCCGCAACGAGCGCAACCCTCGTCGCTAGTTAAATCTCTCTAGCGAGACTGCCGGGATACACCCGGAGGAAGGTGGGGATGACGTCAAGTCAGCATGGCCTTTATGTCCAGGGCTACACACACGCTACAATGGCCGGTACAAAGGGTTGCCAAGCCGTGAGGCGGAGCTAATCCCAAAAAGCCGGTCTCAGTTCGGATTGAAGGCTGCAACCCGCCTTCATGAAGCCGGAGTTGCTAGTAACCGCAGGTCAGCCATACTGCGGTGAATACGTTCCCGGGCCTTGTACACACCGCCCGTCACGTCATGGGAGCCGGCAACACCTGAAGCCGGTGAGCCAACCGCAAGGAGGCAGCCGTCGAGGGTGGGGCTGGTGACTGGGACGAAGTCGTAACAAGGTAGCTGTAGCGGAAGCTGCGGCTGGATCACCTCCTTTCTAGGGAGAAAGGACAAATCCCAATGGGCAATGACCACATTCAATGTATCCAAATCATCGGGAATTTGTCCAAGCTCCAAGGTCAATCACTCTGCCATGCGGAGTGCTTTCCCCAATACGCGTGTCACTTCCTATCACTCCTTAGTAGTTAAGGTGTCTCTTTCTTGGGCCATTAGCTCAGTCGGCTAGAGCATTCCTCTGATAAGGGAAAGGTCTCTGGTTCAAGTCCAGAATGGCCCATGTTGAAAATCTCAATGATCAATGCCCAATGACCAAGTTTCAGTGATTGAAGCGAGCACGTGCTTGGAATTTTGCCCTTTCAGATGAGTCATTGGCAAGGGGATGTAGCTCAATTGGGAGAGCGCCTCCCTTGCACGGAGGAGGTCAGGGGTTCGAATCCCCTCATCTCCACCACCTGCAAAGCAGTTGCGGTGATTTGACAATTCAGAGGGCATGTGCTATAATTTTTGTACTGAAAAGAGGGAGCAAGACAGGGGTTGGTGATCGTTTTCTCTGAGGTAAGTGTATAGCGGGTGCTTGTTGGATATATCAAGACGTTTCCGAAAACGGCTTGATATATCAAGCCGTTTTTTTATGTCCTTCGATTGGTATCTACCCTTTGCTGAGCAGGATACTGCTCGGCGGAGGCTAGCGGCCAATCGCTAGATTAGCACCTTAACAATTGAACAGAATGCCAAACTTCAATTGTTGTATCACGTGGATTAAGCTACTAAGAGCGTACGGTGGATGCCCTGGCGTCAAGAGCCGATGAAGGGCGTGGTTGACTGCGATAAGCCTCGGGGAGCCGTCAGCAGGCTTTGATCCGGGGATTCCCGAATGGGGTAACCCACCCAGGCAATACCTGGGTACCACTGGCTGAATACATAGGCCAGTTGGAGGGCACGGGGGGAACTGAAACATCTCAGTACCTCCAGGAAAAGAGATCATTCCCCTAGTAGTGGCGAGCGAACGGGGAACAGCCCAAACTCATCATGTGCTCAAGGCTGCAGCCGTTGCATGATGGGGGTTGTAAGGCGTGGCAGGACTTCTGCAGGAGTCCAAGGAAGTTACCAATCTAATCTCTAGCCGAAAGACTCTGGAAAGGTCTGTCATAGAGGGTGATAACCCCGTAGGCGAAAGGGATTAGACTTCCGCCACTGACCTTGAGTACCGCGGGGCACGCTAATCCTGCGGGAAGCAGGGGAGCCCACTCCCCAAGGCTAAACACTCTTGACGACCGATAGTGAACCAGTACCGTGAGGGAAAGGTGAAAAGAACCGGGGTGACCGGAGTGAAATAGAACCTGAAACCGTACGCTTACAACCAGTGGGAGGGCGTTGCCCCGCCTGCGGGCGGGGTAGGCCTGACCGCGTGCCTTTTGGAGAATGACCCGGCGAGTCAATCTTTGTGGCAAGGTTAAGGGGGTAACACCCGGAGCCGCAGCGAAAGCGAGTCCGAATAGGGCGTCTAGTCGCAAGGATTGGACCCGAAACCAGGTGAGCTACCCATGGCCAGGGTGAAGCGAAGGTAACACTTCGTGGAGGCCCGAACCCTTCACTGTTGCAAAAGTGAGGGATGAGCTGTGGGTAGGGGTGAAATGCCAAACGAACCTGGAGATAGCTGGTTCTCCCCGAAATAGCTTTAGGGCTAGCCTCAAGGGTTCAGTAGCGGAGGTAGAGCACTGGATTGGCTAGGGGGCGTAGAGCTTACCAAACCAAACCAAACTCCGAATGCCGCTACTCCATACCTTGGGAGTCGGACAGCGAGAGATGAATTCCGTTGTCGAGAGGAAAACAACCCAGACCACCGGCTAAGGTCCCCAAGTCTAGGCTAAGTGGGAAAGGATGTGAGATTGCCCGGACAGCCAGGAGGTTGGCTTAGAAGCAGCCATCCTTTAAAGAGTGCGTAATAGCTCACTGGTCGAGTGATCTCGCGCCGACAATACACGGGGCTCAAGCCTAGCACCGAAGCCGTGGACTCCGATCCTTGAGATCGGGGTGGTAGGGGAGCGTTCTGTTCGCTGTGAAGCCAGACCGTGAGGACTGGTGGAGCGTACAGAAGTGCGAATGCCGGGATGAGTAGCGCAAAACACGTGAGAATCGTGTTCGCCGTAAACCTAAGGTTTCCTACGGAAGGTTCGTCCGCGTAGGGTTAGTCGGGCCTAAGCCGAGGGCTAGCGCCGTAGGCGATGGACAACGGGTCAACATTCCCGTACCACCTGAGGGGAGCTATGGGGAGACGCAGGATGGTAGGCCAGCCCGTGATTGGATTCGGGTGCTAAGCCTGTAGGGAGATGAGGGCAGTAGGCAAATCCGCTGCCTGATCCTGAAGGGTGATGGCGGTGCCTTAGTGCCACAAGTGGCTAAGCCAAACTGCCAAGAAAATCCTCTGTGCGTTGAACCTTGGGTGCCCGTACCGCAAACCGACACTGGTAGGTGGGTAGAGGATACCAAGGCGATCGGGAGAACCCTCGTTAAGGAACTAAGCAAAATGACTCCGTAACTTCGGGAGAAGGAGTGCCCCGTTAGGGTGAGCGTATGCAAAGCCCGAGGGGGTCGCAGAGAAACGGCCCTGCCGACTGTTTAACAAAAACACAGGTCTCTGCTAAAGCGAAAGCTGAAGTATAGGGGCTGACGCCTGCCCAGTGCCGGAAGGTTAAAGGGATGGGTCATCCTTCGCGTAAGCGGAGGAGAAGCTCAGAACTGAAGCCCCGGTGAACGGCGGCCGTAACTATAACGGTCCTAAGGTAGCGAGATTCCTTGTCGGGTAAGTTCCGACCCGCACGAATGGCGTAACGAGCGGGGCGCTGTCTCAACGAGGGACCCGGCGAAATTGAAGTAGGCGTGAAGATGCGTCTTACCCGCAGCAGGACAAAAAGACCCCGTGGAGCTTTACTGTAGCTTGGTATTGAGTTGAGGCTTGGTCTGTGTAGGATAGGTGGGAGACGGTGAAGCTGGGGCGCCAGCCTCGGTGGAGTCGCCCTTGAAATACCACCCTGATCAAGTTTCGACCCTAACCCGCGGCCGTTATCCGGCGTGGGGACAGTGCCAGGTGGGCAGTTTGACTGGGGCGGTCACCTCCTAAAAGGTAACGGAGGCGCTCAAAGGTTCCCTCAGGCTGAATGGAAACCAGCCGTGGAGTGTAAAGGCAGAAGGGAGCTTGACTGCGAGACCTACAAGTCGAGCAGAGACGAAAGTCGGACTTAGTGATCCTACGGTTCCGTGTGGAAGGGCCGTAGCTTACCGGACAAAAGCTACCCCGGGGATAACAGGGTAGTCTTGCCCAAGAGTTCACATCGACGGCAAGGGTCGCCACCTCGATGTCGGCTCGTCACATCCTGGGGCTGGACAAGGTCCCAAGGGTTCGGCTGTTCGCCGATTAAAGTGGCACGCGAGCTGGGTTCAGAACGTCGTGAGACAGTTCGGTCTCTATCCGCTGTGGGCGCAGGTGGCTTGAGGGGAGCTGCCCTCAGTACGAGAGGACCAGGGTGGACGGGCCTCTAGTGTGCCAGTTGTACCGCCAGGTGCACCGCTGGGTAGCTACGCCCGGCAGAGATAACCGCTGAAAGCATCTAAGTGGGAAACTCGCCCCAAGATTAGGCCACCCACTCCGTGAAGGAGGTAAGACCCCTGGGAGACTACCAGGTTGATAGGCGGCATGTGTAAGGACAGCAATGTCTTGAGCTAAGCCGTACTAATGGTCGAGGGCTTAATCTCACGCATGTGAACAACAAGGAAGTTTGTGCATTCTGTTCAATTCTTAGGGTACTAATCTTCATACTAGTTCATTGCATAACAAAGCGAAAAACAGGTTCTTCTGGTGATTTGAGCGGAGGGGAAACACCCTGTTCCATCCCGAACCAGGCAGTTAAGCCCTCCAGCGCCGATGGTACTTGGGGCGCAGGCCCCTGGGAGAGTAGGTCATTGCCAGGAGAACCTGTTTTTGCTTTCGACGAAACCCCAAAGGTTAGGGAACCTTTGGGGTCTTTTTGTATAGTACGATCGGCGTCTTGACATGCGCAAGATCTCCTGTAAAATGGAAAAGCAGATATGGATGAGAGTTGATTCCCAGAGCGGCGTGGCGATTCCTGCCAACGGCGTGAGGCTCTACGGCGTTATGCGGCAACCGCATCGACATATCTGTGTTCCAAACGCAAACGTCGAAGAATGGCTGGGCCGGCTGCACAGCTCGTGCTGCCGGCATAAGTTGATGCCACGCTACCCGTAGAGAAGCGGGTGTCAAGATATACGCGTAACACGCGCTAGATAGCCTACTTCATTCGCCCAGAGGAGATTCCTTTTGAAAGACTTGACTAAACTCGACCATGTCCTTGACATTATCCGCGATCTGGACAGCGTAGTTGTGGCTTATTCCGGCGGCGTGGACAGCACGCTCCTATTGGCACTTTGCCTGGAGGTACTGGGACCGGATAAGGTGCTGGCAGTAACGGCTCGCTCGGCAACATATCCAGAAAGCGAGTTGCGTGAAGCACAAGCGATCGCTCGCGCATTGGGAGCGCGACAGCGCCTGATCCAGACGAACGAGTTGGACGATCCCCGCTTTGCCTCTAATCCGCCCAATCGCTGCTACTTTTGCAAGCAAGAGTTATTTAGCAGGCTGTGGGGCATCGCTCGGCAAGAGGGGTTGCAACATGTGGTCTATGGTGGTAATGCCGATGACCTGCAAGACCATCGACCTGGAATGCAGGCTGCCAAGGAGATGGGCGCTAGAGCACCGCTGCTGGAAGCGGGATTGACGAAGGAGGAGGTGCGCACGATTTCGCGCGAGATGGGCCTTCCAACCTGGGATAAGCCAGCTATGGCTTGCCTCGCTTCGCGCGTGCCCTATGGCATTACTATTACCCCAGAAGTGCTGCAGTGTATCGAGATAGCCGAGAGCTTTCTGCGTGATGAGGTCGGCTTGACCCAGTTTCGGGTGCGACACCATCCTCCCATCGCACGATTGGAGGTGCAGCCACAGGACTGGGAACGAGTGTTAGCCGAAGGAACTCGGCAGTGCATTGTAGCCAAGTTGCGCGAATTAGGTTATCTGTACATCGCACTGGACCTAGCAGGATATCGCAGTGGGAGTCTCAACGATGCCATCAAACGCTGAGCGAATGGATGGGAGTAACAACAACTGCATTGCTCGCCCTGATTTTGAGCGGGTGCGGCGTAAAGGAGTGCCAGAGGTCATACTTGCTGAGCACAAAAGCACCGAAGAAGCCCTAACGATTGCACGCCAGTTCCTGGCTGTTGAGGGTAGAGCCATCTTAAGCCGCGTCTCGGAGGAACTAGAGGCGCGCCTGTGCGAGGAATTTAGACAAGAAGCGACGCTGGAATGGTACCCACGGGCGCGTGCTGCCGTGCTACGCAAGCATGGCATGGTTCGTCCGGATTCAGGGGGACGGGTAGGCATACTAACGGCAGGGACCTCGGATATCCCCCGCGCGGAGGAAGCGGCGCTGATCTGTCGCGAAATGGGTTGCACCGTTTTCACTGCGTATGATGTCGGGGTGGCAGGCTTGCATCGTTTGTTTGAACCGCTGCAAAACATGGTGGAGAGGGAGAAGGTGGATGTGCTCATCGTCGTAGCGGGCATGGATGGGGCGTTGCCATCGGTGGTTGCAGGCTTGGTACCTGTGCCAGTGATTGGCTTACCGACTTCGGTAGGCTACGGATTAGGGGGTGATGGCACAGCAGCTTTGCTCTCTATGTTGCAAACCTGCGCTCCAGGGCTTGTGGTGGTCAACATTGACAATGGCATCGGTGCAGGCGCTGCCGCAGGGGTGATTGCCAATCGAGTGGCAGCAGCGCGGAAGGGATAGGGAGCGCATGGCTGTATTTTGTGCTTATTTCGATTGCTTTTCGGGTGCTAGCGGCGACATGCTGCTCGGGGCGCTGTTGGATGCAGGCTTAGGACTGGAGGAGCTACGCCACTGTCTGGCAAGTTTGTCCATCCAGGGCTATGAGATCGTTACCGAGACTGAAGTGCGCCAAGGCGTACGAGGTACCAAAGCCACGGTGCGCTACAGCGAGGAAGGGCAGCCCCACCGCCACCTTATGGATATCATCGGCATGATAGAGAACAGTGCACTGCCCGCGGCGGTCAAGAGCACTGCCTCTGCAGTTTTTTGGCGGCTGGCGCGAGCGGAAGCACGCGTCCATGGTGTAGCACCTGAAGAGGTACATTTTCATGAAGTGGGTGCGGTGGACAGCATTGTGGATGTAGTAGGCGTGGTAGCAGGGTTGCATCTCCTGGGTGTGCAGGCGGTCTACGCATCACCGCTGCCGCTGGGCGGTGGTACAGTGCAAACAGAGCACGGCACTTTGCCCGTGCCAGCCCCCGCGACGCTGCAGATTTTTGCTGAAGCGCATGTGCCCACGCGACCCCATCCAGCGCAAGTGGAGCTGGTGACCCCAACGGGAGCCGCTCTGCTAACAGAGTTGGCCCATTTCGAACAACCTGCTATGACGATCGAGTCCGTGGGTTATGGCTTTGGCACACGACGCGTGCCTGCTTTGAATGCGGTGCGCGTCTGGCTAGGCAAAGCCAGCGAAGATGCACCTTGGTCGGAAGATGAGATCGTGCTTTTGGAGTGTAACCTCGATGATGCCACAGGGCAAGTGATTGGCTATGTACAGGGCCGTTTACTGGAGGCAGGCGCTTTAGATGTGTGGTATACCCCGATTTACATGAAGAAGAACCGCCCCGGGATACTGTTGACAGCCCTTGCCCGGCCGGTACAGGCATCAGAGCTGGCCGCCTTGATCCTCCGTGAGACGCCTACCCTTGGATTGCGTTGGCAACGCCTGTCCCGCTTCGTCGCTGAACGCACGGTGACGACAGTGGAGACCCCATGGGGCAAGGTG
>Ga0315298_1002987_pt1 | contig 27527 bp, 29 predicted proteins | sample WHS_1_MG_FD_203077 | JGI IMG/M metagenome (GOLD analysis project Ga0315298, IMG submission 203077) | Extremophilic microbial mat communities from Washburn Hot Springs, YNP, Wyoming, USA - WHS_1_MG | ecosystem: Environmental > Aquatic > Thermal springs > Hot (42-90C) | place: USA: Wyoming... | reverse complement strand
TCCTGCCGTAGGTTGCCGCAAAGCCAGGAGTTTGATGCATTTTTCTTCGATTTCTACATCAAGGCGGTCTATCTGGTCATCCTGGGCGATAATTTCCTCCGCCAGGTGGGAATCTCGCTCCACCAGCGCCCTGATTCCCCTCTGGATGACCTTTTCCACGAGTGCCCCCATGTAGATAATTTTTTCCCTCAATTCCTCAAGTTCCTGTTCATAATGGATACTTGTGTGCTTTTTTTCTGTCATTTTCCTTCTCCCTGTGGGGGTAGATTACCCAAATCTACCTGTTATGTATTCCTCCGTCAGTTTTTCCCGGGGGTTGGTGAAGAGTTTGGCCGTTTCGCTAAATTCTACGAGCCTTCCGTTCATGAGGAAGCCGGTCCAGTCCGAAATGCGCGCCGCCTGTTGCATGTTATGGGTGACGATAACGATACTTACTTCTTCCTTCAGGGAAGTGATTAAATCTTCGATTTTTGTAGTCGAGATGGGGTCCAAAGCGGAGGTTGGTTCGTCAAAGAGGAGAACTTCCGGTTCCACCGCAAGGGCCCTGGCGATAACGAGGCGCTGCTGCTGCCCCCCGGAGAGCTCTAAGGCGGAGTGCTTGAGCTTATCTTTTACCTCCTCCCAGAGGGCAGCCTGAATGAGGGCCTGTTCGACCCTCCCCTCCAAGTCGTTTTTCTTTTTTATGCCGTTTAGTCTCAATCCATAGGCTACATTGTCAAAGATGCTCATGGGGAAGGGGGTGGGTTTTTGAAAAACCATGCCGATCTTACTTCTCAACTCGATTAAGTCTATATTGTTTGCGAGAATATTAACACCCCGGTAGATGATTTCTCCCCCGTAACGGTGGTGGGGGTAGAGGTCATGCATCCGGTTTAGGCAACGAAGGAGCGTCGTTTTGCCGCATCCGGATGGTCCGATGAGGGCCGTGACCTTGTGGCGGTAGACGGGAAAGGTTATACTAAATAAAGCCTGGAAACGGCCATAGTAGAAGCTAAGCTCTTTCACATTTATTTCTATATCCGATGTCATCGCTTACTCTTTCCTCCTGGGAGAACGATTTTGCCTATGATAGTAAGCAAAAGGACGGTTGCGGTAATGATGAGGGAAGCGGCCCAGGCTTTGTCGTGCCAGTCGCTATAAGGGCCAAGGGCGTATTGATAGATGCTTACCGTCAACGAGGCCATGGCTTCCCCCATTTTTAAGGAGAAGAAACTGTTGTTGAAGGAAGTGAATAAAAGGGGTGCCGTCTCTCCCGCTACCCGGGCTAAGGAAAGGAGGGTACCGGTAAAGATGCCCCGCAAGGCGCCACGATAGACTACCTGTACGATAACTTTGTAGTATGGGGCACCTAACGCAAAGGCCGCTTCTCTCATGGTCCAGGGAACAAGGGAAAGCATGGTTTCCGTTGTGCGACTGATGATGGGAACCATAATGATGGCGAGTGCCAAAGACCCTGCCCAGGCGCTGAAATGGCCGAGGGGTTTAACGCAAAGGGCATAGATGAAAGTTCCCACGATAATGGAAGGGATACTGACGAAGGTGTCGGTAAGAATGCTCAAGAAATGACTTATTCTTTTGCCACGTCCATACTCGGCAAGGTAAGTACCTCCTAAAATGCCGATAGGGAGGGCGATGAGCACAGCCGTTGAAGTGATTAACAGTTGTCCCACAAAGGCATGACGGAGACCTCCTCCCTCTTCTCCAGGAGGAAAGGGGTCCTGAAAAAAAAGAGCCACGTTTAGGGCGCCAAATCCCTGTCTTAATACGTCACCCAATATAAAAATGAGCCAAAATAGGCCCAATCCTGCTGCCAAGCTGCAAAAGGTTAAAGCGACAAAACCTATGGTTTTCCGTATTTTCTTCCCGTTGTTTCTTCTCATCTTTCCCTCTCCTTTAAGAGGAGAAACTTGGCGATGATCAGCGAAAAAAAGCTGATGACAAAAAGAATTAATGCCAGGAGAAAAAGGGAGGAAAGGTAGATTTCCTTGTCTGCTTCGGTAAATTCGTTAGCCAAGGTGACCGTAATAGTGGAGGCGGCAGAAAAGAGGGAGGTAGGTATGCGATGATTGTTCCCTAAAACAAAGGCAACGGCCATCGTTTCTCCTAAGGCTCTCCCTAAGGAAAGGAAAATACCGCTTAAGATTCCCACCTTAGCATGGGGAAGGGCTACGCCCTTTATCACTTCCCATTTTGTGGCTCCTAAGGAGTAAGCTGCTTCCTTGACCATAGAAGGGGCCATGAGCAGGGATTCCCTCGTTATACTTGCGGCATAAGGAATGAGCATGATGCTTAAGATGACGCTGGCTGTCAGGATGTCTAATCCCCTGGGTGTTCCTTCAAAGAGAAGTCCGATGACTGGAAGAGGCGCGAAAATCGATTTAAGGGCAGGTTCTATATAGCTTCCCATAAGGGGTGAAAGGGTAAAAAGTCCCCACATGCCGTAAACGACGCTGGGGATTGCAGCGAGCAGATCGATTGCCGTGGCCACAATCCCCTTCAGTGGGTTGGGGGCTATTTCGGTAACGAAGATGGCAATACCTAACGAAAGGGGTAACGAAAAGACAAGGGATAGAAAGGTTATCACCAGGGTACCACTGATGTTGGGCAGGGCTCCGAAAGAATCCCGTACGGGATCCCAGTCGGTTGAGATGAGGAAATGACCAACAGAGAATTTTTCCATGGCAGGATAGGCCGCCTGCCAGAGGGTGTAGAATATGGCTGCAATCACAAAAGGCATCGCTAAAGCGGCTATTAAGGTACTTGCGGCAAAGACCCTTTCGGCAATGCCCTCTTTTCTTCCCCTTTTCACCTTCGTCTCCCTAAGTTTATGCTCACCAAAGCCCGTTTATTTTCCAATAGTTTCTGATGTCCTGTTTTAGTTCTTCCGGCAGGGGAACATAGGTTAATTCTTTTGCCTTGCCGTCACCGTTTTTGAAGGCCCAGTCGAAGAAAAGGACTACTTTTTTATTTATCTCCTTTTTTTCTTCGGCCAGCAGGATAAAGGTTGCTCCTGTAATGGGCCAGGATTCCTTCCCTGAGGCATCGGTGATGAAGCGATAGTAGTGGTTTTTGGCGCTAAAGTCGGCACCGAGGGCAGCTGAAGCCAGGCTCTCAAAAGAAGGAAAGACAAAGGATCCATCCCTGTTTTTTAGGAAGGGGGTGTTTAGTTTATTTTGTTTGGCGTAGGCAAATTCCACATAGCCTATAGCGTAAGGTGTCCTTTTTATATAATTTGCCACCCCTTCGTTTCCCTTAGCACCGAGACCCACGGGAAACTTTACGGCCGTCCCCTCACCCACTTTCGCCTTCCAGGAAGGGCTGATTTGGGCGAGATAATGGGTAAAGATGGCCGTCGTACCCGAACCGTCGGCACGATATATAACGGCAATCTCACGTTCGGGGAGATCTATCTGGGGATTTAGTTTTTTGATGGTTTGATCGTTCCACTTCGTTATTTCTCCAAGATAAATACGAACAAGGGTTGAAGGGTCAAGGCGAATCTCCTGGGGGAGATTTACCGCTAAAACGACACCACCGATGACGGTAGGGAACTGGAGGAGCCTTGCCTTGCGGAGCTCATCGGGGGGAAGGGGCGCGTCCGAAGCACCGAAATCTACCGTACGCTCCCTAATCTGCCTGATTCCTCCACCGGAGCCGATGGACTGATAGTTTACTTTGATACCGCTGTACCTGTGATACTGAAAAGCCCAGGCGCCATAGAGGGGATAGGGGAAGGTGGCCCCCGCCCCGTTTATTGTTTCGGCCAGACCCTGGTGGGCAAGGAAAAGCAAGCAAAGAATGGTAGGGAAAATCATTTTTTTCATTTTTTTCTCCTTTTCTTTTTTTGAGCAACCCTACCAGAGGAACGTTACCAGAAGATGAAGTTTTTGTGAAATCTTTGTGAAATTTATCGGGGCAGGGAAAATTTGTATCCCAAACCCCTAACTGTCAAGATGTAGCGAGGGTTTTCTTTATCCTCTTCAATTGCGGCCCGGAGGCGGCTTATGTGGACATCAACCGTCCTTGGCTCGACGAAGGCTTCCTCCTGCCATATATGACCGAGGAGCTGTTCCCGGGAAAAAACCCGATTAGGATGGAGCATAAAGAACTTAAGAAGGAGGAATTCCTTGGCGGAGAGGGCAATTTTGTTTCCCCGTACCGATACTTCACAGGCCAGAAGGTCAAGTTCCAGACCGGGTATGGAAATTTTATCTTTTGTCTCTTCCCTTTCCCGTTCGACTCTTCGAAAAACGGCTTTGATTCGGGCGACAAGTTCCTTTACATGGAACGGTTTGGTGAGGTAATCATCGGCTCCCAACTCTAATCCCACGATGCGGTCGGTGGTCTCACCCTTTGCCGTGACCATGATAATAGGAATACGCTCGGTGGTGGGGTTCTTTTTTAGAAGACGGCAAATCTCCAAACCGTCCATCCCCGGCAGCATTAAATCGAGAAGCACCAAATGGGGCTTTTCTTTTTCTATTACAGGTAGAACCTCATCACCTGTTAAGGTGATAATTGTTTCGTACCCCTCTTTTTTTAGGTTGTAGGCGATGAGTTCTGTAATATCGGGCTCATCGTCCACGATGAGAATTCTTTTCTTTTCCATTTCTTAGCGATGAAGATTGACAAATATCTCCTTGGCCATACCGGCATCGATGGCAAATTCGGAGTACCCCACCCGGAAAACATAGGAAGGGAACGATTGGAGCAGGCGAATGGGGCTTCCCGGGAGAAGTCCCATTGCCACGAGTTTTTGCATCTTTTTGTTGTCTTCCGTCTGAATATACGCAATCGTGCCCTCTTCGCCGGATTTCAACTCCGTGAGAGGGACAACTCCCAAATCACCGCCTTTTTTGGCTTCGAGACAACAATCCCCGGGGGGTATGGGTTTCCCGTGGGGACAGGTAGTGGGGTGATTGAGCATCGTACAGACCTTTGTATCTACCCCTTCATTCAAAATATGTTCGAACTGACAGGCCTTAAGATCACCGTTTTCCCCTTTTACGTTTAAGACATCCATGAGGAGCCTTTCTGCTAAGCGATGGCGGCGAATGATGCGTCTACCTTCCTCTTTTCCCTCGGGACGGAAATAGACCCTCCCGTCCTTAATTTCGATCAGAGCGGATTCCTTGAGTTCCCGGAAGGCCGGGTCATCGACGGCAACAGGAATCTTTTCCAATTCGGCAAAATTATGCCCTTCCTCTTGGGCAAGCCAGAGGGACTCAAGGATTTCTTCGGCTTTTTCTGAGAGTTTCATGTTAACCTCCTTTTTTGGAGAAAAAACTTCCACTTCTTTATCCAGGAAGGCTCCTTAGGTATCTCATAGTTGCAACGGGGGCATTTTAACATAGGGCAGCCCTGGGTGAAAGGACAGTTTTTACAGCCCTTGTAAGCTTCTTCCTCCTTGAATTCATAACCGCAAAAGTCGCAACGCATTACCACACCCCGAAGGAGGAAAGGAGTTTGTTGAGAAAATAACCGCAAGTAAAGGCAAGGAGGCTTACAAAGATCCCGATGGCGAGGGCAACTTTTGTACCCCTTTCCTTTTTTATAATAAGAAATTGGGCAATGCAAGGAACGAAGAGGGTAAGGGTGACGGCGGCGACGGTTAGTTGTCGAGGGGAGAGAAGCCCTTTGGTTTTTAGATCGAAAAGTCCTGCAGCCCCGTAGTCACGGCGGAAAAAACCGAAGATAAAGGCCGTTGCCGCCTCTCGGGGGAGACCTAAGGCCGCCATCACGTGGGCAAAAACTGCCGAAAGGTAGTCGAAGAAGTAGGTAATCTTGCCCAACTAGAGCAACAGGGAAGCCAGGACAAAGAGAGGGAGAATTTCGAGGAAATACCATTCCATCCTTGCTAATGTTTTGGTAAGAATGTTGCTTATCTGGGGCAGACGCAGGGGTGGTAGTTCCATGTAAAAGATGGGTTTCTCGCCAGGCAACAGCTGGGCAGCAAGAAAGCCTACGGCGAGAAAGACGCCGACGAGACAGATAACCCAGATGAAAAGCCCCCAAGGTGTCTGGGAGAGGAGAGCGAGGATAACACCCAACTGGGCCGAACAGGGTATGGCCAGGGCAAGCAAGAGGGTGGCGATGATTTTTTCCCTTGTGGTTTCCAGAGTACGGGTGACCAAGGTAGCCATCGTATCGCAACCGAAGCCCAATACCATAGGTATTACGGCCCGTCCCGTGAGGCCTATCCTTTTAAAGAGGCGATCTACCAGGAGAGCGAGCCGGGGAAAATAACCGCTGTCTTCGAGAAGGGAAAAGAAGAGGAAGAAAGTAGCCACGATGGGTAAAATGATGCCCACGGCATAACGGAGAGCCAAAGTAAATATGCCGTATTCCCCCACCAGAAGTTCCTTCAGGGGTGCATAAGGAAGCAGTTTATCGACCCAGGCCGTGATCCAGGGGTTAAAGTTTTCCTCAAAGACCGTACCTTCGAGGAAATCCACGAGAAATCCGGCACCGAATTCACCGACGAAGCGATAGAGGCCGAAATAAAGCACTAAAAGGAGGACCGGTATTCCCGTAGCCGGGCGGATGAGAAACTGGGAAATACGTTCGTTTAAGGCAATAACCCGGCGCTCCGGGGCAAGGAAGACACCCTCTAAAATGCTTTTAATAAGGCGCTTCCGCTCTATGGAGAGGTCGAGCTGAAAGGATTCTCGCCGGAGAAAAGTTTTTTCCTTTAATTTGTCCTCTAAAAGGTTAAAACGTTCACCCTCTCTATGCGCTACAAGAGCGAGCATTTCCTCGTCGCGTTGCAGTAGCAAAAGGGCCACGGCACGAGGGGAGAGACCATAATCGTAAGAAAGATGGCGAATGATTTCTTCGATGTCATCCTCTAACCTTTTGCTGTAGGAAGGGAGCTTGGGCGGTGAAAACCGGTAGTTAAGGATGGCTTTTTGAATTTCTTCAATCCCCTGTCTCTTTACGGCAGCCGCACCGATAACGGGAATGCCTAAGCGCTCCGATAAAAGAGAAATATCTATAGTAAGTCCTAACCTTTTTGCCTCGTCTATGATATTGACCACAAGGATAACCGGCAGACCGGCCTCGATGAGTTGGACGGTCATGGCAAGCATCCTTTCGATATTCCGGGCATCGATGACGTGAATGATTAAATGGGGTTTCTCCTCAAGGAGAATCTTCCGGGCTACCCTTTCTTCTTCGGTGATGGTGAGGAGGGAATACATTCCGGGGGTGTCGATGATCTCGAAAATTTCCCCGTCAATGGTGGCTTTGCCCTTGGCCACCTCCACGGTTGTTCCCGGATAATTGGATACCGTCACATAACTCCCCGTAAGGGCGTTGAATAAAACACTTTTACCCACATTGGGATTACCCACGAGGGCAATGCGTTTCACGGGGATGTCGCTTTCCGCAGGGCGGCCCCAGCGATGGCGGAAGCGCCACCTGAAACCTCGGTGAGGACTTCCATGACAAGATGAATTGTTCTCTTTAAAGACCATAGCTGTTCCTTTTTACTTTTTCTTTTGACACTTTCGACAGAGACCGTAAATGTCCAGCCTGTGTCCCTGCATCTCAAATTGGAAATTATCGGCAATCACCTGCTGTAATTTTTCAATGGATTCATCTTCAAATTCCTCTATGTGACCACAGTTAAGACAAATTAAATGGTCATGATGGATTCCCTCATGAGTAGGTTCGTAGCGGGTTTTGTCATCGAGAAAATGTATTTCCCGGGCTATCCCTGCCTTGACGAAAAGCTTAAGAGTCCGACAGACGGTGGCATAACCTATTTTGGGACACCTTTCTTTTATTTTTCTGTAAAACTCCTCGGCGCTCATGTGCCGCTTAGCCTCAAGAAAGGAATTTAAAATTATCTCTCGCTGCTTGGTGCTTTTAAGGCGCAAGCGAGAGGCAAAATCGTAGAATATTTTTCTTCGCGTTTCCTTCACGGTGCTTCCTAATTGATATTGATTATCAATATACAAAAAAGGATTTATCCTGTCAAGGGATTTGGAAAGGTAGGGGGTTTAATCTTGTGGTCTTACGCAGTTTCTCCCCTCTTTCTTTGCCCGGTAGAGGGCCTTGTCAGCCTTTGTTAGCAATATGAGTGGAGACAAGCCCTGCTCGGGTATCATACTGGCTACACCGAGGCTTATGGTGATAACAGGACTTACCCGAGAATGGGCATGGGGAATGCGGAGGGATTCAATGCGGCTACGTATTTGCTCTGCAATAGTGAGGGCTGATTGGAGGTCGGTCTGGGCCATGATAAGGGCGAATTCTTCACCACCATAGCGAGAAACAAGATCGCTGGGACGGCGTAAAGTATCCTTCATGACGGAAGCAACTTTTTTGAGGCAATCGTCACCTGCCTGGTGACCGTAATGGTCGTTGTAATCCTTGAAAAAGTCTATATCACCCATAATCAGGGCAAGGGGTGTTCCGGATCGCATATTGCGACGCCATTCCTGGGCAAGGAATTCCTCGAACCGACGACGATTGGCACAATCGGTTAAGGGGTCCGTTTGGGCATGAAATTTAAGCAATTCTTCATATTTACGTTTTTCCGTGATGTCACGTATGATACCCCGAAAACCTGAGGGTTTTCCTTCGGCATCCCGCATTAGGGAAACGGTGCTTTCCACGAATATACGCTCTCCCCTTTCCCGCATTAAGGCCCATTCGCAGGAGAGGCTGGGGAAGTGGCCGGTAAGGACCTTGGAAAGAATGTCGCTTATTTTTTCACCGTTTTCCTCTGTGGTGAATTTTCTAAAGTTACTGCCGATGATTTCCCACGCGGGTAAACGGAAAATTCTCGTAGCTGCGTCGTTTAAAAAGAGGTAATTCCCCAGCAGATCCATTTCGTAATAACCGGCCTCGATGTTTTCGATGACGGTGCGGTAGCGTTCTTCGCTACGTCTTAAGGCCTCTTCCATGTACCGTCTTGAGGTAATGTCGTGAAAATTAAAGACCAAACCACAAATCTTACCCTTATCCCGTTGGGGTTTGGAGGTATATTCAAAAATACGGCCATCCCTCAGATAGATCTCGAAGCGATAATCTCTTTCGGGGCGATCCATGATTTCCTTGCGCATCAGAAAGAAGGATGTAACATCCTCTACTTGTTTTCCCATGATGGCCAAGATCCGTTCTGTATTTTTTGTTTTGATAAGCTCAGGAGGGATGTTCCATAGGAGTGCAAATCTCTCATTGGCTGTGACGAATTTTCCCACACGATCCACAACTAAGATGCCACTCGTGGATGATTCCAGTGTGGCCCGAAGGAGGGAGAGGGTATGCTTTAATTTTTGCTCTGCCCGGAATCGCTCCGTAATATCGTGGGCGATACAAAGCACCACGGGCGTTTCCCAACGTCGGAGAATGCTGGTGTACTCCAGTATGCGCCTGTTACTTTTAGGCAGGACAACGGTTAAAATTCCCTGGTCATGGCCTACTTTTTTGACCTTCTCCAGGTAGAGGTCGAATTCTCCTCTATACTGGGGTTCGAGGAAATCCTTCAGATTTTTCCCTATGACCTGCTCTTCTTCCTGTTTGAGGAGCCTTAAGACAGCTTTGTTCACCCTTAGGATGGACCCTGCCAAATCGTGGAGACAGATAAAATCGCTTAGATTCTCCACGATGTCCTTGAAACGTTCCTCGTTTCTCTTTAAGGTCGTCTCCGTTACTTTCAAAGGGGTAATGTCCTGTCCGATAACGGCTACCTTGGAGATCTCTCCCTTTTGGTTCTTTACAGGTACGAAGGTTCTCAAAATAATTTTGTCTCCCTGGCGGGAGACGTGCTCATCTTGGCGAAGGGAACCCGTAGTGAAAACTTCCTCCAGACGAGAGAGAAAAATCCGGGTAACTTCCGGTGCATGAAAGTCGCCGTAGTTTTTTCCTAAAACCTCTTCCAGGGGAACGCCAAAGTTGTTTGCCATATTTTTGGTAATAAATAGGTATTTCCCTTCCCTGTCGGTGAGGAAAAGGGATTCGTTGGTGAGCTCCGTAAGGGGTTCATAAACCTCTTTAATCAACTGTTGGAGGCGGTTGATTTCCTTCGTGAGCTGTTTTTCCTTTTCTGTGGTTTCGTCCATACTTCACAAAAAGTGAGAAAAGGCCGCCCAGAGGCTCCACAGAAGGACGGCTACAGTTATGCCGAGACAGATAAATCCTCCTAACTTGTGGAGAGGGGCGGTGGGATTCTTATCTTCGTAACCCAGTAGTCGGGCACTTACAAAGCCGGCGAGGACACCGCCACCGTGGGCCCAGTTATTGATGGCAGAAAAAAGGAGGCCGTACACGATTAGTCCCAGTATCCACCCCACCGCCTGGCGATAAACGGCATAGCCGTAAAGTCCCCCCCGCGACCTACCGTAATAAAGGATTGCCCCGATAAAACCACAGATGGCTGCGGAAGCGCCGATGGTAAAAGGAATTCCCGCAAGGTAAGAGAGGAGAAAACCGGACAAACCGCTGATTGTGAAAATAATGAGGAAGCGATAGGGCCCGAATTCCCTCTCTACAAAAGGTCCTAACTGGGCAAGGGCTAGCATATTGAAGAGAATGTGGAGAAGACTTCCGTGGAGGAAAGAGGCGGAAATTAACGTCCACCAGCGTCCAAAGAGGGATATGGGTATCGTTCCCGTAGCACCTAAGAGAAAGAGGGCCTCCTGGGAGGGGGAAAAGAAACTGAAGGGGTCGGGATGGAGATTTAGTCGGGGAAGACTGATAAGCAAGGAAAGGAGATAAAAGACGATGTTTACGGTGATAAGTAAAGGATTTATCGTGGTGAACCTTAAAAGGGTTAAAAAAAGCTTTCTTGCCGGCCGTGATAGGCCGCAGTATGGGCAAACCGCTTCATCGGCACTGATAAGCTTACGACACCGGGGGCAGAGGAGGGAATTGCGAGCTGCGGCAGTCATTTTACGTCACCTTTAATTATAAAAGTCTCATCACCACAGGAATGGCAACAAACGTCCCAATAGAGGTTGTGAGGTTTACCACGACCACCAAGAGAAGGACCCGGGTAATCTTGTTTCTGAAAAACCCTCGGCAGGTAGTGATGTCCGAAGCCAGGTTGAGGAAATCGTTCACCTTTGGTTTCCGCAAAGTGGCCTCTGTGAGTCCCGCTACCCAACCGGCGGCGATGAGAGGATGCAGGGTGGTTATGGGGGCCGAAAGGGCAGCAACAAGGATGGTTACAGGATGGGCAAGTAAAAGGAGGGCACCGAGACCCGAAAAGGAAGCCGTCACAGCCGCCCATTTGAGAAGCATATCCATACCCGTTTTTAAACCGGACAGGGAAAAGCCGGCCACAAAGAGGCCGATGATAAAAAGCGGTAGCAACCAGCCCACCATTTTGAACCACGGGCTCACCGGGGGGACTGTAAGTAACGGCTCTATATCGATTGTTCTGCCAAGGTTTTCTATTACGCCGGGTACATGGCCGGCACCGATTACGGCTACAATTTTTTTTCCGGGGGCTTGGGTAAGGGAGTGGGCCAGATACTGGTCTCTCTCGTCGATAAGGATTTTCTTTACTTCCGGCATCCGCCGGGCGATGGTCCTCAAGGCAATTTCTAAGCTATCTTGAGCTTTTAATTTTTCAATATCTTCCTCTGTTATGTCTTCGGTAAAAAAGAGGGAGAGGATGATTTCAGGAAGGAGTGTTAGCTTACGCAAAAACCCCATCTTACGCCACGTACGCAAAAGGGAGATGCGGATGTCCCGGTCGGCAGGAATAAGGTTCGCCTTGATCTTTTCGGCGCCCTCAATGGCTTTTAACATATCTGCCCCCGGTAAGATATGGAATTTTTTGGCCAATTTACGCTGGAAGGAGGCAAGAAGGAGTTGGGAAAGGAGGAGAGCGGTCCGCCCCTCCTTTACTACCTTAACGATATCCATCTCCTGCCAGTCCTCTTTTTGTTTCAAGGCCTCGAAACGGAGATTACAGAGCTCCACACAGACGGTGTCCGGCTTTTCTTTTTCGATGAGACACTCCACTTGGGCGGCACTGTCTTTCGATATGTGGGCCGTACCCAGAATAATTATTTCCCTCTCTCCTAAGGAAATACGGTGTATGGGCGATGCAGCCATATTAATATCTTGCCTTTTAAGTTGTATTTTAGTTATCAACAATTACCGTTGTTGTAAAGGGATTTATGGTTGTTGAAGTGGGCAAAACCTACGAAATGGAAATCACCGATGTGGCCTACGGAGGCTACGGGGTGGGTAAGGTAGAGGGATTCGTTGTTTTCGTTCCTTTTGTGGATGTAGGTGAAGTGGTGGAAGTTAAGATAAGGGAAAAGAAGAAAAATTTCGGGCAGGGTATTTTGCAGAGAGTCCTTCTGCCCTCTCCCGACCGTAGGGAACATAGGTGCCCTTACTTCGGAAGGTGCGGTGGCTGTCTGCTGCAACATATAAACTATAGCAGGCAACTGTGGCTCAAAAGGAAGCAGGTCGGCGATATAATGAGCCGACTCGGTGGATTTCTCCGACCACCTGTGGAGGAGATTCTTCCTTCCCCCGAGGAATTTCATTATCGCTTAAAGGCAGAATTCCATTTAGAAAAAAGGGGTGACGAGAGGCGCGTGGGTTTCAAGGACCTCCACGGTAAGGAAATCATCGCCATTAATCGCTGTGAAATCGTAGATGAAAGCATAAATTCAGCGTTGGTGAAGTTAAAAAACGAATGGCCCTTTTCTTCTACGAAAAGATACACCCTCTGGGCGGAAGGGGAGCATACTCCTCGAGGGGAAAAGAACTCTTTTGTAGAAAGGAAGGTAAAAGACCGTGTCTTTTCCGTTCCCCGGGAAGGGTTTTTTCAGGTAAACAAGTTTCTCCTTTCCTCCCTTACAGATTTGGTTTTCGATTTATGCCACCTTACGGGAAGGGAGACGGTCTTGGATGGATACTGTGGTGTTGGCCTTTTTAGTCTTTTTTTGGCACCTGCTGCTCGTTCTGTTGTAGGTGTGGAGCTAAACTCACAGGCAGTTGCCTGCGCTGTAAAAAATCGACAACGGGCGGGGATAAAAAACCTCTCCTTCCTCGTGGGCGATATGGTAGAGGTGGTCCCTAAGCTACCTCCCTTTGACGTCGTTGTGCTTGATCCACCCCGTCAGGGCTGTAGCAAGGAAGTGTTACAAGCCTTAATTGCTATGAGACCTGAAAGAATCGTCTATGTATCTTGCAATCCGGCCACCCTCACAAGGGATCTGCGAAGGCTTTCGGCGGGTAAATATCACTTAGAAAGGGTAGTACCCGTGGATATGTTTCCCCAGACGGGTCATATTGAGGTCGTTTCCCTTCTCATCAGGGGTAGTTAGCTATTGTTATTTCCGATGAATTGACGTATATAAAGGGGGATTTTATTTCATAAGGTATTTGGGAATGAGAAGGGCAAGGATTTTGATTGCCGAAGACGATGCCTCCAATCGAGAAAACCTCCTGGAACTTCTCAAAGAATGCGGCTATGAGGTGTCCGCCTTTCCCGATGGTCAACAGGCCTTCCAAGAATTTGTCGAAAACCGTTATGACCTTCTGATTACCGACCTCAAGATGCCTCAGATGGGCGGTATGGAACTCCTGAGGCTGTCAAAAGAGGTAGATCCCGATTGTGTCGTGATTATCATGACGGGCTACGCCACCGTCGATTCAGCGGTGGAGGCGATGAAGTTGGGGGCCTTTGATTATATCACCAAGCCCCTGAAGGAGGAAATGGTAAAGCTAATCGTCGAAAGGGCGCTTTCTTACGGTCGGCTCCGGCGGGAAAACGTCTATCTCCGGGACCAGGTAAGGGAAAGGTACGATTTCGGTAAGCTGATCGGTTACAGTGAGGCCATGAAAAGGGTCTTTGCTACGATCGAAAAGGTTGCCCCCTCTGACAGTACGGTCCTCATCTACGGGGAGAGTGGTACGGGGAAGGAACTTGTGGCCCGGGCCATTCATTTTAACAGCGACCGGAAGAATTATCCATTGGTTGCGGTGAATTGTGGTGCCATTCCCGAAGAATTGTTGGAAAGTGAGCTTTTCGGTCACGAAAAGGGTGCGTTTACGGGTGCCATAAAGGGAAAAGTGGGGCGCTTCGAGTTGGCTCAGGGAGGAACCATTTTTCTTGACGAAATCGGAGACATGAGTCCCGCCTTGCAGGTGAAGCTCCTTAGGGTTATCCAGGAGAGGCAATTTGAGCGGATCGGCGGGCTCAAGACCATTACTTGTGATGTGCGTATCATTGCGGCCACCAATCAGGATTTGGAAAAGGCCGTAGCAGAAAGGAGATTCCGGGAGGACCTTTTCTATCGCTTGAATGTAATTCCTATCTATCTCCCACCCTTGAGGGAAAGAAAGATTGATATTCCCATCCTGGCGAATCATTTCCTGAAGCGATTCAATCAGTTAAAGAGGAAAACTGTACGCAAAATATCGCCGGAAGTCCAGAAGGTGTTTCTTCAGTACCCCTGGCCGGGTAATGTGCGGGAACTACAGAATCTCATCGAAAGGTTGGTGGTGATGAAGGAAGAAGGAGAGATTACCGTAGAGGATCTCCCGACAAAGATGCAGGCCTATGCGCGCCAAGGTTCGGAGAGGGAGGATTATCAAACCCTCCCCGAGGAGGGAATTGATTTCAACGAGATGGTAAGCAATTTCGAGAAGGAACTGTTGCTTAAAGCGCTGGAAAAGTGTGGTGGGGTTAAGAATAAGGCGGCAAAGCTACTCAACCTGAACAGGACGACCTTGGTGGAGAAGCTGAAGAAATTGAATATTCACCGCTTGAATTCTTGAGGGGGGGCCGCTGATGGCAGAGAAGATTCTGGTAGTGGACGACGAGGAGGGAATCCGCAATCTCTTTTACGAGGTGCTGACTGATAACGGATACACAGTTAGACTGGCCGCAGACGGCGAGGCAGCCCTTTCCCTCCTTGAGGAGGAAGAAATCGAAATCATTTTCCTCGACCTGAAGCTTTTCGGAATGAACGGTATCGAACTGTGCCGTCGGATTAAGGGCAAGAATCCCCTATCTATCATCTATGCCATGACCGGCTGGGTTGTCCTCTTTGAAGTGGAGGAATGCAGGCAGGTAGGCTTTGACGATTACTTCGTAAAGCCCATAAGTGCGGAGACGATCACGAAGGCGGTAGCGGAAGCTACGGAAAAACTCATCCGCTGGAAAAGAAGATATAACCACCTTCCCCAGTGATACAATATTTAGTTATTTTGTAACCCTTTCGTAAATACCACCAATTGATGCCTATTTTCTATAATCTTTCCAAAATTTTTCTAAAGTTTACCGTTTTTTTGCCGATATATGTTTCGTGAGGGCCATCCATATTTATATGGAAGAAAGGATGGGGGAAGATGAAGATACTGACGGCAAAAGAAGTAGCGGAGCTTCTCAAAATTACGAAAGCGACCGTCTATAACTTGGCGGCCAAAGGAAAGCTCCCCGCGTTTCGTATCGGTAATTCCTGGCGCTTCGAGATGGAAGAAATCATGAAACAGTTAAAAACGGACAGAGGAAAGAAAGAAAGAACGGGAGGGAAGAATAATGCCTGAGGCGATGAGTACTGCGGTCCTGCGGCAGGAGGGGAAATATCTCACCTTCAGTCTTGCCGGTGAAGAATATGGTATCGGGATTCTGAAGGTAAAGGAAATTATCGGGATGATGCCCATCACGATGGTTCCTCAAACACCACACTACGTTAAAGGGGTGATTAATCTGCGGGGCAAGGTGATACCCGTGGTGGATTTACGATTGAAGTTCGGCCTTCCTCCCATGGAATACACGGAGCGAACCTGTATCATCGTCGTAGAAATTACCGGTACTACCCAGAAAGTGCTTATGGGCATTGTGGTTGATACGGTTTCGGAAGTGTTGAATATCAAGGCGCAAGAAATCGAAGAAACCCCCAATTTCGGTGGGGACTTACAGACGGAATATATCTTGGGCATGGCGAAGGTTGAGGGGGGGGTGAAGATTCTCCTCGATATAGACAAGGTTCTGGCGCGGGAAGAAATTGCTAACATCGAAAGTATTTAAAAAAGAAGGGGTGAGAAAATGATAGGAAAACTATTGAAAGGCGGCGGTATAAAAAAAAGGTTGATCATCACCTGTGTCCTCCTGAGTATCGTTCCCATGGTGGTTATGGGCTACATTTCTTATTACGAGTCATCGTCTATGTTGTTGGAGCAAACCCTCGGTGAAATGCGGAGCCTAACGGAAAAAGCCGTGGAAAATTTAGAAAATCAATTTACCATCTACAGGATGCAGATGAACCATCTCCTCCTTCCCTTTAAGATGGTGATGGACATGATTCAGGTGGGAATGGAGATTGACCAGGGGAACAAGGAGAGTTTGACGAACGAACTTAGTAAATTCCAGCGGGATTATCCCTACTATGTGAAGGTAAGACTCTTCGATGCTACGGGGAACGAGAAATTTGCCTATCCTACAGGTCAGGGGCCCGGTCAAAATGAAGGAGGAAGCCCCTGGTTCCAGCGGGCCTTGGCCAGTCAAGAGGTGGTGTTTAGTGAAATGTTACTCACCAAAGACGTGCCCGAGCCGGTAGTTATCATGACCAAAACGGTCTTCGACCAGACGGGAAAGGCCTCCTGTGTGCTTGCCGTTTATATTTCGGGGAAAGGTGTGATGGGCTCCATCGATAAGATAAAGGTGGGGCGTGAAGGTTATGCCTACGTGGTCAATAAAGACGGTTTTGTCATTGCCTATCCCGACAAGGCAAAGATTCTTCAGTTGAATTTAACGTCCTATCCCTTCGGTAAGGAGATGCTCCAGAAGAAGAGAGGTATGGTGGAATATACCTGGGAAGGAGCGGAAAAAATTGCCTCTTTTACGGAATATCCGGCGATGCAGTGGATTGTTGCTGCTTCGGTAAAGAAAAGCGATATCTTGAGTACCGTAAACAGGATGCAGAACATTTTCTATCTCCTTGCTGTCGTTATGGCTGCTATTTCCTTTGCCGTTGCTGTCTTCATATCCTTGAGGATAGTAAAACCTATAAACCATGCTATCTCCGGGCTTACAGAGAGTTCTTATCAGGTGGCTGCGGCAGCGAAGCAGCTTTCCACAGCCAGCAGTTCCCTTTCTGAGGGTGCCTCCAGGCAGGCGGCAGGGCTGGAGGAAGCCTCTTCCTCCCTCGAGGAGATGTCCTCGATGACAAAGTTGAATGCTGAAAATTCCCGTCAGGCAAACCTCATGATGGAGGAGACGGGACGCATCGTGGAGGAGGCAAACGACGCTATGGGCGAATTGAACGTTTCCATGGGAGAGATCACCGCGGCCAGTGAAAAAACGGCAAAAATCATTAAAACAATCGACGAAATTGCTTTCCAAACGAACCTCCTGGCTCTCAATGCTGCGGTGGAGGCAGCTCGTGCCGGTGAAGCCGGTGCAGGCTTTGCTGTCGTGGCCGAGGAGGTGAGAAACTTAGCGATGCGGGCGGCTGAGGCGGCCAAGAATACGGAGAATCTTATTGCCGAGACAGTGGGGAAAATTAAGGCCGGTACAGCCATCGTGACGAAGAGCAACGAAGCCTTCGGTAAGGTTATGGAAGGAGCGAAGAAGGTAGGAAGCCTCATCGGGGAAATCGCCGCCGCCAGTCAAGAACAGGCCCAGGGAATAGAGCAGATTGCAAAGGCAGTCACGGAGGTAGATAAGGTGGTCCAGGCGAATGCCGCAAGCGCCGAAGAGTCAGCTTCGGCCGCGGAGGAAATGACGGCCCAGGCAGAGAGAATGAAAGATTTTGTGGGGGAACTGGTGGCCCTGGTGGGTGGAACGAATAACTTAATTGCTCCTGACTCTGCCCCAAGACAGAAAAAGATAGGGGTAGCCACAAAACGAGCACCCCTTGAGAGACCTACGGGGCTCATTACAAATAAAACGATGCTTTCACCCAAACCTAAGGTTATTTCGCCGGAGGAGGTTATTCCCCTTGAAGAGGATGATTTCAAGGACTTTTAAAGTGCCGCGGTCCATCTATGGACGAACCGATCTTAACAGACAGGGATTTCGAGAAGGTAAGTCGTCTCATTTACGAAAAGTGCGGTATCTACCTCCATGAAGGGAAGAGGGAACTGGTTAAGGCGAGACTGGGTAAACGACTGCGGGCCGGGAATTTTCCCAGTTTTACCCATTATCTAAAATACGTAACCACGGAGGAAGGGACCGATGAACTCATCATGATGATTGATTCCCTTTCGACGAATCTTACATACTTCTTCCGGGAAGAAAAACATTTTCAAAAACTCGCTGAGCTTCTTACGGTTATGGAAAGAAAATTGGTAAAAAAGAGGGAGATACCGAAAATTTTACTTTGGAGTGCCGGTTGCTCCAGCGGTGAGGAGCCCTATTCCATGGCAATAGTGGCGAAAGAAACGATAAAGGATTCAGGAATTCCGATAAAAATCCTTGCCACCGATATTTCGACCCGGGTTCTTAAGACGGCCATGACGGGCATCTACCCAGAGGAACGGATAAGAACCGTCCCTGCCCTTCTTTTGAAAAAATACTTCCAGATAGGTATCGGTAAATGGAGGGGGCATTATCGTGTAAAAAGAGAAATACGGGAAATGGTAAAGTTCAAGCGTTTTAACTTAATGGAGGAAATACCCAGTAGCGTTTTTTTTGATGTTATTTTTTGCCGGAATGTGATGATTTACTTCGATAAACAAACCCAGGAAGGGTTGGTCAACCGCTTTTACCATAGCCTCAAGAGGGAGGGTTACCTCTTCGTGGGTCATTCGGAGAGTTTAACGGGACTTACCCATCCCTTTAAATATGTGGGACCCGGTGTTTACGTTAAATAATCATGGCAGAAATTATCGTTGGTGTGGCCGATATGAAATTAAGCAACCACATAGATGACATTCTTGTAACCTATGCCCTCGGTTCCTGTGTGGCCGTGATGATTTATGACCCTGTCGTTAAGGTGGGGGGACTCTTACATTTTATGCTCCCCGATTCCTCGTTGGATAGTAAAAAAGCTGAGGAAAATCCTTTCATGTTTGCCGATACAGGGGTAAAAAGACTTTTCTTGTCTGCCTATGAATTGGGTGCCAGCAAGAAGAGAATAATAACCAAAATAGCCGGGGGTGCAAGCATCCTCGATGATAGCAATTTTTTCCGTATCGGGGAAAGAAATGTAACGGCCCTACGGCGGATCTTCTGGCGGAACAATGTCATTGTGGAAGCGGAAGATACGGGTGGCAGCTTAAATCGCACCGTCCGTCTATCTATCGCCGATGGGAAGGTCTGGGTGAAAAACCTCCAAGGGTATGAGAGATGTTTGTAGGGAGAGCAAACTATGTCCTTCAACGTCCTTATCGTTGATGATTCCCACGCCATGCGAGAGGTAATAAAAAAAATTATTACCCTGTCTGGTTTTAAGATGGATAAGTGTCTCGAGTCGGCCAATGGTCTGGAGGCCCTGGAGACTTTAAAAAGGGAATGGGTGGATATAATCATCTCCGATATCAACATGCCGGAGATGAACGGTATGGAGCTCCTCCGCCGTTTGAAGCAGGATGAATTGTATAGAGAAATTCCCGTAGTGATGATTTCTACCGAGGGCTCGAATGTCCGGGTAGAGGAAGCCTTTGCCTTGGGGGCGCGGGGCTTCATCAAGAAACCCTTCCTACCTGAGGAACTGAGAAAACAACTGTACGACGTTTTGGGAGTAAGCAGCGATGGTGAATATCCGGAAGATAGAGGAGACGCTCCAGGAATCGATTTTTGAAGTGTTCGAAAAGATGTTTTATCTCTTCCTGGATTCCGAGGAAGGCGAAGTTTTTGAGCCCTATAGAAAAACCCATATCAGTTTCGCTGGACCCATTAAGGGTGATTTGTGGCTTAATTTCAATAAAGAAATCGCCTTCCTAATGACGGAAAACATGTTGAATATGAGGGAAAGTGAGGTAACCGAGGGTATCATCGAGGATTGCCTGAAGGAGGCCACAAATATGGTTTTGGGTAATTTCCTCCGGCGCTATGACCCAGAGGGCGTTTTTGACCTGACTTTACCCCTTGTGAACCATGAATCTTTGGAAAGATGGCCCCCTGCCTATAGCTTGAAAAAAGATTTTATAGGTGAGAACGGTGCAATAATGGAGGTTTTCCTTGCTCTATCCCCCAGGTGAAACCCTTTCGCCCATGGAACCGGCCGACGGAGAGCTTTTTAAGTATCGTCTGCAGGGGGGATATATCTTTCTTCACCGACGGCCATCCCTCGTTGCCACCGTCCTTGGTTCGGGGGTGGCCGTTGCGATGTGGGATAAAGCGCTGCTCTATGGTGGAATGGCAAATTATCTGTATCCTGTGACGAAGAACCCAGCGGAGGCTTCAACCCGCTTCGGTAATGTAGCCATAAGATACCTCTTCAAATTAATGATAGCCGAAGGTTCGAAGCGGGAAAATATCCAGGCGCAGATCTTCGGGGGAGCGACAAGTAATGATGCCTCCTGTAGAGAAATGGCGGAGGAAAACATAAAAATAGCCGATGAGCTTTTGGCAAGACTCGAAATAGAGGTCGTCTCCCGTGATGTGGGAGGGCAAATGGGACGTAAGGTCGTTCTCAATACCTTAAAAAATGAAGCGGTGGTTTATAAGGTGGAACGGATTCGCATGAGCGATTGGTATCCCTACGAGGGAAGAGAAGATAGGTGAACGGGGAATGTTCAAGATAAAGGTCTTAATCGTCGATGACTCGGCCATTGTAAGGAAGATTTTTACCGAGGAATTGTCCAAATATGAAGATATCGAGGTGGTGGGGACGGCGCCCGACCCTTACGTGGCGAGAGACAAGATTCTTTCCCTGAAACCTGATGTGATTACCCTCGATATAGAGATGCCACGGATGGACGGTCTTACCTTCTTAAGAAAATTGATGAAATACTACCCTCTCCCGGTGGTAGTAGTCAGCTCCCTCACTCCGAAGGGAGGAAAGATGACACTGGAGGCGCTCGAAATCGGGGCCATCGATGTCTTGGCCAAACCGGGTGCCTCCTACACGGTGGGAGATATAGGTGCCCAGTTGGTGGAGAAAATTAGGGTCGCCGCCCGGGCAAATTTAAAGCAGCAAATTGACGGGGAGAAACTGTCCCAGTATAAACCCCTTTCTGCTCTGGTGGAGACTTCGAATAAGGTGGTGGCTATAGGGGCTTCCACGGGGGGGACAGAAGCCCTCAAGGTGCTTCTTACCCAAATGCCCGGCAATGCACCGGGTATGGTAATTGTGCAGCATATGCCTGCCAACTTCACCCGGACCTTTGCTGAGAGGTTAAACAGCATCTGCCAGGTTACCGTAAAGGAAGCGGCCGACAACGATACCGTAGGTCCTGGGATTGCCCTTATTGCTCCCGGTAACTATCACATGCTCTTAAGAAGGAGTGGGGCACGTTACTTCGTGGAGTTGAGAAACGGTCCTATGGTTCACCACCAGCGACCGGCCGTTGATGTGCTTTTTAAGTCGGTGGCAAAATATGCGGGGGCAAACGCCATTGGCGTAATACTTACAGGCATGGGTGCCGACGGGGCCGCCGGTCTTTTGGAGATGAAAAATATGGGGGCAAAGACGATAGCCCAGGATGAAAAAACCTGCATCGTCTTCGGTATGCCTAAAGAGGCCATAAAACTCGGTGCCGTGGACAAGGTATTACCTTTGGAGGAAATTGCCTCAGAAATCATAAGGATGGTGTGACGATGGTAAGCGATACCCTACATAATCACCTAAATGAGATGGCAACAGATTTTATGTGTCTCGAGGGAGCAGACTTGGATATCCCCGTTGCCGGTCGGTTTCTCAATCACTTGGAGGCAATCGGGAAAGAGGCAAGGGAAGCCCAACTACCTTTCATCGAACAAATCGCCGCCCTTCTCGATAAACTCCTTGAGGAAATGATTTTGGGCAGGCTGTCCGATGGGGATGAGGGTGTTGCTTTATTAGGACAGGGCATTTCTCGTCTGCAACTCATCGTGGACAATATAGACCATCCCCAGAATATTGTCGATGAGGTACAAAGCTTTATCAGGGAGCTTAGTTCCTTTTTAGGTAAGGAGGAACCCGAGCAGATAGTACTTACCCCCGACCTCGAGGTTAAACCCGTGGAAGAGGAAAAGACCGCTGCCCAGGCAGCTCCCCCAACTTCCGGTATCCCCGATGAATCGCTTATGCGCGATTTTGTGACGGAGGGGTTGGAGTACATAGACGAGATAGAAATAAACATCCTCAATTTAGAGAAGGAGCCGGAAAACAAGGATTATATCAATGCCATTTTTCGTCCCTTTCATTCCATCAAGGGAGTGGCTGGTTTCCTTAACCTCGAGATTATAAGGGATTTGGCCCATAACTTGGAAAATCTCCTTGACAAGGCGAGAAACGGTGAACTTACCGTGACACCCTCGATAATCGACGTTATCTTGGATGGTGCCGACGTATTGAAATCCCTCATCATTGAACTGAAGGAGCGCCTTGAGGGTAGGGAAAGCAAGGGTGCTCCCCTTGATATTTCGCCGATTATGGAGCGGATTGCCCTGGTGGAGAAGGACGAGGGTGTGCCTAAGGCAAAGAAAATCGGGGAAATCCTTCTCGAGGAGGGCCATATCACAAAAGACGCCCTCGAAGAGGGACTAAAGGTTGTAGAGGCCTTGCCGGGAAAGAAATTAGGGGAAGTCCTGATCGAAAAGGGGAAGGTTAAACCCAAACAGGTCTCCCAGGCTTTGAGGAAGCAGGCAGAGCAGATTACGGAAATCTCCAGTATCCGCGTGGATACACGGAAGCTGGACGATTTGATCGATATGATCGGTGAGTTGGTGATTACCCAATCGATGGTGCAGCAGGATTTGAAGGGCCTTATTAATGCAGACAGAAACTTGGTGCGAGATATTTCCCAACTCTTCAGAATAACTTCTGGACTGCAGCGGATCTCTATGAGTCTTAGAATGATTCCCATTAAACAGACCTTTCAGCGGATGGCCCGTTTGGTGAGAGATTTGGCTAAAAATAGCGGCAAGTTGATCGATGTGGAGATGGAAGGGGAGGAGACAGAGATCGACCGCAACATGGTCGATGAGGTCTATAACCCCCTCGTCCATATGGTGAGAAATTCGGTAGATCACGGAATTGAAATGCCGGAAGACAGGGTTAAGGCGGGGAAAAAAGAAAGGGGTCTCATTAGACTTAGGGCTTATCATCGGGGGGGAGATATTGTCATTGAAATAACCGATGATGGTCGGGGCTTAGATCGCGATAAAATCATTGAAAAGGCGATAAAAAACGGCCATATCCAGACGGCGGAAGGTATGACCGACCAGGAGATCTACCGTCTGATTTTCCTTCCGGGACTTTCCACGGCGGAAAAGATTACCGATGTTTCCGGTCGCGGCGTGGGTATGGATGTGGTGAAGCAGGCGGTGGAGAAGCTGAGAGGGAAAATCGAGATTGAAAGTACCCCGGGTAGGGGTACCACCTTTATTGCCAGCTTCCCCCTAACCTTGGCCATAATCGACGGCATGATCGTCAAGGTGGGACACCAGTACTATATCATACCTACCACGGCTATCAGGCAGGCCGTTAAACCCCGTCGGGAAAACTACAACACGGTGGTGGGCAAGGGTGAGATGCTCCAGGTGATGGGGCAGTTGTTGCCATTGGTGAAACTCTATTCCCTTTTCGGGGTCAAGCCGGAACACGAGGAGCCGTGGGATGCCATTGCCCTGGTAGTGGAGGGTAACGGCCGGGCCAAGTGCCTATTAGTGGATAAGATTATTGGCAAGGCCGAGGTGGTCATAAAATCCTTGGGAGAGGGTTTCGGGAAGGTGAGGGGAATTGCCGGCGGTGCCATTTTGGGTGACGGTCGGGTAGGTTTGATCCTCGATACGGAGGGGATCTTTGCGTTAAGTGAAGCAGTAGGATAATTTATGAGGTATGGTTTATGGATAAAAGCATGAAGATTTTAGTGGTAGACGATTTTGCTACGATGAGAAAGGTGGTGAAGAACCTCCTTAAGCAGGCGGGATACGAAAATATCGTCGAGGCCGAGGATGGGGTAGCGGCCCTTAGAATCCTCAAGTCCCAGAAAGTGGACCTCATCATTTCCGACTGGAACATGCCCAATATGTCGGGATTGGAGCTTCTAAAGGCGGTGCGTGCCGACAGCGAACTTTCCAAGATGCCCTTTTTGATGGTTACCGCCGAGGCTCTGCAGGAGAACGTCATCGCCGCCGTCAAGGCCGGGGTCAGCAACTACATCGTGAAACCCTTTACGGCTGAAGTGCTCAACGAAAAGATCACAAAAATTATGGAAAAGATAAACCAGGCAAGCGCATGAGAGGAATTAAGCAATGGATGTAAAATTTATCAACCCCTTTCTCGAAGGAACGATCAGCGTATTAAAAACTATGGCCTTTGTGGAACCACGGCCGGGACAGCCTTACCTTAAAAGGGACAATATGGCCAAGGGTGATATTTCGGGCATCATCGGTCTTACTGGGGCCGCCCGGGGTTCACTTGCTTTGAGCTTCAGTGAACCCTGTATCCTGGCGATTGTGTCGAACATGTTGGGGGAAGAGATTACCGAAATAAACGGTGACATTAAGGATGCCGTGGGAGAAATCACCAACATGGTTTCCGGTGTGGCCAGAAAGAAGCTGGAGGCCCAAGGGTTTCACATAAGTGCGGCCCTTCCTACGGTTGTTTCCGGGAAGAACCATTCCATACTGCACGTTTTAGGAGGACCCAGCATCATCATCCCCTTCGAGATTGATGCAGGACCGTTTGTGGTGGATGTGTGTCTGGGGAAACCGAGATAGTTCAACCCTTCTTTACCGTGGGCTGAAGGAGGATGATGCTGATACGACGGTTGCGGGGGTCTTTGGGATTCTCGGGGATTAACAACTCCTGGTCGGCATAGCCCACTACCCGAGCGATACGGGAAGGATCAATACCGTTTTTTTCCAATTCTCGCCGTGCTGCCGAAGCGCGGGCGGTGGAGAGCTCCCAGTTGGTAATCTGGGCTCCCTTGAAGGGGGCCGCATCGGTGTGCCCCTCAATGGCGATACGATTGGGGAGGGAAGTAATGTTTTCCGCTACAACCCGGATGATTTCTTTCGTTTTCTCCGTAGGTTCGGCACTCCCTACGGGAAACATGATACCTCCTTCGGTATCGATGATTTGGATACGCACACCTCCCTCGACGATATCAACGGAAACCTGATTCTTTACGTAGGATAATTTTTCATCGATTACCTTTTTCATCCTCTTAACTAACTCCTCCGAGGAGATGCCTCCTCCCCCGCTTCCCCGGGTTAAGTCCTGGGGGGCAGCCCGGAAACCTTTGTCGGGCTGGTTTAGAACCTGAGAGGTTTTTTCCATGAAGGATGTACCCGACTCTTTGAATATGCTGAAATTCCTGAAATACTCCGAAACAGCTGCTCTCTTCTGGGGTGAGACCATGGCGAGCAGCCAGAGAACGAGGAAAAAGGCCATCAAGGCTGTAACGAAGTCAGCATAAGCTACCTTCCAAGCACCACCGTGGTGTCCGCCGTGACCCTTCCTTTTCTTCTTGACGATGATTGTCGGTTTGCCTTCGGCCATTTATTTTTTCTGTCTTAAAGCTTCTTCCAATTCTACAAAGGTTGGTTTCACATCGGGGGGAATGGCCCGCCTACCGAACTCGATAGCCACCTTGGGGGCGGCACCACCGCCGATAAAGGCGAGGAGGGCGACTTTGAGTACGGTTAGGTATTGAATCTCCTCGTTGGCGATGTGAGAGAGATTTCTCGAGATAGGGCTTATGTAACCGTAACAGAGGAGCACACCTAAGAAGGTACCGACTAGGGCGGCGCCCACGCTGTGTCCCAAGACTTCCGGTGGTTCGTTAATTTTACCCATAGTGATGACAACCCCTAAAACGGCAGCTACAATACCTAAACCCGGCAGGGAGTCGGCAATAAAGGTAAGCGTAAGGGAAGGCTGCATCAGTTCTTCCTGGTGTACTTCCAGTTCAGACTCGAGGAGGGCCTCTAACTCATGGGGGGCAACGGTCGTGGTCATCACTGTCCGCAAAGTATCGGTGATGAGGGAGACAGCATGATGATTCTTTACCACCGACGGATACTGTTGAAAAAGGCTGCTTTCGGCAGGGTTTTCCACGTCACTTTCCACAGATACCAGCCCCTGCTGTCTAATTTTGTAGAAGATGCCGTTTAGAAGGAGCAGGGCATCGAGGTAGTCGGCCTTTGAGTAGGGTTTGTATGTGAGCATCTTCTTCAAGGAAGCAATTACCGCCTTGATTATCTTGGGAGGAGAGGCGGTAATGAAGCCTCCTAAGGCGGCGCCACCGATGATGACAAGCTCTGCCGGTTGGAAAAGAACGGAGAGGTTCCCGTGCTCTAAAAGATAGCCCCCAATGATGGCAATACACACCACGAGAAAACCGACGATGGCAAACATAGTCCCTTATCTACTCCTTACTCTTTCTCAGGATTTCCCGTTCCTTCTCGAAAACAAATCTAATCAGTTCATCGCGGGTGGCATCGTCGAGTTCGATAAACTTAACCCCCGTCCGATAGCCCTCTTCCGTTTTTCCCGATTGCACCACCTCTCCGTACAGATAACGTGGCACATAAGAAGGTAGGGAACCTATTTTAATCTGCACTATTTCACCGGGCTTGTACTCTTCATCCGCAACAAAACTAATACCCCCACCGCCCAAATTTTTTGCCGTCAAATAAGTGGCACCTTCTTCACGGTTTTTGTTTTCTAAAAGTCTAAGCAGGGTATCTAATTTCGTGTTGATTAATCTAAGCCATGCGGTAAGCGCAGGGTCACCTACTTCGGGGGGGAGCTTGGTAGGGAAAGGGAGTTCTTCCTTTTTGCTTAAGAGGATTGTCTTTTCTTCCGGTGGGATGCGACGGATTTCCAAGGGTAAACGAACCTCAATTCGGGCATATTCTCTCCGCTCATCGACCATAATCTTCTCCTTCCTGTGGTATGTAAATTGCTTACCCAACGGGTAGGCCTATTTACTGTTCGAGAAAAAATGACGGCAACACGGCAACTTTTTATTATATTTTTCATTTTTATGCAAATATTTGCTGCGCCTCTGTCCGGTTCGGAGGTTGTCCAGAGGAACTATGAAGACCTTAACCTCTCCTTTGAGCGGGCGAAAGAGGCCTACGCCTCCGGGCGTCCTGAAGAGGCCCTTGAATACCTTAAAAATATCCTCGCTGCTCCAGAAGTCACGGGCGAAATGAAGAAAGGTGCTTTGAGACTTTTGGCCGATTGCTATTTAGCTCTGGGGCTAAAAAAGGGAGGACCCTATATACTTTCGGCCGTGGAGAAGTATAAGGATTATCTCAAAGCCTATCCCGACCCCGAGAGGGGTAACGACGAGGTATACCGGCTATTGGCCTTTTCCTATGAGCAGCTTAAATTCTACTATGAAGGTATTTCGGCCTGGGAGCAGATGGGAAGGCTCTATCCCCAATCTCCCTACGTGCCTCTATCCCTTATCACAAGTGGCATGATGCTCTATAAGGT
>Ga0315298_1002986_pt1 | contig 27529 bp, 26 predicted proteins | sample WHS_1_MG_FD_203077 | JGI IMG/M metagenome (GOLD analysis project Ga0315298, IMG submission 203077) | Extremophilic microbial mat communities from Washburn Hot Springs, YNP, Wyoming, USA - WHS_1_MG | ecosystem: Environmental > Aquatic > Thermal springs > Hot (42-90C) | place: USA: Wyoming... | reverse complement strand
CTCAGGATATTTGCCGATCCAGTTAAAAGGTATTGCCCAGGCCTTCTCTCACGATCAATTTTTCTTTTAATTGATCGTAATAAATCAGGTGCCCTTTGAACCTCGTCAATGACAGCAGGTGTTGGTAAGCCTTCTATAAAGCCATCCGGATCCTTTAGGGCACCATCAAGAGTGATGCGATCATCGAGAGTAAAGTAATTGGCTTTCCAAGAAGTCTCAATTAATCCTTGGGCAAGAGTTGATTTTCCAACCTGGCGGGCTCCGGTTAGAAGGACTGCAGGAAAGTGATTTAAAGACTGAAGTATTGATTCTTGTAAATATCGCCGAATCATGGCTAATATTTAACCATCAAATGGTTAATTTGTCAAGCAAAATTCTCATATTTTAACTCGTAGTGTAAGGGCTCGTCCCTTACGGTTTTAATTTGTAGGGTAAAGGCTTGTCCTTTACCGAAAAACATTGGTAAACCGTAAATGCTTACCCTACATTAAACAATTATTAGTGGGAGCCTTGAATAAATGACATCTGCCGGTCTGAACCCCTCACCCCTGCCTGCGGTAGGCAGGCTAACCCTATCCCCACGCATTGGGGAGAGGGGAGGATGAGGGGGATAATTGTAAAGATTTAATTGCTCCAAGAAGAGAGAGGATGAGAGACGATGGACGAAAGACGAAAGACGATGGACGAAGGACGAGACACGAGGAACGAAAGACGAGGGACGATAAAGGAGCGACGGTGGACGATAGACGACAACCAGCGTAGGGTAAGGGTTTATCCCTTATCGAATTAAACTACATAACACAATTTGAATCCAAAATATTGAAATGTTATATTAAATCCAATGGATTGGCACATAAATTGCTTATTTTTATATTTCAAAAAATGGGGTTTTTTTAGAAAATCCCATTTTTAAAGGAGGAAGAACCCATGCCCCTTTTTTCAAGTATTAGGGTCAAATTAATTATACTTCTCCTTTTTATCATTATTCCAGCCATTGCAATAACATTTTATCTTGGGATGATACAACGAGAGAAGGCAAGAAATTCTGTTTCCCACGACACTATTATGATTGCAAAGAGTATAGGAGATATACAAAATAGTGTCATTAAGAAGGGGAAGGATATTCTATTTACTCTATCACAAATTCCTCATTTTAAAGACCACGATTCTGATTACTCCTCAAAGATACTTAGAGATTTGCTTGAAAAATCACCTGAATTTACTGCATTTTCAGCCTATCGGATGGATGGGAAGATTTTTGCAAGCTCTGCCCCCTCCATTCCACCACTTGATATAACAGACAGGCCTTATTTTAAAGAGATTATTAGAAGCCATAAATTCACGGTAAGCGACTTTTTAATAGGCCGTGTAACTGGTAAGCCTACCCTTATCCTTGCCCATCCTGTCTTAGATAGTGAAAAGCGAATGAGGGCAATCCTTGTAGCAGGAATCGATCTTAATTGGGTAAAAAATTTCATCGAGAAGATGGGCCTTTCTCCAGGAACAAGTCTAACAATTATTGATAAAAAAGGAATGGTCTTATTTCGTCATCCTGAGGGTGAGAAGTTTGTTGGGAAAAGTTTTCCAGAGGCAGGGATTATAAAAACAGTTTTATCAAAAAGGGAAGGAACTTCTGAATCCATGGGACTTGACGGGGTAAAGAAGCTTTTTGGGTTTACTCCATTTGGTCATGAATCGATTTCAGGTTATGTGATGGTTGGAATTCCAAAAAAGCTTGCTTTTAAAGAGATTAATAGAATGCTTCTCTCCAATATTTTACTGTTATGCCTGATTGGAGGTATTGGAATTGTTGGGATCCTGGTTGGTGGTAATCTTCTTATACGAAATCCCATAAAGAGACTCCTTAAGGTCACAGAGGAGATATCGAAGGGCAATTTAACCGTAAGAACAGGTTTGGATTATAGCAGGGGAGAGATAGGTGGACTTTCGCAGGCGGTTGACAGGATGGCTGAATCACTATTAATTCGGGACGAGGAGATTGAAAAAAGGGAGGAGGTAATTAGAAACCAGAGAGATGAACTATTTTCAAGAAGTGAAATTCTTTCTTCAACCGTCTCAACAAAAGATATGGATGAACTTCTTAGAAAGATAATTAATGAAATAGTGGGATTTCTAAAGATTGAATTTGCAAGCCTCCATCTTGTGATGGGGAATCAGTTATTGCTTCGTGCATATCAGGGCTTTTCCCCATCCTTTAGAGCAAAAACCCTTTCATTCCCTTTAGATGAAGCGCCTCATTGGATGAAGGAATTTATGCTCATTCATGAAAGCCTTGATGAGGATAAATTAACTCCTGAATTTATAAAGGCAGAGGGTATTCAGACATTAGCATCTGTTCCACTCAGGATGTCTAATGGAGAAGAGAGATGGCTTGGGACACTTATTGTAGGAAGCAAGGATATTAATGCCATAAATGAAGATAAGGTAAGGGCGTTAAAGGTCCTGGCTGAACAGTTAGCTCTCGGGATAGAGCATGTTCGATCGCTGAGGGATGCAAGAGAGAGGCTCTCCCGACTTGAAACCCTTCGAGATATTGACAGGGCTATAATCAAACGTCTCGATCTTAAAGAGGTTTTAAAAGTCGTTGTTGAAAAGGTGCCAAAAGAGCTTGGCGCTGATGTTTCTGCAATCAGTCTTATTGAAGAGGGAAGTTTAAAAACAAAGGTCTTTCTAATGCGTGTAAACGGGGGAAGATACATTGAAGAGGAATGTTTTTCAATGGCAGAAAGTCTTCTTAATTCATTTATAAACCTTAAGAAGACAGTAATTATTTTCAACCTTGCGGAAGACCCAAGGATTCAGATGTTTCGTGACCGTATAAGAAATGGAAGGTTTTTTTCCTACCTTGGTGTTCCTCTTATCTCAGGGGAAAAGACAACTGGCATCCTTCATATCATTACAAGAGAACCTAAGGTTTTCTCTGATGAAGATGTTGAATTTTTTAAAACCCTCGCAGGTCAGGCTGCAATTGCAATTGAAAATGCAAAGCTCTTTGAGTCATTGAAGGAAGAATTGGGGATAAGAACAAGGGCTGAAGAGGCGCTGAGAGAGACAACCCTTCGTTTAAATCATCTACTTAATACAAGCCCGACAATCATTTATTCATGCAAAGTAGAAGGGGATAGGATTCTTCCTACTTGGGTGAGTTCAAATATAACCTCTATCCTTGGCTACAACCCTGAAGAGGTTATTAAGCCTGATTGGTGGATAAATAATCTTCATCCAGAGGACAGGGATAAGGCAATTACCAACTCATCAGAGATATTTACTAAGGGTAATCTGGTTCATGAGTATCGATTCTTAAAAAAGAACAGAGACTCAATCTGGTTGCGGGATGAACTCCGTCTCATCAGGGATTCCGAAGGTAACCCAACTGAAATTGTAGGCGCCTGGGTGGATATTACTGAATTGAAAAAGATGGATGAGAAGAGAAGGTCTCTTGAAGAGCAACTCTTCCAGTCTCAGAAGATGGAGGCAATTGGCAGGCTTGCAGGCGGGGTAGCTCACGATTTCAATAACATCCTTTCTATTATTAAAGGTTACAATCAATTATTGATGTTAGACATTAAAGAAGGAGATCCCCGGAGAGAAGGTTTAAAGGAAATTAATGAAGCAGTAGATCGAGCGGTAGCAATGACCCGGCAACTTCTTGCCTTCAGTCGGAAACAGGTCTTAGAGATGAGAGTCCTTGACCTGAATTCAGTTATAAGAAACCTTGAGAAGATGCTTCGAAGGATGATTGGTGAGGATATTGAACTAAGAACCATCCTTTCTGAAGATATTGGGAAGATTGAGGCTGACCCGGGTCAGATCGAACAGGTAATCATGAACCTCGCAGTAAATTCAAGGGATGCAATGCCCTATGGTGGAAAGTTAACAATTGAGACAAAAAATATTGATTTAGATGAAGAAGATATAAAGGGACATGTGGATATGAAACCAGGCAAGTATGTTATGCTTTCAGTAAGTGATACAGGTATCGGGATGACGAAAGAGGTTCAGGATAGGATATTTGAGCCATTTTTTACAACCAAGGGAGTGGGTAAGGGAACAGGATTAGGATTAGCAACGGTTTATGGGATAGTGAAGCAGAGTGGGGGCGACATATGGGTATATAGTGAGCCTGGGAAAGGGACAATTTTTAAAATCTATCTACCGAGGGTAGATAAACCTGCAGAGGAATTAAGGGCAAGGGAGGAAGCAAAAGAAATTCCCCGTGGAAACGAAACCATTCTTTTAGTTGAGGATGATGAGAAGGTAAGAAGGGTTGCTCAAAGAATCCTTGAGAAACAGGGTTATGATATAATCGAGGCACGAAATGGAGAGGAAGCAATAGAGATCTGTAAAGAAATTAAGAAACCTGTTCATCTTGTTTTGACAGATGTGGTGATGCCCGAGATGGGTGGTCGTGAACTTATAGAGAGAATTAAAGAGGTCTGTAAAGATTTTAAAGTTCTCTATATGTCAGGTTATACGGATGATGTTATTTTACGTCATGGTATTTTAGAGGAGGGGATAGCATTTATCCAGAAGCCATTTACACTTGAGAGCCTTGCGAGGAAGGTTAGGGAGGTGCTGAATAGATGAACGATGGACGAAAGACGATGAACGAAGGACGAGACACGAGGGACGAAAGACGAGGGACGATAAACGAGCGACGGTGGACGATAGACGACAACCAGCGTAAGGGTTTATCCCTTACCGGTTAGAGGTTTAATAAAACCTGGAGAGATTTCTTTAATATGGACAAAATGTCAAAAATGAAAAAAAATAGGCATCCCTTCAAAAGAAGCAAATTATAGATTATTTTGTTAATTTCAAAAATTTTATTAATTTTATTAGGTTTAATCGAATTTTATTTATTTTTATGATTTTGGTATAATTTTTGCTCAAATCTTTTATGTGGCGCAAGAAAATAAAAAGAAAATTACTATACTTCTCCGATGGACCGTAATTATTGTAACCTCCTACCTAATCTTGTTTGGAAGAGGAAAGGTAGTTGATCAAAATTTAAGCCACCTTCTTATTTTTTGTTATCTCATATCCAATATCCTCCTTTACTTTATCCCAAATCCTTGGTTTTCTAAGCCAAAATTTTTCTATACACTTGTTATTTTTGATTCTGCTGTCGTCTCTTTGGGAATGTATCTTTCTGAGAAGATGGTGAGTGATTTTTATATTGTCTTTTTCTTAATTGTTATATTTGCCTCCATAAGCCGAAATTTTAAACTTCTGATGATCTTAGGAACCCTTACAGCCCTTACCTATGGGTTACTTCTTTATTCCTGGGGATTATTGCTTACAGGAGAAAATGGTAGTTATTTTCTTCGTATCCCTTTCATCTTCATAATGACCGCATTCTATGGATATATTGTTCAAACACTGACCAAGGAGAAGCGCCAAGAACTTACCCTCTCTGAGGATAAATATAAAGGATTATTTGAAAACTCAAATGATGGGATTATTATTCTGAAGGCTCCATCATTAGAAATTTTGGATATTAATAGAGAAGTTGTAAATTCCTTAGGCTATTCCAAAGAGGAATTGATTGGAAAAGAGATTTTTATCCTTTTTAAACCCGAAAATAGGGGGAAGGTTGAAGATTATTTCACAGTTGTTGGGGAGAAGGGGGTGTCAAGAGAAGATGAATTGTCCTTAAGGAAAAAAGATGGGTCTCTTTTAGAGGTGGATTTATCGACGAATAGGATCGATTTAGGAGAAGGATCTTTTTATCAAATGATCTTTCATGACCTCACCCAACAAAGGAAACTCGAGAAGAAGATTAGGGAGAGTAAAAGAAATCTGGAGGCCATATTCGATGGCATTTTAGATCAACTCTCTATTCAATCCCCTGAATATACTATCCTTCGGGTCAATAAGGCCGTGATTAAACATTATTCCACCACCTATGAAGCCCTGATTGGCAAAAAATGTTACGAGGCCTATTATCAGAGAGATATTCCATGTGAGAAATGTCCTTTAACAATAACTCTCGAGACCAAACAGCCTTCTTCCTCCATTCTTAAACTTTCGGATTCAGAAAGCACCTATCAAATACATTCTTATCCTATTCTCGATGAGAAAGGAAACCTTATTTCTATGATTGAATATGTCAAGGATATAACCGAGCAACAACGGCTTCAGGACCAACTCATCCAATCTGAGAAGTTAGCAGGAATAGGAATCTTAGCCTCAGGCATTGCCCATGAGATTAATAACCCTCTGAGTGGGATTATAGGGATGGCAGAACTTGCTTTGGAAGAAGATACCCTCAAAAGCAAAGATTATTTAAATGAAATCTTAACGTGTGGGAAAAGGATCAGTGAGATTGTCAATGGGTTGAGGTCTTACTCGAGGACTGCTAAGAAGGAAGAGTTTACAGAGGTGGATATCAATGAGATTTTGGAGAATTCACTCAGGATGGTTCAACTGGCAAATAAATCTACTCAAGTGGAAGTGGTGAAGCAATTCCAGACCCTTCAGAGGATCGAAGCGAACCCAGGGGAAATTCAGCAGGTCTTTACAAATTTGATCACTAATGCCTTCCAGGCAATCAATGGGAAGAGGGGAAGGGTGACTTTAACTACAAGGTCATTAAAGGATTCAGTAGAGGTTAAGGTGAGTGATGACGGAGTGGGAATTCCACAAAAATTTCTCAATAAGATTTTCGACCCTTTTTTCACCACTAAAAAAGTGGGGGAAGGGACTGGTTTGGGGTTAAACATCGTTTATCGACTTGTAACCAAATATGGAGGGGCGATTGAGGTCAACAGTAAGGAAGGCTTGGGGACAACTTTTTCTATTCAATTTCCAATAAGGAGGGATAATTTATGAGCGCAAAGAGAATTTTAGTTGTGGATGATGAAGAGGTGATTCGCAAGTTTGTTAAGATTCAATTAGGGAAACTTGGTTTTGAGGTAAAAGAGGCAGAGGATGGAGACAAGGCCGTCGAGGAATTGGGGAGGGAGAATTTCGATCTGGTTATCTGTGATATCATGATGCCCAACAAAAATGGATGGGAGGTGATTCAGGAGATAAGGTCGAATCCGAATACCAAGGATCTGCCCATCATTGTGCTTACGGCTAAAAATGAAGATCGGGATATGTTTAAGGGATATGAATTGGGGGCCAGTTACTATATCACTAAACCCTTTACGAAAAGCCAACTCCTCTATGGAATTCAATTGATGTTTCAAGGGGACCAAGAGGGAATGGGGAGGTCTCAATCCTCTTTATAAATTAAAAAACCTTCTCTGATTTCCCATCTCTCCTTGAACAATTAAAGCCTGAATTCTTTGTAAAAATGTCATTCCCGCTAAACTTTTCCTTGAACGTATTTAATCGGGGAATGTAAACCCAAGAACGTCAATCTAACAAACTTCTCGTCAGTTTATTCCACCTTTTATTCCACCTACGAAGTGTAAATGACGTCTCCCTACAGGAAATCGTTATTCCCTTAAAATTTAAATTGACATATTAAATATTAAGGGTATAAATATTTCATTGTGATAATTCAGACATTGGCTAAAGTGGTCAAGAAAGCCACGGAATCGTTTCCAGCGATCGTTGTGATAGGGCCTGTTAATCACGAAAAATAACTTTTCTCAAGAAGTTTTCATCTTACCCAGGGAATATACAATTACTCCTGGAGAGATATTTTGGGGATTTAAAATAGGTTTTAAGGGGAGGAGATGATCGTAGGGTAAGGGCTCGTCCCTTACTGATATCTACAAAACCATATTTATGGTAAACCACAAGGGTTTACCCTACGAAGTACCGAAAACGGTAGCCATAAGGGCTTACCCTACGAACATAAGAAAAGATGCAACTTCCACTCAGATATATCCTCACCGTTACAGAACTCACCCAGGAGATCAAAGATATTCTTGAAGATCGGTTTCCAGACATCTGGGTCGAAGGAGAGGTCTCAAACCTGAGAATTCCTTCTTCCGGACATATTTACTTTACGCTAAAAGACGATTTCAGCCAGATCCGTGCTGTCCTTTTTAGGACACAGGCTCAAACCCTTCGCTTTCTTCTGGAGGATGGTCTCCAGATTATCTGTCGGGGAAGGGTTAGCCTTTATGAAAGAAGGGGAGAATATCAACTCATATTAGAAGCCATTGAACCTAAAGGAATTGGTGCCCTTCAACTTGCATTTCTCCAACTAAAAGAGCGACTCGAGAAAGAAGGGCTCTTTGATCCCTCTCATAAAAAACCGATTCCCTTCCTCCCTCAAACCATTGGAATCATAACCTCTCCCACTGGGGCAGTCATCCAGGATATGATTCAGATCATCTACCGACGTTTTGAGAATGTTCGCCTCTTACTTTATCCTGTTCGGGTTCAGGGAGAAGGGGCTTCCCAAGAGATTGTGGAGGCCATCGAGTACTTTAATAGCCGAAAGGATGTGGATGTCCTCATTGTGGGAAGGGGAGGGGGGTCTTTTGAAGATTTGTGGGCCTTTAATGAAGAGATCGTGGCAAGGGCGATCTACCAATCCAAAATACCCATTATTTCTGCTGTTGGTCATGAGACCGACTACACGATTTCTGATTTTGTCGCAGACCTGAGGGCCCCTACTCCTTCTGCAGCAGCGGAACTGGTAGTAAGGGATAAAAAGGAATTGACTAATACTCTGCATTATTTAATAGCACGATTAGAAACACAAATGGTTCAAAGAATCGAAGATTTAAGAACAGACCTTTCCTCTCTACAAAAAGGATTGATCGACCCAAGAAAGAAGGTTGAGATGCATTCGAAGAAAGTTAGGGATCTATCCAACAGGATTTCTCTTTTGGTCACCTGGATTGTTAAGGGCAGGAAGGAAGAGTATGGACATATTAATGATAGACTTTACTTGAGGAATCCATCCCAACTTATTGAAAATTTTAAACTATTGGTTATTGAAGAAAAAAGGAAACTGATTCAGAATCTAAGGCATATTCTTCAGATCAAGAGACAAGACCTCTTAAGGGTGGTTGGGAAATTGGATTCCCTAAGTCCATTATCCATCCTACAAAGGGGATATAGCATTACTCGCAAACTACCTTCCCTCAAGATTTTAAGAAGGTCCTCCGATGTAGAAGAAGGAGATAAGGTAGAGGTGACCCTCCACGAGGGGAGTTTGCTCTGCGGTGTTGAGAAGACAAAAGAGGCTTGACGATGGGAGAGTTTACCTTATACAATTTAGATTTATTAGAAGAGACTGAGGTGGGTGATGCCAAAGGAAAGATTTGAGGATGCCCTAAAGAAGTTGGAGAAGGTTGTTTCAAAACTGGAGGATGGGAACATCCCCCTTGAAGAGTCTTTAAAACTTTTTGAGGAAGGGATAAGACTCTCTCGATTCTGTAACCAGAAACTGGAAGAAGCGGAGAGGAAGGTAGAGATCCTTATGAAAAACAGGGAGGGGGTAATCAAGACAGAACCTTTTGAGCCTTCTCGATATACCAATGAGAATCGTTCTGAAGATGAGCCATAAGGCCTGATGGATATTCAAAAGTATCTCCAAGAAAAAAAAGACCTTGTCGATTCAGCCCTTGAAAGATACCTTCCCAGGGACGTGGGACTTCCTGCTACTCTCAATCAGGCGATCCGTTATAGTCTCTTTGCAGGGGGAAAGAGGATCCGTCCCATTCTCTCTATTGCTTCCTATGAAGCAGTTGGGGGGAGAGGGGATGGGATTTTACCTTTTGCCTGTGCGATGGAGATGATTCATACCTACTCCCTGATTCATGATGACCTCCCCGCCATTGATAACGATGATTATCGGAGAGGAAAACTGACCTGCCATAAGGTGTTTGGAGAGGCCATCAGTATTCTGGCTGGAGATGCTTTGTTGACAGAGGCCTTCAAACTGATGTCACAGAAAACATCCATCGATCGCTTCCACGTTGAAGAGGGTCTGGTTCTTGAAATCATCAATGAAGTGGCTCATGCCTCTGGAATTTTTGGAATGGTTGGAGGGCAGGCAGTGGATATCGAGTCAGAAGGAAAGGAGATTGACCTTACGACCCTTCACTATATTCATACCCATAAAACAGGGGCTTTGATCTTAGTCTCCATTCGGATGGGAGCGAGATTGGGAGGGGGAGAAGGGGAGAGACTCAAGGCACTCTCCCATTATGGAGAACAAATTGGACTTGTTTTCCAAATTGTGGATGATATTTTAAATATTCAAGGAAAGCCCGAGTTGCTCGGTAAAACGACAGGGAGCGATCTTCGCCGAAAAAAAGCGACCTACCCCTCCCTTTTCGGGTTAGAGGAATCGAAGAGAAAGGCAGAGGAATTGGCTGAATCGGCAGTCCAATCACTGACCCTTTTTGGCGGGGAGGCAGATCCTTTAAGAGAGATCGCCTGGTTTATCGTGAAGAGGGAAATTTAATTGATGGCTCGGCTGCTGGATCAGATTCAGAATCCGAACGATATAAAAAAATTAAACCTTGAAGAACTTGAAAGACTCTCCTCGGAGATAAGAGAAGAGATCCTTTTGACGGTTTCTAAAAATGGGGGGCATCTTTCTTCCAACTTGGGGGTGGTCGAACTTACCATTGCCCTCCACTATGTTTTCGATCTTTCCATTGATAAAGTGGTTTGGGATGTAGGCCATCAGACCTATACCCACAAAATTTTGACAGGCAGAAAACCCAAGTTCCATACCCTGAGACAGTATGGAGGATTAAGTGGTTTCCCGAAAAGGGAGGAAAGTCCTTACGATGCCTTTGACTCCGGGCATAGTGGGACGTCTATCTCATCAGCCCTTGGAATGGCAGAGGCAAGGAGGAAGAGAGGCGAACAAGGGAAGATGATTGCTGTGATTGGAGATGGATCGATGACCGCTGGACTTGCCTTTGAAGGGCTCAACCAGGCAGGTCACATCGATCAGGACCTAATCGTCATTCTCAATGACAATGAGATGTCGATCTCTCCGAATGTAGGGGCGCTCTCCTCATATCTGAATCGATTGATGACCGGGCAGTTTGTCAACCGATTTAGGGATGATATGAAGTCTTTCCTTGAAACCTTACCAGGGATTGGGAAATCGGTCCTTCGGTTCGCAAAACAAGCAGAGGAGTCCTTAAAGGGGTTTTTAATGCCTGGGCTACTCTTCGAGGAGTTGGGGCTTAAATATATTGGACCCATTGATGGCCATCGCCTCGATTACCTGATCGAGACCTTTCAGAATATAAAGAAATTGAGGGGTCCCATCCTTATTCACGTAATTACTAAAAAAGGGAAGGGATACCCACCTGCAGAAAAGGACCCTACCCGATTCCATGGTGTCTCCCCTTTCAACATTGAGACAGGGGAACTGAAAGTTGGATCAACTGGGAATCCTCCCAGTTTTACAGAGGTCTTTGGGGAGACACTCTGCCAATTAGCCAGGGAGGATCAACGCCTGGTAGCCATCACGGCAGCCATGCAGAGCGGAACAGGATTGGAGGAGTATTCGAGGAGGTTTCCAGATCGATTCTATGACATAGGGATTGCTGAACAACATGCGGTCACGTTTGCTGCTGGGCTTGCGCTTGAGGGAATGAAACCTGTGGTTGCCATCTATTCCACTTTTCTCCAAAGGGCCTATGATCAGATCGTTCAGGATGTCTGCCTTCAGAACCTTCCAGTTGTCTTTGCGATGGATCGAGCAGGCATTGTTGGAGAGGATGGCCCCACCCATCATGGCCTCTTCGATTTTTCTTATCTTCGCCACATTCCCAATTTAATCGTCATGGTTCCCAAAGATGAGGAAGAGTTTCGGCATATGATCAAGACCGCTGTCGATTGTCATCAACCTGTTGCTTTGCGATATCCGAGAGGGAAGGGGGAAGGGGTGGAGAGAAGCCCAAGACTTCATCCTCTCGAGATTGGAAAAGGAGAGATACTGAGAGAAGGCCGGGATGCCCTCATCTTAGCCATCGGGGTAACAGTCTATCCAGCACTTCGAGCGGCAGAGAGGTTGGATCAAAGAAACATCTCCACCGCTGTGATTAATTGTAGGTTTTTAAAACCTCTGGATCGTTCTCTCATTTGCGATTGGGCGAAGAGGACAGGCAGGGTCCTCACCGTCGAAGAGAATGTCCTCCAGGGTGGTTTTGGGAGTGCAGTGCTTGAACTTCTTGAGGAAGAAGGGCTCTACTCGATTCAAATCAAACGACTGGGTATCCCCGACCTCTTTGTTGAGCACGGCCCACAATCCCTCCTAAGAGAAAAGTATGGAATCGATGAGAATGGAATCTACCGAGGGGTCATGGAGATGTTCCAGAGGGAATCGTCCAATCTTTCTATCCAAAAGACCCATGATCCTTGACCCCCATCACCTCTCAGAGAGAACTCAGGTTGAACCCTCAGTGAGTGAAGAAGGCTTAGTGAAAAAGGAGCGAGTTGACAAACTTCTTGTCGAAAGGGGTTTGGTGCAGAACCGTGAAAGGGCGCGTTCCTATATCATGACAGGGAGGGTTTTGGTCGAAGGTCAAAGGATTGATAAACCAGGGACAAAGATTCGAGTGGATTCGCCACTGGAGGTTTTAGAGAAGGAGGCTTCCTATGTGAGTCGCGGAGGGGTTAAATTGGAAGGGGCGATTCAATCTTTCAGTCTCAATCCCCAGGGGATGGTGGTGATGGATGTAGGGGCATCCACAGGTGGTTTTACAGATTGTATTCTTCAGAAGGGTGCAAAAAGGGTCTACGCAGTAGATGTTGGCTATGGTCAATTGGCTTGGAAGCTTCAAAAGGACCCGAGGGTGATCAATCTGGAACGAAAAAATATTCGATATCTGAAAAGAGAGGAGATCCCCGAGGAGATCGATCTGATACTGGTCGATACCTCCTTTATCTCTGTTGAAAAATTTCTACCCAATCTTCTGAGATTTCTTAAACCAAAAGGTTATCTCCTCATCTTAATCAAACCTCAGTTTGAAGTGGGAAAGGGAGAGGTTGGGAAGGGAGGAGTGGTCAGGGACCCAAGCCTCCATCAGAAGGTGATCCAGAGGATATCCCATTATTGCAAAGAGATAGGATTGGAGGTCTTGGGGGTGATGGAGTCACCTCTTCTTGGCCCGAAGGGGAATAAGGAATTCTTTATCTATCTAAAGAAGAAAGGATAAGAGGATGGGAATTCCGAGGGAACCCAAACCAGCCAAACTTTTTATGAGCCTTATCTTTTCAGAAGTCGAAATTCTCTCCCAGGGGTTGGGGGATTTAAAGCGTCAGTTTGGAGAGATCGATTTTCTCAGCAAGGTGTTGCCTTTTGATTTTACTAATTATTATAATAAGGAAATGGGATCGAATCTCAAACGCCATTTCATCACCTTTGAGCGGCTTATCCCCATTCCCTCCCTCCCTCAAATTAAACGCCTGACTAACGATCTTGAGTTGAAATATGCTGACCTTCAGGGGAATCGCCGAATCAATATTGATCCAGGATACCTCTGTTTAGAACATGTGATCCTCGCCACCACGAAAGGCTATACCCATCGACCCTATCTGAGGGAGGGTATCTTTGCGGATTTAACCCTGATCTATCGAGATAAATCCTATCGGCCATTGGAGTGGACCTATCCGGACTATCGCCAGGAGGAGGTCATTGGACTTTTTAACCAGTTCAGACGGAAATACCTTGAAGATTTAAAGAGGGAGGGACATGAGGGATGCTGAAGTCGATGACCGGTTTTGGGAGGGGAGAAGGGGATACCTCACTGGGAAGGCTTGTCGTAGAATCACGTTCAGTCAACCATCGGTTCTGTGATATTACCATTAAGCTTCCAAAACGTTTGGCCTCCTTTGAAACGAGGATTAAAGAGATGATCCGATCAGAGGTGTCAAGGGGAAAGATCGATGTGACCTTGAGGCTGGATCAAACTGGCAATGGGAGGATTCAGTTTGATATCGATTTTCAACTGGCGGAACAGTATTATAACGCCCTGAAGTCTCTCAGTGAAAGGCTTCATCTCAAAGGAGATGTGACTTTGGAACTCCTTGCGGGAGTGAAGGATTTGATTACAGTTAAAGAGGAGACCTTTGAGGTCGACCCTTATTGGCAGGAGGTGGAGCCCATTTTAAGAGCATCCCTAAAGGATATGGATCAGATGAAACGAATGGAGGGGGAGTCTCTTTCTAAAGACCTTGAGCAAAGGGTTTCTCGAATCGTCAGTGAACTGGAGGCCATTAAAAAACAGTTTCCCTCTTCTTTAAATAACTACTTGAATAGGCTACGAGATCGGCTCCGCTCCCTCCTCAATGGGATGGAGGTAGATTTTGTTAGATTTCAACAGGAACTTGCCTTCTGGGCTGAACGAACGGACATTACCGAAGAGATCACTCGAGTGGAAAGCCACATTTCCCAACTGGTCAACCTTCTAAAGATGGACGAACCTGTGGGGAGGAAGATTGAATTTCTAATCCAGGAGATTCATCGGGAGGTCAACACCATCAGCGCAAAAGCCAACGATGGAGAGATTTCACAGAGGGTAGTAGAGATCAAAGGGGAATTGGAGAAGGTTCGAGAGCAGGTTCAAAATATTGAATAGAGATCCTAAGGGAATCAACAGCCAAATGGTTAACCCAAAGAAGGTCATCGAAAAAGGAATGGGGTTGGTCTTTATTATCTCCGCACCCTCAGGCACAGGAAAGACCACCTTGGTCAGAAAGGTGATGGAACAACTTCCTGGCCTTCGATTCTCAGTCTCCTACACCACCCGACCTCCCAGGGCTAATGAACAGGAGGGCGAAGATTATCATTTTGTCTCTCCCTCTCTGTTTCAAGAAATGATTGAGAGAGACGAATTCTTAGAATGGGCAGAGGTACTGGGAAATCGCTATGGAACACCCAAGATAGACCGAAAGGTCCTCGAATTGGAGGGGGTCGATTTAATCTTAGATATCGATACCCAGGGAGCCAAAAGGGTGAGGGAGAAGATGGATTCAGCGGTTTCCATCTATCTTCTTCCTCCTTCCATGGAAGCCCTCGAGGAGAGATTAACCAAGAGGGGATTAGATTCTCCTGAAATGATTCGGTTCCGTTTGTCCCATGCAAAAAGGGATATGGAAGAGGCCCATGGCTATCAATATATTGTGGTCAACGATAAGATGGAGGAGACCGTTGAGCGACTAAAGGCGATCATTATCGAGGAACGGGATCGAAAGAAAAAGGAGATCTCCTCTAAACAATAGAGTCAGAAAAGGAGGAACACGATGGCAAGGATTACTGTAGAAGACTGTCTGAAAAAGGTTGAAAGTCGTTTCGAATTAGTTATCTTAGCAGCCAGAAGGGCGAGGATGCTTATGAAAGGAGCGAAACCCTTAGTGGAGTCCACCAATCGACCCATCGTCTCTGCCCTGAGAGAGGTCGCAGCAGGTAAGGTAAGGTTTATTCATCCTGAGGAGAAGGGAAAACAGAGCGAGTCCACCCATGAGGAGACTTAAAAGAGGGTTTTTTGAAGATGAAGGGATGGCAGGGAAATGTAGGGGTGGGGTTGATTGCCGACCCTATCTATCATTATATTCTGATGACCGATCGAATCGAGGGGGAACGAACAGAAAGGGATGTCATCGATACCCCATGGGTTCAGCGGCTTCGCCGTATCTTCCAACTCCAAAGCGCTCGCTGGGTTTATCCCTCGGCGGAGCATACCCGATTTCAGCATTCCCTTGGGACTATGCATGTGGCCGGAGCCTTCTCCGAACACCTCTATCCCTCGCTGGCCCAAGTGGATGCTTCAGAAATTCCTTCCTCCTACTATATCGAGGAACTGACTCGTCTGGCAGGATTGCTCCATGATATCGGGCATGGTCCTTTCTGCCATTTTTTTGATGAACAATACCTCTCTCGATTCAAGATCAATCATGAAATCATTGGACAGCATATCCTCAAAGAAAAGATGCCTTCGTTATTGAAGGCGATTCAAAGAAGCCCTCACGGGTCTTTCAAAAAAGGCGAGACCCTTGATCCCGAACAGATTGCCTTTCTGATTAAGAAGCCTTCAAAGAAAGAGGAGAGAAAGTTCCCTCTCTGGTTAACCCTGCTCCATCAACTCTTCGGTGGAATTTTCACCTTTGACAATATCGATTATGTGCTGAGAGATGCTTATATGACCGGGGTCTCTATCGGTCCTGTGGATTGGAGAAGACTCCTCCATTATACCTTTTATCGAAAGGAAGGGCTGATTCTGGATAAGAGGGGGTTGGATGCGCTCTCCATGTTCCTTAATGCACGTCTTTACCTTTACTCCAATGTTTATTATCATCGGACGACCCGTTCCATTGATCTTCAACTTCAAGAAATTTTTAGAGAGACCATGGAAATCCTCTGTCCATACAATCCGTTGAAAGACCTTGACCGCTATCTTTCCCTGACCGATTGGTATTTGATGGAAAAGGTGTTGGAGTGGCGAAAGTCGCTTTTACCCAAAGAGAGGCGACTTGGAGAGAAATGGGAAGAGGTCCTTTCAAGAAGGTTAAAGTGGAGCAGTGCCTTTGAAGAAAAACTCTCTTTGAGAGAAATGGAATATGGAAGACCCTTCTTTCTAACGCCCCAAGAGGTAAAGAAGAGAATGGAGGCCTTTTTACCCAGATCTCTAAAAGGGATTGAGTTTCACGTCGATATGGCCCATCACGACCCAAGGCCACTTAACCCTTGGCATGAATCCTCAAGGGGGTCGCTTCTGATCTACGATTCCAGTTCTGAGAAGATTTCAAGAGAACCTCTCAGGCGATTGTTTCAATATATCCCTGCCAAAGTTGCCATCTGTCGGGTCTATACTCAGACGCATCGTTATGATAGAGAGTTGAGCCGGGCGGCAAGGCGAGCCCTGACGTCGGAGGGCTATTTAGAGGCCTTTGAGACCAATGTTTAAGATCCGTCGGAAACCTAACTTGTTTTCGTGATCAAAATCGTGTTATTATTTATTTAATAAACCAAACATTATTTGGAGAAAGGATATCTTCAGTGGGAAAGAATGGATTTCAAAACCAGGTCATGGGAATCTATCAATTTATTAACGACCATCTCTATTTTAACAGACCGGACCTTGAAATCAAAGGGGAGAGATTTAATTCTGCCATTCTCTTTAGCCTTTTGACCGCATTGAAAAAAGGGAAGGAACTTATCATCGGGGAACCTGGTTTGGGGAAGACCACCTCGGCAGAGTTTGTTTCCTCGCTCATCTACCAGTTTCCCTTAGGGGCGATCTGGGGAAGCGAGGTTTCTGGACACCCTGAACAGACAGAGGAGAAGATCATTGGAAGACCCGACTTGGGGAAACTCAATCGGGGGGAGGAGGAAGTGGTCTGGACGAACTTTTCCCAGATCCCTGTCAAAATTGTGGATGAGATCAATCGTCTTCCTGAAACCAAGCAGAGTATGATCCTTGATGGGGTGGATCGGGGCAATTGGGAATATCTTAACGAAATGATCATCAATGATGAATATTGTCTTTTTGCCACCGCCAATTATCAGGATGGGGGAACCAATACCATCATTGCTCCCTTGGTAGACCGGTTTGATGTGTTGGTAGAGTCCAGATATCCAGGTGCCAATCTCTCCTTTCTCATTGGAAAAAACAGGAAGAAGGATCATCTCCTAAGACATCCTAAATTGGAAAGGGAACTTCACCGTATTTTGAAGTTAAAGATTCCCTATGAGAAGAAGATTCTCAAGATGGAAGAGATCTGCAATGCCTTTGGAGATTATGTGAAAGAGCAATTAGGGGTGGAAACCCTTCAGAGGAAAGACCGAGAAAAGATTCGAGAAGAGATGGATACCCTCGACTTGGATTTGGATGCAAGTGCTTTTGTCCGGATGATCCTCTCTGAATTCTCATTCTGTGAGCGTTATGGACAGAAGAGGGTGGTTGAAAATTGCGAAGAGGGGTGCCACTACACAGGGTATCTGTGCCATCAGATCAAAAACTGTGCCTCCAACCGACTTCCGACTTCCATCAAACAGTATGCTCAGGCCCTGGCCTGGCTATTTGAAGATTCTGAGATTGATATCGAACATGTGAAATCTATCCTCCCCTATACCTTAGCCCACCGGATTCAATGGAAGGACGAGATTCTCACTCAAAAGGAGAGGTCGAAGAGAGACGACCCCTTTCCCATCTTCCTGGCCAAAGAAGCCGTGAGGATCGTCTCTCAGAGGTATCGAGAGCAGAGCGAACATCTAAAGGATGCTCTCGCAGTGGGTTCAAGAATCTTTCAAGGGGAACCCTTAGAGCCTTTGGAAGGAGATCATCCCCTCTATGCGGAGATTAAAAAGGACGTTGAGGCCAGACGGACTTAAAAGGGGTAACATTCTTGATCCATCGGATCATGAAAAGATGAAGACCTCCCAGGGGGAGATTTCTATGAACGCTGAAAGTAGAAACGGGGTGACGGTTAGGAATCCTTTCGAGGAGTTTAAAACCTTTTCCTTCAAAAAGAAAGAGATTCCTTTGGACCACATTGTCCAGTCCTCCGAGCAGGTGATGGATCAGATCCGTTTGGGATATGAAAAACTGTTGGAGGAGGAGGCTAAAGAACTCGTCTGGATGGTTCAATATAACACAATTATCAAGGCCTATGAGGTAGCTGAGAAGTATGTAAAAGAGATCGACTATTCGGTTGAAGATATCGAAGATTTCTGCTTCGCCTTAGAGAACACCCAAAAGATCCCTTACCTCATCCCAGGTCCTGCAGGGGTTTACCTTTCCGCTTTATGCAACTATGCCAAGGAGGAGGAGATTGTGTTAAGGCTTTCGGAGTTGAGGACGGAGATCAATCTCATCGGGTTCCGACTCCCTAAAGGAAAGCGTTTGGTCATCGATGGGGACGCAGGAGATTTTACGGGAATAGGTCTTGAAGGTGGGGAGTTGATTGTGGAAGGGAATGCCAAAAATTGGACCGGGGCTGGGATGAGGGCTGGGAAGATTTTGGTCAAGAAAAATATTGGCCTCCACACAGGGGAATGGATGATGGGAGGGGAAATCTATGTCGGTGGAAGAGTCAGGGGTTTAGGAAATATTGTTGAGGGAAAAGTTTACGAAAGAGATAAGATGATTTATCCGGGGAAAGTCCGATACCCGAACCTTTATTACTAAAAAAGATGGAAGAAAAAGAGAGATTAGAAGAGATTGTTGAGGAGGTTTGGCCTCGTTTAAAGAAAAAACATCTCTATCCTGAACTCCCTATCCCCAAGATCGGGAAGGTAAAGGAATCTTTGGAGGGTGAGGCTCAAGAAGAGGAGGGAGTGGGATTAGAGATGAAGGAGAAACAGATTACCTTAAATCCTTCCTTTGTTTCAAAAATGAAAGGGAAGATGGCAGAGGAAAAGGTGATCGAGGCTCTGCTTGATCATGGAATCGCTCACTATACCTTTTGCCCTTGGGATTTTCACACGCATCTGATGCTCTATGCAGAGGCCAAGAAGGTTGTCAACGATAAGGAGTTGGCAAAAGAGGTGGCCAACCGTTTTATCGACCTCATCGTCGATACGCACTGCGTCAAAAAAGGATTTACAGAGATCCCTCAGTTGCATCGAATTCTGGAAAAGGGGAAGGTCGAGGAGGTGATCGCCTCCCTTTGTCAAAGGATTTGGGGGGTTGATTTAGGTATTCCCCCTTCAAAAGTTGCGCTGGGTGGATATGAGGATGTGGTGCGGAGACTTGCTCGAATCCCTTATTTAGATCGGTCTCGATGGCCAGGAAGCATTCAGAAATTTGCACGGACAATTAAACACCTATTAATCAGCGAGGAAGATAAGGAAAAACAGGGTAAAAGGGGAAAGCCCAATCCACAGGGGGAACATGATCTTAGTCATTACTCCTCAGAAGAGATCGATCAGGGCTTAAGGGATTATGCTCAAAAGACCATGGCCTTATCTGAATTCAGAGAGATCGTTGAGGATTTTTCTGAAGAATTAAAAGAGGCAGGCTATGGAATGGAAGGTGGAATGGGTCGGGGGGCAGGCCATCCGATTGATGCCGACATTCTGTTCTATATGAAATTGGCCGAAAACTACTCTATCCCTATAAAGAAAGTTACTATTGAAAAACGAGGGTCTCTACACCCTCACTCTCACTCCCCATGGGAAGTCAGCGCTCCCTATCAGGATGTAGACATCTGGACAAGTTTTGGAAAAATCATGCCAGGCATCACTCAAATCTGGAATAAGCGGGAAGGTGAGGGGAGAGGAAAGGTGGAGTCCACTCCCGACTGCTTAATCGCGATTGACTCTTCAGGAAGTATGATCAACCCTCGTAAAAACCTCTCCTATGCCGTTCTTGGAGCTGCCTGCGCCGCCAACGCCTATCTTAGGAATCATTCCAAAGTAGGTGTCTATAACTTTAGCGATGCACCCATGGGTGGAAAAGACATTTTGGACTATACAGACCGCAAAGAGGATATCTATCGCATCCTCTGTAAATATTTTGGGGGTGGGACTGCCTTGGATTTAGACGACCTAACCCCTTTAATTAAGGGAAAAAAGAACCTCGACCTCTTTATCATTACCGATATGAAGATTACCAATTTGGAGGCACTGATTAGTTTTTTAGCCCAGACACCCAACCGAACTACAGCCGTCCATATTGGAGAAAATCCCTATGCCGCAAGATTTGAAAAGGCTGTTCAGAAAAATAAGAACATTAATATCTTTATGGTAAAAAAGAAAGAGGATATTCCTCACATTGTCCTTGGAAAAATCAATGATTACTTCAACCCCACACTCCAGAAGGGTTAACTCCCCTGCCTCTCATTGTAAAAAAACTCTTGACTTAATTCCTCTAAATCTTTTAATTTAGTTACAAATTACCTTTACCCTGTTATCCCCACCCTCTGCCGAGGGATCTATTCGGCAGGCTGGAAGGCTTAATCTTTCCATTGGGATAAATGGGTTTCCTTTGAGGTAGAGATGAATCAGAAGATTTTAGAGGCAAGATACAACCATCAGGAGATTGTTCGAAAATATAACTGGATTGCTCCCATCTATGATCTATTTGGTGTGTTGGTTGAGTCGAAAGCACGGCAAAGGGCTATTGAACTATCAGAAATCCAGAATGGAGAGAAGGTCCTTGAAGTGGCTTTTGGTACAGGGCTCAATTTTGTTGAAATTTTGAAAAGAAACCCAGATGGGTGGGTCGACGGGGTTGATATCTCGATGAAAATGGTAGAGAAGGCAAGAAAACGAATCTTAAAGACAGGACAGCAGAATTATACTCTTTACCTTGGAGACTGCCGATATCTCCCCTTCGAAGATGAAACCTTTGACATTCTAATGAGTCAATATCTTTTAGACATCCTCCCCGTTGAAGATTTCACACCGATCTTACTTGAATTTAAAAGGGTGATGAAGGAAGGGGGAAGAATTGTGCTTGTCAACATGACCAAAGGCGAAAGATGGGTGAATCAGATCTACGAAGGAATATATAAATTAAAGCCGCCCCTTCTGGCAGGATGTCGTGGGGTGATAGCCTTACCTTTCCTTGAAGAGATTGGATTTAAAGAGATAAAAAGGGAGTTTGTCTCGAGTTTTGGATTCCCTTCCGAAGTAATAAGGGCAGTAAAAAGGGACAATTAAACTGAAAATTTCTATAATTGTTTAATATTATTAAAAAATTAAATGCACAAAAATTAGGCAATTTGGCGGATGATTAGCAAAAAAAGGGGGTTTCCTAAGAATTGATTAATTTTTCAACATCTTTTTCACAATTATTGTTGATAACATTATAACTTATTGAAAAACTTATTAAAATCAAAAAGGGATCAGTTAGAGGAGGGCAATAACTGATCCCAACCAGTACATCAAATGGGGGTTGAACAAGGAGGTGATATGTTTGATGTACTGGCCAGTTTAATTATAATATTTTATATACTAAAAAATCAATATGGGTCTAAATTTGGCATAGGATTTGCTGTGAAACTAAATAGGATGAAAAAATTTTTTATTATTATATTAATTCTTTTTTGGGGGGAATGGGCTTTTGCCCAAGTTTATAAATGGGTGGATGAAAGAGGAGTGGTTCACTTTACGGATGATATCTTGCAGATTCCTGATAAATATAGGGGTGGGGCTGAAAAAATCGGTCTTTCAGAAGAAGGAGTAAAATCAAGAAAAGAGTCAGAGGTCTCCTCCAAGAAAAAGGAGGATACTTATAAAGACAGTTTAGGAAGGGGAGAAGAATATTGGAAATCACGGGTTGAGGAACTGAGGAATAAGATAAAGACATTGCAAGAGAGGATAGAAAATCTTCGAATGAAATATAACGAATTGACAGAACGATTTAACGATTCTAAAAGTTCTGCTGAGAGGGCCACTCTTAGAAATGAAAGGGATCAGGTTCGGGCCGAGATGGAGCAGAATAGGAATCAACTTGAAGAGGCAAAGATGATCTTGGAAAAGAAGATCCCAGAAGAGGCTGAACTCTATAAGGCAAAGCCCGAGTGGATAAAATAGTGAAAAAATTTCATAAGGGCTGAAAAAAGTATTGATTCCAATATTGGATTTGATTTGGACAACCCCCTATTATAAAAGAAATTTTTATGATCGGTTGGAAGGAGGCCTTTTTTAAGTTATTTTTTGACCGTTTGTAATGAGCGAAGAAGGGCGGAAAGGGGGGATGGTATACTATTTGCTGATTCAATAAAAGGAGATTTTCTTTCCAGAAAAATAACAAAAATTGTCACAATATTTCAATTTATAACTAATCATTGACAAAAAGCCTCCGTGGCATTCTAAATGCAAGAAAATAAAAAGACTTATATAAACTTATTATGAATAACCAAATGGAAAAAACGTTCAATGCTAAACCAATGGGTGTACTTGCCATTGAAAAGAGGAGGCACCCACGATATAGTGTTGAACTTCCCCTAAATTACGCTCGTATCAATGGTAAAGAAAACCTTGGAGGGATTGTCGCGAATGCCAGTGAAGGAGGGCTTCTGGTATATCTCCCTGAAAGGATGGAAATCGGGACTTTATTGAAAATAGAAATATTTTATTTAAAAGGTTTAGAGTTGGATACGATTAAAGCCGTGGCGAAGGTAGTATGGTCTGATCTGGCAGCGAAAGAAAGCTGGGGAGAATACAGGTATGGCTTACAATTCCAATCCATCGAGGAAAAAGATTTTGAAAGGTTGGTCCATCTGTTAAAAGAGATAGGGAAGTAAAAAAAGAGTTTCTTCCATTCTTTTCACCTTTTCTGTTCTTATCTGAAAATCTCTCAATAGCCCCCTCCTCCTCTAAAATAAAAAAATATGTTGAACTTCTTTAAAAAATTATTTAAAAATATGAGATAAATGGTCAATCAAAAATCCTCGACACCCTATCAGAGGGATAACCGATTTCGTGTCCTTCTATTGGGCATTGGTAATAATACCGAAGAAGAGAAGGGAAGATTCTGCACCTCCATTTTTGAAAATTACGGTATCTCCTTTTCCCTTTTAAAGAAGATTGTGGATCGATGTCCAGTCATCCTAAAAAAAAATTTGACCCTTAAAAAAGCAGAGACCTTAGCGAAAACTCTCCAGTTATTTGGGGCTCAGGTCGCCATTGAAGAAAAGAGGGAATCCATGGAGATCTTTCTCGAATTTCAAGATATGTCTCCCTATCAGGTTGCGTTGGAGTCTTGTTGGTTAAAAAAGACAGAATCAGGGATGTGGAACGCGATGGGAAGGGTAAAGAATATCTCTTCAAAAAATTTATTCGATATATGGGTTTTAATTCAACTCTTTGACGATCTGGATGAATTTATCACCTTCGAAGAAGTTCCTCTCTTGATCAATCCTCTTCCACCAGGAGATTCTTCTCCATTTAGAATCATTTTTGAAGGAGACCTTCCAGTCAGGAAGGCGACCATTGGTTTTAAAAATGTCTCAGGACAACCTCTCCCTGCAATGGATCGGAGGAAGAGAAGGGAATGGGTTCGAGTGGAAATAAAAGGAGAAAAGGAGAAACCAACAATTGAACCCATCGAACTACCCAGTGAGCCTCCGATGGAACCTCCTCAAGAAATCATTCCGGAGGAAGTAAAAGTAGTTCACGAAGAGATTGTTGAAAGGGTTGAACCTCCAGAGGTCCCTCTTAGGGCAGTTTCCAAGGAAGAAGAGCAAATAGAAGGAAAGAGTTTAGGAGAGGCCCTTCTTTTAAGCCTCGAAGAGGAACCTACCCCTCCAGCCCCTGAGCTTTCTGAAGAAAGCGTTGAGTTGACCCTATCTGCTTTAGGCGAGGAGGGGACCAAGGGGGAAGAGACCCAAATTTCTTCGGTTGAAGAAAGTAAGGAGGAGCCTCAATTCAAAGCCACAGAAATGGAAGTTAGGGATGAACTTCCTATGGAAATGCCACCGAAAATTCTATCGTTAGACGAAGCCACTCAACTACTGGAGGAAATCTCAGAAAGGAAGGAGGAGTTAGAGGAGGAATTTCCTCACCCATTTCCCTGGATTAAGGATTTCAAGGTAGCAATAGAGCGTTACTATCAAGAGAAACCCGATCCGTTTGTCACATGGTTTGAGTCTAAACGGGAGAACGAAGGCTTTAGGAATCTTTTCCATTCGATCCTAACGATCCTTACCCATGCTCGGTTCGTTCAAGTCTCCCAAACCGAGAAGGCCTTAGAAAATACCCAAAAAGTCTACTCCCTCCTTCCGAATCTGAATGTGTCCTTAGAGGAGATCCCTCCTCTTGAAGGAACAAAGTTTTTCTCTTCCGAGGTCTGGAAGGAGTTGTTTCACCGAGCCATGCCAAGACTCCATGAAATCTCTCAACGAATTCTTGAAAACAAACGCTGGGATGCCATGGATCTCGAACGGTTACTTCGGGTCATCCCCCATATGGATGATAAGAATAGTCGTAAGGCCATTAAATGGATCCATCAACTTCTTTCTGATACCATCGAAATTGATTTTTCCAAAGCCTCCGTTTTAGTGGAGGAAAGCCTTTATCGGGTATCCGCTCGTCTGGGAGTTTTAAACCCTTATTTTGACCTTTATCAGGGTAAACATTCGATGGGGGATTTAAAGATCCAATCTCTGGCAAAATCTGCTTTTCCTCAATATCCACTAAGGATTGAAGAACCCATGACCTGGGTTGGCCAGGGAGCAGAGGATGGGGGAACCTGTTTCCCGACCCATCCCCAATGTGAAAGGTGTCTTTTTGACTCCTTCTGTCCTAAATTATTTCTCAATATTGATCCTTCAGAAAAAGGAATGAAATGAAATTGAATGATATAAGGATAGGAGAGCGGATCAATGGATGGCCCAACTTCGTTTAAGGATAGAAGAAGGTCTCCGAGAATTTCGATGGACCTGCCACTGGAGTATCGAGTCATCAATGCCCCTTATGCACATGGGGGGCTTGTGGTCAATGCCAGTGAGATTGGGCTGCTTATCAACTCGGTTAAGAATATTCCGATTGGGACAAAATTGAATATTGCTATTATATTTCCCAAGGGATTTGAACTGGCCAATATCGAGGTGACTGCTGAGGTCATTTGGAAAGACCTCCATTGGGAAGAAGATTGGGAGGGGTATCAATACGGATTAAAATTCATTCAAATCTTCGAAGAGGATAGAAAGAAACTCAAGTTACTTCTCAGCGGTCGTTTCCAATTGGGAGAGCCCATTGCCAGCCCTTAACCTTGTAAGAGATGGACGGGTGAATGGAAACTAAGGAAGAAGAGAGAAAATCCCATATCGGTATTGTTAACTTTGAGAGAAGGACTCATCCAAGATTCAATATCGATCTGCCCATTGAATATCAACTCCTTCATTCTTCAACTATCCATGAAGGCCGAGCCCTCAATGCCAGTGAAGGGGGACTTCTGGTTTATTTTTCGGAAAAAATAGACATAGGGCAACTTCTAAAAGTAAAACTCTTCTTTGCCATGGGGTCAAAATTAAATTCTATTGAGATGGTCATGGAGGTAGTCTGGCAAGACCTCCATTTAGGAAAGGATTGGGGAGATTATAGAACGGGGATGAAATTTGTGGACATTCCTCCAGAGAGTCTAAATCGATTGAAGAATTTTTTAAGGAGTCTTTCAGAGTAATCTTCCATAACAGGGCCTTCCCCTCAAGCCCCTGAAAATGATTCTTAGTCCAAGGCCCATGGGAAGGACGTTGGTTTGGGAAAGGTGGAATGATTTATTTAGGAAACCCCTTGTAAAAAAGAGCAGGAGTTTTATAATGAGTTAAAGGGGAGATAAGAAATGGCTGGGAAAAGTAGTTTTCCATATCGAAAATATGATCGAAAACCACATCCTCATATCGTAAAACAGATCTTAGAAGATGAAGAACTCCTTGAGATGATGAAGGAGGTGCTCATTCAAGAAGGCAAGCCTTGTCCTTTTTGTCATCGCAGGCTTAAAGAAGAAACTAAAGTGAAGGAGATTTGGTAACCACTCTTCATTGAAGAGAGTTGTAGACGTTCTGCCTCTTACATATCCCCATCTGGAAATTCACGGAAAGTAAATTTAACAGGGTTTACTATAAAAATTTTTGCTGACTCCTTAATTGCCCCCTTCCGAATCCCAAAAGCATCTACAGGGATAGTAAAAACGAGAGAAGGTACAAAGATCAAAACCCCAATCCCTGTAGCTCCGAGTCCCATTGGTCGTGCAAGAAATAGGTCAGCAGTATTCCACTGATCCGTATTAGGATCATATTTAGGCCATTTTTCCCAAGCCCAACTACTTGAGCAGATACTTACTAAAAAAGTTAAGAGGAATAAGCCTATGAAAAAACTTCTCTTTTTTCCTTTCATAAAATCCTCCTTGGAATGGTTTTAAACTAATAAATACTTTAAATAAAAGAAACTGTCAAGGCGAATAACGATTGGATGCCTCAATCTTTTTTAGAAAGAAATTAATGAAAAATTTTTATTATCCAGGATGTAAAGAGGTTGAAAACAAACAACTTAAAAATAAGAAGGTGGATCTTTAACAATTGAAGGGTTATTAAAAAGCTATCTTTAGGCAAATGGTAAAATATTTTCATAATATTTATTCCAAATGAGAAATAAGGGTTAAAATCCTTTAACCATATATTTTTAATACATTAAATAATTAGATGCAAATATTTTGCCAAAAATTTTATTTTGATTTCTAAATGTAACTTATTGAAATTTAATACTTATTTTATACCATGGTTAAATTTTTTTATTATTCTTTTAAAAAATGGTAAAATTTTGTCAATTGAGTTGCAAATTCGTCAACAAATTCTAACCTTCATAACTTATAATTTTGGTATTTTCTGTGCTCCAGCCCCCATAAGAACATCCAAAATTCAATGACCAATTTATGGATGAATGGGAAGTTCAATCTCTTAGATATCCATTTATCTAAAAATAAATCTTCCCACTCACCGTAATCCCTCACTGAAGCGGGGGAATACATATTGTCCCGAGAAGGATGCCTCCGAAAATCTTAGAACGCGGATCAAATTGATATCTCTTTGGGTAGGGCTAACAGTGATAATAGTAATTGGGTTATTAAGTGATAGGGTAAGAGGTCTTACGTTTAGGGGGCAATTTAAGGTTACC
>Ga0315298_1002985_pt1 | contig 27540 bp, 12 predicted proteins | sample WHS_1_MG_FD_203077 | JGI IMG/M metagenome (GOLD analysis project Ga0315298, IMG submission 203077) | Extremophilic microbial mat communities from Washburn Hot Springs, YNP, Wyoming, USA - WHS_1_MG | ecosystem: Environmental > Aquatic > Thermal springs > Hot (42-90C) | place: USA: Wyoming... | reverse complement strand
GGTAAGGTTCGCGGTGACGCGCCAGTTATCTTGCACGAAGAAGCCCCAGCGCGTGCCATAGAGATCCTTGTACTCTCCACCGCCCTGGTCGAACTGGTAGACCTCCCCCAGCATGAAGTCTGCCATGGCGTTGCCGCTAATGGCGCCCGTGAAGTTAAAAAGGCCCATAGTGCGAAAGTGGTTGCGGATCTTGTTCGACGAGCGTATGATTTCCGCGCCGAATTTAAGTTCGTGCGCCCCTTGCATCCAGGTGGTCGTGTTCGCCCAGTGCAAGTCGTAGTCCTGCTTGTCATAGTTCCATCCCGGGCGGGCCAGGAAGCCACCGGAGACGTTGATGTACACGGAGGGCGGGTCTTTCACGGCTATGCCCTTTACGCCTGCGTCGCGGAAGTTGATGGGCAGTTTGACGGCGCTCCAGTCGTTGAAGGTTCTGCGCGCGCGGTAGGCGTAAGTGAAGCTGTTCAGCCATCGGGCCGAAATGGTGTAGATGTCGTTGAAGGTGAGCTGCATGTAGGGCTGGCGGGAAAGTCCGGCTTCGGGAGCGTACATCGAGGCCAAATCGTTGACATTGCCGCCAAAAGGCCTCGTCAGTTTGTTACGGAAGTACCGCCCCACGAAGCGGTGATTCCCCAAATAGTAGTCTCCCCGCGCCATGAATTCATTCAGGTCATTCTTGACGGGGATGCCCACGAAGCGCTCTCCGGTCGGCGTACCGGGGTCGGGCAGGTACTTCAAGAAGTTCAAAGTCACGGGGTTGAGGCGGGCGGGAGGGATCTGGTTGCCGGGGAAGGCCTGCCTGGTTTGAGGATCCGTGATGGGACGGGTCACCGAGGAAAAGTCGCCGCGTCGCATGCCCGCCGTGGGGAGAAACTGCCTCGTTAAACCGGGATCGCTGCGTAGCCGCGTGCCCTGATAGGACACGAAGAAGAACGCCTTATCTTTTTGCACCGGACCGCCCAGCGTGGCGCCGAACTGATTGCGCTTGAGGGTATCGCGGCGGGCGGCGAAGAAGTTGCGCGCGTTGAATACCGCATTTCTTACAAACTCAAAGGCGGCGCCGTGAAACTCGTTAGTCCCTGACTTGGTGACCACGTTCACCACAGCGCCCATGGCGTTTCCGTACTCGGCGCTAAAGTTCGTCTTCTGGACACTGAACTCCTGGATAGCGTCGGGGTTGGGGAAATTGCCGCTGAAGTTCCGGTAGGAATCGGTGTTCATCCCGGAGTCCATAAGCCAGTAGACGCCGCTCTGCCGGCTGCCGCTTACCACGAAGGCATCCCCTTCCCCATAAGAACTCGCTTGGAGGATCACGCCGGCCTGAATGGACATCAATTGGGTGATGTTGCGGCCATTAAGCGGCAAGTCCACAATGCGCTGCTGGTCCACCAGGCCGCGAATGCCGCCGAGTTGCGTCTCCAGCAAGGGAGCGGCTGCGGTAACAGTGACGGTCTCGGTGGTGGCGCCGAGTTTGAGCACCACGTCAATGTTGACGATGTCGTTGACCGCCAGCGTGATGCCGTCGCGGAGATAGCGCTGGAAGCCGGGCTTCTCGACCTCCAACCGGTACTGGCCGACCGGAAGCGCAGGGAAGGAATAAAGTCCCTCCATGCTGGTCTGACGCGTCTGGCGCAGCCCGGTCTGCAAGTGAGTTGCAGTCACAGTGGCCTCGGGAACGGCCGCGCCGGAGGGGTCGCGAACCACGCCTACCAGGCTGGCCTGGCCAAAGCAAAATGACGCATTCAGGAAGAATAGGCACGTGGCAAGCAAGAAGCGACGCGAACTGTACATCGGAATCCTCCTCCCGTCTTCGGGGACAGCGCGTCCCCCGAATCACTTCGCCCGCCAGTATACACCGGCACTTTCATTTTGGACTCCGGGACCACTCTAATTGTTTGTTTATCATATAAACCCACCCCCGACGTGTCAAGGCCCACATCATTTTCTCGGCGGCCCCGCTTCGGCGTGGCCCCGAATGGGGCGCTCCTGACGCCTCCCGGCAGCTCGAGCGTCGAAAGTTGGGGTCCAAGGGGGACTTGTGCAAACACCTCCCGGCTCGGCCGCAGCCCGGAATCTTGTTGGCTCGGCCCCGGCTTAGCCAGCCGGCGCTGGCAACGGCGGGGCGCCCTCTGGGCGCCGTCGCAGCATCGCCCCGATCAATCTCTGGCAACAGCGGTTCCTCCTAACCCTCGGCCCTGTGGACGTTGCCGGGCCGCAACTTGGCCGCCAGACAATCCCCCTCCCAGTTGAACACGAGCAGCGGAGCATAGCATCTGGATTCGAAATGTCCGTGGTAAGCGCTCTGCTCCTGCTCCCCGTAAACAGGAATCTCGGTGGAATCCATGTCCAGCACCACTCGCTAGGGTGAATCGATGGCTCCGAGCCTGCCGATCAGTTCCCGGTTCATGCGCGCTAAGGCGGCGAAGTTCCCCTCTTCGGCCAGCATCTCGGTCTCGAAGGACTGCAACCGCGAAGTCAGCGCCGCGCCACGCTCGGGAGATCTTCTGCGAGCCGATCAGCCGGAAGGTGGGATCTTGGGTCAGCCGCTCGGCGTCATTGACATCCTCGTAACCGGCCAGCCGGCTGTAGACGGACTGGCGGAACTGATCGGCCAGCAAAGACGGGGTGTTCTTCCCGCGGCGCGGGTCGCGCAAATCCTGTTCGATGAGCTCTGCCAAAGCGTTCGTTCCACTCCGGCACCAGAATCAGGCCCCCGTCGGAGGTGACCCGCGATCCTTGGAAATCGATCTTCAAAGCCGCGTTGAAGGAAAGCTGAAACGGCTGATTCTGTTTCTCACCCCTTGGGCTTCGCCCTCCAGAAGGGGTTGATTAGGCTGGAACCCGCGTGAATAAAGACGTTGGAGAATCTTACAAAGCTGCAAGCAAATGTTTAAAACGGAAATCCGAGTTTTTTTCAACATGCTCACCCGCTCCGGAACCAACGAAATCCACGGAACGGTCTGGGAATTTCTCCGCAACCACAAGCTCAACGCCCGTAACTTCTTTGCGCCTTCAGACAAGCCGAAGCTCATCCAGAACCAGTTCGGCGCGGCCGCAGGCGGGCCGCTGCGCAAGGACCATTTGTTCCTTTTCGGCTCCTATGAAGGCCTCCGCGTTCGACCGGCGGCGCTGTCCACATCTGCTTTTCCGCCCACGGCTGCCGAGCGGGCAGGGGATTTTTCCTCCAGCCGCACCCCGGTACGGGATCCGTCAACCGGTCAGCCTTTTCCCGGAAACCGTGTTCCTGCCGAGCGGTTCGATCCGGTAGTGCGCAACATTTTCGCTCGCGAGCTGCTTCCCCTGCCGAACCGCCCGGACGGCCAATTGGTGACCACCTCTGCGCAACCGCAGAATAACAACACCTTCTTGGCCCGTGTTGACTACAATCTCCGCCGACACACCATTGATGCGCGTTACCACTACAACTTGGCCAGCGAAGCAGCTTACAATGGCAATATCCCCACCTGGATGCCCGTCACCCGTCGGGCCAAGTCCCAGAACATCACCCTCGGCGATACCGTCGGACTGAAGCCTAACTTGCTGAACCAGGCCCGCCTCAGCTTTAACCGTGTCTTCGGCGCTACAGAGAGTCTAGTTCGATTGCATCTGTCCGACCTGGGCGGGAACTTACCCATGTACGGCCCCCGCCAGCCACCCGCGATAACAGTCAGCGGCCGTTTCACGCTGGGCAGCGCCTCCGGCGGCGACGCCATACAGGTTAACGAGTCCTTTCAGTTCAGCGACCACGTCAACTGGTCCAGAGGCCCCCACACCGTCAAGGCGGGCTTCGAGCTGCTGAAGCTGCGCTACCTGAATCGTGGTTCATTCCGCACCATGGGTGAGTTCACTTTTGATGGAGCTGTCACTGGCAACGCCGTCGCTGACTTCGTGTTAGGTAAGCCCGCCCAGATGGTTATCGCCAGCCCTCTGCTGGAACAGGCTGGCCTCCAAACCAATACCTTCTATTTCCTTCAGGATGATTGGCGGGTGCACCCGCGCCTCACCCTCAACTTGGGCTTGCGCTACGAGTTGGCATTACCTTGGGTCCATCCGCAGGATCTTTGGGGGACTATCCGTTTCGGGCAGCAGTCCCAGAAGATCAAGACTGCCCCGCTGGGTATGGTCTTCCCCGACGATCCAGGTGTACCGCGGGGCTTGGTCCAGACCGATAAGAACAACCTGGCCCCGCGCTTCGGATTCGCTTGGGACCTATTCGGCAACGGGCGCACCTCGCTACGCGGCGCTTATGGCATCTTTTACGAAAGCATCAACGCCGACATCATCCAAAACACCAGCCAACCCTTTAGCTACACCTTCACCATCCCCACACCGTTTAGCCTGAGCGACCCACTACGCGGACATCCGCCCATTCCGATGTACCTGAACCTTGTAGACCCGCCCTTCGTAGGGGTCCAGCAACTGTTCTTTCCTGACCCCTGCTTACGCAGCCCCTACATGCAGCACTTTAACCTTAGCCTCCAGCACCAGATCTTCAATGACCTGGCAATCCAAGTGGGCTACGTGGGCAAGCTAGGCCGCAAGCTCCTGCTTGGGTGGACTATCAACCCGGGCATTTACAGGCCCGGCGCCACTCTCGCCAACATCAATGAGCGGCGACCGTACCAGCCCTTCGGGCAGCTCGACACCATATCCTCGCTAGCCAACTCACGCTATAACGCTTTGCAAGTCGAGCTTAACAAGCGCTTCAGCCGCGGCTTCTCTGTTCAGGGCGCTTATACATTCTCGCGCTCCATTGACATGAGCTCGAGCATCTCATTGGGCTCCAGGGTACCCAACGTCTTCGACCTAAGCACCGAGTTCGGCCTCTCGGATTTCCACGCCAAGCACATTGCTTCTTTTTCCTGGATCTGGGAGCTGCCGGATTTTCCGCGGACTGCGGTGTTGCACCACGTGCTGGGCGGGTGGCAGGTCAACGGCTTGGTGAACCTCCGTTCCGGCATGCCGTTTAACGTCTTGCTCGGTCGCGACGTGGCTTTAAGCGGCACGCCCAACCAAAGGCCCAACGTAGTGGGCGAGCACCGGCTGCCCTCCGACCGGCCCCGCGGCCAGAAGATCCTGGCTTGGTTTGACCGTACCGCTTTTGCCTCACCCGCCACGGGCACCTACGGGAACGTAGGTCGCAATGCCCTAATCGGTCCTGCCTTTGCCTCCACCAACGCCGGGATCTTCAAGCATTTCCGGCTGCCTTGGCGCGAGGGTATGCGCTTGCAATTTCGTGGTGAGTTCTTTAATCTGTTCAACTCCGTTAACCTCAGCAGCCCCAACGCGCAACTATCGGCCGGCGCCAACATGGGCCGAATTACCAGTGCGGGCAGCGCCCGTGTGATTCAGTTCGCTCTCAAGGTGCTGTTCTGATAGGCTCTTGATCGGCGGCTCGAGGCGCTCTGGCCGGTGGCCGCCCGGCGGGGAAGGTTCGTCCACCGCCACTCCTTAGCGAAGGCTGGTAACTCAAGCCCCTGGCCGAGCAGAAGCCGGTGGTTGCCGCCCGGCGCTTCAATGAGCGCACCCAACTTAGTAGCTGCGGAGCTCCGGCCGCCAGAGCGCCTTCCTCCCTGCCCAGCGGCTCCACTTCCGCAGGTCCCGTCACATCGTGGGCCAGAACATCCGTAGGCGTTTGGTGATCCCAGTAATTGAACCGAGCCGCAACTGTCACATCAGTCAGATTGATCAGATCGGCGGGCTGATTGCCCCTTAAGACATTGCCGCCCTGGCTTGGCTCCGAGTCCCCGCAAATTACCACCCTGCCTCCGCCCAAATCTACCTGAGCTTCATCCTGGACCACGACTCCGCCCTTGGCGGCCCCTTGCACCACATTCGCCTCGAGGCGCACGCGGGCTTTCTCGTAAATGTACACACCGTATCCGTCGCTCGGGCGCGGGTAAAAGCGGTTCCGCCGCAAAACCGCGTTCACATACCCGTAGAGCCTTATGCCGTATCTAGCCTCCTGAATTAGGTTATCCTCGAAGTCCACGAACATGCCTTCTTCGCCCCCACTGAAGCGAGGCCCGGTAGAGCGTCCCTTGAACACGCACTTACGAACGGCATAGCGGCCCGAGCGCCCGCCGGCACGTACCGGTTGCTGACAGTCGAGGAATTCACACTCTTCCACAGTTACTGAGCCACCGTTGTTGATCATGATGGCCTTGTCTTCGGCATTTTCGAAGTAGCAGTTTCTTATAACGGTTCGGAAGGCCTCGAAGCCGCGGCCGCTGTTAGTAATGGCATCCTCGCACACCTTGGGGAAACGGACGTTCTCCACAAGATTGTCATAGCCGCTTTGTATGTGGATGCCGTCGGGGAAGCCATCGAGGGTAAAGTTGCGGATTACGTTGCGGTTGCCGTGAATTTCGATGAAGGGATCCTGCCCTTCCGTCTGATCGCAGCGGTCAGGGCCCGTGTACTTGAAGGTAATGTTGCGGTCCTCTCCGTCCAGCACCAGGTTGTGGCCGTAAAAATAGATGCGGTCCTGGATTTCGATGGAGGCGTTCGAAACCTGGAACGTGATACGGCCGCCCCCGGCGGCAGCGACCCTGGCCAGGGCCTCGCGCAAGGCCGCCTCGGTAGGTTCGATTCTTAGCTCCGGTCGCTGGGGCCCCTGGGCAAGTGCTGCCGCCGCTATCACAAGCAGCACGCGCCTGGCGCACATGGCCTTACACCCCCCGCATCATCTCTTCCCAGCTCACTTCGCGCCGCAAGTCGATCGCCAGGCGCCCCAGCAACGCCGTCAACGTGCTCTCACAGGCCACAGGCGCCTGGTTCTCGGGCTTGCCTGCCAGGATTTTCTCCAAGAACTCTTCCACTGCATCAATCGTGATTTCGCGCCTGGACTTGACTTCGACAATCGGGCCTTCGCCTCGATCCCAGCGGTAGTAAGTGCGATGCGTCTCCAGCACCCCCGCAGTGCCGAAAAACTGCTCGCGTACGTCCCGGTAGCGGCTGGGGGCGAGCTGGGTGGCCACCAAGATTCCCCGCAGCCCCTTGGGATACTCGAAGACCACGGCCAAATGGTCCATGTTATCGCCAAAAGCGCGCTTGATACGGCCGCCCGCTCCGATGGCCTTCACCGGTCGGGAGCCGGCGAACCAGTTCAGCACGTCCAGCGAATGACAATCCTGCTCTACGATGATGTCGCCCGAGGTGCGTCGCCATACGCCCCAGTGCCGGATCGGCTGTTCCTCAGGCCTGAACCTGGATTGCACCGGCTTCAAAGCAGCCCCGCCCCGAATGAAGTGGGATTCCATCAAGAGCAGTTCGCCCAACTGCCCCGAGCTGACGATCTTGTAAGCGGCCCGGTATTCGGGACTGTAACGGTTCTGGAAGCCAAAGGCTATGTGCAAGCGGGGATCAGCCTGCTGCGCTGCGCGGAGCAATCGTTGAACCCCGGCCAGGTCGGCTGCTGCGGGCTTCTCGCAATAAATGTGCTTGCCTGCGCGGACCGCGGCCTGGAAATGTTCTGGGTGCAAGTAGACCGGCGTGGCGATCACAACCGCATCCACATCAGCCTGCGCTAGGAGCTGATTGTAATCCTTGTAAACGCGCGCCCCGGCCGCCTGGGGAATCTGTGCCCGGGCGCGCTCCAGTTGATCGTCGAAGAGATCGCACAGGGCCACGATGCGGGCACGGGGATCCGCGGCCAGCAGCGACCCCACAAAGCGGCCACGCCCACCTGTGCCAATGATCCCGAGGCGAACTGCCGAGTTGGCCTGCGTGCCGAAGACCTGCCCGGCGGGCAATACCGCCCAACCCAGCACCTCACGCCGCAGCATGTCGCTCATGAGCCTCCAGCCTAGTACGTGAGCCGGGCCCCCATCTGCATGCTGCGCCCGCCCCCGCCGGACTGTATCACACCGAAAGTAGCCTGGTTGGACATGTTAGTGCCCGGACTACCCCAGCTCGGCGAGTTAGTGAAATTGGTGGCTTCCGCGCGAATCTGCAACCTGAACCTTTCGCGAATCTTCACGTCCTTGTACAGGGCCAGGTTGCGGCCGATGCTACGAGGACTGCGCAGCTCATCGAAGTAAGGCGGCTCCGGTGGCACCGTGTACTGGTTGGGCAGCGGTGCGAAAGCGTCTATGTCGAAGTAGGGATTGAGCACCCGTTTGGTCGCTGGATCTACGCGATCACCCAGCCGCTCCCTCACCGGCCCGCTCTTGGCGGCGTTGCGCAGCCGGATCGGGCGACCGTTGGCATGGCTGATGGAAAGCGGATAGCCGGAGCGGCCGTTCACCCAAGCCGAAAGCGTCCAGCCTTCGACCAGTCGGCCCCACACGCCGCGTAGTGAGCTGCCCCAAGCCCGACCGGGACCAAAAGGAAGCTCGTAGTTGGCCCCCAGGCGCATCACGTGCCGCACGTCATACTGGGAAACGCAGCGGTAATGGCGCTCGTTGACGATGCTGGTGGTGTTGTTGTCTATCAGCTTGGAGAAAGCGTAGCTCCAGAGAAAAGTAAAGCCGTGGCTGAATCGCTTGTCGAGCCGCAGTTGCAAGGAATGGTAAATCGCCTTGCCGGTGTTGTTGCCTTCCAAGGTCAGGCTCGTATACTGCGGATAGCGGGGCCAGAGTCTACCCTGCGGAATGGTCGTACCTGCACCCAGCGAAGAGGTGGGATCGAAGAGCCCATAGAAAGGGTTGGGCACGCGATCGTTTTCGGCCGCCCCCAGCGCCAAGTATCGGTCCGGTTTCTCGTTCAAGTTGAAGCTCTCCAATTGCTTGAGGCTGAGCATTCCCATATAGGCCGCTTCGGCCAGCAGCAGCCCGGGTAACTCGCGCTGGATACTGAGCTGCCACTGCTGATTGTAAGGATTCACGCGGTATTGGTTGTAAACGGTCAGTGAATCCCCGTAGCGGGCTGCCAGGCGCTTGGCGTTACCCTCAGGCTGGCGCAGGCCGTTGGGGAAGGGATTCGCCAGGGTAGTGTAGGGCGTCGCCCCATTGTCAATAGTGCCGACGTACGGAGTAGTAGCGTTGAAGGTAGCGATAGCGCCCACAAAACTGGTTTGATAAGCTTGCGCGGCATAGAACAAGCCGTATCCGCCCCGGATCACCGTTCTGCGATCCAAGCTAAGGGCAAACCCGAAGCGGGGGCCGAAGTTGTTGGTATCCAGGTTGCCCTCCCGGCGCGGGTTGCCGTCCACCCCAGCAAACAGCACGCCGCCACGCAGATCCAGGCCCGGCACTTTAACCGGCGAAGGCGCGTCGAAGTCGAACCCATAAGTGACCCGATTGTAGCGCTCGGTGTAAGGCGTCTCGAACTCCCAGCGCAAGCCGAGGGTCAGAGTCAGCCGCGGCAGGGCGCGCCACTCCTCCTGCACGAAGCCGGCAAAGTAGTGGTTCTGTACCGAAAGGGGACTGTTGTAGCCGAGGCTGCCGGAAGCCGGTATGCCCAACAGCAGGGAAGCCAGCGACGTTCCTGAAGTATCCGCAGCCGTCCGGACGAAAGGATTACTCTGGGTGAAGGTGGAATTGAACGAGAAGCTACCCGCCGCTGACGAGCCTGGGTCGCGGTTGTTCCAACGGTTCAGTCGGTAATCTACACCGAACTTCAGCGAGTGCTTGCCGAGGAATTTATAAAGTGTCGCCAGCCCGGTGTGGGTGTAGAAGCGATCCACCGCCGCGGTTGAGCCCAGAGTAGCGAAATTCTCGCCCAGCTCAAATATCGGCCAGCCCTTGATAGTCTGGTTCTGAAGAATGATTGAGGGCAGCGACAAAGCCGAAGGATCGGGCAGCACACCGGGGTTGGAGCGCGGCGCATAGCGGTTGGAAAAGCCGTAGCGGAAAGAAGCTACCATGGTGGGCGAGAAGGTGACCGTATCATCCAAAGCCACCGAGTAGAAAAACCGCCGGTCAACTCCCAAATCGCTAGTGCCTTCGGCGGGGAAGGCGCGCACGCCCCGGAAGAACTCATCCGCCTGCTGGTTCCGGGTTAGGCGGCTGATGCGACCGAACATGCGCTGGCGCTGGCTGAGAACGTGGTCGGCTCGCAGGCTCACTTGCCGTTGAATAACCTCGTAAATGCCGGTCGCCGCCCAGTTATACCTGCCGATTTGGGTGGGAACGGACTGGTTGGGCAGCGGATAGGCTTGCGCTACAGCCGCGCCGGTGGGGTTCAGGCGCGAAGCGGGGATCCGCGCGCCGGGAAAGGGTGTTCGCTGCGCGCTGCTGCCGGTTCCGGTGGTAGTGAGCGGGTCGTAAATTTGCAGCAAGCCGGCGCCCAGCCGGTTTATAGTCTGCGAGAAGTCGCCCTTTCGCTCCAGCTCCGTCGGTACGCGGGCCTGCCGGCTCAGATCTCGTGCATCGCGGTCAGTCTCGAAGCTGAAGCTGAAAAAAGTGCGGTTGCGACCATCATACAGTCGCGGCAAATACAGCGGGCCCGAGGCCAGGAGCCCGAATTGGTTGTAGTTGACCGGCGGCCGGGGCAATCCCAGCCGGTTGTTAGACCAACTGTTGGCGTTGAGCGCGCGCCAGCGCTTGTAATCGTAGATAGTCCCGCGCAGTTCGTTGGTGCCGCCCTTGGTGGTTATATTGACTGCGCCGGCATTTGAATGCCCGTAAGCGGCATCGAACAGCGTTACGTGGACTTTCATTTCCTCAATGGCATCCAGAGTGGGTACGAAAACGATGATGCCGCTGCTGCGTGCAATGGTATTGGGGATGCCGTCCACCATCACCTCGTTATTGCCGCGCGTAGACCCACCGCCCGCGACGCTGAAGGAAGACTGGGCATTAGAAGTATAGGTCCCAGTATCTCCCGTGACCACAGCCGAGAGCATCACGCGGTTGATGGCGTTGCGGGTCAAGCTCACAGGCAGCTTGTCGAAATAAGCTGACGGGACCACCTGCCCCAACTCCGCGCTGGCGGTGTTCAACAAAGGAGCTTCCGCAGTGACTGTCAAAGTTTCGGCCGCGGCTGCTACTTCCAGTGTGAAATCTAGGGATACCTCCGAGGCCACGGAAACGCGTACGCGCGTACGTTCGATTCGCTTGAATCCGGGATGTTCAACCACCACACGGTAGTCGCCGGGCGGAAGAAAGGGAATGCGGTAAATACCTTCCTCGTTAGTCCGCGTATTGGTGGAAACATTGGTCTCTAACTGGATCGCTGTGATCGAGACGCCCGGAACGACAGCGCCGGAGGGATCGGTCACGCGACCCAAGAGGGTGCCTCGAAACTCCTGCGCGAAGCCAGCCGCGCAGATGATCAACCAGGCCAGGTATCTCATGGCCTAACCTCCTTGCTCAGGCTACATAGGCTGCGCTCGAAATCCTGCCGGCTCAGTAAGGGAATGACTCTGTGAGCTCGGCGTCGCTTAATTCCTTCAGGAACGCGGAAACGCGTTCCACAAAAACCTCCACCAGTTTCTGACCTTTAGCCGCACTAGCCCGCGTGGGATCGCCCAGACCCGTATTGTCGCTGACGTACTTCCAGGGACGGACGATAGTCACGTAAGGCTCGTTGAGACTCTTCAACCGGAACCCTGCCTCCCGTGGCGGCCTGGCGCGATCCATATAGACCTTATCGGGGAACAGAGCCAGCGAGACCGAGGTCTCTGCCTCCGAGGCGTGATCCCCCCGCCGCTCGATAATCTTGGCGGCCACGTCCGCATACACCTTGGAAGGCTCGATTAAAGCCACAAACACTTTGGGATGGCTAGCCGCCAGCTCGCGCTGCGCTGCGCCCAGCGTTGTCGAGTTGCCGCCATGAGTGTTGATGATGACGAGCTTGCGGATGCCGTGGCTCTCGGCAGTCTCCACTACGTCGTTGACAAACTGAATCATGGTGGCCGGCCTAATCGACTGGGCATAAGCGATCGCCGCCACGTTGGTATTGACCCCGTAAGGCATCATGGGCAGCACCGCCACCCGGGCTCCGTTTTGGTTGGCGCGGGCGGCAGCAAGTTTGGCTAACGCCTCGGCCGTCCAGGCGTCGTTGCCGTAGCAGAGGTGATTGGCATGGGGTTCAGTCGATCCGACAGGCAATACCAGGACCCGGATCTCCCGCTGCTTGACTTCCGGATGCGTTAGGTCCTCCAACCTCACTAGCTGCTGCGCCCGGGCCGCAAAGACAACAAGGAACCCATATAAGAACACACGTCGGCCCACGGTCAACATTCGCGCGTGCTTCTGCATTGCTCAACCCCCTACGTCGTCATCCATCATAGCCGGGCCTCCCTCGATGCGTCAAGACGGCGAATTGGGATCACAAAGCCCGGTGGTCGCACTCTTCAATGATGGACGACAATGTTAACTGAGCTGGCGACGATGCGCCGGCGGAGTGCTCATGAGCCTTGCCGCACACGCTTTAGAACCCGCCGCCGTGGGAGCGATCGTAGTCACCCCCAGCCCTCGCCTGGCGCGACTGCTCAAGCAGGACCGCGCGCTCGAAAATCTGCGGGCGGGCAACCAGGTGTGGCCAACACCGCACATTCTGCCCTGGGAAGCTTGGCTTGAGGAACTCTGGGAACAAGCGCTCTACGCAGGGTTGCCGCTGCCTGCCCGGCTGGATGCTGATCAGGAACTTTGGATTTGGGAGCGCATACTGGCCACAGCTCCCGAAGCCACTGAATTGCTTGATCTGCCCGCGGCGGCCGAAGCCGCGCAGCACTGCTGGGCGCTGATCCATGCCTGGCAGCTTGACCGGCGTGAAATCGAAGCTGCGGCCAGTGAGGATACCCGCGCTTTTCTGGGGTGGGCGCGCGAGTTCGAACACCTTAGTGAGTTGCAAGCCTGGCTGGAGCCGGCCCGCCGCGCCGATCACCTGGCCACGCGGCTGGGCAAGCTTCCCCTGCCGCCCGCCGTCGAGCTGGCTGGTTTCCAGGAATTGACGCCCCAGCAACGCGCTTTCCTGGTGGCTTTGGAGCACCGAGGGGCGCGAGTCCACATCCAGGAGGAACCCGCGCTTACACCCCGGCAGCTTGTACGAGTGCGTTTCACCGACCGTCCGGCAGAAATCGAAGCTGCGGCGCGCTGGGCGCGCAGCTTGCTGGAGCGCGGTGAAGCGAACAAGGTGGGCGTGTTACTGCCAGATTTGGAGAGGCTAGCCCGGCAAGTAGACCGTATCTTCACGCGTGTGCTCGAACCTTCTGCGATGCTGCCGGGGGCCACAACCGAGCCGCGCTGCTTTAACATTTCCGCCGCGCCGCCGCTGGACGCGCAACCTCTGGTTCATGCAGCCTTGCTGGCTCTGGAGCTGGACCGCGCTCGCAATCCCCTGCGGCGCATCTGCTCGTTGCTGCATTCCAGCTTTTTGGGCGCCGCTGAAACCGAGCGCGGCGCGCGGGCCGTGCTGGCGAGAAGCCTGCGCGAAAGGGGCATCACAGAAATCTCGATTCCAGCGTTACGGCGAACTTGCCAACAGCATGGCTGCCCGGAGATGGAGCACGCCTTAGCGCGGTGGACGGCTTACGATGAGGCCTTGCCTGGCCGCCAGCGGCCCAGCACCTGGGCGCGGGACTTTTCCCGCCTGCTCGAAGCACTGGGCTGGCCCGGCGAGCGCTCGCTTTCCAGCCAGGAGCGCCAGGCTTGGTTGGCCTGGAACGACGTGCTCGACCGGCTGGCCCGGCTGGATGCGGTCTCCGAGCCGATGAAGCGGAGCGAAGCTCTGGCTTGGCTGAAGCGCCTGGCCTCACGCAAGCGGCACCAGCCAGAAAGCGAGCTCGCGCCCGTTCAAGTTCTGAGCGTGAACGAAGCCCTAGGACTGCATTTCGACGCGCTGTGGGTCGCCGGGCTGGATGAGGAAAGCTGGCCCCCTGCCCCGCGTCCGGATCCGTTCCTCCCCCTGGCGTTGCAACGCCGACACCGCTTGCCACACTGCTCAGCCGAGCGCGAGCGGGAGGTCGCGCAACGGCTCTGGCAGCGTCTGTTAGCTAGTGCGCCGTACGTAGTAGCAAGCTGGCCCGAGCAAGACGAAGATCGCGAACTGAGCCTGAGTCCCTTGCTGCGAAACGTGCCTGAAGTCACGCAGGCTGATCTGGGCTTGTCCGCGGTGCCGTCCTACGCATGGATGCCGCCGGCGTCTGCACAGACAGAAGAAGTAAAGGACGAGCGTGGTCCCGCGCTGGAGCCAGGCGTCGTTGCATCCGGCGGCAGCCGTGTCTTCCAATTGCAAGCGCTCTGCCCGTTTCGCGCTTTCGCCGAGTTGAGGCTGGGCGCCGCCGCCGTGCGCTTATTCGAGCCCGGCCTGAGCCGCATTGATCGGGGCGAAGCCGTACACGCGGCGCTGGAAGCGTTCTGGCGCTGCGTCGCTTCGCACGAACAACTCTGCGCGCGGGGCGCGGAGGAGCTGCGCAGCTTGCTCGTCGAGGCGATCGAGAAGGCCCTGGCCAGGGTCCGCGCCCGGCGGGATGATTTGCCGCCGCGCCTGGCGGAGCTGGAGCGCTGCCGGCTGCTGCGGCTACTGGAGAAGTGGCTGGAAATCGAGAAGCAACGGCCCCCGTTTCGCGTGATCGAGTGCGAACAGCGCCGACAAATTGAGCTGGCCGGCGTCCGCGCCGAGGTCCGTGCCGACCGCGTTGACCGGCTGGAGGAGGACGGGCGCGAGCTGATCATTGATTACAAGACGGGGACGTGTGAAACAGGGGCCTGGAAGCCGGAGCACTTCGCGGATCCCCAGCTCCCGTTGTACGCCGTGACGCACAATCAGCCGGTGGCGGGGCTGGCCTTTGCTCAAATCAAAACCGGCGATCTTTGTTTCAAAGGCCTCGCCCACTCCCCTCACCTCGCCCCGGGCCTCCGCTCGGCCGACATCCCCGCTCAGCTTCAACGGTGGCGGGAGAAGCTGGAAGAATTGGGAACGCGCTTCCGCGAGGGTCACGCCCAGGTGGATCCGTTAGACGATGACGCTTGCCGCCGCTGCCGCATGTGGCCGCTCTGCCGCGTGCACGAGGCGGCTCCGGCCGTTCAGGAAAACGAAGGGGAGTAGCGATGGAGACCCCGGCTGATCAGCTTGTACGCGAGCGCGCACTGGACGTCAGCACCTCCTTCATCGTGCAAGCTCCGGCGGGCTCCGGCAAGACGGCGCTGCTCGTGCAGCGCTTCCTGGCCCTGCTCAGTCACGTTGAGCAACCTGAGTCTATACTCGCGATTACGTTTACGCGCAAGGCGGCGGGCGAAATGCGGCGGCGGGTGCTGGCGGCCTTGGAGGGAGCGTCCGGACCGCGCCCCAACACCCCCCATGAAGCCCGCACTTGGGAGCTGGCCCAGGCCGCCCGCCGGCGGGACGAGCAGCGGCGATGGAATCTCGCCGAGTGCCCACACCGGCTTGAAATACGCACCACCGACAGCTTCTGCGCCAGCCTGGTGCGGCGCATGCCCTGGGCATCGCGCGTGGGCGGCCCGCTGAACATCGCCGAAGACGCAAGCGAACTTTACCAGGCGGCTGCGCGCGCAACCGTGGAGTTGGTTGAGAGCGAGCTATGGAGCGAGCCGCTCGCCCGCCTCCTGCTTCACCTGGATAATGACGCTGCGGCGCTAGAAAACCTTCTGGCAGGAATGCTGGCCTGCCGCGATCAGTGGCTAAGACATCTGGCTACAGACAGCGACGCCGTGCGAGCCAGCTTGCAGGCCGCCCTGCAAAACCTCGGCTGCCATCAACTTTCCCACGCCGTGCCAGACTTCAGCCATGAGCAGTGGCAAATCCTCGAAGACGTCATGACTGCGCTGCGATTGGCGGTGGATCGGCTTAAGGCCGAGTTTCGGGCGCGCCGGCAGGTTGACTACATCGAAATCGCTCAAGCCGCCTTGCACGCCCTTAGTCGGGCCGAGGCGCACCAGGATTTGCCCGCGCTCCTTGGCAGCCCGATCGAGCACATCCTGGTGGACGAGTTCCAGGACACTTCGTTCACCCAGTACCGCCTGCTTGAAAAACTCACAGCCGGCTGGAAGCCGGGCGACGGGCGGACCCTGTTTGTGGTGGGCGATCCCATGCAGTCCATTTACCGCTTCCGGGAGGCCGAGGTGGGACTCTTTCTAAAGGCTGCCCGCGAAGGGATCGGCAGCGTGCGGTTGGAGCCGCTGCAATTGAGCGTCAACTTCCGCTCGGACAGCGCTCTCATCAGTTGGGTGAACCAGGCTTTCCCGCAGGTGCTTGCGCCCCAGGACGACGTTCTTACCGGGGCCGTGCGCTTCAGCCCATCCGAACCGCGCCCGCAAGCCCCTCAAGGCATCCCGGTGCGTGTCCACCCCTTCATCGACCGGGATCACGAGCAGGCCGAGGCGCGATGCGTAGTCGAAATCGTCCGCGAGATCCAGGCACGCGATCCCAGCGCGAGCACGGCCGTGCTCGTGCGGGCGCGACGGCACTGCCGCCACATCCTCCGCGCTTTCCGGCAAGCCGGCCTGCGCTACCGCGCCGTCGAAATTGACGCGCTCGCAGAGATACCGGTGGTCGAGGACTTGTTGGCGCTGACACGCGCGTTGCTGGATTTGGCTGATCGAGTGGCCTGGCTGGCTGTGTTGCGGGCGCCCTGGTGCGGCTTGACGCTAGCCGAGCTGCACACGCTGGCCGGCGACGATCACGCCCGCCCGATCTGGGATTTGATGCGGGACGAGCAACGCGTGACCAGGCTCCCCGCAGCGGCCCAGGCGCGCTTGCGCCGAGTACGGGATACGCTTGAGCAATGCTTCGCGCACCGAGCAGGCTCGCTACGCACCTGGGTGGAGCAGGCTTGGTTGGGCTTGGGCGGTCCTGCCTGCGCGCAAGATGCGGCTGAGCTGGATAACGCACAGGCCTTTCTCGACCTGCTGGAACGGCTCGAAGAGGGCGGGCAGGTGGATCTGGAACTGCTCGAAGAGCAAACACAGACGCTGTGGGCCCGCCCCGATCCACAAGCCCCCGAGGCGCTGCAAGTAATGACCATTCACAAGGCTAAAGGCCTGGAATTCGACGCAGTGATAGTTCCAGGTTTGGGGCGCTGGCAGCGCGCCGACCAGCCGCTGTTGCTGGCCTGGCTGGAGCTGCCCGGTCCCGACGCGGCAGGTAATTTGTTACTGGCGCCCGTGCCCGAAAAGGGGGCTCAAGCCTACCCGCTTTATCAGTTCTTACGAGATCTTGACAAGCAGAAGGCGGAAAATGAAGCCGGACGGCTGCTATATGTGGCTGCCACACGGGCGCGGCGTGAGCTGCATTTGCTAGGCCATACCAAGCTCGACAAGAAAGGACAGCCCAGCAAGCCTCACTGCTGGTCGCTCCTCTACAAGCTGTGGCCCGCGGTTGAGCAGGACTTCGCAGCGGCCGCGCGAGAGACGGCCGCAACCAGTACGGCACAGGCTGCGGCGACGCCGGCTGCGACACTCCGCCGTCTCGCGGCCGATTGGCAAAGACCGGCGCCTCCGCCGCGTCTTAGGTGGCCTGGCGCGACGCTCACAGCGGCCGCAGAACTCATTCCCGAGCCGCTTCCTTACGCTTGGACAGGCCAAACGCTGCGTCACGTGGGCACCGTGGTGCATGCCATACTCCACCGCATCGCCCGAGAGGGTCTGGCGCGCTGGAATGCTGCGCGGGTCACAGCGCTGCGCCCGCTCTACGAAGGGGCCTTGCGCGACTTAGGCGTGGCCCGGGAGGAGCTGGCGGAGGCAGCGGCCAGAGTCGAGCGCGCGCTCGTGCAAACGCTGGAAGATGCGCGCGGGCGCTGGATCCTGGACGAGCACCACGCCGAAGCTGAAAACGAGTACGCACTCAGCGGCGTGGTGGAAGGCAGATGGGTAAGCCTGCGCCTGGACCGCACGTTCGTAGATGCCGAGGGTACGCGCTGGATCGTGGATTACAAAGTAAGCATTCACGAGGGCGGCTCGCTCGAGCAATTCCTGGACGCTGAGCTGGAACGCTACCGCACGCAGCTTGAGTTGTACAGCAAGCTTATGGCGGCGCGAGACCGCCGGCCCATCCGTCTGGGCCTGTACTTCCCGCTGCTGGGCGCCTGGCGCGAATGGGGCGCCGAGGCGGCGCGTGCGGCAATATGAGCCTCGCCTTCAAGGCCGGCGGTGAAAGCGGTCGGGAGTATCTTGCGGATGGCCTGCAACAGGCGGCCAGTAAGCCCCGGGCCCAGTAAGGTTGCCTTACGGCCTTAGCTCCTGTATGCGATGATTGCAGGCCTCGATTTCGGCCCGGCGACGGGCCTCCGACCAGCCAAGCTCTTGCGCCATCCAAGCTGCGACCGTTTCCACCGCCCGCGCGCCCTGATCAGGCTGAAAACCCAGCAAGCTGCGGCGCCAAATGAAATCGGCCACGTGCAGGCATTGCTCCTGCCGGACTGAGAACACCACTTGAGCCGCAATGTCCGGGTATTCGGGCGCAAGTCTCGCCGCCAGCTCCGGATTCAAGGCGGCAAGCGCGCGCACCGCCGACGCGCGGCTGCCGTAAATAGACGCCAGGTGGTCGTGAGCGGGACTGCCCTCGCCACCGGGCAAGGGTGCCTCGGCGGTGTCTGAAGCACGCCGGTGGCGCAGGCGCCGGCACGCCAGATTGACAACCTCTTCAGCGATAGCCCGGTAACCGGTCAGCTTGCCCCCTAGCACCGAGATCAAGCCAGGGCGGTCGCTCACGATTCGATGCAAGCGGGATATCGAGGAGGCCGAACCAGGCTTCATCACCAAGGCGCGCACGCCGGCGTTGGTCCAGTGTATCCGAGCTTGGCGCAGGGCGGGAAAGTAGTGCGCGGCAGAGTCCACCAGGTATGCGACGTCTTCGCGCGTGGCGCGGGCCGCGGCTGGATCGCCCTCAAAATCGGTGTCGGTGGTGCCCACCCACGAATAGCCGAGCCACGGGATAACGAAGAACAGCCGGCCATCGAGGGGAGAGGTGAGTACCACAGCCGAGCGACCCACGGCGTCACAGGCCAAATGCACGCCTTTGGTGGTGCGCACGCGCCGGGGCCCAGCCCATCCCAGCCGCGCCGCTACGCGATCAAACCAGGGCCCGCTGGCATTCACCACCAAGCGGGCGCGCAAAAGGGCTTCATCGCCGCCCTCAAGATCGCGCACCCATATTCCGCAAATCTCTCCGTGCTCTTCGACGGCCCTCACTGCCTCGACGTAGTTTAGCGTGACGGCGCCGTGTGCCCGCGCATCCAAGATGTTCTCGATGGTCAGGCGCTCGGGGGAATCCACCTGCGCGTCGTAATAGCAAGCTGCGCCCTCCAAGCCTTCGGCACGCAGTCCAGGCTCGCTGTCGCCGACCTGGCGGGCGTTAAAGAAGCAATGGCCGGGCAGGCTCTTGTCGAAGCTGAGCAGGTCATAAAGCCACATGCCGGCGCGGATTTTCAAGCGCCTCCACGGACCCGCTTGATAAAAAGGCAGCATGAACTGCAAGGGTCTAACCAGGTGCGGTGCGATGCGCAGCAGAGTTTCTCGCTCGCGCAAGTCCAGCCGCACCAGGCGAAAGTCGAGCATGGCCAAATAGCGCAGGCCGCCGTGGATCAGACGCGTCGAACCCGCGGTGGTGCCGGAGCCGTAGTCGGATTTCTCCACCAGCGCCACGCGGAGGCCGCGGCGAGCGGCGTCCCGCGCGATGCCTGCGCCAATAATACCGCCGCCGATGATGGCTAGATCAAAGACGCCATCCAGGGCTGCGAGGCGGCTCATGTCTAAACAGCAACCATTATCATCGCCAGCAATGGCGTCAAACAACGAGCCAGACAAGCCCGTCTAGAGGGCACTATGGTGGTCGGCTATGCCCCTGGCCAGCCTGTTCCGTCCTGCGCCCTACAAGCCCGAGCTACCCACAGGGGAGTTACACGCGTTCAGAAGTAATAGTCGGCGATCAGGGCGCTGAAGGGCTCGCCGCCGAAGACGCCGAATCGGGCTGGTCTCGGTCTGTTGCAGCAGGTATCTCAGGCCGCGCCAAGTGCCTTCCAGTTGCCGAGCGCGGTTAAAGAGGCCGCCGCACCGCCGCCCGGAGAACCACTGGCCCGAGCAGACCGGACTCCAACAACGGCGAGTCCTTGGTGTGGTGCTTCCAAGTGGTGAACGTCACGCGTCCGCCAGGCGGTTTGGGCCTGCCTTGCAAGTACCACTCCGGCAGACGGCGGATAGCGCCACCGCCCATCGGCGCTCCTCCGGCTTCACCGTAGTCGTTTTCCGGGGGAAGCTGTTCGTCTCCGATCAACCGGTTGACCCAGAGGTTGGTGACAAGGATTTCGAGCCGGTTGTCCCCCGGCTTGGCGGCCTCGGTGATATCGAGCCTGAAGGGCGGCTTCCACAGAGTCCCCAGGCTCCGTCCATTGATGCGAACTTCCGCCATGACCTCGACGCGGCCCAGATCCAGGAACAGCCGCTTCCCATCGCCCAGCCAAGCGGATTCGACGCGCAGGCGGTTGTGGTAACTCGCGGTTCCCGAGAAGTAACGGACGCCGGGTTCGGGATGCCGGTGCAGGGAAACCAGCTCCGGGAGCGTCACCTCAGCAGGTGCTCCCAACCCGGGCGGGAACGTGACGCGCCACGGTCCTTTCACCGGCGCGGGGCCTCCCAGACCCTTGATCTGGAACGAAGCTGTGCGTCCCCCGTGGCCGCGTAGTTCGTAGCCGCCCTCTTCCCAGATCAGCAAGCCGGCTTGGCCACCATTCATCTCGACCGGTGCCGGGCCATCCGGCGCCGGCAGCCCCCCGGCGACGATCGCGGCCAAACGATCCTCGCCAAGCGCCTCGGCGAACACCTGCGGTTCCGTCATCTCACCTTCGAAATACGGAATTTCCGGGTCATGTCGCGGCTGGTCTGTTCCCGGGTGGACGGTATGAGCGGAGCGTTCTCCACGCCGGACCAACTTGCCGTCCAGGTAGACCGCGGGGATCCCATTGGAATACACCAAGGCGAGGTGCGTCCAACCGGCCACGGACGAGGCCGCTACCAGCACAGCGGCGGGGTTGCCGCTGGTACGTTCGTAAACGACGACGCCATTGCGACCCGCCATGATCCCTGCGCAAGCGTGTCCTTGGCCGTAAAGCCGTTCACCCTCGGGCGGGTAGCAAACAAAGCTTGTGGTGCCTCGCAAGAATCCGGGGCCAGCTCCGGTGGGCAGCGGCACTTCGATCTCAGGTTTGATCCAGGCGCACACCGTGAAGGTGTTTACGGCCGAGGCGCGCCCGGTAGCCGTCCGCGCAAGTGGCGTCTTGACGCTCAAAACCGGCGCGCCGTCCCTGAGCACTTCCTGCCAGGGCGAGCTGCCGGCTACACGACGGAACACTACAAAAACCGAGCCCGCGGGGTCCAGCCTCAGCGGCAGCGTTACGCAACCCTCGGCTACTTCGTAAACCGCGACTGGCGTGATCTGGCCGGTCAGCGGATCCCATAGCTCGGGTTGCCGATTGCCGGCGCGGAACGTGCAGACCAGATCCTCCGGGCGTCGCCTGCGGTTGGCCACAAAATAAATGTCGGCGTTTTCGAGGCGCCGATGAATATAGTTGATGTCCGCCCCTGGCGAGGCGGGCCGGTAGCGGAAGTCGGGCGGCAGCTTCAGCCGCGCGAGAATCTTTTCAATCGGCTCTCCCCAGAAGACGCGCCCTTCCCCGAAGCTGCGTTCCGTAACCGTGCTTCCGTTCAAATCGCCCCAAAGCTCTTGCGTCAAGCGGCGGAATTCGGCGTCGCTTTGCGGGTAACCCGAAAGTCCCGCGGGCCGCTGCGGCTTGGCGCCCACCAGCCACATCCCTTGCTCCACCAACTGGTGCAGCTTGCGGAGCAGCTCCACCGTCATCGAGCCCTCGTTGCGCAAAACCAAAAGGCGGTAACTCATGCCGTCGGGCAACATGATGTGCCCGTTCTCGATACGCACGCGCTTGAGGATCGCTTCGCGGTCCGCCACGTCCCAATCGTAGCCTTCCGGCGGGGGCGGGTCCAATTGCGTTCGTGAAGGGGCGGCCAGGGGCGCCGTCTCGCCTTCCAGGTACAGAACGTCGGCCACAAACAGGCCTTGCTGAAGCATGTACTGGCAACGTGCGACGTATTCCAGCCACGCCCGTCCCTGATTCCACCAAGTGTTCGTGCGTTCGAAGTGAAATCCCCACGGCCCCATGGTCATCCCAGGCACCGCGCTGGGATGGGGCTGATGAGCGTACCGGTGGAAGATATACCGGTTGATCCCCTGTGCGAACATCCAATCGCCCAGGGGCTTCATGGAATAGGGGTGCTCCTGCCAACGGGAGAATTGTGGAGCGCCGGTGAAGGACTCTGCCCCGATGACTCGCTTGCCGTACAGGTGGCCGACGGAGGCAGCCAGCTTGACGCTTCGATGATTGCCCCGCCCGATCCAGAACTCGCCCATGGGCACGTCCACGCGCGAGCCGATCTGGAGCTCATCGAACGGTCCGCCGTCGTAGGGTTCCGTATAGGCTTTTAAACCGTGCTGGCGGCAAAGCTCGGCGAAGCGACCGTAATAATTGTCGGCCATCAGGTCGGCTTGGGTACGGCGGACGTCCCAGAGGAAGCGCTCCGTGATTTCGGGACTGCCCACGATGCGGCCCGTCATGGCCGGCAGGTATCTGCGCAGGTCGTAGCCCCGACGCCGCTGGAACTCCTGAGGAAACTCCGGAGTCCAGTTTTGGAACCCCACTTCGTAGCTGTCAATCAGGGCTCCTGCCATTCCCTTTTGCGCCAGGGGCTTCAATGCGGGCAAAAGCTTGTCAAAGAATTGCTGGAAGTGGTGATCCATGGCGGCCCGGCTGTACTTATCGCACTCCAGCCCAAGGCCGCCGTCAGGTGCGGGATGATTTTGGGTGCCAAGGGGCGTGTGGCCGATGCGCAGGATGGTCCATTCGCCGGGCGGCGCGTCCCAGCTCAACTTGCCTTGAGAGTCCATCAGGGCCGTCAAGTCCACGACCTTGGCGGGATCGATTGCGATTTGTTCGCCCGCCTCGGACGGCGCCGAGGTCGTTTGGAAGGGACTGACGAAGTTGGCCTTGGCTGGCCAGTCGGGCAGGCGAGGGGCCGCAGAGAGCTGAAGCCAGGTTATGCGGCGAGGTTGCGGGATCACGACGCGGAAATACCTGGCGCGCACAGCGGGGAAAGAAATGCTTGCTGGCGCCTCGCCGGCTCGCACGCCCCCTGGCCAGTTGAACACCGCCACGCGACGGAACGTCGCCCCATCGTCGGATATCTCCAAAGCGGGGCGCATGGGAGCCGCACCGGGGCGGAAGCCTCCACCCGGCCCCAGCGCGCCCGACCACAGGGTCAGCGAGCGCGCTTCAAAAGGCTGTCGAAATTCGATCTGTAAATAAGCGGGCTGGCCCTGAACCAGCGGGCGAAGCTCCACTGCTTCGGTCAGTCCGCCCTCGAGCAGGCGGGGGTCCACCGGGCCGCTGCTCGATGAAACCCGACTTACTAACTCCCGGAGGCTCCGCGTCTCTCCCGGCAAGGAGGGAAAGGCCAGGACAAAGGCGTCCCGGTAATAACCCAGCCTCCTGCACGGCTGGGGCAGCGTAATTTCGACCCGGCGGCCGCCCTGGACATAGGTCTCGCTCCAGACCATCTGCTGCATGGCCAGTGCGGGCGGATTCCACGGGCCGCCGCTGGAGGACCAGCCCGGGCAGTTGTGCATTTCGAAGGCCAGCCCCAGACGATCGGCTTCGCGCGCCGCGTGCTGGAGCAGTTTCAGGTGCTCGGCGCTACCGTATTCCACCGGGCCTTTTGGGATGCCCGTGCCCACCTGGAAGATCTGGAAGCCTCCCACTCCCACCTTGGCCATTTCTTCCAGGTCGCGGGTGATGCCGTCGGCCGTGATGTTGCCGTTCATCCAGTGCCACCAGGTGTAAGGCCTTGCCCACGCCGGTGGCTTCCGAAAACCCTCGGCAAGCGATGGCTCGGCCGCCTCAACACCGGAGCTGGCAACTGTGGACGAAGTTGCAGCAACCGTAACTCCCTTGAGGAAAGTTCGCCGCTTCATTGATGTGAACCTCAGAAGTAGAACTTCAGTGCCGCCTGGATGCGGCGCGCGTCGCGAGCCGCCGTGTACTCGCCGAATCGGGCATTGACCTGATTGCCCTGCGCATCGAAGCGAGCCGAAGTGTTCACCCCGGAGAACTGGGTGTGGTTGAACGCGTTGTACATCTCCCAGCGGAACTGGAGACGGCGCTGGCCTTCACCCAACCGGAAATTCTTGAACACCGAGACATCCCAGTTGTTGATACCCGGTCCCCGGATGGGGTCTTTGGGCGCGTTGCCGATGCCGAAGTTCGCAGGCTCCGGCGGCCGCACTACTTCTGTGCGGAAGTGGCGATAGACGGTTCTTTCGGACTTCGGCAGATTGGGATTGCCGATGAGGTTGACGCGACTGTCAATGCCCGCGCCGGAAGCCCCGGTGATGTCAGTCGCCACGACAAAGCTGTAGCCGATGCCGGTGGGCGCCCCGCTGATGAACGACGTGATTCCGGAAACCTCCCAGCCGTTGACGATCCAGCGCCCGAATGACTTGCCCCGGATGAAATCCGGCAGCTTGTAGTCGTAAAAGATCGCGACGTTGTGCGTACGGTCGAATCCCGCTTTCCCGTAGTTGCGCATGCGGAAGTTCAGATAGGGATTGACCGCGCCGGTGTTGCCGTCCACCAGGTCCATGGCCTTGGACCAGGTCCAGGTGAAGCCGTAAGTCAGATGCTGACCGAAACGTCGGTTTACCTGGGTCTGCATGGAATGATAGTTAGAAGTCGAGGCGAACTCATAATAAGTGATGTCGGCGTAGCCCTTGATCGGTCGCAGGAAGTTCACGGGCAGGGGACGGTTGCCGGTGAGCGTCGGATCAATGCTGGAGGGCAGGAAGTTGGTTCCGTAAGGTGTGGCATTGAGGCTGCGAACCTGGAGCAGGTGACGGCCCACCGAGCCCACGTAGGCCACGTCGAACACAGTGCCGAAGCCGATGTCGCGCTGGATGCCGAAGCTCCAGTTATACACGGTGGGCGGATCGAACACCTTCTGGATGCCGGAAACGCCGGCGGGACTCAGACTCAACGGCGTGCTCAACAGGTCCTTGATCGTGGTGTAGTAAGCGGTGGCGGTGTTGACCAGGGGCGGGAACTGCACGAACTGCAAGACGATGTCGTCGTTGAAACGGTCCGGGAAGATGCCGAAGCCGCCACGCACGGCTGTCTTGCCGTCCCCGAAGACATCCCAGGCGAAGCCGAAGCGCGGCGCGATCTGGATGCCGGGCGTATCCAGGATGCGCTCGTTGAAGATCCGCATCCCGTTGTAAATATCGCCGGAGCCCAGCGCGAATGTGCCGATCTTGACTTCGGGGACGAGCTCGCCGGTAACCGGGTTGCGTCCCATGCGCGGGCTGGTGGGCGTGGCCCGGTAAGGCTCGATCAGTTTAGGCGCCTTCTCAGGACGGTAGTCGGCCGACCAGAAGGCGGCGAGCTGGTCCCCGGCGCTGCGCGTCGGCGCAATTCGGTAGAAGCGCACGCCGATATCGAAGGTCAGCCGCCGGTGCGCCCGCCAGTTGTCCTGCACGTACCACTCCATGTTGGTGTAACGGGCGTGGGCGTGGGGATGTTTGTCTGCCTCCGTGTAGCTGTTCACGTAGCCCATGAGGCAGTTGGCGTAGGCGTAGTTGGCATCGAACGGGTTGTTGACGTTTCTTCCAAAATCGAACGTGCCGTTGAAGGCGGAGGCGCGGGCGGCGTTGCGAGTGGTGCGCTCGATATAGAAGCCGGCCTTCATGTTGTGCGGGCCGCGGATATGAGACAGGTTGTCCGACCAGTTCCAGATGTTGTTGGTCCCGAAGAACGGGAAACGCTGTTCTACGTAAAGTTGCGGCGCGTTCTGGACGCCTCCGAAAGTCGCGTTGGGGATCAAATTGTAAGGGTTAATCTCAGGGTGGAACTGGGGCAGATCCAGGCCCAGTTTCCTCCGATCGTTGCGGTCCAGACCCTCTTGGGTCAACGGGTTCACGGTCTGCAAGGCCCGGTTCACCCCGAACGTGAACTCGTTTACCAGCGTGGGGTTGAAGGTATGGATCAGCGTCGAAACCAAGCCCTTGCTGCGGATTTCGTACTTGATGGGCAACTGCGGCCAGCTTGAGGACGCCAGCACGAAAGCGAAGTCGCCCTTGTAGGCTTCGTAGTTCTCGATGCCTCGGGCATAGAAGACGGTTTTGGGAGAAACGTTCCAGTCCACGCGCAGGATTTCCTCGCGTCGCGGTTGATCTACCGTGCTTTGAAAGACCGCGTTGTAAGTGTAGTTGGGATCAAACGTATTGGGTAGCGGGAAGACCTTGAGGAGGCCCTGGCCATTCTTATCAATCCGGCTGGCCGGGACGGTGTTGCCCGGGAAGGGCCTGCGGCTGTCGAGCGGGTCCAGGATGGGGATGAGCTGGCGGTTGGTGTCGAATGTTTTCGAGAAATCTCCGCGACGCTCCAGCTCGGTCGGAAAAGTCCGCCGCGCCTGGGCGGTGGGGTACTTGCGCGGCAGAAACTCCTGGGACCAGAAGAAGAACAACTTGTCGCGGCTGGTGTTGATTTTGGGGATCAACAGCGGCCCACCCAGGAAGTAGCCCGGGTATTCGAAGCGGTAGCGTGGCCTGGGCAGCCCGTCCCGGTTGTTGAAGAACTCGTTGGCGTTGAACATCTCGTGGCGTTTGAAGTAGAAGGCGCCGCCGTGGAATTCACGAGTGCCGCTCTTGATCACCGCGTTGATCGTCCCGCCCGAGCTCCGGCCGTACTCGGCCTGGTAGTTGGTCAGCAGCACCTTTACTTCGGCAATGGCGTCCAGGCCCGGCGCCAGATAGGGACCCAGCATGGATCCGGTGTCCAGGTTGGAAACCCCGTCTAGCGTCAGGTTGGTCGTACCCTGGCGACCTCCGTTGACATAGATCCCAACCAGATTGTTCCAGCCCGGCGCCTCCCGGTTGGCAGTATCCACCACGCCTGGCAGGAGACGGAGTAGCCCCATGTAGTCCCGGCCCTTGAGCGAAAGTTCCTGAATCTGGGAGGTGCTGATGAGGCCGGAGCGCTCCGAACTCTGAACTTGCAAACGCGCGGCTTCCGCTACCACCGATACGGTCTGCGTGAGCTCGCCGAGCTCCAGCCGGATTTGCCGCAGCACGACGCGCTCGGTCGCGGTAAGCACAATGTCCTTCTGCTCGTGCTTCTTGAAGCCCGGCGCAGTTACCGTGATCGCGTAAGTGCCTGGCAATAGTTGCGTGAAGATGAAGTTGCCCAGGCCGTCCGTGGTGGTCTCGCGGGTCTGGCCGGTGCCGGTGTTGACCAGTTCGACCTTGGCGTTCGGCACCGCCGTCCCCGCCGGATCCTGCACGCTGCCTGAAATCTGGCCGGTCAGGCCCTGCCCGAAAGCAGATGCCGCGAGCACAAACCCGAGGATTCCGATGCAAAGCCAATTCCCCATCCGCATGATCTCCTCCTTGAAACGAGCATTTCCGTTGTGGACTCCCGGAGAAAAGGAGTGTACACCCATCCCTGCCCCGTGTCAAGGCGCCCGAGATGCGGCTGTTTCCTGCCCAGGCACATGCTGACCCACCCCGGCTGAGGTTGTTCACCGAGCAAATGTGGAAGCAATTCCAACGCAAGCTACAAAGCTTGGGTTTGTCCCCGAAGCC
>Ga0315298_1002984_pt1 | contig 27548 bp, 21 predicted proteins | sample WHS_1_MG_FD_203077 | JGI IMG/M metagenome (GOLD analysis project Ga0315298, IMG submission 203077) | Extremophilic microbial mat communities from Washburn Hot Springs, YNP, Wyoming, USA - WHS_1_MG | ecosystem: Environmental > Aquatic > Thermal springs > Hot (42-90C) | place: USA: Wyoming... | reverse complement strand
TGCACATTACTTGGGAATGTTCCAGGAGTGAGCGGGAGCGGAACTTTGGCGACAATAACCTTTAACGTTAAGGGTGTGGGCCAGTCGCCTCTTACCCTGTGGGATGTTGTGCTTCTAAACTCTTTTGAGCAGTCTATATTATGTCAGGTTGTAAGCGGATATGGCTACTTTAAGGCTGCGCATGATGTGGCTGTAACAGCCGTTAACGTTTCGCCGCTAACTGTGGTTCCAGGCGACATCGTATACATTAACGTGACCGTTCAGAATAAAGGGGGCTACACTGAAATCTTCAACGTAACGGTTTACGCAAACTCAGCAGTCGTAGGCGTCCAGACCGTCTCGTTAGACGCTACTGTCTCAGCCATATTCCACTTTTCGTGGAATACTTGTGGCATGGGTAAGGGGGACTATACTATTTCAGCCTCAGCAAGCGTGGTGCCAGGCGAAGTGAATACGGCGGACAACAGTTTTGTGGCCGCTGAGCCCGTAACAATACTTACCCCAGGGCATGATGTGGCTGTTGTTGGAGTTTTTCCATCAAAAACTGTTGTTGGTGAGGGATATCCCATGAACATAACAGTTAAAGTTAAAGATTACGGAACCTACAATGAAGTTTTTAATGTTACGGTTTATGCTAACAAAACAGCCATATGGACAAGAGAAATTTCACTTACAAGCGGAACATCAGCCGCCTTAACTTTCACATGGAACACCACGGGCTTTGCCTATGGGAACTATACTATAAGCGCTTACGCTTGGCCTGTTCAGGGCGAGAAGGACATATCTGATAATCTGATGAGCAGAACTGTAACTCTAACAATTCCGGGGGACATTAATGGTGATGGAAGCGTTAACCTTCAAGACCTTGTATTTTTGGCAAAAGCATATGGTTCGTCCCTTGGGACTGCAAGATGGAATGCTAACGCAGACATCAATGGAAACTTAAAAGTTGATCTACCAGACCTTGTCATTCTGGCTAAGAATTACACAAAGAAGATATAATGTAGGCGAATCATATCCATCTTCAAAGATGAGAGGAGAGGTTTGAAAGGGATTTTAAAGAAGGTTTAGCGTCTGTCTTGTTATTTTAATTCTTTTTGATGTATTTGTTTTTCCGTTGAGTGAAGCGATGGTTATGAAGGATGCCCAATAAAAATGATGGGATTATTGGTGGAGATATTTTAGCTTCTAAGTGGCGCGCGCCACGTTTCAGGGAGCAAACTACACTATGAGGGCTGTTGTCGACGCTGTTCCAGGCGAGGTGGATTTATATAACAATGAATATTTAGGCGGCAGGATTCTAGTAACCGTAATAGGCGATGTTAATGGAGATGGAGAAGTCGGCTTAAAAGATTTAGTTGCCATGAGCATGGCTTATTATTCAATGCCGGCGGATCCTAACTGGAACGAATATGCAGACTTGGCTCAGCCCAAGGGCATCAAAACCCTAACGGACTTAGTTACGCTAGCCCTTTATTATGGACGAAGCACACCTTAAAAATAAATGTTAATTTACGGGCTTTCATTCTTCGTTGCAAATTGGTCGTTCGCGCGCGCTATACCTCTTCAAATTTCCGTGATTTATGCATCGCCTGTTTAAAAAAACGTTTATATGCATGTTGATTAAAACTGTAAAAATTGAGGGAGAAAAGTTGAGGAGGATCTTTCCGGCTATACCGTTAATTGTAATGTTTGGTCTACTTTCTCAGGCTTTCTTAGCGAAATCGAGTTTGCCAGGGGACCTGAACGGCGATGGCGTTGTTGATTTGAAGGATCTCTCCATATTAGCGCAAGCATATGGATCAACCCCCACCAGTCCAAACTGGAATGAAAAAGCCGATTTGGCTGAACCTTTAGGTCTAATTAGCCTAACAGACCTAGTGACACTCAGCTACTACTATAGCCAACACTAGCCAGACACCCACAATTTTTATGCTTCTGCCTCTTCCCATTTTCTGTATATTGCACTCCTTTATTTGCGATCATAACGTGATGAGCGCGCGCGCATGAAGACTATTCAGGTCCTTCTGTGGCGGAGATAACTGGAAATAAAATATACAACTGCAATTAACACAAATCCAAACCCGTTGTGGTCTTCAGCTGCCATACTTGTTGACGGTTGGAGAGAATGGGCAGACTACTATAATCTTGCATTGCGTCCATCTACTGTTACGATAACTTACAATGAAATCTACAATAATTACGAGTCAATAGAGCTTGTTGCAAACGAGTTTTCTTACGCGCACTACAACAACTTCTATAAGAATACTTGGGGAGTGGTGTCTGCCCCTGAAAACTGGACTACAAACCCAACATATTACGTCTTTGACGCGCGATATAACTGGTGGGGCGATGCTTCCGGTCCATATCACAATACAACTTGGAACTACATGGGCAAGCCTTACGGTCCAAACCATGGTCGAGGCGACCCTGTAAGCGATTATGTGCTCTATGTTCCATGGCTTCAATCAGTTTTTGTGCCGCCTCCACGTCACAACGTTGCCGTGGTTGACATTGCAGTTAACGCCAGCATAGTGTTGCCTGCGGATACTGGGCGAATAGTGCTGGCTGGTAGTGTTGTTGAAATTAAAGTGACGGTTAAGAATAAGGGGAACACTTTTGAAAGCTTCGCTGTAAACACTATTGTTTCAAACTATAATGGCGCCCAAGTTGCGGTTTTGCCTTCACAAAACATTGTCGATATAGCGCCTGGTAGCACTCAACTGTTAACATTCGCGCGCGCGGGATACAAGAGGCGTAAGCGCAGGCGGTTACATCATAAGGGCTATTGCAAGCACCGTTCCAGGAGAAGGATTTTTTGACACGTTTGACAACACAAAAGCCATAATTTGCACAGTAGCGTCATATTTGCCGAAGATTCCGGTCGTTAAAGCTATTCCAGCGTATAAAGAATGGTTTGTTAGAGGCAGCTTTGACGTGAATTTGACCATTGAAAACGCTGATGTATTCTGGGATGTGGGAGGTTTCAGCGTAATAGTGAGGTTTAACCCGTCAGTTGTGCAGGCTGTTAATGTGACTGAGGGTCCATTCCTGAAGAGCTTCGGTTCCACCTACCCATATTGGGAGATAAACAACATTGAAGGCTATGTCCAGATATACGTTACTCAACTTCCACCAAGAACCACCACATATGGCAACGGCACTCTATTCACCATACAGTTCAAAGGAATCGGAGAGGGCGAATGCAACATAACATTGGAAGAAAGCGAGCTTGCCGCATGGGCAGACGAATCAAAATGGGTCGTTATCACTTCGGTCATGGTTCCACACACAGTGCTTAACGGTTACGCCAAAATCACGCAGCCGCTGTTTGGCGACATAGATGCAGACGGACGGGTTGGACTATCGGATCTTGTGCTGTTAGCTAAGGCTTACGGTTCACATTCAGGAGAACCAAACTGGAATAAGTACGCGGACCTAGCTGAACCTTGGAATCTGATTAGCCTAACAGATCTTGTGACGCTCGCTGTTCATTATGGGCAGCACTTCCCATAACCCCCTTTTTTTATATGCCTTTTCTTCTACCCATTTCGAGTTTTTCCTCTTTATTTTGTGGGCAGCTGGATTTGATAAGTATTTTTTTGTTAGAATGTTTTCCACAAAATTCTTATTTTACTCGGCAAAATTAAATTTTAGTGGTCAATTTGTTAAAGGGTTGGAAAGCAGCATTGCTTTTCTCTGTGATTGTTCTGATTGGATTGCTTGCAACCTTCATGATTGGGGGAATTGTAAAAGAAAAGTTAACAATCTCTGAAAATAAAACTTTGGATGCGGCTTCGTGGAGTGTGGAGAGGCCTGCTGCAATTATCCATATTGGAGATCTGCTTAGGCATGTCTACGATGGAGACGTTTCAGCAAACTACGCAGTATTCATAGATGATTATCAGGGGGATTCATGGGATTATGGCGGGAGCGATGTTATGAACATGCAGGTTAATGTTACGGCGTGTATTGGCAAAGGCTTCATACACTCCGCGAACATCACGTTCTGGGAGGATTACGAGAATTCTTTTGTCAACTTTTTTGAAGATGTTGCTTGGCCAAAACAGTATGCTTATGTCGAGAACCTCTCCATTATTCTCCATGAAGACTGGCTGATAAAGCCTGGGCTTAAAGCCTTCGTGGAATTGGCAGGCTTAAACAATCCTAAAAGCGTTTCTTTCAGCTGCTTTGTCGATTGGGTTTTAAGAAGCCCCCAGAACTATACACATCAGCTGGAAGTAAGATTTGAGCTCGTATACTTTAACGGGACAGCCTACAACAGGCTGGTGCAGCCGTGCCTACTTAAAATTGGGCCAGACGACAACAACTGCTTCGAAAAAGCAGAGGAAATAGTTGCGGGAAAAACCTACAGGTTTTACATTGGACCAAATGATGTAGACGACTATTATAAGGTCTACCTAAAAGAAGGAAGCATTGTTAACGTAATGCTTTATAAGTGGTTATCGGTATCGCCGGGACCAATAGCCAATTGTGACTTAGAGTTCTACAATCCTGAATGCAAACTGGCAGCATATTCATCCCACAATGATACTCACACCATCACATACCAAATAAACTATAGTGGCTACTGGCTCATAAGAGTTCATTGGCTTGCAGGTCACGGCTTCTACAATTTAACGTTAGAGGCCATCCCTCAAGGAGGAAGTTAAATGAAGAAACTCATCTCAACAACGTTATTGTTTATTCTCGTCCTACAGGCAGCCTCTATTGTTTACGCGGAGGAAAACGAGGCTGAATCAGGGTATAATATTAATGTTTACGTTGTTTGTTTAGATGGTGTGCCTGCTTCTGGTGTTGGGAACGTTTCGGGGGTTTTGGAGGGTGTATCCTACCTTGCTTCTAGATTTAAGAATGTCACATATCGGATTGAGCAATTTGAATTTTCTTCCCTTTTTGGTAGCATCCCTGTAAATGTTACTGTGCATTTTATTAATGATTGGATGGCGTATAGGCTCTTGGTTGAGTATGCTCATGATGTGATGGTTCTGAACGCGCATGGAGAAATCTTGCCTGTGCCGTCGGGCTACGATGCGGATGGTTGGGTTGACATGATGGCAGACGCCATGCATTACAGAAACGTGACATGGATTCACGTGGCTGGATACCCATTACGCTACTATTGGGTGCAGGGTGAGGGGCGCCAAGTGGCATGGGAGGAGGAAGGCTTCAAAAGGCTTATGAGCCATATAGGCATAGAAAACGCAACATGCTGGCCCCCAGAGGGAGAACAACACGAACTTGTTGAGATTAACTCTTTTGCAACATGGACTTTTCGGGAATGGTTCTATGATGGAGCCTACTTGGTTGAGTTAGGCTACCCACTTAACGCAACACAGTTCAAAGGCCACGTGGTTCAACCAAACCTCTACGGCTCAGGTAATTGGATCCTCGTGGCCGACGCTATAAAGTTTGTGGAGAACAACGAAACCCAAAACTTTGGATTTTACATGCACTTCGGCGGGGGACAAACATATCTAAATGATCCTGAAAGAAGTAAAACTGACAGAGACTTTTGGGTAGCCTGTTTGGCAACTTACGTGGCAATACGCTCCTATGTTATGAAGAATGAGGCCCTCAAAACCATTTACAGCGACGAAACAGCAATATCCCAAGCCCAAAAGGCCAGCAGAACAAAAGGCTTAGAAAAAGCAATAAACCTGCTAAACGAAGCCAAAAACGAATACTATGTAAACAACTGGTATGAAGGAGCCCTAAGAAAAGCCAAAAAAGCCTTAACAACCGCGGAAGCAGCTTCAACTATGAGCTTTTTTGACGTTTGGGATCGGTTTGTTGGAGCTTATGGGCAGTATCTGGCGTTTTTCGCCGCCGTAGCTCACATGACGTTAATATCGGCTGTTGCTGTTAGAAGGGAGAGGAATAGAGGTAGTAGAAAATTTAAAGTTGTAAAACGTGTAGAAACTCGGCGCTTTTACAGAGATTTTGTTGAGGTTATTCAGTATCCAGTTCTGCTTGGCCTTTTAGCGTTTAACTTGGTGGTTGTATTGCCTTCAACGTTCGTAATAGGCTATAGGTTCGGATTTTTCACAGCATTAGCGTTTTTTATTTTCACACAGTCTCCAATACAATACTTGATTGTCAGGGAAATTGTGAGGCAGTCAATGAGGCTTCCGATGAGTGAAGCCTGGGAAACCAGCCCGGAAAAGTGGCAGAAAACCGTGGATGAGTATATTGCATCCTCTAAGAAGGAAAAGACGAATAAGGAAGACTGATAGTTTCAAGCTTATTCGCTGTCCTCTTTAGCTATGACGCGGTTATAAGCTCTATTTCTGCGGTGACATGCTAGAATGCTAAGGGTGAGGATGACAGCAATGATGATGAGAAAATTGCTGGGTTGAACTCTGGATTAGTATGTGATTAGGACTCTGCCTCTAAAAATGGTTTACTTTGGCAATGCGTCATCAGGATGAAGAGTGTTGGAGTAGAGTAGTTAGGCACTGCGTCATCAATCCTTTCACTTTTATTGTAAAATGTTGCAACAACTTTGGCGAAAGTTGTTCCGTTATCACGCGCGTTGGAGGGGGCGGAAAATTCTAATAATCGAATTTTACAATTACATTATTAGGAGAAGGTGTTTATGTATAAGAAAGGGGTGTTTCTAGTAGCATTGTTATTTGCTGGAGTGTTCTTTGTTTCTACGGCTGCAATGATGCTGTCGATTACTGCTACACAGTCTCAGCCTTCTGTTTTAGCCATAGTCCCGCCGGAAACTGTTTTTGAGTCTTTTGTTAAAGGTCAAAGGTTTACAGTGAACGTGTCAGTTTCTAATGTTGCAGACCTTAAAACTTACGAGCTTAAGTTAAGCTTTAACAAGACGGTCCTTAGCGTTGTTGGCGTTAAATTTCTGTTTGAGGAAAAACTTCCCAGCGGAGATGTAAGCGTTACACCTGGAGTCATCCATTTAAGCGTTACATATGAAGGGGGTTCCATAACTACGATGGAGTCTGCGGCGCTTGCATGTGTATCTTTTGAGATTAAGAATTATGGTTTGAGCCCCTTGCATCTATCTAATACGTCACTTTTAAATTCTATGGGGCAATCGATTCCTCATGATACTCAAGATGGAGTGGTGTTGGTTAGATTTCATGACGTGGCTGTTGTTAAACTGGAGGCTTCAACCTACGAAACTTATGTTGGGCGTGTGGTTTTTGTCAATGTTACTGTCAAAAACTTGGGAACCGACACGGAAAGGGTTAACGTGAAAGTCTACTACAACAATACATTGTTTTTCAATTCTTCACAGTTCAACCTGTCCGCTGGCGAGAGTTTAACCGTTATATGTGAGTGGAATACTAGTAGCGTGTTGCCTGGGCATAACTATCAGATTAAAGCTGAGGTAAGTGTTGTTCCTTATGAGGCGGATGTTTCGAACAATGCTTTAATTGATGGTTTTGTGAAGGTTAAAATTGTTGGCGACATTAACAACGATAACTTTGTCGATATTAATGACTTGGTTGCGTGGGATGCGGCTTGGGGAAGCCGTGCTGGCGACCTGCATTGGAACCCTCAAGCGGACATAAATGGCGATGGTGTTGTGGATAATGCTGACGGCATTTTAATAGTCCAAAACTATAGGAGCGGTGTCTAGCTCTTACCCCTCATTTTTCTGAATTTTGTGCTTTGAAGGTAAGTGGCTGTGGAGGCAGTGAGGATTAATATTAGGCTTGCAGGGTTAAATTCTGGCACTAACGCGTAGTCCCAAGACTCTGCTTCTAGGGTGTAGTGGTCTATTTTGTTGATGATGGAGCTGTTTAATATTATTTCAAACGTTGCAACTTGGTCTGGGTTTAAGTTTTTTGGGTTTGAGTAGCTGAATTTTGTTGCAATAACGTATCCTGACGCGTTGTAGAATGTTGCGACAACCTTGACGAATGATGTGTATTCTGGGCCTATGTTTTTTATTTCGCCGGTTACATGGAATCCTTCAGCATCTATATGCGAGGAGTTGGTGATTATTTCGAGACCTAATGGTTTGTTTTGGGCTTGTAGAAATTGCCCCACTGACAGTGTGTAGTTGTGTACACGTTGCGAGTAATTGGCACTGTATAGAAAGATTTCGAAGGGGGATTTTCTTCCAGGCAATATCGTGTAGAGGGTTGTGGTTCCGTTGCCCAAAGCAACGAATTCTCCGTTTACGTCGTAAAATGTTGCTGTGATGTTGACGGGTCCAACAGGGGTTGTTCCAACATTCTGAACTTCGCCGACAACATAGTAGTATCCTTGGTCGTTTATGTAGCCGGAATGTGTTGGCAAAATTTCAATCTGCGATTGCGTTGACGCTTTGGACCGGCTGAAAAGTGCGGATGAAAATGCCAAAGTTGCCATTAAAATAATTAATAGCTTGCAAATTTTTCTCATACCCATAATTTCACCTTGTTTTATGTTTAGTGTGGTTAAAGTGTTTTTGGCGAGTATTAAATTTTATTCCTTTTAAATTGTAACAATAATACCGTGCGGTCCACGTGTAGAAAGCTTCTTCTTCGGTTTTTCTCTTTTTGATTCTGCGGTAGGTCGCAACATGCGGGCTGTCCATCCCAATTCAAGGTGTATTCTTTAATTGGCAGCGCGATTAAAGAAACGTTTGCATCTTCATCGTACCACCAACTATTAGTTGAATAAGCTTCACCAGCAGGGGTTTCCTTATTAGGTTGTAGGCTTAATCCTTCCGAATTGGTATTCACGGTCAAAAGATACTGGGTTTTATGCGCGCGCGTATTGGAGTAAGGCGTCTAAAGCTTGTTGAGGCTATTCCGGTGGCGTTTGTTCATTGATGTAAGACTTAAAAAATCATCATCGATACGAGCAATTTATTGCTGGCTAATTAATACTTGTTTTATTTGAATTGCGTTTTTTCCCATGAAAGCTGTTGTTGAGATTATTGTATAATTGCCCGAGGCTTGCCCGATGTAATGGAAGCTTAAAATCGTTCCAAAGTTTCCTTGCGGTAAGTATCTGTTGAAGGTTGGTGTTCCATTTTGAGATCCTGTTATGTTAAGTGCTGTGCTTTTTTCTGTGGAGAGGGCTGTTCCCCAGTTATTGGGGTAATCTGTCAAAACTCCTGCATATGCGGTGGCATATCCGGATGTTGTGTTTTCTTGTATTGGTATTCCAAGCAGAAATTGAGCTGTGCTTCCTGCTTGGATGGTGTGGAACAGTATTGCGACCCCTATTGAAGCGTTGCTTGAATCATACAGGTTTACATATATAAGGGCGTTTAAATCGTTTGAACTTTTGTTTTTGAGTGTTACATTGAAGGTGGCGATGGCTTTTATGGGAAACACGTATTGGGGTGTCCCGTCTGAACTGCAGGGATACAATCCTATTATCTCTATTGGACATGTTATTGACATTGATGATGTTGGCAGGGTTCTAAGCGCAACCGTGTGGTTGGTGGCGTCTAGAATTTGCAGTGCCACCAGTGCGTCTGGGATTGGGTAACCGTTCCCGCGTAGGCTACCTGTAATGTTTATTTTTTCGTTAAAGAGGTAGCGGTCTTTATCTGTGTTTAATGTTAGTTCAAGTTCTGGGGGAATGATAGGGGTTTCGTAGGTTCCATTTAACACGGAGTGGGGGATTTGCTGAGGAGGATTTCCAGCGCTAAGTAAGGCGTCGTCGAAAATTGCTATTTGGTATTTTTCCCTGTATGGGTAAGGCGTTCCATATGTGGCGTTAAATGTCATCGAGAGTAGCGCGCCGAATCCGCTTACTGCCGTATGTTTCTGATAATTCTTTGACAGTTTCACAAGGTCTGGAAGGTTGATTTTTCCGTCATTGTTGAGGTCTGCGTTCGGATTCCAGTTTAGGCTGCCTTTTTGTGAGCCGTATGCTTTTGCGAGGATTACTAAATCTGGGAGGTTTACGGTGCCGTCGAGGTTTATATCTACAGTACGGCTTTGGATGTATATTTCTCCCACTGTATTGTTTATTATTATAATAGGTATTCCTAGCGAGAGTGGAAATAAGGATCCAATTGAGGCATCAAGGCATTGTAAAACCAAATTGTTATAGCTTACTTTAAAGTGGAATCCTGCGAGGTTGAAAACTAGTGACACCAAAACTTGTATTGAGATATGTTCACCGACATAAGCAGATTTATAGTCGTCCGGGTTAACATAAAGCACCGGCGAACTATCTGATGTCGCTAAGCTTACAAGAGGCACCTTAACTGTTAAGTATGTTGTGGAAATTAACAGCAATAAAGACGTAAGGATTAGGAAATTTTTCCTATTCATCTCTCTTCTCCCTTTTTAGTTCAATGGATTATTTTTCTAATAAGGATTTTGGAAAATTATTCTATCCATTTTGATACTGTTTAGATAGAAGTTATTTTAATATAAAAAATGGGGAGGTTAGTGTTGTTGTTTTTAGCTTGTTTTTATTCCGAAGTTTGCTGATGCTGTTGGGCAGTATGCTGTTCCACCGTTTCTCGGGAAGTCTGTTAGGGCTACTGCTCTTACTGTTGCTGTTCCTACGTAGGCCCATGTTGGAATCGATATCGTCAGAGTGTTTGTGTAAATTCCGCCTGTTGTTCCGTGGGGGTCGCCTGCTATGCGTGTTGCGTTGAAGTCGCCTTCCCATATTGCTTCGCCTATTGGGAAGTTTTCAGCGTCGAATGTGTCAACTGTTATTATTGCGTGTCTAGTTTGTTCTGATATTGTTTGTATTGTCACTTTGAATTGCATTGTGTCCTGGTATTTGAGGTATGGTGCGTTTAGTGGTTCAACGCTTACAACTTTTATTAGCCATCCTACCTGGAATGTTAGTGTGTCGTTTACCGTTTTTTCTGCCACGTCTACAGTGGCTATTACCGTCCACCAGCCGAATATTGCTGGGTCTTCACCTCCTGGTATGAGGTCTGTTTGTGGTATTCTGAAGTGGACTGTGGCTATTCCATTTATGTCTGTGTAGTTTTCGAGAATTGTGACTTTCTCTCCTTGTGCGTTGTGTACTTCGAAGGTTACCAGCTTGTTTGTTATGCGGTCTCCGCCGTACGTGACTTTGGCGTATAGCCAGACCATCATTTGTGGTGCGAATGCGTCGCTGTGCTCGTTTGCTCCTTGTCCGCCGTAGGGTTCAGGATACTGTGTGTAGACGTCGATTGCTGGTCCCGGGATTATGTAGGGGGCTGTGTATGTGCCGTTTACGACTGAGTGGCCCCATAGTATTGTTCCTGTTGGGTCATATGGTAAGTCAACTGCTGTTATTCTGCCGCCCCATGGTTCTATTGGTCTTTCTGGGTGTGCCCATGAGGCTAGGTCTGTGTTTACAAGTCCGAGCACGCATGTTGGCGGTGGATAAGAGTCATGTATGTATATCACTTGTAACTGTAATGTTAGTAGCGTATCTATGCCGCTTGATGGCGCCGGGTTTTCAAGTTTTGTGAATACAGCCCAAACTTTTCCCGGTGTTGATGTGTCTATCCAGCCCCATGTTTGTTCGCCGTGTTGTTTAAGGAAGTGTCCTTCAGTGACATTTACGAGGCTTAGGAGGGTTGAGTTGTAGATGAATGTTATGTCGAAGCCTGCGATGTCCCAGAAGTCTGAAACTCCAGCGCCGTCTTCACCTCTTATTTTAACGTTAACTGTGAATATTTCGTTCATTGTTCCCTTCTTTGACGCTGGTTCAACGAATATTTGTGGTCTTGGCGGATACTGGTATGGTGAAGCCTCAATTGTTAATTGTCCGTTGATGCGGTCGTGTGGAATTGGCGCTGCGTTTGGATCCGCTAGGTCTGTGAAGGTGAGTTCCAATGCGAAGCTTACCGTTGGCTCCATCAGCATTCCGTTAGGTTGTTTGATGATTTTGAATGTTATTTTTGCCACTAAGCCGTCAGCGCCAAACCAAGCTGCGCCCGTTGAAGCGCCTGCAACCCAGTACATTACGGCTCCAGTGTATGGATACTCTTTAACTTCACCTCCAGTTGCGTTATAGAAGCCCTCTTTTGTGGTAAGGATTGGTGCATTGAGTGCACCTCCCGTTGTGCCTAACATTGTCTGGTATGCCACTGGAACTGCGTAGTCAAGGATGTTGCCGAAGTAGAACTTGACTTCTAAACCTTGAACTCCGCTAGCCCAGTTTTCTGCTGTGGCGTTTTCTAGGTGTATTTCAACTGTGAAGTTTTGGCCAACTGGTGATGGCGTTTGAGGTGTGTGTAGGACGTATGGGCTTGGGTCCACGTCTGTTAATGGTGGAACAGCTATCGGCTTAACGGTGAAATGAATGTTTGCTTGGTTGCCCAAGGTTGGCTTAATGAAGGCTAAGGGTGCAGCTCCAAGCATTAGCAGCAGAATTAGGATAGCAGCTTTAAGGTTTTTCATTCTTTCTTCTCCCTTCTCCGATTTTCAGCAATAATTTTATTGCAAGGCTTCTGATTTAAAGTTTTCTGGAATTATCTTCTATTCTCAGGGTGTAGAAAAGCTTTTATTCATTTCCGTTCAAACTAGAGGGAAGGTGTGTAGCGTGAAGACAAAGCTTGTTTGCATGTTGTTACTTTCGTTGTTGGCGTTAGGCATTTTTCCCTTCGGGTTTTATGTTCGGAGCGTTTCAGCTCAGGCTAGGCCTAAGATTAGGATTGAGCCTGTTCAAACAATGAAGGTGGCTGTTGACGAAACCTTCACAGTTAACGTCACTGTTGAGGGTTGCGTCAACGTTTACGCGGTTCAAGTTTATATCCGCTATGACCCTGAAGTTTTGGAGGTTGTCAATATTCTTGAGGGGCCGTTCCTACCATCCTTCGGAAGCACGCTTCTATTGTTGAATGAGACTAAAGAGGATTTGGAAGCCACACCGCCTTACGGTGAGGTTCGCTTTGTCGATTCTCTAATGGGCGATGTTCCAGGGGCAAGCGGCAGCGGCTTACTTTTTAACGTAACCTTTAGAGTTCTCTCAGATGGGTCTTCACACCTCCACTTTGTGGAGTATGTCCCCAAAAGTGGGGGGGACGGAACATACTTCATGGATAGTAACTATAATGAGATATATCCTGAACTTTGTGACGGCTTTTACGGAACGCCTATAACATTTTCAGCGAGCGTTGCGAAGGTTGCGGTTGGCGACAATGTAACTTTAACAGGTCGAGTTTTGGGGGTTACAGGAGCCCTTAACGTTTCAATCTTGTTTAGGAAGGCTGGCGGGACGTGGGTTAGCCTAGCAAATTTGACAACCGACGCGTCTGGAAACTTTTCGTATGTTTGGAGATCCAGCGAGGCTGGCAGCTTTGAATTTAAGGCTTCAGCCGTTGTTGAGGATGTGCCCGTCCAAAGCGTTGTTGTTGCAGTGACTGTTGAATCGAAGTTCAACATTACAAATTACATTTTATACATTGTTGCCGCAGTTGTAGTTGTAGCTTTGCTGGCTGTACTCATTGCTAGAAGACGGAGGAGGGCTCCGCCTGAAACACCCCCTCCAAGTTGAATAAGCTTTGCGGGAATAGAACATTTTTTCAGAAAAATTTATATCCACAATAAGTGTTCTAATTTAAACGCTGAAGAAATTGGAGAAGGAGAGAAGAAAATGAAAATGAAGATTTTGGCTATAGCCTCGATTATGACGCTAATGACACTTGCAGTGATCTCCGGCTCAGCCTTCGCCGTTAAAGGTCCAGTGATGGACAACCTGCAATTCAAGTTTTATGGTGATCAAATGGCACTTTGGACGGGCTTAGTTAACAACGAGATCGACATGATGGCTTGGCCATTAACATACACTCAATATCAGGATGCCAAGGCTAACCCAGACATAATAGTTGCACCATATTACGACTTAGGAGATTACGAAGTTGCCCTAAACAACAACTACTCTCTTCCAGACATGCCATGGAGAAGCCCCACAAACTACACGGAGTTCAGGCAGGCTATAGCCTGCCTTGTAGACAAGGATGGGCTAATATCAGGACCCGCATTGAACGGGTTTGCCACAAGAATTGACACACACATACCAAGACCTGCATTGAACGATTGGGTCAACTACAACGTCAGCAAGTATGGACCAAACGGCGAACTGCTAAACAATTACCCATGGGACTACAACCCAGTAAAGGCTGCACAAATCCTTGACGCTGCAGGCTTCGTCCAGGGCTCAACGCCCAACCCATACTACGACCCAAGCCTTCCATGGTCATCGCCATACATACGCGTATACCCAGCAGGCCACGAGAAGGCTGGACAAGACCTAGACCCACTAATCGCATACGTGAGAATCGACATAGCGAGGAAGACCCTTGGTGAACAGGTTGTGCGTGACCTCCAAAAGATTGGCATACCAGTAACGCTAACCGAGGGAGCAAGCGGAGTCTGCTACACTCCTGTCTACGTATACCGCAAATATCACCTGTACACGGCTGGATGGAGCCTAGGAAGATTCCCATTATGGTTCTACAGCTTCTACAACCCAATAGGAATCTATGCTGAGGGACCCAACTTCTATCAGATAAATGACCACGAAGTTACACCTTGGACTGAAGAGGTTTACCCGAAGGCCCAAAGCGTCGAGCAAAGCATGAGGGCAGCCAAAATGTGCCAGTATTATCAAGTGATGAAAGCCTACTGCATTCCAGTGTGGAGTTCAGCCTCATACTACGCTTACCGCAAAGGCTTCGTTTATGTTCCCGCAACACAAGGCTACGGGCTTACAACAGGCCTAGACTTCGTGTTTCTGGCAACATACCACCAGAACTACCCAACAGTTAACACGATAAGATATGGAACAATGAACCCGCCGGTGAAATTAAACCCGCTCTTCAGCAGCTGGCTATGGGACTACGAAGTACTTGACAGAATATTCACAGGCTACATGAACGGCAACCCATACAAGATGACGCCAGGAAAGAGCCCAACTGGCGGAGACCTGCCATGGATGGCGTACGACTGGAAGTGGGAAATAGACACTGATGGAAACGCCACAGTAACCCTATGGTTTAGGCATGACATCAAGTGGCATGACGGCGTACCATTCACGGTTGACGACCTAAACGAGACAATAGAGCTTGGCAAATACTACGACGACTCATGGGGATACAGCGACTTCATCCACGTAATAGGCTTCACAAAAATAGACGACTACACATGCAAACTACACTTTGACATGCAAAGCATATGGGCCCTATACACAGCAAACTACGAAATTGTGCCCAAACACATATACGGCTTCAACAGCGGCCTACACCACCCACTCCCAACAGACCCAGACTTCTACACTGGTGGACCACACGGATACTGGCCATGGAAAGGCGACACAGTAACGCCCGTATCTGATCCAGCCCAAGTTTGGGTTGGAACAGGCATGTGGAAATACGTCCCAGGAACACACGTCGCAGGTGAGGGCGGAGGAATGTTGTTAGAGGCCTTCCCAGACTTCTGGATGAGCATAGCGCCAGGAGACATAGACTTCGCCTACTATTGGACGTCGACCACTCCACCATCAGGAGGAAGCTACAAAATAGGCTTATCAGACCTAGTTCTTCTGGCAAACGCCTATGGAACAAGGGGAGACGGCGAAGTACCATTCAAAGTTCCAGGAACAAAGGGAGCATGGAACCCAGGAGCAGACCTAGCAGCACCATCAGGCATAATAGGCTTATCAGACCTAGTAACACTAGCCAAAAACTACGGAAAAACATGGGGAACAAACCCATAAACAGAACAGCACTTAATTCCCCATTCCCCTCACTTTTTTTGTCAAAATCGTTTTCATCTGTGCCCTCAACTAAAGCTTAAATAATTATCCTAGCCATTTATCTTTAAACGGGTGGCGTCAAAATGGGCCTAAAAGAATACATAATTAAACGAGTAATCTACATGTTCATATTGATAATAGGCGTTCTAACATTAAATTTTATTATATTTGAAGCAATGCCTGGAAACCCCCTTGAAGCCTTCATAGCCCATGCTGCAATGAGCGGCGGTATGACTCCGGAGCATCTGGAGGAACTTAAACGCGTTTTCGGCATAGGGTTGCCATGGTACGAAAAGTACCCGACCTACATATACAACATGTTAACGTTCAACTTTGGGTATACAACCCCGCAGTATGGTGGTGAGAGAGTTGCGGATATAATTTTTGGGAGTCGCCTACCAAACACGTTAATCCTAGTAGGCGGCTCGACAGTTTTAGCAGTAATCCTTGGAATAGTGACAGGCGCAATTACGGCTCATAGAAGGGGATCAAAAGTTGACAGCACGTTAGTTATAGTCTCGCTCCTCACCTTCTCGTTACCAACATTTTGGATGGGAATGATTTTCCAATATGTTTTCGGCTTCTATCTGCATGTGCTTCCAGTGCAGGGGACACAAACAATAGAAAAATTGGTTGAGCTAAGCAAAAACCCCATAGCCTACTGGTTAGACAGACTACAATATATAATATTGCCTATAACCGTCCTCACGCTTTTCACCTACGGAGGCTTTCTCTTATTGACGAGGGCATGCGTTCTCGAAGTGCTTCCCGAAGACTACATACTAACCGCAAGGGCGAAGGGACTTAAAGAGCGGACAGTTCTGTTTAAACACGCTTTAAAAAATGCTTCTCTCCCAATAATAACAAACGTTGCATTACAGTTTGGCTTCATCCTTTCAGGAGCAATTATTACTGAAAGCGTTTTCCAATATGCTGGGCTTGGAACAGCAATATATAGGGCTATAATGCTTAAAGAAACACCGATTTTGCAGGCAATTTTCTACGTTATAGCGTTATGTGTTATTGTTGCAAACTTTATCGCAGACCTCCTATACGGAGTTATAGACCCGAGGATAAAGTATGAGTGAAAAAATTTCATTTCGCAGACAGAAAATTGCACTGCTAATTAGAAACTTCAAAAACGTTATGAGGCAAATTGTCAAAAACAAGAAATCCCTATTCGGCCTAATAATCCTGATATTTTTCGCTGCAATTGCCGCATTTGGACCCTTTTTCACAACCTTAGATCCAATAGGTCTCGGATCTGTTCATAACCCGACGGTGGAACTACCAGTTGCCGAAATAAACTGTGTCCCTTCATGGTACACCGGGGAAAACATAACTCATAACATAAATGTTATTTCACACCCACACTTTGACAGCCAATCAGACTTAGATTATTGGAAAAAAACTACAACTGAAGGTGTCACGGTCAAATATAATGCTTCCATCGGAAGCCCAGAAAAAGGGAGCATTGAAATAGCATTCAGCAAATCTGGAAACGCAACACTCTCAATAGACTTTCAATATCCATATAAAATTCCACCCCAAAGCTTCAGGGGAAAGCTTAGCTACTATTTAACTGCAATGAACGAAGCTCCAAAAAACGAGGCTAACATAACAATACTAACAAGGTTCGTGCGAAAAGTAGCCAGAATAAGAACTTACCAGTCATCAATGCCTATAATCGCCTATTTCACTAAAGATCAAATGAACAACTGGTTTCTCGTAAAAAATGAGATTGACAGCTCTAACTTTAGGCTAATAAATCTGTATCAATCTGAATTTGGAAAACTTCCAATAGACGTGATATTTTCAAAGCCTGCAAACTACACGTTCGAAATTAATGTTCAATTCGAGGGAAACGCCTCAAAACTTGGCAACCCCACCCTCTATCTGGATGACATACAATTGATAATATACGGCAACTCCTTCGGCTTACTGGGAACAGACTATATGGGCAGGGACATATTTACACAATTAATAGTTGGAACAAGAATATCCTTCATTATAGGCATCGTGGCAGCCGTACTTTCCGTAGGTATAGGGCTGGTCTACGGGTTGACATCTGCATACATGGGCGGCGTGGTTGACGAAGTTATGATGCGATTCAACGATCTTCTATTAGTAATTCCAACACTCCCATTACTGCTTGTAATGGTATACGTGGTCGGGCAATCAATGACAAACATAATTATAGTTGTCGGGGTTCTAGGATGGATGGGCTTTGCGAGAACAGTAAGGTCTGCAGTCTTAAGCCTAAAAGAGAGACCGTTCGTAGAGGCGGCTAAAGCTGTAGGGGCGGGACGCCTCCACATAATGAGTAGGCACATCATACCAAACGTTATACCCCTTGTATATGTAACGCTAGCGATGAGCGTTCCATCCGCCATAATATCTGAAGCTGCGTTAAGCTGGTTGGGACTCGGACCATTAGATGTAATGTCATGGGGGAGGATGCTCTACGAGTTTGAATTGTCAGGAACCATAGCTACTGGGGCGCTGACAAAATGGTATTGGGTTATACCGCCTGGCCTGTGCATATGTCTCCTTTCATTATCCTTCGTGCTAATAGGCTACGCCCTTGACGAAATATTCAACCCGAAACTCAGAGAAAGGCGCTAGGGGTAAAAGAGCAGATACATTTCCCTCCAAAAATCCTCCTCAATTCTCCGCAGCTCATCTTCACCCTTTATATCCCTCAAAACAAACACGCCGCCGCCAAATAAACCTAAAATCGAACCCAGCTTCCTCATCGTCCCAACACCACCCGTTGCAAATTCCACTAAAAAATAACCTGTAAATTTTTCTGCAGTAACCCTCACTTTCAGGTTTCCCTTAAATGCAGAAAACTCCACACGGTCACCGTGAAGCTTCTTTGAAGCTGAGAAATCGGCTTTTAAGAAAAATGATTCTATTCTTTCAGAAAGCATCTCCAAGCTTACGTTTCCCAGGGGAAACCTACACCGCATACATAAACACCAATTAATTACTAACAAATTCAAATATAAAAACTAAAACAAAAGCTTAAATGTTAGCTATCACGACATTCACATAACGCACATAGATGATATGGATGTCCATCCTCGACGTTCAGAACTTAAAAATGTACTATAAAATCGGCAGAGGCTACGTCCATGCAGTGGACGACGTAAACTTTAAAGTTGAAAAAGGGGTTGGACTTGGATTAGCAGGGGAATCCGGCTGCGGTAAAACAAGCATAGCCATAACAATTCTTAGAATACTGCCAACAAACGCGCGCATCTTTGGTGGAAAAGTAATTTTTGACGGAAAAGACATACTAGCCATGGATGAGAATGCTCTCCGAAGTCAAGTAAGATGGGGTGGAATATCCCTAGTCTTTCAAGGTGCAATGAACGCGTTAAACCCGGTGTACAAAGTTGAAGATCAGATAATAGAAGCAATAAGGATACATGAGCCACAAACATCAAAAGAAGAAGCGAAGGAGAGGGTGAAAAAACTATTTGAGCTCGTTGGAATGGACCCTGAAAGATCAAGCAACTACCCTCACGAGTTCAGCGGTGGAATGAGACAGCGTGCATGCATAGCCATGGCTCTTGCATGCAACCCAAAATTGCTAATTGCGGACGAGCCTGGAACAGCTCTAGATGTGGTTGTTCAAGCTCAAATTCTGAAACTTCTCAGAGAATTAAAAGATAAACTTGGTCTTTCAATGATAGTGATTTCCCATGACTTATCAATAATAGCTGAAACATGCGAAAAATCAGCGATAATGTATGCCGGATGGATAGTGGAATATGGCGATATAGTCTCAATTTTCAAAGAGCCATTACACCCTTACACGCAAGACCTTATAGGAGCTTTCCCAAGCATACACTCAAAAAGAACAAGGCTATCATACATTCCAGGCTCACCTCCAGATCTTTTAAATCCGCCAAGTGGATGTCGATTCCACCCAAGATGTAAATATGCAATGGAAATATGTAAGAAGGAAAAGCCACCTCTCATTGAGGCTTCAAAGGACCACTACGTTTTATGTCATCTACTCGCCAAGAGGTAGGAGGCACAATAAATGGATGAAATAGTGAAAGTTGAAAATCTAAAAAAATACTTTCCCATCAGACTTGGATTCCTCCGTACTCTTATAAGCAGGGAAGAAATCTTTGTGCGTGCAGTTGATGGAATAAACTTTAAAATCAAAAAGGGGGAAATATTTGGGCTTGCGGGGGAAAGCGGAAGCGGAAAAACAACAACTGGCAGGCTTATACTTCGTCTAATTGAGCCAACAGCCGGAAAAATATTCTTCAACGGTCAGGATGTCACAAGGGTAACGGGAAAAGATCTTAAAGTGCTCAGAAGGAAAATGCAGATAATATTTCAAGATCCGTATGAATCAATAAACCCAAAATTCACAATATACGACGTTATATCCGAACCCTTGCATGTGCAAAAAATATTTAACAGTGAGGGGGAAGTTGAAGATGCGGTTTTCAAAGCTTTAGAGGCAGTTAAACTTACCCCTCCAGAAGTGTTCATGTACAGGTACCCCCACGAACTAAGCGGTGGACAAAGGCAACGCGTAGCTGTGGCAAGGGCTCTAGTTTTAAACCCAGAGTTTATAGTTGCAGATGAGCCAGTCTCCATGCTTGACGTTTCGATAAGAGCTGAGGTTCTAAATTTAATGACGGAATTAAGGGAAAAAAGGGGCGTCTCATTCCTTTACATAACACACGACTTGGCGTTGGCCAGACACATATGTGACACCATAGGAGTGATGTACCTTGGCAAAATGATGGAAATGGGAACCGTTGAGCAAGTTATAGGCGAACCTTTACACCCATACACGCAAGCCCTAATAAAAGCCGTGCCGGTTCCAGATCCCAGTTCAAAAAGAAGCGAGGTTGTTATTAGAGGAGAAATACCAAGCCCAATTAACCCGCCAAGTGGATGTCGATTCCACACCAGGTGTCCCTCCTACATAGGTGACATATGCAAAACAAAAGAACCACAGCTAATTAATGTAGGAGGGGAACACTACGTAGCCTGCCACCTCTACAGCAAATAAACCCTTAATAGAGGAAAATTCCAAAAAACTTAAATCAACTCTTATACTTTAAACTTAGAGGGAGAAGGAGATTTGTTGAAACAAAAAATTTTAAGGTTAACTTCCATAATGCTTCTCATAATAACCATTGGCAGTTCAGCATTAACATTCCCTGGCATGAGCTTTCCCGGAGATAAACCTTCAATCATAGTGGAACCAACAAGCATAAAAGATCGGACAATAACTCCAGGCTCTAAGTTCACCATTAGCATTAAACTATACAATGTAACAACTGCAAACGTCCCAGTTGGGCTTCAAGGGGTTGAAGTTAAACTCACATGGGATAATAAAATTCTCAATTTGACTTCTAAAACCCCAATGCTTGGCCAATCTGGAGGTGTGTTAAACCCGACAGTTTTAATTGGTAAAGATGAGGTGGGTGCAAACTATTATTGGCTTGCAGGAGCATCGACAGGTAGCCCATGGTGGGGCAACGGGATAATAGCAAACGTAACCTTCCAAGTTCTAGCTGTCGGAAAAACATATTTGCTGCTCAACTTCACCGATATTGTTGACGCAAACATTGAAAGCGTCGACCATTACGTTCAAAGCGGAACCTTTGATAATCGACCACCACCCCCACCAGTTACTGTATACGTTGACCCGTCAAAGGTTGCTGATCCATCACTCACCCCAAGTAAAAACTTCAGCATAAGCGTGAAAGTTAATAATGCAACTTCCCTATCCCAACTTAAATTCAATATGAGCTTCAATCAAAGTATAATCGAGGTGGAAAATGCAAACTGGGGATCCATGTTAATATCTGGTCAACTTTCATGGAACAACACGTTAGGGCTAATATCAGCATCAGCAGTTTGCAGCCAGCCCATAATTGGAAACGCAACAATAGCAACTATGACATTTCATGTGAAGGCCATCGGCGAAAGCCCCCTACACCTCAGCATTATCGCAATTAAAGATGCATGGGGGGAAAGCTTGCCATACGTGTCAGCTGACGGATACTTTAACAACCAGCTCATCACGAAAATCTACGTTAACCCTCCATACCTTATGGATCCCAACCTTCGACCAGGAAGCACCGTTACCTTTAACATAACAGGACAGAACTTCCAAAACATAGTTTACTGCAGTTTCAACTTTTCATTTAACCCAAATGTCATAAAAATCTTAGGCTACACAGTAAATCCCATAAACGGAACAATAATAGACTCAGAAATAACATTAAGGAACAAGCTTGGCATAATGTCAGCAGCAATCAGCTATCAAACACCAGTAAGCTTCAGTAGGCAAAGCCTAATGAGCATAACATTCCAAGTTGTAGGCTACGGTGTAAGCAGCCTAAACCTAACCAGTACAACACTCATCGATGCCACGGGACTAAGCATTACCCATAAGGTTGAAAATGGCTTACTAGTAACTGTGATAAGGGACGTAGCTGTAATAGACATCAAACCAACACCAACAATGGTTTATCCTGGCAGAATCGTCACAGTTAAAGTTACTGTTAAAAACCTCGGCAACTTAACAGAATCCTTCACGGTCTCCACCAGCGTTGACAACAAGACAATCCTCGGATCCGCAAACGTTGAAAATCTTAACCCTGGAGCAAACGTGACACTCACCTTCAAATGGAACACAACAGGCTTAACGCCATGCCACTGGCACTTCTTCATGGCAAATGCAAGTGCGGTCCCATATGAAATAAACTTGTCAAACAACATCCTTGTAGGCTCGGTTCAAGTTAAAATAAAAATGTACGGAGACATAAATGGCGACGGAAAAGTGGATCTAGCCGACCTAGTACAGTTTGCTCAATCCTACTACCGAAGGATAGGAGATCCGCTCTACAACCCGGACGCGGACATCGACGGAAACGGCTTCGTCAACCTGGTAGACCTAGTAACACTCGCATTAAACTACAACAAAACCTGCTAAACTTTAAAAACATCCACCACCTTCAAAACGAAGGGCTACGGAAAATCTTATATCTAAATAAGCCAAAATTAGAGAAACGTTAAAGAAGGAGTGTGATATGAGAAGGTATATAACTACTCTGTTAAGTGTTCTAATAGTTCTGTCGGCAATAGCGGTTATCAACATCACTATTAGACCAGCTCATGCACAGAACTCAGGTCCATACTACAAGGTTGAACCATCAACAGTTCAGCTTGGCCCAAAATCGGCGATAAACGACACATTCACAATATGCATAAAACTATACAACGTCACAAAAACAAGCGTTCCAGCTGGAATACAAGGAGTTGAAGTTCACTTCACATGGAACAGCAGCTTGGTACAACCAGCAACCTTTACAAATATGATAGCTCAGTCTGGAGGAGTTCTAAACCCCACAATCTTATATGGAATTAACCCCGGATTTTATAATGCGACGCCACCAAATCACTACTCTGTTCCACCTGAAGAAGCAAAATACTACCTCGTAGCTGCAGCATCAACTGGCAGTCCATGGTGGGGCAACGGCACAATAGCACAAATAACCTTTAAAGTATTATATAAGCCCACATTGTCTGAGGGTGCCGTAAAAGCTAACTTTACCCTAGTATTCACGGACTTGGTTGACGCCGAAGGGAACCCTGTTAACCATAGGCGTGAGGATGCGCTATACAAAATTCTGCCTTCTCCAGGAGTGTTCAATGTGGTTTTGGAGTCTAAAACTTACCAAGTCGTTATTGAAAGCGACTCAAAAATATCTGCGCCGAATAACCTTGCATTGAACGTTACAAGCAAAACAATAAGCTTTAACGCAACAGCGGTGGACGGCTACTGTAACGTAACAATTCCGAAAACTTTAATGAAATGTGATAAGCTCTCAGATTGGAAGGTAACCTTAAATGGGCAAGTAGCAACAAACACTGCGGTAACTGAAAATGCCACCCACACCTTCATATACATTCCACTAGAGCAAAGTGCCACGGTGACAATAGCCATACAATCAACATGGATTGTACCCGAATTCTCTTCCATGACGCTGTTACTTGCATTATTCATATCTATGCCAACCCTGCTAATAGCTAAAAAACTGCGACGTAAGCGGGAAGCATACTAAGCTAAAATTCCCTACTCTTTTTATAAGCCGTTTTTATCTAACAGAGATACGTTTGCGGGCTACCTTCCTCCTTTTTCTCCCACTTTTGGCAGCCCAAACACTCAAAGTTACACCTAAAAAAGCCACGACAAAACTTGATGGGAGAAGCACTTCGTAAGGCTTCGTTTCAACCCTACGAACACTATACAGGTTCATTGTTATTGGCGGGTCCTCATTTATGTCAAGAACCTCAGTTTCCGTTTTATAAATTGGCGGAACAACAGCCACGACCTCAACGGTATATGTGCCATTCCTATTAATTATGCCCTCAATTCCAACAACATTTGAGGAGGGTACGGTAAGATTTCCTCCGCGAAGAGGTGTAAAATCATCACTCTTATTTAAGTAAAGCACAACATAAGGATCTTGCCCCTCTACCATCCAAACCTCAACCTCAAACATGCTGGAAGGCGTATGAACATCAAAAGTGACCTTCTTATGAGGTGGTATGGCAAAATCCACGTGTGTTTCAGACGGCTCATAGACTTCCTCATGTCCCGTCCAATATCTTCCACGAGAAAAATTGAAGAAGAAATGTTCACCAACCTCAAAATACGCTGACACATTGGTCTTTAAAGTCCCCGACACATAATCCTGTGTAACCTTACTTTTCAAGACGTATGATTCAACATATACTGGAAGACCTGACGCAAAATAAAATATCAAACTAACCAATAAAAGAATTAAACCAAACGCAAACCAATACTTCCTCATGTCAAACTCCGCTTTACATTTTAAAATAAGTTAAAGATAAACATTAACTTCACCCGCTTGCATAATATCAGCCTTTATAAGCATTACCACAATTAGTCATAATGCCATAGGATAAAAACACAAAGGTCATAGAGAATTTTTCCATAAACCTTTTAAATATTCAAAGCCGTCTTAAAATTGCAGAAAAGGAGAGGGAGAAAGATGAATAGTAAAATTGTAGCTTTGTTTGTGGCGATATTACTGTTGGTGCCAGCGGTTTCGATTACAACAAAAGCGTCAAGCGGTTCTTCCTACGTCATTGTTGTTGCACCGCAAGAAAAAGATAATTGGAAACCTGTGATAGATAGGCTTCTTTATTACCACCCCGGAGCCGTCGTCTTAACTCTGCCCACAGATATACAAAGTGAGGTTATGGATGTTGAAAGGCAGGTTCGATTCCTACTAATGGATGGAAGTCTAAAAGAGTATCTTTGGTATGCATATTACGCATGGGGTCTCCGAAGCATACCTGTCCCAATTGGTTACTTAAGAGCTGGAAGCGAAGAAGAAACCAACGCAATATTATATCTAGACAGGCATAAGGCGGAAATACGCGACATGTTCCAAAACTGGTTTGAAGCTGAACTTGGAAACCAGCCCCATTACATAGCGCTAGTTGGAGACATCAAAACTCGAAGGAGCGACTGGGTGAGCGCTTTAGGGCTAACCATATGGTGGAATTCAAGCCTACCATACCCTGCAGACGCATGGCCAAGCTCAATAAATGGACAGCAGGTGCCTGTACCATATCTGCCATTCGTAATCGACGAGTGCCTAGCATGGTATGGCTATGCTGTCGGCAGAATAACAGGCCTAACAGTCGATGACGCTGTAGCCCTAGTCGACAGAGCAGGAACATACAAGGATTGGGTTGAATACAACTCCGAAAAGGCATCACGTTTCCTCGCATCATACACTGTCGGCGTTTACCAGTATTACAGCCAAATTCCAAGACTTCTAACAAACGCAGGTTTTGACATGACTGGAAACTGGTACTCGCCAGAAGGACCATATCCAACATGGTCAAACGTAAAGGCTGTGCTTGATCAAGGCGTAGGATACTGGCACATAACATGCCATGGAAACTTCATGACAGGCATGGGCGGCCCAGGAAATGGGCTAATAACATTTCTTATGCCAGATAAGGAAGGCAAGTACTATGACATTAAAATCGGCGATGAGACACCTCAAGGCGGGTGGTCAGGCGTAATCTGGGACTTCATAAACAACAATTATCTAAGTGGCATCACATCCTATAGTATAGATAGAGGAGTAGTTCCTCCGCTCGATCACACAATAGTGCGGGTTACTGCATGCATGACAGGATCATCTGAGTTCCCGCTACAACTGGTGAAGCTTGGGGCCGCAGCTGTGGTTATGGGCATCACCAGCCAAGAAGTTTGTGAAGGGGACTGTAGCGAAGCGTACTTCTGGAACGCATTAACCCACATAAACCCAGCAACTGAAAGCCAATTCTCAATAGGTGAAGCTATGGCATATGCCAACCTCAACACACACGTTTTACACTACTACTACGCAGTTTGGGCAGGAATGACCTATTGGAGCACAATGTACCTCATAGGCGACCCCGCCCTAGTACCATATGTTCCTCATGTAGATGGATATCCGGCACCATTGGATCCGCCCGGCAACAACCCAGGAGCATACCCCGGAGGATCACAGCAGGTAATAGGATACATGGTGCCACTAGCCATCGAACAACCAGATGGAAGCATTTCCATAATCAACATTGGAAACTACATAGTCCAGCGCAACGGTGGAAAGACAACGCCTCAGCCGGTGTAAAAATGCCAATGTAGAAACTCGATATCACGTCTTATTTCCACCTTACTTTTTTATGTGTGCGTAAGGCGTGAATGTGCGCTAGGATTTGCACAATTTAGACCAAAATGGTCAAAAATTGTTTTTGTAAGTTGCGTTGGCAAGTTTATTTGCCAATAAATTCCTTGATTTTGAAAAAGAACCATAAAAATGAAATGAGCAACAAACATTCACTTAGACGCTGCTCATAAATACACCCCCTCGAAGGCAACTAACTTATTTCGTATAGGGGCATTATTGTACGTTACTTTGGATATCGAATGCACAACCTCGCCAGCCATGAAATCCCCGCCTGCTTGGCTAGGGCCCACCTTTTTTTTGGGTGTAAAGGTCCAAACAACTCCATTAACAGATCAGCTAGCATTGACTTCCAGAAATAAACGGCGCTAACAGAGTCGTGAGCAACGGGAGCTAATGCGGAATTTAAAAGTAAAGTTTTATCGAAATCCCGCTATGTTTCTCGAGTTTTAAATAAAGAAAACCGGAAAGTTATGATCTAGAAGATAATTCTAGCAAGGCTTATATGTTCTAAACGCGTATTGTTTCTTGCTGAAGGGGAGAGGGCAACGAATTCCAAGCTTAAGCGTTTAGCGTTATCGTTGTTTTTGCTTAGTTTTCTTACGGCTTGTGCTGTCTTTATATATCCTGTTAATGCCGATCCAGCCGCTATTTTAAAGGTTTCCTTGCCTGAAGGCACTTATCACGGGTATGATGTGGATCCTTGGCTTTGTGAATGCTGGTTTTTAAATTTAACAGGAGCCACTCAAACCTTCACTGTTAGAATTAATAATACAAGCAGCAGATTGAGGTCTTATGATACTCGTTTAGTTATAGCCCTAAATGATGCCGCCTATAATAAGCTTGTTTCTATAAACGTTAATGGAACAGCTGTTCCGAAATCCGCTTTCAAATGGGGTACTCCCAAGCCTTACAACATTTGGACATGGCCTTCCGGCGATGTCTACCCAACATGGTTCAACGACACAGTAATCAATGTAGGTTTGATTCCCAGAAAAGGCCACATGGACTTAATGGTTTCAGTAACATTTTCAGACCCTAACGGAGTGAGGATACACTTTGACGCCT
>Ga0315298_1002983_pt1 | contig 27559 bp, 19 predicted proteins | sample WHS_1_MG_FD_203077 | JGI IMG/M metagenome (GOLD analysis project Ga0315298, IMG submission 203077) | Extremophilic microbial mat communities from Washburn Hot Springs, YNP, Wyoming, USA - WHS_1_MG | ecosystem: Environmental > Aquatic > Thermal springs > Hot (42-90C) | place: USA: Wyoming... | reverse complement strand
CGGCTCGTCCGCCGGCCGGGATTCTTGGACTCGCCGCCGTGCCCGCCGCCCGGGCGGCCCGGGACACCGATCAGTCCGGCAGTGCCCACGCCCCTTCGCACACGGTCTGCTCGAGCGACCGACGGTCGTTCGGGGCCTCCCGAGCCTGCAACTGCGCACTGAGCACCTCGAGCGGTGCCGGATGTCCCACGGCTGCCATGGCCTCGATCCTGAATTCCTCGGGAATGGCGAGCACCTGCTTCGCGCGGGCGTAATCGAACCCCTCCATGCCGTGCACCACGTAGCCTTTCAGGTACCCCTGGAGCGCGAAATATCCCCACGCTGCACCGGTATCGTACGAATGCGTCACCGAGGTACGACCGGTGAAGCTATTGAGCGTCCTGGAGATGAATACCACGAGCGCCGCCGCGCGCTCGCACCAGGCCTGATTGCCGGCGGCCAGCAGCCCGAAGAAGGTGTCCCACTGCGGCGTCTCGCGCCGCGCGAACAGCATGCGCCAGGGCTGCTGGTTGCCCGAGGACGGTGCCCAGCGGGCCGCCTCGAACAGGCTGAACAGCTCCTCGCGTGACACCGGCTCCCCGCTCATTGCCCGCGGCGACCAGCGGTCGAGGAACTGCCGGTCGATCGGATGAGCGCTCTTGCGGACCGAGCTGCCGTTACGCATCGCAGGTCTCCGAAGACACCCGCGCAGCCGGCGGGCGAAGCGCATGATAGCAGCCCGCCCGCCTCCGCCTACAGGTGGTAGGAGACGCCCACGTAGTACTGGCGCGTCAGGGCCGGCTCGAGCTGACCGCCAAAGAGAAACACGCGCGAATAATACCGGTGGTTGCCGAGATTCGTGATCCCGCCCTCGAGGCGCCAGTGTGGCCCCCAGGCGTACTGGCCGGTCAGATCGGCGACCGTGTAGGCCGGAATCAGCGCCGGGGTCGTGCCGATCGCGGTGTCGCTGTTCTGGAAGTACTGCGCCCCGACGGAATCGACCATGAGGCTCAGTTTCGCGCCGTGCACGCCCTCGAGGGTCACTCCACCCTTGAGCACGTAGTGCGGCGCATAGGCCGGGACCTTCCCGGTCTGCCCCGGAATGCGACTCGAAGTGAACTCGGCATTGAGGATGCTGAGGTTGGCGAACACCGTCAGATGCCGCGAGCGCGGCACGCTCGGCCACGGGCGCAGCAGATCGTACGAACTCGCGAACTCGAACCCGCGGCTGCGCAGATCGCCGCTGTTGACGTTGATGGTCTCGGTCGGCGTCAGCTGCTCGGACTCGATCTCATTGGTCGCATTGATTTGAAAAACGCTGGCGTCGTAGTAGAACCCGACCAACGGCCAGCCGTGCACGCCGGCCTCGTATGTCAGGTAATGTGTCGTCGCCGGATCATTGGTCGAAGAAAAATTGCTGAACGGACTCGAGATATCGAGGTAGCGGACCGGCCGGTAGCCCTGCGAGACGTTCAGATACGTCTCGTTGCCACGGCCGAAGTCATTGCCGATGCCGATACCGAACAGCGGCACGGTGTGGCGGTACGTCGCATTGACCAGGCCGGGGTGCGGTGCGGCCGTCTCGTGCGTCTCGAGCTGCTCGTGCTCCAGACGCGCAGACGTGACCACGTGAAACCGTCCGTAGCGGAACAGGTTCTCGGCGAAGATCGCCGCATAGCGCGTACGGCGCTGATCGTTGTAGAAGAGCGATCCGCTCGACCCATACGGCGCGATCAACGCATCGGGGCTCTTCAGCTCCGTGTAGGGGCTGGTCGAGGTGTAGACGGTGTAACCGACTGTGAACGCGCTGCCCTTGCCCCAGTGGTGCAGAAGACGTCCGTCGAGTCCGGTGTAGTGGAACTTCTGGCTGGCGAGCGTCGCTCCGGTTCCTACCAGAGTGCCAGTACCGGCGTAGGTATCGGCGCGCGTCACGAGATCCTGGTAACCGGTCCACACCTTCTGCACGAACAGACTGCTCGGATCGATCTGATCGTGATAGGTCAGCACCGCCGTGTAGCGGTGCGCCCAGTCCCGATCGTCGGGTGTGGTCGTCTGCCGGGCGTTGGTGCGAAACTGTGCCCCGCTCATCAGCCCGGCCATGCCGCTCTCGAGCGAGTAGGCATGCACCGCGAGCGAGAGCCGGTGTCCGCGGCTGAAGTGATAGCCGAGCTCGAGATCGCCCTGGTTGACGGTGTAATCGCCATTGGCGCGCTGGCCGCGGCTCTGCCGATGTGAGAAGTCCGCGAGGTAATCCCACCGTCCGGCCGGACCGGAGATCGAACTGTACGTCGAGTACAAGCCGTCGCTGCCGAAGACCTGATCGGTGCTCGCCTCGGTCTTCTTCCCCGGCTGGCGCGTGACGAAGTTGATCACCGGCTCCGGCTCCGGGCCGTAGAGCAGTCCCGAACCACCCCGGATCATCTGCACCTGAGCGATCGACTGGAAACTCGGCAGGTAATAGAGCGTCGGGAACCCGATCCAGTCCATCTCCATCGGGATGCCGTCCTGCATCACCAGGATGTACTCGCTCTCCTGCGGATTGCCGAGCCCGCGGTAGGAAAGATTGAGGTTCACCGGGTTCTGCTGCTCGGCGAGCACCAGTCCGGGCATCTGATCGAACAGCTGGCGCGGCTGGTTGTCGACGATCGGCGGCAGCGCGCCGAGGTGCACGACCGTGGTCTTGCGCGTCACGGTGATCTGGGTGCCCGAAATCTCCGGCATGGAGTGCGCATACCGGGTGCGGTGGTTGAACAGCCACGGCGCACGGATCAGCACCTGGCGCACCGTCGCGGAAACGCCCGCCGCGCTGCGGGCCGCGGCCGGCGGCGCAGACTGCGCCTGTGCGACGGAACAGGCCACAGCCAGTGCTGCGGCCAGCGCATGCGGCGATGACTTCACGGAGACCTCTGTGATGGGAATGTCGGCACTCGCCGCCGGGCACGGCGGATCGGCCCCGAGGGGTCCGCCGCCGATACGAGCTGCGAGTGCCCGGAATTCTACGGGCGGTGACCGGGAGTACTACCAGGGATAGTAGCGATGCCGGCCGTGCCAGAGGCTCGGCTCGGCGCATCCACCGCCGCGTCCAGCTTCAGGCGCGGCGCCTCAACGCCGTGCCGGCACCGCCTCACGCATCGCCGCGCTCGCCGGCCGGTCCCAGCCGGGGCGATGGTGCACGGTCCTGCCCCTGCGCAGCCGGATCGGCGTGTCGGCGCCGCCACGCCCGCAGCCCCAGATACGCCCCGCTGACCACCGCGAGCGAAATCAGGCTCACGTGCAGATCCGCACCCAGCCCCGGCGTGAACTGCATGGCGATCAGGATGGCCAGCATGGCGGCGATCGCCAGATAGCTCGACCAGGGAAACAGCCACATGGTGAGCGCCGGCGCCGGCTCCCCGGCGCGCTCGCGTCGGCGCCGCACGCGCAGGTGCGCGAGCGCGATCAGGCCGTAGACGAACACCATGAGGGCGCCGGAGGCATCGACCAGGAAGGCGAACACGCTCTGCGGCGCTTTGATCGCCGCGAGAATGCCGACCACGCCGGCACCGCTGCACAGCAGCACCGAACGCACCGGCACGCGGCGTGCGTTGAGTTTGATCAGGCCCTGCGGTGCATCGCCGCGTTCGGCCAGCACGAACAGCACGCGCGAGCAGACGTAAAAGGCGGAGTTCAGGCAGGAGAGGACTGCGGTGAGGATGATCGCGTCCATCGCGATCCCCGCCCACCAGAAGTGCATGTGCATCAGCGCGAGCGTAAACGGTGACTGCCCGATGCGGATGCGGGTCCACGGCACGACCGCCATGATCAGAAACACCGAGCCGACGTAGAAGGTCAGGATGCGCAGGATGATCGAGCTGGTCAGCCGCGAGATCGCCCGCGACGGATCGGCGGACTCAGCCGCCGCAACCGCGACGATCTCGGCCCCGGTGAGGGAGAAGAACACCGTCACGGCGCCGGCCAGCACCGAGACCGGGCCGCGCGGCATGAACCCGCCGTGGGCGACGAGGTTGCGCAGGCTCGCCCCGTGCGGATCGCTGAAGCCGAGCACGAACGCCCCGGCGAGCGCGATGAACACCACGATCGCCGCGACCTTGATCGAGGCGAACCAGAACTCGAACTCACCGTACGAGCGCGCCGACATCAGGTTGACGCCCGTCATCAGGCCCATCAGCACGCAGCCGAGCAGTCCGGTCGGGATCTGCGGGATCCACACGTGCAGGATGTTGGCCCCGGCGATCGCCTCGGCCGGCACCACGATGATCCAGAAGTACCAGTACAGCCAGCCGGCGATGAACCCCGCCCACGGCCCGAGTCCCTCGCGTGCGAACTCGGTGAACGAAGTGACATTCGGCATGCTGAGGGACATCTCCCCGAGCATGCGCATCACCACCAGCACCAGCGTCCCGGTGATGAGGTAGCTCAGCACGATCGCCGGGCCCACGGCGGCGATCGAGGCGCTGCTGCCGACGAACAGGCCTGCCCCGATGATCCCGCCGATGGAGATCATCTCCAGATGGCGCGGCTTGAGCGATTTGCTGAGTGCGGTCATCTCTCCCCCCGGAGTCGTTCGATCTGTCAGCGGTCTCGGGCGCGCAGCGCCGAGCACTCAAGCCCCGAGCCGCTCCCGCCCGCCGAGGTAGGCGCGCAGCGCCGAGGGCACGAGTACCGTGCCGTCGGGCTGCTGATAGTTCTCGAGCACGGCCACCAGCGCGCGTCCGACCGCGAGCCCCGAGCCGTTCAGGGTGTGCACCGGCTCGGGCTTGCCCTGCGGGGTGCGCCAGCGCGCCTGCATGCGCCGCGCCTGGAAGGCCTCGAAGTTGCTGCAGGAGGAGATCTCCCGGTAGCGGCGCTGCGAGGGCAGCCAGACTTCCAGATCGTAGGTCTTGGCGCTGCTCGCGCCGATGTCGCCGGCGCACAGCGCGACGGTGCGAAACGGCAGCTCCAACCGCTTCAACACCTGCTCGGCGTGGCCGGTGAGCTCCTCGAGCGCGCGGTAGGAGTCCTCGGGGCGCACGATCTGGACCATTTCGACCTTGTCGAACTGGTGGCTGCGGATCATGCCGCGGGTGTCCTTGCCGGCCGAGCCCGCCTCGGAGCGAAAGCACGGCGAGTGACACACGAAGCGCAGCGGCAGCGACTCGGCGGGCACGATCTGCTCGCGCACCAGGTTGGTCACCGGCACCTCGGCGGTGGGGATCAGGTAGAAGCCCTGCGGGCCGCGCACGGCGAACAGGTCCTCCTCGAACTTCGGCAACTGCCCGGTGCCGATCAGCGCCTGACTCTGCACCAGATACGGCACGTACACCTCGGTGTAGCCATGCTCCTCGGTGTGCAGGTCGAGCATGAACTGCGCCAGCGCCCGGTGCAGCCGGGCGAGCTCGCCACGGATCACCGCGAAGCGGGCTCCGGAGATGCGCGCGGCCGCCTCGAAATCCAGCCCGCCGAGCCGCTCCCCGATCGCCACGTGATCGAGCGGCTCGTAGTCGAACACGCGCGGCGCGCCCCAGCGGCGCACTTCGAGATTGTCGTCCTCGCCGCCGCCGGCGGGCACCGACTCGTGCAGCAGGTTCGGCAGCGTCAGGAGCCACGCTTCGAGCTCGCCCTGCACCGCGTTCAGCGCCTGCTCGGCCGACGCAAGCTCGCCGGTGAGCTGCTCGCCGCGCGCCATGAGCGCGCTCGCATCCTCGCCGCGGCCCTTGGCCATGCCGACCGCCTTGGCCGTCGCATTGCGCTCGGCGCGCACCCGGTCGGCCTCGACCTGCGCGGCCTTGCGCCGCTCCTCGAGCACGCGCAGGCGCGCCACGTCGAGCACGTGCCCCCGGCGCGCAAGGTTGCGGGCCACCGCCTCGGGGTCGGAACGCACCAGCTTCGGATCGATCATGACTTCAGGTTCCTCAATTTCGCCAGCGCCTCGCCGATTTTGATTTCCAGGCCGCGCGGCACGGGCCGGTAGTATCGCCGATCGGGCAGCTCATCCGGCAGGTAGCGCTCTCCGGCGGCGTAGCCGCCGGGCTCATCGTGTGCGTAGCGGTAGCCGCGGCCGTAGCCGAGGTTCTCCATCAGCCGCGTCGGCGCATTGCGCAGCCGCAGCGGCACCTCGAGCGTGCCGAACCGCTCGATGTCGGCTTTGACCTCCCCCATCGCGACATATACCGCGTTGCTCTTCGGTGCGCAGGCGAGATACACCACCGCGTTGGCGAGCGCAAGCTCGCCCTCGGGGCTGCCGAGGCGGTCGTAGGCTTCCCACGCATCCAGCACCAGGGCAAAGGCGCGCGGGTCGGCGAGCCCGATGTCCTCGACCGCCATGCGCACCACGCGGCGCGCGATGTAGAGCGGATCGCAACCGCCATCGAGCATGCGCGCGAACCAGTACAGCGCCGCATCCGGATCGGTGCCGCGCACCGCCTTGTGCAGCGCGGAGATCTGGTCGTAGAACTGCTCGCCGCCCTTGTCGAATCGCCGCCGTGTCCCGCTCGCCACCTCAGTGGCGCACTCGAGCGTGATGCGTGCGCCGGGACCGGCCGCCTCGGTGAGACTCGCGGCGAGCTCGAGCATGTTGAGCGCACGCCGTCCGTCACCGTCCGCCGCGCGTGCGATCAGCTCGAGGGCCTGCGGATCGGCCTCGAGGGCGAGCGCGCCGAGACCGCGCTGCGCATCGGTGAGCGCGGTGCGCAACAGGCGCAGCAGGTCCTCTTCGCCGAGCGGCTTCAACACATAAACGCGCGCCCGCGACAGCAGCGCGCTCACCACCTCGAAGGAAGGATTTTCCGTCGTCGCGCCGACGAAGGTGAGCGTGCCGTCCTCCAGGTACGGCAGAAACGTGTCCTGCTGCGCCTTGTTGAACCGATGCACCTCGTCGAGAAACAGCACCGTCGGTCGTCCGCTGCGCTCGCGCTCGGCACGCGCCGCGTCAACCGCCGCGCGGATGTCCTTCACCCCGGCCATCACCGCCGAGAGCGCGATGAACTGCGCGTGGCTGCTCTGGGCGATCAGCCGCGCCAGCGTGGTCTTGCCGGTCCCCGGCGGTCCCCACAACACCAGCGAGTGCAGCCGCCCCGACTCGATCGCCTGACGCAGCGGCTTGCCCGGCGCGAGCAGATGCGTCTGGCCGGCAACCTCATCGAGCGTGCGCGGGCGCATGCGGTCGGCGAGCGGCCGCGCCGGATCGGACCGAGAGGTCCCGGCAGGATTCACTGCGCGGGCTTGCCAATCACGTCCACGCCCTTCGGCGGCGTGAACTTAAAGGTCGCCGCGCTCACCGGCGCGTTCAGCGCGACCCGCTCGAACACGATGGTGGCCTCCTGGCCGAGCGTGTCCTCGAGAATCATCCGCTTGAGCGTGCCGCGCGCGAAGCCGAACAGCGCGCTGCGAAAGTCCGCCCGCGAGGCGTGGCGCGGCTCGACGAACACCCAGGTGAGCCCCTCGCGCACCCCGGCCATGCGCTCGGTGAAGTGCGAGCGCACGTCCACGGTGCCCGACAGCAGCATCGCCGGTGTCGCCGACAGCGCGGCGCTCACCGGTTGCACGGTCACCTGGGCCAGATCCCGGTCGTAGAACCACAGGTTGCGCCCGTCGGCCACCATCAGCTGACCGGCGCCGGCGGCACTCGCCCCCTGCGCCGCGGGGAGCGGATGGATGCTCCAGCGGAACTTGCCCGGCCGCTCGACGATGAGCGTGCCGGCCGAGCGCGACAGCAACGCGCCGTGCGCATCGACCAGCGTCTGGCGAAAACTCACCCGCAGCGTGTGCAGACGGCTGAGGAATTGATCGAGCGGCGTCGGCGCCTGCGGGCGCGGCGTGGCCGGCGCGGCAGCGGCCGGCAGCACTACGCCCAGCAGACCGCCGAGGACGGCGCCGAGCGCCATCCGGGACAGCAGTGTTCTCATCGGGATCAGTCCTCCGGACGCGCCGGCACCAACACCTCGCGCGACCCGTTCGATTGCAGGGGGCCCACCAGGCCGGCCATTTCCATCGCCTCGAGCAGTCGCGCGGCGCGGTTGTAGCCGATCTTCAGACGTCGCTGGACGTAGGAGATCGACGGTTTGCGTTCCGTCGTGACGATGCGCACCGCCTCGTCGTAGAGCGCATCCTGCTCAGGCTCCGCGCCCGCACCGCCCTCGCCTTCCTCGCCGGGCAGTCCCGGAATGGGCATCTGCGGGCCGTCGAGCACTTCCTCGACGTAGTTCGGCGGCGCGAGCTTCTTCAGCGCCTCGGCCACCCGATGCACTTCCTGGTCGGAGACGAACGCGCCGTGCACACGCGTCGGCAGCGCAGTGCCGGAGGGCAGGTAGAGCATGTCGCCGTGTCCGAGCAGCGTCTCGGCGCCCATCTGATCGAGAATGGTGCGCGAGTCGACCTTGGCGGAAACCTGGAAGGCGATGCGGCACGGAATGTTGGCCTTGATCAGACCGGTGATCACATCGACCGAGGGCCGCTGCGTGGCGAGCACCAGGTGGATGCCCGAGGCACGCGCCTTCTGCGCCAGGCGCGCGATCAGCTCCTCGACCTTCTTGCCGACGATCATCATCATGTCGGCGAGCTCATCGATCACCACCACCACGTACGGCAGCGGCGTCAGGTTCGGGATCTGGCTCTGATCGATGCTCGGATCATTGGCCGCGCGTGCGATCAGCACCGGGTCGAGGATGGGCTTGCCGGCATCGTTGGCTTCCTTCACCCGCCGGTTGAAACCGGTGATGTTGCGCACCCCGACGGCGGCCATCAGCTGGTAGCGCCGCTCCATCTCCGCCACACACCAGCGCAGCGCGTTCGCGGCCTGCTTCATGTCGGTGACCACCGGTGAGAGCAGGTGCGGGATGCCCTCGTACACCGACAGCTCCAGCATCTTCGGATCGATCATGATCAGCCGGACCTGCTCGGGGCCGGCCTTGTACAGCAGCGAGAGCACCATCGCGTTGATGCCGACCGATTTGCCCGACCCGGTGGTGCCGGCGATCAGCAGGTGCGGCATGCGCGCCAAGTCCGCCACCACCGGCGCCCCGCCGATGTCCTTGCCGAGCGCAAGGGCGAGCGGTGAGTGCACCTCGTCGTACGCCTTGGAGCGGATGATCTCCCCGAGCGTGACGATCTCACGCTTCTCGTTGGCGATCTCGAGGCCCATCACGTTCTTGCCGGGGATGACCTCGACGACGCGCACGCTGAGTACCGAGAGGGCGCGCGCCAGATCCTTCGCGAGGCTGGTGATCTGGCTCGCCTTGACACCCGGCGCCGGGCGCAGCTCGAAGCAGGTGACCACGGGGCCTGGCTGCACCGAGACCACCTCGGCCTCGATGCCGAAATCCTTCAGTTTCATCTCGACCAGGCGCGAGAGACCCTCGAGCGCCTCGGGCGAATACAGCGCCTCGCGCGCCGGCGGGTCATCGAGCAGCGACAAGGGCGGCAGCGCCCCGGACTTCGGTGCATCGAACAGCGGGACCTGACGCTCCTTCTCCACCCGCTCGCTCTTCTCGATCCGCGGTGCCGGCGTCGCGATGCGCGGCGGCGGCCGCGCCGCGGTGCGTTTGGTCTCGACGGCAACCGCCTCCTTGCGCGCCTGGCGGCGCTCGCGGCCGACGGCCGCCTCGCGCGCCACCGCGCGGCGCGCGCGCAGCCAGGCGAAGGCCGCCCAGGCCCACGCCCCGAGGCGATCCATGACGGTGAACCACGACACCCCGAAGCCGAGCGACAGGCCCGCCATCCACGCCACCAGCATCACCAGGGTCGCCCCGACGTAGCCGAACGCCCGGCCGAACCCGCCGCCGGCCAGTGCGCCGAGCAGCCCGCCGGCGCCCTCGTGCAGCGTGCCCGGCGACCAGTTCAGGGCCGTCAGTGCGCAGCTGGCGAGCAGCAGCAGCGCGAGCCCGCCGGCGCGCACCAGACGCGTGGCGCGACTCAGCGGCTCCTCGTGCGCGCCGCGGTGCATGCGCCAGGCGGCCAGCCCCAGCATCAGCGGCAGCCAGTAGGCCGGGAAACCGAACAGGCCGAACAGGCCATCGGCGAGCCAGGCGCCCGCCGGGCCGATGCGGTTGTGCACCCCGGTGCCGGCGCCGCTGAAGAAAAAGCCGGCATCCGCGGGGCTGTAGCTCGCCAGCGCGATCAGGACCCCAAGCGCGAGCGCGCCGAGGCCGATGACGGCGCTCTCACGCAGCGCGCGCGTGACCGCGGCGGTGAAACGGGGCGTGCGGCGCGCGAGCGCCTGGGACTCACTCAATGGGTGCGGCTCCACAATCCGAGGCAGGACGAAGCGCCCGATTTTAGCGCAGGTCCCGCCAGGCTACCCTTGATACTATGGGCGCCCTGCCCCGCGCGCCGCCGAGCGCGTGCGCCGCGGGCTTCGTGAAGACGCCAGGACACGACACGCATGAGCGAGACTCGGCACAGCCGACTGATCATTCTGGGCTCCGGACCGGCCGGCTACAGCGCCGCCGTCTATGCCGCCCGCGCCAACCGCGCCCCGCTGCTGATTACCGGCGTCGAGGAAGGCGGGCAGCTGATGACCACCACCGACGTCGACAACTGGCCGGGCGACGTCGAGGGCCTGCAGGGGCCGGACCTGATGCAGCGGCTGCGCCGGCACGCCGAGCGGTTCAGTACGCAGATCGTCAACGATCACATCAACGCCTGCGACCTGAGCGCCCGTCCGCTGCGCCTCACGGGCGATGCCGGGGTGTACACCTGCGATGCGCTCATCATCGCCACCGGGGCGAGCGCCAAGTACCTCGGCCTGCCCTCCGAGGAGCAGTTCCGCGGCCGCGGGGTATCCGCCTGCGCGACCTGCGACGGCTTTTTCTTCCGCGGCCAGCGCGTGGCGGTGATCGGCGGCGGCAATACCGCGGTCGAGGAGGCGCTGTACCTCTCGCACATCGCCGAGCACGTCACGCTGGTGCACCGGCGCGATCGGCTGCGCGCCGAGAAGATCCTGCAGGACCGGCTGTTCCGCCAGGCCGAGGCCGGCAAAGTCTCACTCGTCTGGGACCACGCGCTCGATGAGGTGCTCGGGGATGCGCAGGGCGTCGCCGGCATCCGCCTGGCTCACGTGCAGAGCGGCGCGCTGCGCGAGCTGCCGGTCACCGGCGTGTTCATCGCGATCGGCCATGCGCCCAACACCGGGTTGTTCACCGGCCAGCTCGCCATGCATGGGGCCGGCTACCTCCAGGTCCGCAGCGGCACGGACGGCTACGCCACCGCCACCAGCGTGCCCGGGGTGTTCGCCGCCGGAGACGTCGCCGATCCGATCTACCGCCAGGCCATCACCTCGGCCGGGTCCGGCTGTATGGCCGCGCTCGATGCGGACCGCTACCTCGAGACGCTGGAGACGGGCCACACACCGTAGCGGATGAAGCTCGCCGTCCACTCGAGCATCGATCAGATCGCCCCCGGCCCGTGGAACGCGCTGGCCGGGGAGCGCAATCCCTTCATCCGCCACGAGTTCCTCGCCGCCCTCGAGCACGGCGGATGCGTCGGCGCCGAGCGCGGCTGGCAGCCCTGCGTGCTGACCTTGAGCGATGCACAGGGTCTTGCCGGCGCCGCCCTCGCCTACCTGAAGGACAACTCGTTCGGGGAGTTCGTGTTCGATTTCGCGTGGGCCGAGGCCTACGCGCGCCACGGTCTGCCGTACTACCCGAAGCTCACCGTCGCCGTGCCGTTCACCCCGGCGAGTGGCACGCGGCTGCTGGTGCGCGCCGACCTGCAGGGCGCCGTGGTGCGCGCCCGGCTGCTCGAGGCGCTCGCCGAGCTGTCCGCGGCGCACGGCTGCTCTTCGGCCCATGCGCTGTTTCTCGAAGAGCCCGACCGCGCCGCGTGCGCCGCGGCCGGCTGGCTGCTGCGGCGGGACTGCCAGTTCCACTGGCGCAACCGCAACTACCGCGATTTCGAGGACTACCTCGCCGGATTCACCGCCGAGAAACGCAAGAAGGCGCGCCGCGAGCGGCGCCGCGTCGAGGAGTCGGGCATTCGCTTCCTCACCCGCTTCGGCCACGAGCTCGAGCCGCCGCTGCTCGAGCAGGTCTACGCCTTTCACCGCGAGACATTCCTGCGCCACGGCCACGAGCCGTACCTCACGCGGGCGTTCTTCGCGCAGATCGCCGCCACGATGGGCGAGGCCCTGATGGTGAAGATCGCCGTGCACGGGTCCCGCCCGGTGGCCGCGGCAGTGTTCTTCCGGTCCCGCGAGGCGCTCTGGGGCCGCTACTGGGGTGCCGCCGGGGACTACCACAGCCTGCATTTCGAGACCTGCTATCACCAGGGCATCGAGTTCTGCATCGAGCATGGCCTCGAGCGCTTCGAGCCCGGAACCCAGGGGGAGCACAAGGTCGCGCGCGGCTTCGAGCCGACTCTCACCTGGTCGGCGCACGACATCCGCGACCGGCGCTTCCGCGCCGCGATCGGGGAGTACCTGGAGCGCGAGGCCGAGTGGGTCGACGGTTACGTCGGGGAGGTCCGCGCACACGTCCCGTTTCGCAAGGGCGAGGCATGAAGCGCATCACCTGGCTCGACCCCGCGGCCTCCCGCGAGTGGTTCCCGCCGCTCGAGCAGGCGCTTACGGATCCGCCGGGACTGCTCGCCGCCGGCGGAGATCTCTCCAGCGAGCGACTGCTGGCGGCCTACCGGCGCGGCATCTTCCCCTGGTATTCGCCCGGCCAGCCGATTCTCTGGTGGTGCCCCGATCCGCGCACGGTGCTGTTCCCGGCGCAGTTCCGCCGTCACCGCAGTCTCGCAAAGACGATGCGAAACAAGAACTTGGATATTTCATTTAATCAGGATTTCGAGGCCGTGATCGATTCCTGCGCCGCGCCCCGAGCCCGCAGTCCCGGCACCTGGATCACCCCGGAGATGCGCGCCGCCTACGTCGAGCTGCATCGACTGGGCTTTGCGCACAGCGTCGAGGTGCGCTCTGCCGGTGTGCTCATCGGCGGCCTCTACGGGGTGCGGCTCGGCGGGGTGTTCTTCGGCGAATCGATGTTCAGCCGGGCGCGCGACGGCTCGAAGATCGCGCTCGCCCACCTGGCCGCGAGCGCCCCGGCGAGCGGCATCCTGCTCATCGACTGTCAGATGCCCTCGGCGCACCTGGCCAGTCTCGGGGCGCGCAGCCTGCCCCGAGCGCAGTTCCAGGCGTTGCTCGAGCGCTGGGTCACCCGGGCGCCGCAGGCGCTCCAGGGGCCCTCCGGGCCCCCCTGAGCGGCGCGAAATTGCACAGCTGCAGTCATTTGTGCTGCAATTCGCGCCCCCGCAACGCAAAGGGTCATATGTCCAAAGAAGATGCCATCCAAATGGAGGGTGAGGTGGTGGAAACACTGCCCAACACCACCTTCCGCGTGAAGCTGAAAAACGGCCACGTGGTCACCGCGCACATCTCCGGCAAGATGCGCAAAAACTACATCCGCATTCTCACCGGGGACCAGGTCACCGTGGAAATGACCCCCTACGACCTGACGAAGGGTCGCATCGTCTACCGCGGACGCTGAGCGCGCCGCGACCCGGCGGCCTCAGGCGGTCACTTCGGGCCGCTCCGCCGCCGTGCACTGAAGTTCCAGGTGCGAGCCGTCCTCGGCCACGGACACTCGCACCTGGCCGCCGCCGACGAGGCGGCCGAACAGCAGCTCCTCGGCGAGCGGCCGCTTGATGTACTCCTGAATCGTGCGCGCCATGGGGCGTGCGCCCATCTTCGGATCGTAGCCCTTGGCACCGATCCAGCGGCGCGCCGCATCATCGAGCGTGATCGACACGCCCTTCTGCTCGAGCTGCATTTCCACTTCCAGGATCAGTTTGTCCACGACCCGCTCGATGGTCACCGCATCGAGGCCGGCGAACTGGATGATGGCATCGAGACGGTTGCGGAACTCCGGGGTGAACAGCCGCCGGATCGCCTCCATCCCGTCGCTCACGTTGTCCTGCTGGGTGAAGCCGATCGACGGCCGGGCCATCTCCTGCGCCCCGGCGTTGGTGGTCATCACGATGATCACGTGGCGGAAATCCGCCTTGCGGCCGTTGTTGTCGGTGAGGGTACCGTGATCCATCACCTGCAGCAGCAGGTTGAACACGTCCGGGTGCGCCTTCTCGATCTCATCGAGCAGCAGCACGCAGTGCGGATGTTTGGTCACCGCCTCGGTGAGCAACCCGCCCTGATCGAACCCGACGTACCCCGGCGGCGCCCCGATCAGGCGCGAGACGGTGTGGCGCTCCATGTACTCGGACATGTCGAAGCGCAGGAATTCCACCCCGAGGGTGATGGCGAGCTGACGGGTGACTTCGGTCTTGCCGACCCCGGTGGGGCCGGCGAACAGGAAGCTGCCGACCGGCTTGCGCTGATCGCCGAGCCCGGAGCGGGCCATTTTGATCGCCGCGGAGAGCGCCTCGATCGCCCGGTCCTGGCCGAAGATCACCAGTTTCAGGTTGCGCTCGAGGCTGCGCAGCACCTCCCGGTCGGAGCTCGACACGCTCTTCGGCGGGATGCGCGCCATGCGTGCCACCACATCCTCGATGTGGCTCACCTCGATGGCCGCCGGCCGCTCCCCGGGCGGCTTCAGGCGCTGGCGCGCTCCGGCCTCATCGACCACGTCGATGGCCTTGTCCGGCAGATGCCGCTCGTTGATGTGCCGCGCGGCGAGTTCGGCGGCGGCCTTGAGCGCCTCGTTGGTGTACGGAATGCCGTGGTGCTCCTCGAAGCGGCCCTTCAGGCCGAGCAGGATCTCCACGGTCTCGGCGACCGACGGTTCGGTGACGTCGATCTTCTGGAACCGCCGCGCCAGCGCGTGATCCTTCTCGAAAATCCCGCGGTACTCCTGATAGGTGGTCGAGCCGATGCAGCGCAGCTCACCGTTGGTGAGCACCGGCTTGATCAGGTTCGAGGCGTCCATCACCCCGCCGGAGGCCGCTCCGGCGCCGATCACGGTGTGGATCTCATCGATGAAGAGAATCGCCCCCGGCTGGCGCTTGAGCTCCCCGATCACGCCCTTCAGGCGCTTCTCGAAGTCCCCGCGGTATTTCGTGCCGGCGATGAGCGCGCCCATGTCGAGCGCGTAGATCGTGCAGTCGGTGAGCACCTCAGGGACCTGGCCCTCGACGATCAGGCGCGCCAGACCCTCGGCGATGGCGGTCTTGCCGACGCCCGCTTCCCCGACATAGAGCGGGTTGTTCTTGCGGCGGCGGCAGAGAATCTCGATGGTGCGCTCGACTTCGAGCTTGCGCCCGATGAGCGGATCGATGCGCCCCTCCTGCGCCATGCGGTTCAGATTGTTGGTGTATTTCTCGAGCGCGCTGCCGCCCTCGGCCTCGCGCTCCTCGCTCGGGGCTTCCTCGGCGCCCTTCTCCTCGGCGAGCTTCGAGAGTCCGTGCGAGATGTAGTTGACGACATCGAGGCGCGTCACGTGCTGGCGGTTGAGCAGGAACACCGCGTGACTTTGCTTCTCGCTGAAGATCGCCACCAGCACGTTCGCCACGCCCACTTCCTTGCGGCCGCTCGATTGCACGTGGAACACCGCGCGCTGCAGCACGCGCTGGAAGCCGAGCGTCGGCTGCACTTCGCGCTCCCCGACGTCCCCGACCCGCGGGGTGGATTGCTCGATGTGCTCCTTCAGCTCCTGGCGCAGCCGGGTCAGATCCGCTCCGCAGGCGCGCAGCACTTCGCGCACCCGCGGGGTATCGAGGATCGCCAGCAGCAGATGCTCGACCGTCAGGTACTCGTGGCGCGCCTCGCGCGCCTGCTGAAACGCATCGTTCAGACAGTATTCAAGCTCGTTCGACAGCACTGTAATCGAGCCTCTTGCCGCTCACGCCTCTTCCAGCGTGCACATCAACGGGTGTTGGTTGTCACGCGCGTAGGTGGTGACCTGCGCGACCTTGGTTTCGGCGATCTCGAAGGTGAACACCCCGCACACGCCCTTACCCTGGGTGTGCACCTCGAGCATGATACGCGTCGCGGCCGGTCGGTCGAGACTGAAGAACTTCTCCAGCACATCGACCACGAACTCCATGGGCGTGTAATCGTCGTTCAGCAGCACCACCCGGTACAGCGGCGGCTGCTTGACCTCGGGCTGCGCTTCCTCGACGAGCACCCCGGAGTCGGGGCGGGTCGGTTGGGGATCGGACATGGAGTCTTTATAGGGGGCGCCACCGCGCAACACAAGGGGAGCGCCGGCCGCGGCCGCCGCCGGCGGCGCTGCGCGACCGAGCTCTCAAAGAGAAACAAGCGCTTGTGAGCGCAACCGCGCGCCCCGTATCATTCCGCTACTGCCGCCGCCGCACGATGTGGGCGGCGGCCGGTCCATACGCCAAAGAGCATGCCGAAGCACCCATGAACAGCCCGTCCTGGCTGGAAGGCCTGCGATCCAGTGATCGCTGGCGCGGGCTGCTCGTCAACCGCGCACCGGGTGTGCTGGTCGGCGTCCTGGCGCTCGCGCTGGCCGGCCAGGCGGCCCTGGTGGTGAGCGAGCTGGCCGGCGGGGACGGCGCGGGACCTGCGCCGCTGCGCCCCTGGCATCCGCACGCCAGCGCCCCGGATGTCGCCGGCATCCTCGCGGCCCACCTGTTCGGCATTGCCCCGCAGGGCGCCGAACCGCTCACCGGTGATGCCCCCCAGACCCGCCTGCCGCTGGTGCTCACCGGCGTGATCGCCGGCCGCACGCCCGAGCAGGGCCTGGCCATTCTCGGCCCCAGCCCGCAGAACGCCCGGGTGTTCGCGGTCGGCGATAGCATCCCCGGCGGGGCGACCCTCGCGGCAGTCCTCGCGCGCAAGGTGCTGCTGCGCCAGCACGGTACGTTGCGCTCTTTGGCACTGCCGCAGCAGTCGCTCGCCGCGGGCGCACCACCGAGTGCCGCGGCGCTGCCGCCCGAGGAGACCAGCGCGCCGCAGTTCGCCGCGCGCATGCGCACACTGGTGCAGAAGCGTCCCGGCGTGCTCGCCGAGCTGCTGCGGCCCGAGCCGGTGTTCGCCGGCGGGCACACGCTCGGCTACCGCGTCTATCCGGGCAGCAACCCGGCCGCCTTCGCGCGTCTGGGCCTTCAGCCCGGCGATCTGGTGCTCGCGATCAATGGCACGCCGCTCACCGACCCCAGTCAGGATCAGCAGATTTTCAATACCCTGGGCTCCTCGAGCGAGGCGACGGTGACCGTGCTGCGCAACGGCACCCGCCACGTGCTCACGCTCAATCTGGCCCAGGTCGAGCAGGCCGCCCAGACGCTCACCACTGCACCGCCGAGCGTCCCGAACGCTCCGGCGGGCCCCCCTGTCGTACCGTTCGGCTCACCGCACCGTCCGAGCACACCGCCCCGATGAGGAAGCCCTTCGTGAAAGATCTGCGTAAGTTCCTCTGGTGTCTGCTCGCCCTCACGCCGCTGCTCGCCCGAGCCGCCGTGCCGGGCGCCGGCAGCATCACCCCGAACTTCAAGGACGCGAACATCCGCCAGATCATCCAGGCGGTGAGCGCCGCGACCGGCAAGGACTTCATTCTCGACCCGCGGGTGAACGCCCAGGTCACGATGTACTCCTCGACCCCGCTCACCCCGGGGGCGTTCTATCAGGCCTTCCTCTCGATCCTCGAGGTGTACGGGTACATCGCGGTGCCGGCCGGCGCGCACGTGGTGAAGATCGTCCCGAACGCCAACGAGCGCGTCAGCCCACAGATCGACCTGCCGAAGCACGTCAGCTCGACCTCCGATGAGCTGGTCACGCAGGTCATTCCGGTAAAGAACGTCAGCGCGGCGGAGCTGGTGCCGATCCTGCGGCCCCTGGTGCCCGAATGGGGCCACCTCGCGGCCTATCCGCCCTCGAACATCCTGATCATCTCGGACCGGGCGAGCAACGTCTATCGCATCATGCGCATCGTCAAGCGCATCGACCGCGTCGGCAACCAGGACGTCGACGTGATGCCGCTGCAGAACGCCTCGGCGACCCAGGTGGTGCAGGTGGTCAACCAACTCTACCAGGGACAGGCCGCCGCGCAGATGGGCCGCACGTTCAAGGTGGTGGCCGATCCGCGCACCAACAGCGTGCTGATCAGCGGCGATCCGGCCGAACGGCTGCGCATCCGGGCGCTGGTGGCGGAACTGGATACCCCGTCGGCCGCCGGCGGGGACACGCGCGTGGTCTACCTGCACTACGCCAGCGCCAAGGCGCTCGCCCCGAAGCTCAAGGAGCAGATGCAGGAGCTCGCCGAGATCTCCACCGCCGGGAACGTCAAGGGCACCGTGCAGGCCGCCGCGGAGAAGAATGCGCTCGTCTGGGCCGACACGCAGAACAATGCGCTGGTGATCACCGCGCCGCCGAAAGTGATGCGCACCATCCTCGGCATCGTTGCGCAGCTCGACATCCGCCGCCCGCAGGTGCTGGTGCAGGCCATCATCGCCGAGGTGGACGTCAACAAGACCGATGATCTGGGCGTCAACTGGGCCGCCTACTCCCAGGTCGACAAGCTGCCGCTCGGGGGCTTCGTCGAGCCGGTCGGCGGCACCAGCATCGTCGATCTGGTCGATGCGGCCAAGAACCCGAGCAGCCTGACGACGTCTCTGCTCGAGGGCACGACGATCGGCATCGGCACGGTCTCAGCCGGCGGGGTCTCCTTCGCCGCCATGCTGCGTGCGCTGCGCGGCAATAACTCGACCAATATCGTGGCGACCCCTTCGGCGGTGACCATGGATAATCAGCAGGCGGTGCTGAAGTCGGTCGACGAGGTGCCGTTCGTCACCGGCCAGTACACCAACGCCTCAACGGTCACCAGCGGCACGGTCACGCCGTTCCAGACGGTGCAGCGCGAGGAAGTCGGCACCATCCTGAAGGTCACCCCGACCATCTCGGCGACCGGCGACGGGGTCATGCTGAAGATCTCGGTAGAGAGCTCGAGCGTACTGCCGAATTCGGTCTCGACCGTCGATCCGACCACCCAGAAGCGCAGCATCACCACCAATGTGCTGATCCAGAACAAGGGCATCGTGGTGCTCGGCGGCCTGATCCAGAACTCCCAGAGCCGCAACCACAGCGGCATGCCCTACCTCGGGGACATCCCGGTGCTTGGCTGGCTGTTCAAGGCGCGCAACGATCAGGCCCAGCGCAGCAACCTGATGATCTTCATCAAGCCGACCATCCTGCGCGATCAGCGCGAGGCGGCGCGCGAGAGCGGCGCGAACTACCGCTACATGCTCGAGCAGGAAGGCGCGCTGCCGCCGCACCAGTTCCCGCCGCTGCTCTACGGCGAGCCCAACCCGCGCCTGCCGCCGCTGCCGGCCGCGGCGCCGAAAGCCCCGGCGCCGCGCACCAGCACCCCGGCGGGCGCAGCCGGCGGCTCGGCCCCGCCCGCACAGCAGCCGCCGCCGCCGTGAACGAACCGCATCTGATCCCGATCAGCCCGCGCGCCGGCGCATCCGAACCGCGCCTGCCGTTCGCCTTCGCCAAGCGCCACGGCGTGCTGGTCCGCTCGCTGAGCGCGGACGGCGCGGAGTGTGTCTACCGCGAGCACGCCTCGCCGCTCGGGCTGGCCGAGGCACGCCGGGTGCTCGGCCGGCCGATCCGCCTCGCGAAGGTCTCGGCCGAGGAGTTCGACCGGCTGCTGCAGCAGGTCTACGAGGCCGGCTCCGACGCGATGCAGGCCGTCGAGGGCCTGAACGAGACCGAAGATCTCGCCCACCTCGCCCAGGAACTGCCCGAGCAGGCGGACCTGCTCGACAGCGACGACGATGCACCCATCATCCGCCTGATCAACGCCGTGCTGACCCAGGCGGTGAAGGAAAACGCCTCGGACATCCACATCGAGCCGTTCGAGAACCGGCTGGTGGTGCGCTTTCGGGTCGACGGGATACTGCGCGAGGTGCTGCAGTCGAAGCGCGCGGTGGCACCCCTGGTGGTCTCGCGCATCAAAGTCATGTCCAAGCTCGACATCGCCGAGAAGCGCCTGCCGCAGGACGGCCGGATCAGCCTGCGCGTCGCGGGACGGGCGGTCGACGTGCGCGTCTCGACCATCCCGGCCGGTTACGGCGAGCGGGTGGTGCTGCGCCTGCTCGATAAGCAGGCCGGCCGGCTCGAACTCACCGCCCTCGGCATGGGCCGGGACACCGAGCAGCTGATGGATGAGCTCATCCACAAGCCGCACGGCATCCTGCTCGTCACCGGGCCGACCGGCTCGGGCAAGACAACGACGCTGTACGCGGCGCTCGAGCGCCTGAACGACGACACCCGCAACATCATGACGGTCGAGGATCCGATCGAGTACTACATCGACGGCATCGGCCAGACCCAGGTCAATACGAAGGTAGACATGACGTTCGCGCGCGGGCTGCGCGCGATCCTGCGTCAGGACCCCGACGTGGTCATGATCGGTGAGATCCGCGACCTCGAGACCGCGCAGATCGCGGTGCAGGCGAGCCTCACCGGCCACCTGGTGCTCTCCACGCTGCACACGAACACTGCCGCCGGCGCCATCACCCGCTTGCGCGACATGGGCATCGAACCGTTCCTGCTCTCCTCGAGCCTGATCGGTGTGCTGGCCCAGCGCCTGGTGCGGGTGCTGAACCCCGAGACCAAGCAGGCCTTCACCGCCGGGGAGGCCGAGCGGCGGCTGCTGAACCTCACCCCCGGCGGCCCGCCGCCGACCCTCTACCGACCGGGTGCCGATGCCATGGGCGGCTACCGCGGCCGTTCCGGAATCTACGAGCTGATCGTGGTGGACGAGACGCTGCGCACCATGATCCACGACGGGGCGAGCGAGCAGCAGATCGAGCGGCACGCCCGGCACGCCACCCCCTCGATCCGCGATCACGGCCGCACGCGCGTGCTGCGCGGAGAGACGACCCTCGAGGAAGTGCTGCGGGTGACGCGGGAGGACTGAGGTGGGCGCCTTCGAATACACCGCGCTCGATGTGAGCGGCAAGGAGCTCAAGGGCATCCTGGAAGGCGATACCCCGCGGCACATCCGCCAGCAGCTGCGCGAGCGGCAACTGCTGCCGGTGAGTGTGAGCGAAGTCGCCGAGCGCGAAGCCGGGCGGCAGCGCGGCTTCGGCACGCTGCGGCGGGTTGCCGCGGCGGACGTGACGCTGCTCACCCGCCAGCTCGCCACCCTGGTACGGGCCGGACTGCCGCTCGAGGAGTCGCTGCTCGCGGTCTCGCAGCAGACCGACAAGCCCCGCGTGCAGAGCATCGTGCTCGGGGTGCGCTCGCGGGTGATGGAGGGGCACACGCTGGCCGACGGACTCGCCGAGTTCCCGCGCGTCTTTCCGGAGATCTACCGCGCGACGGTGGCCGCCGGCGAGCAGGCCGGACACCTCGATACCGTGCTCGAGCGGCTCGCCGATTACACCGAGAGCCGCGAGGAGATCCGCCAGAAGATCCTCGCCGCGATGCTCTACCCGATCGTGCTCACGGTGATGTGTTTCCTGATCGTGACCGCGCTCATGGTGTACGTGGTGCCGAAGGTGGTTGCCGTCTTCCAGGCGAGCAAGGCCGAGCTGCCGCTGATCACCCGCATCCTGATCGGCACCAGCCACTTCCTGCGCGTGCACGGCATCTGGCTCGTACTCGGCGCGGTGCTCGCCGTGGTGCTGGCGCGGCGCGCGCTGCGCAACCCGGCCACCCGGCGGCGCTTCGACCTCATGGTGCTCGGCCTGCCGCTCGCCGGCAAGCTGGTGCGCGGGTTCAATACCGCGCGCTTCACGCGCACCTTCAGCATCCTCTCGGTGAGCGCCGTGCCGGTGCTCGATGCGCTGCGCATCGCCGGGGAGGTGGTCACCAGCGTACCGATGCGCGATGCGGTCCTGCAAGCCGCCGAGCGGGTGCGTGAGGGCGCGCCGATCGGCCGCTCGCTCGCGGTGAGCAAACTGTTTCCGCCCATGACCATCCACCTGATCTCGAGCGGGGAGTCGAGCGGGGAACTCGATGCGATGCTGATCCAGGCGGCGGCCAGCCAGGAGCGCGAGCTCGACGCAATCATGGCGGCCATGGTGGGCCTGCTCGGTCCGCTCCTGATCGTGGTGATGGGGCTGTTCGTCATGGGCATCGTTTTTGCAATGCTCCTGCCCATCTTCCGTCTGGATGATCTGATTCACTGACCTGCCCATTGCGTCCGGCGCGGCTTGTGATTAAATCTGCGCACCCTCCCCCGGCGGGAGTCCGGCGTGTCACATGAGCGAGAAATCCGAATCGGAAGAGTTCGAGGACGAAGAGGAAGCCGAGGTCGAGGAAGGTGACGTCGATCTCGATCAGGTGATCAAGGATCTCGATCTCACCAAACACCGCGGCCCGAAGAGCGGCGAGCCGGCATGGCGTCGCCTCGAGCGGATGTTCGAGGAGAAGCACACCGCGGAGCTCACCAGCGATTTCGATGATTACGAGATCGACGGCGACGGCACCGGCGCTCGGACGCGACAGCGGGGAAAGTAGACCCGCGGCGCGGCCCGTGGCGACGCCTGCCCTTCCAGGGCCGTCATGTGAACGACCCCGTCTTGATCGACGCCCTTCTCTGGCCCCTGAGCGGCTCCCGCCCGCGATCATGTCTCGGGTGCGCCCTAATGCCGGGACGTTCGGGCGATCGGGCCTGATTGTCAGATCCAAGCTCGCGGCACGCCCTCATCGTCCACACCGGTACCGAGACGCGCCCAACGCTGTGCCCGCACACCCGTTCGACCACCCACACGTCACCGGCCAACACGTCCGTTGCGCCGGGCACACACCGTCACTTCGGAAGCACGCTACGCACAACCCCTAGTGCACGGCGTGCCGAATCTTCGCTAGCGTTCGCAAATCGGGAGCATGTACGCAAGCAATTTGACGACCGACTGATTCTGACGACGACAAGACGGTCCATCGCAACATTCTCCCGAGGGAGCGCGAGTTTTCCGTGGTCATCGTGCCAACACACGTCCTCGTCCCGCAAAGCTCAGCTGTACGAGCTGCAAGTACCTCGCGGCATACGGTGTACCCGCCGTCACTCGGTCACGGACACGATTGCAGCGACCGCTGCAGAACCCTCCGCTCAGGCTCACTGAGGCAGTCCAGGTCGCCGGATCCGTCGGGACTTCCGGGGCAACTGATCCGCACCCCGTCCTGCCGCGAGTCTGCGCCGCTCGTGCCCGTGGGCATGTAACGGAAGGCTCACGCGCATGACACCAGATCAACTGCCCGCCAGCGTACTGTTGAGCTCACTGCTCACCGCCCTGCACTATGTGCCCGCGGGGGCGCTCAGAGTGCGCAGCGAGATCGAGCTGCCATTGAAGCTGCGCGCCCGAGTACGCTCATCGGCCGATAACGCCTGGCAAGCTTGTGCTTACGGGCCGCGCTGGTGGTTCGCCTCCGCGCATCGATTGCACCGCAGCGCCGAGCCGACCGTGGTTGCAGAATTCTTCGATGTGGACGGACGGTGCGTCGCAGCGGGCGTCTGGCGCCGCCATGATGAACGATGGGTCCTCGAGACCCCGACATGACGCAGCGCCGCAGCGATGCCATGCGCCAGGACGAACCCCATGTCCAATCCCTTCGAGCGCATCCGCTGCGCACACCACCGATGGGCAATCGCGCCGGCTTGCGCGTCGTTTCGAACCGTCGGTCTGCGCCAGATGTCCATGAGAAATCCGCAGCGAATGTGCCGGCAGGCCGATGACCTGCTCGGCCGAGGCGCCGCCACCGACCCGACCCGCAACATCGGCGGGAGACACTGCGTCTGCACACTCCGCTGTGCTTCAACCCGCCAGCGGCACATCCGGGAGGCCGGCCATGGATAAGACGCCCAGGGATCCCTCGAGCCACAGTGATCTCGTCCGACGGCTCATCCACCATCTGGAAGCCCACACCAACGGACGCACCGCGACGCAGCGCAAGTTCCTGCAGACAGTCTTGTCAATCAACGTAATTGCGTCTCGATTCGATGATTACACCGCTCAACACCAAGAGCGGGTGGCGATCCTGGCGCTCGTCACGGGCCGTTGCCTCGGACTCTCTGCCGGCAGCCTCACGGGCGTGTTCCTCGGTGCCCTTGTCCACGACCTCGGGAAAATCGCGATCCCGCGCGAATTATTGAACAAACCCGGTCGCCTCAGCCGCGAAGAATCCGCCCTGATCAGAACGCATGTCCCCATCGGCTGCGAGATCATGCAGCATATCGCGCCACCATGGCCCCTGCAGTCGATCATCGCCCAACACCACGAACGACTCGATGGATCCGGCTATCCGTACGGATTGACCCACGAGTCGATTGAGATCGAGCCGCGTATCGTAGCGGTGTGCGATGTGTTTGAGGCCCTTTGCGATGATCGACCGTATCGCAATGCGCTCGGCGTGCAAGGCGCGCTGGATGAGTTGAAGCGAAGCTCGGGCAAGACGTTGGACGCGGACGTCGTGGCCGCGCTCGATTCACTTGCGCGCCGCAACCGGGCATCGACAGACCTGTTCTGGGAACAGGTGGCGTTGGAAGCCTTCGAGGCTCTGAGCAGTCCTGCACCCGCGGCGAGTTATCGGCGTGCACGTGCTGCGCGCCATGCGATTCCCGCAGGGTGATCTGCACCGATCCGGTGCGGATCTGGATCGGGTACTGCCGCCGCCGATGTCGGGTCTGGGCCAGCGGACGGGTCAATCGTGCGTGGACATATCGTTAGTGAAAGTCTCGCGAGCGCGTCACCAGCGCCCCGAGCAACCCCGTGCGATCGAGGAGCCGCCGGGCGATCAGGTGCGTGACGCCCTCGGCGTGCTGCAGCCGCCCGTGCACTTCGAGCAACCGCGCCCCGAGCAGCGCCTCCCGATGCGCCTGCGCGGTGCGCTCCCAGACGATGACGTTGACCTGTCCGCTTTCATCCTCCAGCGTGATGAACGTGACGCCGCTGGCGGCTGCGGGCCGTTGACGCATCAACACGATGCCAGCGGCGCGCACGTCACTCCCATCCGGCCGTGCACAGACCTCCTCGGCGCTGCGCACCCCGCTGCGGCGCAGGGCCTCGCGCAGCAACGCCAGCGGATGGCGGCCCAGCGTCAGGCCCACGGATGCGTAGTCGGCCACGATGTTCTCTCCTTCACTCGGCGCGGCGATGAGCGGCCGAGCCGCATCGGCTGCCGGAACGGGCGCATCATCGGCGGCGAGCGACGCGTTCGCCGTCTCGAGCGGCAGCGGGCGCTCCACGCCCGCGACGTCCCAGAAGGCCAGATGGCGATTGCCGCTCAAGCCGGCGAGCGCACCGGCGGCCGCCAGCGCCTCGAGGTCGGTGCGCTCCAGTTCAGCCCGCCGGGCGAGGTCGTGCAGCCCGGCGAACGGGCCCGCGGCGCGGGCCTCGATGAGCCGTGCCGCGCCGGCGCGCGTCAGTCCCTTGACCAGGCGCAGACCGAGCCGCAGCGCCGGCTGCGACGCCCCGCTCGGCTCCAGAGTGCAGTCCCACTCGCTCGCCTCGGCGTCCACCGCACGCACCTCCACGCCATGGGCACGCGCATCGCGCACCAGCTGCGCCGGGGCGTAGAAACCCATCGGCTGGCTGTTCAGCAGCGCGGCGGTGAACGCCGCCGGCTCGTGACACTTCAGCCAGGCCGAGTCGTACACCAGCAGCGCGAAGCTCGCGGCGTGCGACTCCGGAAAGCCGTAATCGCCGAACCCCATCATCTGCCGGTAGACCCGCTCGGCGAACTCGCTCGAGTAACCGCGCGCGGCCATGCCGTCGAGCAGCATGTCGCGGAAATGTCCGATACCGCCGCTGCGCTTCCAGGCACCCATGGCACGGCGCAGCTGATCGGCCTGCCCCGGCGTGAAGCCCGCCGCCACCATCGCCAGCTGCATCACCTGTTCCTGGAAGATCGGCACCCCGAGGGTGCGCCGCAACACCGACTCGACGTCGCGGCTCGGATACTCGATCGGCTCGTGTCCCTGGCGGCGCCTGAGGTAGGGATGGACCATATCGCCCTGGATGGGCCCGGGGCGCACGATCGCCACCTCGATGACCAGGTCGTAGTACGAGCGCGGTTTCAGCCGCGGCAGCATCGCCATCTGGGCGCGCGACTCGATCTGAAACACCCCGACCGTGTCGGCGCGCGAGATCATCTCGTACACGAGCGGATCCTCCGCCGGCAGTGACCCGAGTGCGTGGCGCGTGCCACGCAGACCGTTGACCAGGTCGATCGCCTTGCGCAGCGCGGTGAGCATGCCGAGGGCGAGCACGTCGACCTTCAGCAGACCGAGCGCATCGAGGTCGTCTTTGTCCCACTGCACCACGGTGCGCTCGGGCATGGCCGCATTCTCGATCGGCACCAGCTCATCGAGCCGTCCGGCGCTGATCACCAACCCGCCGACGTGCTGCGAGAGGTGGCGCGGAAAGCCGGGAAAGGTAAGCAGCTCGCGCGCCAGCGGCACCAGCTGCGTCAGCGGCGGGCTCGCCGGATCGAAGCCCGCGGCGCGCAACCGCTCGGCGAGCGCCTCGCTCCCGTCCCACCACTGCATCACCCGGGCGAGCCGGGCACAGGCCTCGGGTTCGAGCCCGAACACCCGGCCCAGATCGCGCAGTGCGCTGCGCGATCGGTACAGGATCACCGTGGCGGCGAGTGCGGCACGCTCACGGCCGTACTTGGCATAGACGTACTGGATCACCTCCTCGCGCCGCTCGTGCTCGAAGTCGATGTCGATGTCGGGCGGCTCGTTGCGCTCCCGGGAGATGAACCGCTCGAACAGCAGCCCCGCCCCGCGCCCGGGATCGACTGCAGTCACCCCGAGGCAGTAGCACACCCGCGAGTTGGCCGCCGAGCCGCGCCCCTGACAGAGGATGCCGCGACCGCGTGCGAAATCGACAAGATCGTGCACGGTGAGAAAGTACGGCTCGTAGCCGAGCTCCCCGATCAGCGCCAGTTCGTGTTCGAGGGCGGCGCGCTCGGCCGGCGGAATGCCCTCAGGCCAGCGCCGCTGCGCCCCGGCCTCGGTGAGCCGGCGCAGATGGCTCGCGGGGGTCTCGCCGGTGGGCACCAGCTCGCGCGGATATTCGTAGCGCAGCTCATCGAGCGAGAACGTGCAGCGCGCCGCGATGCGCACCGTCTCGGCGATGAGCGCCGGCGGGTAGAGCTTGGCGAGCCGCTGCGGTTCGCGCAGATAGCGCTCGCCGTTGGGATAGAGGCTCCAGCCGGCCTCGGCGACAGTCACGTTCAGGCGCACGGCCGTCAGCGCATCCTGCAGTCTTCGGCGGGCGCGCACGTGCATGTGCACATCGCCGCTGGCGACCAGCCGCAGCGCGGCGGCGCGCCCGATACGCTCGAGCGCCTCGAGCCGGGCGCGATCGGCGCCATCGCGCAGCAGCTCCACGGCGATCCAGACTGCGCCGGGGAACTGGCCGGCGAGCCAGTGCGCCGGCTCGGCCTGGGGCCGCTCGCCGGGCAACCACAGCAGCAGGCAGTGCTCGAGCGTCGCGGCCAGATCCTCGCGCGTGAGGTGATAACTGCCCTTGTGTGCAGCACGCCGGCCGAGCGTGATGAGGCGGCAGAGCCGCCCGTAGCCGTGCCGGTCGGTGGCGAGCACCGCGAGGCGCAGACCGCACGTCAGCCGCAATTCCGTGCCGATGATCAGATGCAGACCGTGCTCCTTGGCCGCCACGTGCGCACGCACCACGCCCGAGAGCGAACACTCATCGGTGAGGGCGAGCGCACGGTAGC
>Ga0315298_1002981_pt1 | contig 27571 bp, 27 predicted proteins | sample WHS_1_MG_FD_203077 | JGI IMG/M metagenome (GOLD analysis project Ga0315298, IMG submission 203077) | Extremophilic microbial mat communities from Washburn Hot Springs, YNP, Wyoming, USA - WHS_1_MG | ecosystem: Environmental > Aquatic > Thermal springs > Hot (42-90C) | place: USA: Wyoming... | reverse complement strand
AAGTGGACGAAAACAAAAGAAGCATAGATAACTTACAAAAAGAGTGATTTGTAAGCCAATAGCAAGCCTATGCTTCTATTGTTCTTTAGTGAAAACTATCTTTATTTAATGTTATTCGGATATACTGATCCTGGTTCTTGTTTAGAAACCTTTAATCCAATTCCATTTATAGAATGTGGTAACCCAAATGCGTGTGACTATTTCACTCCTGGTGATTTCGCAATGTGGCTTACAACCAATAATGTAGATCAAAATCCAATTGGAGGAATTAAAAATATAATCTCAAATATAAGCAGATGTAGTGTTTGTTCTAAATAAACAACGATTTTGTGAAAAGATATTTCAAAAATCTCAAAAGCGAAAGTTTGATTATCTGCTTTTTTAAAAAAACCACCTATAAACTGCTTGCAAAGCAGGAAGTTTTATAAAAACACCCTTAATGTGTTTATTATGAAAAGTGAAATAATCAAGAAAATATTTACGAATTTTAAATTTGATTATTATTTAATTTCTGCCCCTAATATAAACTTTTTTAATAAATTTATATTCCTCTTAAGAAAATATCATTCTATTTTATTAAATAAAAGAAAAATAAAATATTTAGGAAATTATTTTTATTACGACAACAGATTTTCTCCAGCAATACTAGAAAATTACCCAAAAGAAATTCATGATATCAATAAAAAAATTAATTTATCTAAAATAAAAAATGTTTTGGATGTTGGAGCTAATATAGGACAGTTTTCATACACTCTAAAAAGTATGTATCCTAATCTATGTATATATTCTTTCGAACCAAACAAGGAGATATATCCAATTTTGTTTAAAAACGCTTCTAACTTCAAAAATCTAAATACTTATAATTTTGGACTTGGGAACAAAACAAAAATACGAGATTTTTATTTTTCACAAACAGCTTCTGCCGAAGGCAGTCTTTACCCAGAAAATATGAACCAAAATTATGTTCGTAAAGATATCAAAAAAACCAAAGTAAAGATTATAAAATTAACTCCAAAAATTATGAAAAAGTTAAGTATACCCAAAAAAATTGATTTTGTCAAAATTGACGTTGAAGGAGCAGAGATGGATGTTTTAAAATCTTTAAAGTTTATTGATTTTGATTATCTCTATATAGAAGTTTCAATTAAAAGAAAAAGCGGAGGAAACTTAAATACTATAAAAGAATTTTTAAAAAAAGAAAAGGGAGTTGAGCCAATACTTTTGCATTATTATCTTCCAGATAAAGACTCTCCTTGTGCAAACGCAATATTTTCTTTAAAAAAATAAAAATCTCTATTTTTAAAAACACAAAGTTAAAATACTCTCTTTTTTTATGTTTTTTATGGACCAAAAATTACTGGAAGAAGCAATTGAATTAGAAAGTTACGGTTCTGCTTTGGAACAACACGAACAATTTCTCTCTAGTCAAATTGAAGAATTAAAAAAATTTTCAGATTCAGCTAATTCTTTGTTCAGTTCCAAGGAAAATAAAATACTCGCAGCTGTTGGGAAAGGAGTTTATATTCCTGCTCAAATTACCTCTGACAAAATTTTTGTTGAAGTTGGAGCAGGAGTAGTCGTAAAGAAAACTTATTCTGAATTGCAAGAAGTAATCAAAGAGCAATTAGCAAAGCTAATAGAATCTCAACGTTCTATAGAGATGCAGCTTCAACTTATAACTCAACAACTTCAAAAAACCATGGCTGAATTAGAGAAATCAGAGTAGCAAACTATTTAAGCCAGTTTTTTTTAATAAAATAGAGGTGAAAAAATGTTAGAGATGCTTCTTAATCCAAGAAAAGCAGAACGCCGTCCTTGGGAATTATTTTTCGTAGGTTTGCTATATGCAACACTATCTTTTTTGCTGGTAGAGTTAATCTTTGTTCACGATAAAGTGCTTTCTAAATATTCAGGCGTGCTTCTTATTACTTTTGCAGTCATGTTTTCTATGCCTTTTATTTATTATACGATAAAGTTAGAAGAGTCCAAAATAGTTCCTATAAGAGGAACATTTTCTTTAATAAAAGAGCACAGCAGGGCAATTAAGGCTTTTCTTTGGCTTTTCTTTGGTTTTGTAGTAGCATTTACTTTTTGGTATATTGTTTTTTCAGCAAGTGAAAGTTTTCAAGCCCAAATAGAAACTTTTTGTGTTATTAATAGTCCAAGTAATGTTCAAGAGTGCATTAGGAGTTACGGCATTTCAGACTCTACTGTCAGCACTTCTTCTGCAACCAGCACAGATAGAATGTTTTTAATTTTTGCAAATAATGTTTATGTTTTAATATTTACACTAATCTTTTCTTTAATTTTTGGAGCAGGAGTTATTTTTGTTCTTGCTTGGAATGCAAGCGTTATTGCAGCCGCTGCTGGAATTTCTGCTAAGTCGAGCATTTCTAATTTGCCAATAAGTATTTTGAGATATCTTCCTCACGGAATTTTTGAGATAGGCTCTTATTTCATCGTTGCATTAGCCGGCGGAGTAATTTCAGTAGCAATAATAAAGCACGAGATGGGAACTCCAAAATTCTGGGAGATTTTGCACGATTCTCTAAACCTCATAATTTTAGCCATAGTTATTTTGTTTTTTGCAGCATTTGTCGAGGTTTATATTACTCCAGCCATATTTTAATTTAAATCAAAAATGTTTGTTTATATAAAAACACCCAAATCAAAATTCATTAGTTTTATATATCCTACAAAATACACTAAAACATGGAAAATTTAGACTCAAAAGAATCTGCAATTTTAGAGCAAAGAAAAAAGAAGTTATTAGACTTATTTAAAAAAACATTTGCTTATATTTTGTTGGCTATAGTTGTTTTTTTTGCTTGGGCAATTAGAACAAAAAATCTTTCAAAATTAAGAGACATTACAACAGGTGGCTGGACACTAGGCCCTGATTTAGACCCATTTTTGTTCTTGCGTTGGGCAAAGTATATTGTTGAAAATGGAAGTATAATGCATATTGATACAATGAGGTATGTCCCATTAGGTTTTAATACCTCTGAAGAAAACATTTTGCTTCCTTATTTAATTGCTTGGTTTCACAAAATAGCACATGTTTTTGGAAGCTCTTCTGTTGAGCAATCAGCAGCTCTTTTTCCAGCAGTTTTTTTTGTTTTAACAGTTATTGCTTTCTTTTTAATGACTAAAGTAATGTTTAAAGATTTGCTTGGCGAAAGAAATGCCTCCATTTTAGGCGCTATTTCTTCTTTCTTTTTAACAATCTTTCCAGTGCTTTTGCCAAGAACAATTGCAGGAATTCCTGAAAAAGAGTCAGTAGGATTTTTCTTTATCTTTGCTTCTTTTTATTGTTTTGTCTCTGCTTGGAAAAGTAATACTCCTACTAAAAAGTATATTTTTGCCTTCGCTTCCGGAATAACAACTGCTCTTATGGCATTGGTTTGGGGCGGATATACCTATATAGTTTGTGCAATTGGTTTTTCAACATTTTTGTTGTTTTTGTTTGGTCAAGTTAAAAAAGACAAATTTTTCATTTATTCCATCTGGCTTTTTGTTTTTCTTTTAATAACCCTTACGAGTATAAATAAATACAACTTAAAAGATATGATTTTCAATCCTGTTACCGGAATTGCTTTTTACACATTATTCATTTTGATAGTAAACGAAGCATTGTTTAAAACAAAAATTAAGAATTTTATAGACAAAAAAGAAAAAATTTCCAAAATACCACAACCATTTATTGCCCTATTAGTCGGAGTTATATTAATTTTATTTTTAATTATTGCAACTCAAGGATTTTCCTTTATTTTTGAAAGAATTTCAGCAGTAAAAAATGCGCTTGTCACACCAGTTTCAGATAGATTAGGAGTAACTGTTGCAGAAAACAAACAACCTTATTTTAGTGAATGGGAAAGCAGTTTTGGACCGCACTGGAATGATATTGCCATCTCTTTCTGGCTTTTTTTCATTGGCTCAATTTTCTTATTTTACAACTTAATTTCTAACTTTCCTAAAAAAGAACGCCTTATTTTCACAGGAGCTTATTCTTTTTTCATCTATGCACTGATATTCAGCAGAAAAAGTGAATCTAGTATTTTAAATGGTACTAGTCCTCAAAGTTTGCTTCTTTACTTTTCAGGATTTGCAGTTCTTATTATTACTTTAGGTGTCTTCTACTTTAAATTTTACAAAAAAGAGGAGCTCTTCCAAAAAATAGATGCAGGAGCATTAGTTTTATTTGCTTTCTTTTTCCTAAGCCTTATTTCAGCGCGCAGTGCAGTTAGGTTAGTTATGGTTTTAGTACCATCTGCTTCTATACTAATGTGTTATTTAGCTATTTCTTTGTTTTCCAATGCTAAAAAAGAAAAAAGCGAAGTAGGAAAAATTGTTTTGTGGTTTTCCTTTGGTATTGTGGTACTTGCTCTTTTGCAAACCGCAAGTTCTCTTTATACAGAATCTGTAAACACTGCTTCTTCTTATGCACCTTATTCATATACTTATCAATGGCAAAGAGCCATGGCATGGGTTAGAGAAAACACTTCTCAAAATGCTGTTTTTGGTCACTGGTGGGATTATGGCTATTGGTTGCAATCAATAGGCCAACGTGCAACTGTTCTTGATGGAGGGAATGCTATTGCATATTGGGACTATTTAATGGGCAGATACGGTCTAACAAATCCAGACTCAGATATCAATACTACGCTAGACTTTTTATACTCTCACAATACCACACATTTCTTAATTGACTCTACTGACATTGGAAAATATGCTGCATTTTCAAGCATTGGCTCTGATAAAAACTATGACCGAAGAAGTTGGATGCAGTTCTTTAGTAGAAACAAAGTCATTAATGAAACAAAAAACTCAGTAATCTTCTTTTATGCAGGAGGAGGTTTTCCTTTGGACTGGGATGTTGTATTTAACCAAAATGGAACTATAATTACTTTGCCAGAAGGAAAAGCAGTAGTTGCAGGTTTTATAATTGAAATTAATCGTACAGGATTTTTAGCAAGTCAGCCTCGCGCATTTTATTTATACCAAAAAAATAAAAACACTGCTCCAGTGCAGTACATTTTGCCTTTAAGGTATGCTTATCAAAAAGGAAAGTTCATTGATTTTGGCTCAGGTGTAGAAGCAGGTGTTTATTTCATGCCAGAGTTTAAACAAGAAGGCAACACCCCTTTTGTTGATGAAGATGCTGTTCTTATTTACCTAAGCAACAAAACAGTAAAATCTAATTTAGTTAGACTTTATTTATACAAAGAAAACAATCCTTACTTTAAACTTGTTCATTCAGAAGATGGAGATTTTGTAAAACAATTAAAAGCGTATAAATTACTAAAAGAAGATGAGGACATTATTTATGCCCAAGGTTTTGTTGGTCCAATTAGAATTTGGGAAATTTATTATCCTAATACAGTTAAATATAACCCTGAATATGTTCAAAAAAACTTTCCAGGAGAAAATATTTTAGCTTCAGTATGAAAGAGTTCATTTTATTAATTCCCATTTTAGTAAGTTTCTTTGTTACATTTTATTTAATGCCCTACTGGATAAAAAAAGCACGCAACGCAGGATTAGTTGGAAAAGACATGAACAAACCCACTAAAGAATATGTTGCAGAATGCGGTGGGGTAATTGTTGTAATCTCTTTCGTACTGAGCTCATTACTATATATAGCTATTAAAACCTTTTATTTTAAAGATTCTTCATTTATCATAGAAATATTTGCCTTGCTTTTTAGCATTCTTTTTGTTGCATTTGTAGGAATAATCGACGACATTCTTGGTTGGAAAATAGGTTTAAACAAAAGAACCCGCATTATTTTGATTGCATTTGCATCACTTCCTATAATTGTAATTAACGCAGGAATAAAAGAGGTTTCTCTTCCATTTTTTGGAGTAGTAGAATTAAGCTACTTATATCTTTTTTTTGTTATTCCAATTGCTTTTATTGGCACTTCAACAACATTTAATTTTTTAGCAGGTTACAATGGTTTAGAAGCAAGACAAGGAATCTTAATCTTTTTAGCATTGTCTATTTTTACTTATTTAACTGGGACAAGATGGCTCTCTTTAATTTCTTTGTGCATGGTCGCAGCCTTATTTGCTTTTTTGAAATATAACAAATTTCCTGCAAAAGTTTTTCCTGGTAACATTTTGACTTATGCTCTTGGAGCACTAATCGCCTTAGTAGCTATTCTTGGCAACATTGAAAAATTTGCAATTTTTATTTTTATTCCAAATATCATCGAGGTTTTTCTTAAATTAAGAGGAGGACTTAAAAAAGAGTCATTTGCCAAGCCAAACAAGGATGGAAGTCTTGAACTCAAATATGAAAAAGTTTATGGATTAGAACATTTTGCAATTTACACTCTTAAAAAATTCAAGCAAAAAGTTTATGAAAAGGATGTTGTAGATTTCATTAATATCATTCAGTTAATTTTTATTTTAATTGCTTTTTTTATCTTTAAAGGGGGTTTTTAAATGTTCATTCATAAAAAACTACTTAAAGGAAGTTTAATTCTTTTGATTACTTTTAATATTTTTAATTTATTCAATTTTCTTTTTCAGTTTTCTATGGCGCGTCTTCTTACACCTTCAGAATATGGAGTTTTAGCAGCTTTATTTGCTATTGTTTATATAGTCACAATCTTTTCAGAGTCAATTCAAACAGTTATTACAAAAATAACTGCGCAGCATTCTTCGAAAGGAGAAATTAAAAATTTGTTTAAAAGAGCTATAAAAAAATCATTTAAATTTTCTGTAATCATCCTTGCTGCTTATTTACTTCTTGCTTTTCCTCTTTCAATGTTGCTAAAAATTAAATATTCTTTGCTTGCTTTTCACGGTCTATTTATTTTTATGTCTTTTCTTTTGCCAATTCCAAGAGGAATTTTGCAAGGAAAAGGAATGTTCAAAAAGTTAGGCCTTAATTTAATAACTGATGCAGGTTCAAAGTTGTTATTTGGATTTTTTTTAGTTTTTTTAGCTTCTATTTTCTTTCCAAGCTTAAAACTATATGCTGCAGTTTTATCAATCTTTTTAGGGGATTTATTTGCCTTTTTATTTTCTTTTTTCGTAATTAAAAATTTTTTTGCTGCAAAAGAAAAAGAAGTCAATCTTAAGAATATATACAATTATTCAACTCCTATTTTTGTATTAACCTTAGCGGTTATTGCCTTTTACAGCGTAGATATTTTAATTGCAAAAATGGTTTTTAGCGAGGAAATTGCAGGCTTTTATGCAATTTCTGCATTAATTGCGAAGGCAATTTTTTGGGGAACTCAACCAATAAGTAAGGCAATGTTTCCTATCTCAACTTCTGAAAAAAAAGCCAAGTCTTCTTCAAATGTATTCAAGAGTGCATTATTTATTTTGTTAGCATTTTTGATTGTTGGGCTACTGATTGTTTATTTTTTCCCTAATGAAATAGTTCATATTTTTTCAGGTAAGTTTATACAAGAATCCTCAAATATTTTATTTATTCTTTCCTTGTCAATGGCTCTTCTTTCTTTGTCGAATATTATTCTTTTGTATAAAATTTCCAAAACAACTTTTTATTCCAAGGGTTTTTGTTATTGGTTAGCATTACCAATAGGAATTGAAATTTTATTGTTAACCCTCTTTTCAAAAGATTTAATAATGTTCTCTAAAGCATTATGTTTTTCTGCCATAATCTTTTTATTGTTTTCCATTTTACCATTTAAGAAAAATGAAAATAGCCATAATAATTCCAGCGCACAATGAAGAAAAAAGAATAGGCCATACTTTAAGCTTGTACTCTTCTTATTTTGAAAATTTACGAAAAAAAACCCCTCCTAAAAAATTTGATTATGAAATTTTAGTTGTTATAAACGCAACAAATGACAAAACTGAAGAAATAGTAAAAAATTTTAAAAAGAAAAACAAGCGCATTTCCTATCTAAATTTGATAAAAGGCGGTAAGGGTTATGCCATAATAGAAGGATTTAAACATGCCTTAAAAAAAGATTTTGATTTTTTAGGTTTTGTCGATGCAGATGCAGCAACCCCTCCTAAAGCATTTTATGACTTAATTAAAAACATAAATGGCTTTGATGGAATAATAGCAAGCAGATATGTTAAAGGAGCAATAGTAAACCCAAAGCAGTCTATACAAAGGATTATCGTAAGCAGGATTTTTAATTTTTTAGTTAGAATTTTATTTTTAATGCCTTACAAAGATACGCAATGCGGAGCAAAAATATTCAAAAAAATAGTTATAGAAAAGATTATTGATAAAATTGGAATAACTCAATGGGCTTTTGATGTTGATTTGTTATACCAAATAAAAAAAGAGGGTTTTAGAATAAAAGAGTTTCCTACAATTTGGTCGGATAAAGAATATTCAAAAATAAACTTTGTAAAATCCGGGCCTAGAATGGCTCTGTCTATAATAAGGCTAAGATTAATAAACTCTAAACTTAAATTTATAGTAAGAGGCTATGATATGCTTCCAACCTGGCTAAAGATACATACAAAAATTTTAAAATGAAAAAACTAAATTTAGGGTGCGGAAAAGATATTAAAAAAGGATATATCAACCTCGACTTTATGAAACAACAGGGAGTTGATATAGTCCATAATTTAAACAAATTTCCATGGCCATTTAAAGATAATGAATTTGATGAAGTTTATGCTTCGCATGTTTTAGAACATGTTGATGATTTAATAAAAACAATGGAAGAAATAAGAAGAATTAGCAAACCAGAAGCAAAAATAAAAATTAGGGCGCCACATTTTTCTTGCGGAGTTTCATATAGAGACCCTACACATAAGAGATTATTTAGTTATTTCACATTTGACTATTTTGAAAAAGGGGAGTATAATTTACCAAGATTCAAAATATCTAAAAAAAAATTGAATTTTACAAGGCTATCATTTACTTTTTTTAATCCAATTGTCAATCCTTTTATAAATTTATCACCTAGTATTTACGAAAGATTTTTGTGCTGGATTTTTCCATGCTCTGAAGTTCTTTTTGAACTAAGAGTAATCAAATGAAAAAAGAAATAACAATAATAATACCCGCAGGAGAAAAAACGGAAATTAAAGCTCTTGGGACCATAGATAAAAAAAGTATCAATGTGATTATAGAAAGAGGAAAAAATCCTTCTCAAAACAGAAATCGAGGTGCTTTGAAAGCCAAGACAGATTATATCGCTTTTATTAATTCACATACTCTCTTAGATAAAAACTGGCAAAAGCAAGTTTTAAGATTTTTCAAGCAGTATCCTGAAATAGATATTGTTGGCGGACCCCAGCTCACTCATCCAAGCGAAGGTTTTTTTGCAAAAGTTAGCGGTTATGCTTTATCCTCGATATTTGGTTCAGCAAAAGCCAGCAATCGTTATAAAAAAACAAAACTTAATCTTAAAGCAGATGAATACCTGATTACTTCAGCTAATTTAATATGCAAAAGAACAGTCTTTGAAAAAATAAAATTCAACGAAAAACTTTACCCAGGAGAAGACCCAAAATTTATAGATGATGCTATAAAGGCAGGATTTAAGGTAGCTTATAGCCCTGATATTATAGTATATAATTTAAGAAGACAAAGTCTCGGTTTGCTTTTCAAACAAGTGTTTAGTTATGGGGCGGTAAGGCCTCAAAAAGAATCACTTTTTCAAACACTTAAAAAACCTTATTTTTTAGCTCCATCTTTGCTTGTTATCTATCTAATTTTGCTTCCAATCCTTATTTCAATAAAAAGTCTTATGATTCTTCCTTTATATGCCTACTTCTTATTAGATTTGTTGTTTTCTTTATACGAAAGTATTAAAAATAAAAGCATCTCTTCACTAGCACTATTGATATTTATTTTCCCAGTGATTCACTTAGGTTACGGTTTGGGATTTTTATATGGACTGATTAAAAAGATATGGCACAGGAAAAACCACTAATAAGTTTTGTAACTCCAATGAAAGAAAAGGATTTTAGAGTCATACCTTTGATAAAATCAATAAGACGCCAAAATTACCCTCAAAATAAAATCGAGATAATAATTATTGACGGGGGAAGTAATCCAAATGTGCTTGAAGAATGCAAAAAACTTGGTGCAAAGGTGTATTATAATCCAAAACAACTCGCGGAAGGAGCAGGTATGGGAAAAGATCAAGGAATATGGAAATCAAAAGGAAAATACGTCGTAATTGCAGAATCAGACATTGAACTTATGGATAATAATTGGATAAAAAAAATGATAAAACCTCTTGAAGAGAACAAAGATATTTTTGCCAGTGTTCCAAGACTCTATGTAAATAAAAAAGATAGTATTACAAATAGGTATTTAAGTTATGTTGGAGTCGATCCTTTTGCAGTTTATCGCTCTATCGAAGGACAGCTCGAGCTTAATAACAAAATAAAAAAGCAATATCGTGATGGATACTGCATATTAGAGTTAGATAAGAAAACCCCTTTTTGTATGGGAAGCAATGGGTTCATGTTTAGAAGAGAATTGATTAAAAAAGTAGGGGACTACGCTCAAGATGTTGAGTTCATTGCTAGGCTAGCTAAGCATGGTTACATAAAGTTTGCAGTTCTTGAAGATGCAAGAATTTGGCATAAAAATGTAAAAGGCTTTCATGATTTTGTAAAAAAAAGGATAAAATGGACTAGAAATTATACAAAAGTTTACATAAATGAAAAAAAAGATTTTATATGGATAACAAGCAAACCAAAATTTTTTGTTTATGTTATAAAAAATCTTACTATCTTTTCTAATGTGCCCATAAGTATTAAAAAAGCAATAGAGTATAAAGATATTGTATGGCTTTTTCACCCATTTTTTATGTTTTTCTCTACATTCCTTAATGTATACTATTCTTTGACATCAAAAAAGATGCTTAAGCAAGTTTTTGGTTAAATTAATTTTAGAAAAATTCAGGATTAATTCTATTACTCGAATTAGGATAATCCTCTTTCAAATTTTTCCAAAAATCAGGAAGTTTTTCCTCTATTTCATAACTTTCCCACACTATTGGTTGCATAGGTCCAATTGATTTTGCCCATTTTGCCATTCTAGCAAGACCTTCTTCGAGAGAAGTTTTATCTTTAAAACCAAGTAACTTTTCAGCTTTTTCAGATTTACAATAAGCATGCTTTACTTCAAACCTTTCAGGAACGTGAATTGGTTCTATATCTGAGGCCATAGCAAGTTTGACTTTTTCAGCAAGTTCATTTAGAGTATAAACCTTTTTTGCTCCTATATTTATTATTTGATTGAACGCTTCTGGAATAAAAGGCGCTTTTGCTATACAAGGCGCTACATCACCAACATAACTAAAAGCCCTAGTCTGTTTTCCGTCGCCATATATTAGAGGCTGTTTGCCTTGCATTATTCGATTCATAAATATACCAATTACATTTCTATATGGGTCACCAAGATACTGTCTTTCTCCATAAACATTATAAGGTCTTACTATTATATAATTTAATCCAAACATTTTATTGGCCAGTTTTAAATCCTGTTCTACTGAAAACTTTGCAATCCCATATGGATCTTCTGGATGAGGTATATCCTCTTCTGTAAAAGGGGGTTTTCCATTCCCATATACAGCCATTGAAGAAGTGAATAAAAAGCATTTTACTTTATTTTTTATTGCAGCATTAATTAGATTAACTGAGCCTATAAGATTATTCACATAGTTATATCTTCTTATAAAATGGCTCAGGCCTTCAGCAGCATAAGCTGCAAGATGATAAACTATTTCTTGGTCTTTCATAGCCTCGTCAACAATTTTTTTGTTTACAACCGAACCTTTAATAAAATTAGCTTTAGGATTAACATTTCTCTCAAAGCCCCCAGATAAATCATCTAATACAGTTACTTCATGTCCTTCATTTAGAAGGTAATCCACCAGATGACTTCCTATGAATCCTGCACCTCCAGTAACTAGTATTTTTGCCATACTGCTGATACAAGTAAACACTTTATAAACATTTCTTGGATAAATTAGATATCAGAAGTATTAATCTTTTTAACCTCATAAACAATTAAAACTGGCGCAATTCCTTGTTGAGTTTGCATCGTATATGCTTTTACAGGAATTAAAGTATCATTATGCCTTTGCTGATAGGTATAAGAAAATTCAGGATGTGGCTCAAATATAGAAACTGTTAGATATTTTGGTTTATACTCTTTTATCATTTTGTCTAAATCAGAATCATTTTTTGCTAAAGAATAACTTATAACTTTTCTTTCAGAATAATATGAAGTTTGTGGGTGTGATATACTAAAAATAATATCTTCTTTATTTGAATTTTCTTTTATCCATAAGGCAGCATCTCTTACTGGCGCATAGCTATCTAATTTTATTTTTATTATTCTATCTGCATAAACAACTTGCGTATAAATTCCAAGGGTTAGAATAACCAAGATAAAAATTATCACAGCTTTTCGATAGTTTAATAATTTTGAAGCATATTCCGAAAATGATAGAATCCCTTTACTTGTAAATACCAACATTCCTGTAAGTAATGGGAAAAACCATCTATATTCATAACCTTGATAAGGCCTTATTACAAAAATAAAAAGAAAAAGTACACAAATTATCAAAAGTATGTTAAAAATATCTGATTTTATTTCTAAATTTTCTGAATCAGCCCCTATCTTTTTTATCAAGGGCCATTTTATTATCAAGTCAAACATGCAAATAACAAAACCAATTAAAAAAGCATAGTAAAATAATGATGGTATTCCAGGTACAACTGATTGATAAAACCCATAAAAAACATTTAGTGCCTTCCAAGCAAAAGGATTTTCACTATGATAATAAGAGAGAAAACCACTCTTAACTGAATTTGGTAAGATATTAAATCCTACAAAGCCCAAAACTAAAATTCCTAACAAACTAAAAATAATCTTTTTTTTGAAAAGATGCTCTTTGTGATAAAATATTAAAAATAGAAAAATTGCAGGTACAAACAGCAAGTTACCTGGTCTAAACAAAATAGAAATAAACGAAAATAGAGCAATTAAAACCAAAGATAAAAATTTATTTTTAGATTTAACAAATAATAAATCCTTCTCATTTATATAAACCCTAAACAAAACATATATCGCAAGAAGTTCAAAAATTAAAGCTGGATTTTCAGTATGAAATCGATTACTATAAAATAGATGCTCCCATAAAACCGTTATAATCGCTGTTGAAATCAATGCTATTTTTTTATCAGGATACATTTCTTTTATTGTTAAATACACTAAAAAGATTACTAAAATTGAAGGAATAAAAGCAACAAAAAACTTTATTATAGGCTCATTTGATATTCCAATCATAAAAAAAATTGATACAAGCAGTGAAAATCCAGGAAGCCTTTGTTCTCCCAAAGTATAATTTGCTTTCCCAGCCAATGTTTTTGCATAAGCCATATATTCCGATTCATCCCACCATAATGGTTGATTCTTTGTAAGCCAGAAATAATAAAAACGAATTGCAAACGCAAAAATCAGGATTCCAATAGGTACAAGATTATAAGGGTTTTTCAACCATGTTTTAATCTGTTCTTTTCTTTCTTCTATTTTATCTTTCCCCATATTTTTAATAACTTTTTCCATTATTTATAATTATTTTTTAAATTTATATTGTTTTGTACTCTCAACTCTTTTCCAACCATCACTATAATGCATTTTTTTTATTTTTATATGGTAAAAAGTTAAAAGCCAAATATAAAAGCGTAGAGGAAAAAGTAGCAATGTCCAAATTAATTCTTTTATATTTTTTGGATAAGAAAAAGCAGACCATCCTTCAAGAATCTCGTTTTTGAATGTTTTCATTCTAGGCACATTTTTTAATTGAGGATACTTTTGTAAAGATTCATGACCTTTTGCAGTTCTTTTTTTCTGTTCTACAAAATCATGAAGATTTGTAGGAAATTTTACATAAACCTCTGCTTTTAGGGCATAGGCTATTTTATATCCTCTTTGCCAAAACAAAATAGGAACAATCGTGTCTTCTGCTATATCTGTTGGAAAATTCTTTATTATTTTATTTCTAAAAGCCCATAAGTAACCAGAACATTCTAAAAATTGATTTTTTCTTGCTCTTTTCAATCTTGCAAGATGAGCACCAGCGTCACATAAGAGATGAGACCAATAACCAAAAACATTATTTTTAGAGTTTAATGAAACTGGCCTTCCTGTAACAACCCCTACTTCTGGATTTTCAAAAAATTTTAGCAATTCATTTACAGAATTTTTAGAAACAAAGACATCTCCATCACTTAGAATAATAATTTTACCTTTTAATTTTGGAAGTAATAAATTTAGAGCATAGCTTTTTCCTTTTCCAGGATCTCTAAAAATTTTTATTTGCTTATATTTTTTTTGATAGTTTTTAACAACATCCAAAGTTTCCTTATCAGGTGCGGAAACAATAAGTTCATATTCTTCTTTTATATCTTGGCAGATAAAAGACTCTATTGCTTTTCCAATAGTGTTCGGTTCTTTGTAAGAGGTTATAACAATAGATATCATGTTTAAAATAACAGCTATCCCTTTAATAGTTTTTTGATAGCAGCATATACTTCTTCAATTTTTATTGCTTTTACAGCCTCTATAGAATACTCTTTTTTGTAAAAATATTTTTTAAGCAAAGGACTTGTGATTTTTACTAAACATCCATAATCATAGATTTCAAAAGGAGAAGTGCAGTTAAATAAAGCAACTACTTTTTTTTTCAAAGCTAAGGCAATATGCATTCCCAAAGTATCCCCACAAACTACCAACTCACATTTTTCTATATCCTCTATATGTTCTTTAATCGAAGGCCTAATTCCCAGAAATACTACTTCATAATTATCTTCTTTTAATTTTTCTGCAAGTTGCTCATAACCAACCCATCCTTTATTAGGCCACAAACCAGTTACAACATTAATCAAACCTATTCTCCCCTTTGCTTCTTTTTCTTTTGATTTTTCCAAATCAATTCCCAAATCATATTCTTGCCCTTTCCATTTTTTTCCAATCATCTCTATTAAAATCTGAGGATAAGATTTTTTATTTTTTAGTTTTAGTTTATCTGCTTTTTCTTTTCCTAGCTTACTTATTAAAGACATATCAAACCAATAAGAACTTTCAGGACTGTAATTTATTTTATCTCCTTCTTTATAAACCCCTATAATTTTTTTATAATTTAATTTTTCTAAAAAATCAAGAGCCTCTTTTTGTTCATTAAGGCTAATAATTAAATCAAAAAAATATTTTTTTATTTCTCCAATACTTTCATTCTCTTCTATAAAAAAAGTTTTTTTTATTTTTTTAGAATTTAATACATCTTTGCATTTTTTGCTCGATAACCAATAAATACTCCCTTCTAGTTCTTTTAAAAGAACAGTTGTTCTTAAAACATCTCCTGGAGGACCCAAATTAATTATTAAAGTTTCCATTAAGTATTAATTTGTTTAGCTTGTTTATAAGATTATCCATAAATATTTTTCCGCATCATTTTCGGCTTATTTTTCAATATTTTTTATTTCCATATTTTTTTAATCTCTCCATAAAGGCACATTATTTTGTCTGTTCCTTTTTCAGAATAGGATGAAAAAACTCTTATTTCATAACCTTTTTTACTAATTCAATAGATTCTTGCTTTACTTTTTGTCACACCCTGCAGCCCTCTGCCGAATATGGACATATTTATAGGATTTTTATAAAACTAAAAAGTAAGCAAAATATTTAAACTAATCTACGGATTAAACTTTTAATGGAAGTTTCAATAATTGTACCTATTTATAACCCTAATTGGAAGCTCCTCAATAAAATCTTAGATTCTATTAAAAATCAAAAATTTGAAGGAAAAAAAGAAGTAATAAAAGTTGAAAAAGGATTAGGTTTAGCAGAATCCCTAAACTATGGAATAAAAAATTCTAAATATAATATCATTGTAACTGTACATCAAGACTGCATCCCTCAATCAAAAGATTGGCTTAAAAAATTAATTCATCCATTAAAAAATCAAAAAGTTGTTGCGAGTGTTTCCGATGTTTATGATACAGAGACAAAAAAAATTTATACTCCTTTATTAGACGAAAAGGGCTGTGCCTATAAAAAAGAAGCACTATTTAAAGTAGGTTTGTTTAATGAAAGATATTTTCGTACAGGTGGAGAAGACATGGATATGTACTTAAAACTGAAAAAAATAGGCAAAATAGCCTATCCCCATTGCCTTATCAAGCATCATCACAAAGGATATTTAATCAATAAGTCAAAATACAAGATAATGCAAAATGCAAATAGTTTTGGCTGCCTTTTTAGAATATGGGGAGTTAAACTTCCAAACTGGTGGAAAGGTTTGCTTCTTGCAAATCCCTTTAATCCTTACTACGCCTATGCTTTTTGGAAAGGTTTTTTAATGAAGAAACAAACAATTTAGCATGAAAAAGCAACCTCTTGTTTGCATAGTAATTGTTAATTGGAATGGGGGAAAAATAGTTATTGATTGTTTAACCTCTTTATTTAAAAAAACCTCTTATAGTAACTATAAAGTTGTTTTGGTAGATAATGGTTCTAGTGATGGAAGTTTAGAGGAAATAGAAAAGAAGTTTAAAAAAGTTAAGATTATAAAAAATAAAGAAAATCTAGGTTTTACAAAAGCAACTAATTTAGGATGGGCTTATTGTTTTAAAAATTACAATTTAGATTATATATGCGATATGAATAATGATATAGTTACTGTTCAGTCAGATTGGTTAGACCTTATGGTAAATACATTAGAAAGCAATGAAAATTATGGAATATGTGCAAATAAACTTGTTGATTATGAAGGAAGATTACAATCGCTATTTTTTTCCGAGGAATATCCAGAAAGGAAAGAGTGGTTTAATGAAAGACATAGCAAAGATTTAGGACAATATGATAAAGTAATAGAAGTAGATGCTGTTCCAGGAGGAAATATGTTGATAAAAAGATCCGTAATAGAAAAAGTAGGAGCTCTAGATGAAAATTTTTTTTACGGACCAGATGATATTGATTACTGTATCAGAACAAGAGAAAAAGGATTTAAGATAATATTTAATGGATTATCAAAGTCAATACATTATGGAAGCTTTTCTTATCTTTCTTCTCAATCTGTACTTATATATAATCATCAAATCTATGGTCAGATGTTGTTCGCTTTTCGCCACGGAACTATAAAAGAAAAAATTATTATGCCTATTAGGCAACTGCTAAGAGCATTTATAACAAGAAAAAATATTTTAAGACCATTTGGGATATATAATTTTATTTTACAAGATAAATTTTTTTATAGGCTATTAGTATTTCCTAAAAGCTTTTTTTTAGCAATAAGTAATTATAAAAAAGTTAAGAATAGTTATTTTAAATTGAATAAAAATGATAAAAAATAAAAAACTTAATCTTGGTTGCGGAAAAGATATTAAAGAGGGTTATATTAATGTAGATTCTATTAAATTACCTGGAGTAGATAAGGTAGTCGATTTAAATAAGTATCCATGGCCATTTAAAGATAATGAGTTTGATTTTGTTCTTTGTAGTCATATTTTAGAGCATTTGAATAGCATTATCAAACCATTAGAAGAAATTTGGAGAATAACTAAAAAAAACAGTAAAGTAAAAATATTAGTTCCAATTTCTCCTAGCGTTTATGCATTTGCAGACCCAGCACATAAACAATTTTATACTTACTTTACCTTTAATTACTTTAAAGAAGAACATAATCCAAATTATTACTCAAAAGCCAGATTTAAAATTAAAAGTAGAAAAATAATTTTCTCAAAATATCTAAAACCAATTGAAATATTAGTAAATTCTACAGAATTAACAAAGAAAGCTTGGGCATCTCTTTTTTATTTTTTATTTCCAGCAGAAGTATTAGAAATTGAATTAGAAGTGTTAAAATAAAAAACTAAATCTATCTTTATATATCTAACAAATTGCATTTTTTGTATTAGTTTTCAAAATAATAAAACTTGCCAAAATAATATTTTGATTTCTTATTTTTAGTTTTGAGAGTAATTCAAAAATTTCTTCATTTAGATTCATAGCTGGGAATGCTTTTTCTTACTTTTTCCGGAAGAGTAGAAATAATTTTTTCTTCTAAACCGCGTCTAACAAATTCTTCGCATCTTTGCCTGCTTTCGAAAGTCCCAGCATCACTCCAAAATCCTTCTAGAATATGGTAGCCTAACTTTCCTTCTTCAAGATACATATTATTAACGTCTGTAATCTCATATTCTCCTCTTGCAGAAGGTTTTAATTTTTTAATTTTGTCAAATACACTTTGGTCATAAAAATATAGTCCTGTAACTGCTAAATTTGATTTAGGAAATTTTGGTTTTTCTTCTATTGAAACCACAACACCCCTCTTTACTTCCGCAACACCAAATCTTCTTGGATCATCAACTTCCTTTAAAAATAGCATCGCACCTAAATTCGAACTTTCAAATTCTTTAGCAGCTTCACTAAAGTCCTCTTCAAATATGTTGTCCCCAAGTATAACCGCTATTTTTCTTTCTAAAACAAATTGATTTGTAAGAGACAATGCCTGCGCTATTCCACCAGCTTCTAATTGATAATGATATGAAAAATTTGTTCCTCCGTGTAGTTCTTCCAAATATTTGGCAATTTGTTGAAAATGTTCTCCTCCTGTAACAACACTAATTGAATCAAGCTTCATAGTTTGAAGGGTGTAAAGAGGATATTCTATCATAGGCAAACGGCCGATCGATACCAGATGTTTGTTTGTAACAGCTGTTAAAGGAAACAATCTAGATCCCTTCCCACCAGCAAGGATTATTCCTTTCATTTTTTTAGAGCATCCTTATACTTTAATAAACATTCTCTTACTGCATCTTGAATTTCAGGCATTTGAATTCCTTCTTTTTTTAGTTTTTCTGTATTTAATATGCAATTAGATCTTTTACCAAGGGTAATACTATCAAGTTCTTCTAATTTCATAATTTCAAATTGATGTGATGGTTCTACAATATCTTTGTACATTTGCATTATCTCTGCTGGTGAAATAGTACCTGGATTTGTTAAATTGTATATCCCGCAACATCTTTTTTCAATTAAATTTTTCATTGCAAAGAGCATATTTGGTACAGAAGTCATTGAATTTTGCACATCAATTACTCTATTGTATGTTACAAGCTTATCTATCAAATTTCTCGGATGAGGTCTATCGTCTATGGGCATTCTTATTCTCAATTGTAAAATTTTACCAGGTAACTCTTTTAAGGTTTTTTCTGCCATAATTTTTGTTTTTGCATAATATTGAGGACCGAAAAAATTTGGTTCATCTTCTTCACTAAAACCTCTTCCGTTATTATTCCCTTGATATATACATCCACTGCTTATATGGACAAAATAGATTCCTCTTTTTGAACATTCTATTCCTAAATTTAAGGCAGCCAAAACATTTGATCTTAAGGTTTCTTCTTTATGAAGTTCACACCAATCAATACCTACTGCACCAGGACCACCTGTTTTTCCCACGGCATTTATCACAATTTCTGGTTGATTTTTTTCTAAAAAATCTTCTAGTTTTCTGGTATCCAAAACATCAAATTTAGTGGCTAACTCATAATTCAAACTCTCAGAAATTCTTTTTCCAAGATATCCTTGCCCAAAAATAAGCCCGTAAGTCATATTTTTAACGGCCTCCACCAATTTTGATTTTTATTATACCACTCTACTAAATTCGGTAAAGCGCTCTCCAATTTTATATTATTACAACTATCAAACCCCAAAGCGTCTAATTTACTTCCATCCATAGCATATCTAAAATCATGACCTTTCCTATGTGGGATGTATTCAATCATATCTTCCCCCAATTTAAAAATTTTTAATAATTCTTTTGTTATCCATATGTTTGTTTTTTCATTTCTTCCCGGGATATTATAAATTTCTCCATCTTTGCCATGTTGTGAAATAAACCATATTGCTCTGCAATGATCATGCACGTGAATCCAATCACGAACATTCAACCCTGGATTTTCTGATGACCACATCAAAGGAACTTTTTTTCTATTTATTAAATTAGTGATAAATAAAGGTAAAAGTTTTTCCGGAAATTGATATGGTCCGTAGGTATTGCTTCCTCTTGTAACTAAAATTGGTAAACCATAAGTATGAAAATATGACATTGCAAGGTGTTCTGCAGCAGCTTTAGTAGCGGCATAAGGACTCCTCGGGGATAAACAATCGTTTTCTTTTGAAGGATTACTTTCTTTTGTTAAACTGCCGTAAACCTCATCTGTAGAGATTTGAACAAATCTCCTAATATTTATTTTTCTTGCAGCATCCAGTAAATTAAATGTTCCAAAAACATTCGTCCTAACAAAATCATTCGCATTTTGAATGCTTCTGTCTACATGACTCTCTGCAGCAAAATGAAAAATCATTTCTGGCTTTTCTTCAGAAAAAACCTTTTCTACAAGACCCTTATCACATATGTCTCCCAAAATGATTTTTAATCTTTGATCATTTATAAGGCCCATATATTCCAAATTTCTACCTCTACCTGCGTATGTTTGTTTATCTAAATTTATAATTTTATGACTCTCAAATTCATTTAATAAATAATTTATAAAATTACTACCAATAAAACCGCAACCCCCTGTAATAAGGATATTCATAAAAAAACCCAAAATTTCCAAATTTTTAAAGATAACTATTCTTTAAATAATCCTTTTTAGAGTTATTTTTTGTTACTACTTAAATTTAAAAAAATATCCTATTTTCATCTAATCAAAAATATTTATTAATGAAGAAGGATGTATTTTAGAATGTCTAAAATCCTTACAAAATCAAAATTATCAAACTTTTAGATATTAAAGAACATTTTTTAAACTAATTTTAATTCTTAATTAGATGTTCAGAGAGAAAGATATTTCAGTAATTATTCCAACATATAATAGAGTAGAAGACTTAAAAGAAACTTTTGATTCTCTTAAACCACATATTAGTAAGTTAAATGAAATCTTAATAATTGATCAAAGCAAAGATGATAAAACAAAAAAACTTATTAAAAATTTAAGAAATAAAAAAATAAGATACTTTCACTTAGGCATTCCTTCAATAACTATTGCTAGGAATTTTGGAATTAAAAATGTTTCGAAAGATTCAAAATTAATATGTTTTTTAGATGATGATGTTACTCCAGGAAATAATTATTTTTCAGAGATAATCGACGTTTTTAACAAAAATCAAAAAATTAAGGCAGCTGGCGGATATCAAATAATTAATCTTAATAATACCTTTCAAAAATTAGAAAATATTGCAAAAAAGATTTTTTTCTTGGGGCATTTTGAAAAAGACAAAGCAAGAATAATTTCCGCATATGGAAATACCTATCCTTTTTCTTTAAAAAGAAATCTATTTTCCCAATGGCTCCCAGGAGTTAATATGTGCTATCGAAAAGAGATATTTGATGATGGAATGAAATTTGATGAAAATTTGTTAGGGTATACTATTGCAGAAGACATAGATTTTTCTTATAGAGTTTATAAAAAATATGGCCAGCAATCGATAATAATCACTCCTTTTGCAAAAATAGCACATAGGGCATCTCCAGTTGAAAGATACCCTACCAAAAGGATGAGTTACGTAAATCAAATAGACCATTTTTATTTTTATTTTAAAAATTTGAATAGAAATTTAAAAGAAAAATTAATTTTTGCATGGTCTTTATTTGGAATAACAATTTTAAGATTAGGAAACCTGATATTAAAACCGAATAAAATAAATTTTTTGAAATTTATTTATTATATTGAATCTTTGAGCTATTGCATTTTGAATATTAAAAAAATAAAAAATGGCAAACTAAGAGACTTTATAATCTGATCCAAGATTCAGGCACAATATCTTTAGAATCTAACCTTTTATTATTAAACCATTTAGAAGGTGCAATGACTATCTTATTCGGGTTATTGTTTAACCAAGCTCCCCACCAACTAAAAGAGCTATTTGCTATAATATTATGATTACAATGACTCATTAAGAGCATATCTTTATAACTATTTTCACTATGATTTATATCTACAAAAAAACATTTTGATAAAAATCTAAAATTTTCTCTTGCCCAGTTTAAATCATCAGAGAAAATAAAAAAATAAGGATTATTAATTTTCGATTGAATTATATCAATTGCTCTCTTATAATAACTAATAATACAAATTCCTCCAAGTAATTTTTTTGTATGTGGATCACTTTCATAATCTCCTCTCCTTATATGTATGCTTACTGATTCAGTACCATTGATTTTTTCCAACATTTTTTTATTTGCTAAATCAATATTTCTAAAAGCAAAATCTCTTCTTAATTGTTCAGAAATATCTTTAAAATATTTTTCACTCTGCCAATACCCATTTAAGTAAGCATTATCTAATGCAAAAATAGAATCATCAAAATCAAAATTTATTTGCTCTATATCTGTAGACTTCCAAAATATTCTAAAAAATCTCCTGTATTTTCTTAAAAAATCAGAAGTATCTTTTAATTTATTTATTTCTTCTTGTGATGCCTTAGGGATTTTTAAATTGAAAACCTTTTCTAGTTCAAATCCATTGTGCGCTTTATTTTTGTTATAAAAATTAAAATCTCCTTTTACATTTTTACCAAGCAATTGAAACTTTTTAAATAAAGCATATTGAAACATCTGATTGCCAAGACCTCCAGCAAATGAGATAATGATCATAAAACTACTAACAATTAAAGAGTTTATAAGCATAACTAAAATTTATTTGATCTTGAACTGAATGAAGTTTATCAACCAAATATATCCATTTTATAAGCATAAACTAATAATAACCTTTTTAAATTGTTACTATTTAAGCTTATTATGAAAGGATGGAAAATTACTAGGAACCTTATTAAAAGAAAATTGTCAGATAAAATTAGGCCTATTTTTGTATTAAAAAATGAAAAAACTTAATTTAGGAGCCGGTTTAGATATAAGAGATGGTTTTGATAATCAAGACTATAAAAAATTTGATGGAATAAATCTAGTATTTAATTTAGAATCTCAGAATTGGCCTATAAAAAATAACACATATGATTTCATTTTATGCAATCATATTGTTGAACACATAGATAATATTTGGCAATTTTTTAATGAGTTGCATAGAATATCAAAACCAGGAGCAATAATAAAAATAGAAGTTCCGCATTATAGTACTAGTTTTGCTTTTACACAAATAGACCATAAGCATTATTTTGGTTTAGATAGCCTAAGCATTTTAGAACCTTCTGATTTTCAAAATAAAACAAAACCCTTTAAAGTATTATCCCAAAGAATTTTATTTAGAGGAGAGAAATCAAGCGAAATAATGCAAATACTTTCTGCTCCAATCAATTGGCTTGTTAATTTAAGCCACTTTACACAATTGTTAGTTGATAGGTATATTTCTAAAATTATTCCCTTTTATTTCATGGAGTATAAATTAAAAGTAATCAAATAAAAAGTATTCTAAATTTTTGTATCAAAAATATTTTTATTTGTACCAAATATGCAAAAAAAGATGCTTATTAAGAATAAATTTATAAACTCTTTTCTTTTGTTTTATGCATGTATATTTTAGGAATAAATCCGGGACATAATGGTACCGCCGCTTTACTTAAAGATGGAAAAATTATAGGGTGCGTAAGTGAAGAAAGATTTAGCAGACTTAAAAATCATGTAGGATTTCCTTTCAATTCTGTAAAATATTTATTAGAGCATTTCAAAATAAATTCTTCTGAATTAGATTATGTAGTTTTAAGTACTACAGGAGATTTATTAAAAATAGGGAAGATATATGATACGTTTAGAGAAACTTATATTTCTAAAAATCTTTTAAAAAAAATTTTTGGTTACTGTGCTTACAAATATCCTATCCCAACAAATTTAGTAATAAAAATGAAAAAATCATTAATAGATAAAACCAGAGACTTCAATTCAAAACTAAAAACTAAAAAGATGTTATCCAAATATTTTAAAATTCCAGAAGAAAAGATTTTATTAATAGATCATCATCTTTCCCATGCACTTTCAACATGTTTCAATATTAAAAGAAATGAAGAAACATTAATTTTTTCTTTAGATGGTGAGGGAGATGAATTATGCGCTACTGTAAACATTTTTAATTATAAAAAAAATAAGATTATTAGAATAGCAAAAACTCCCAAATCAGCTTCTTTAGGATATTTATATGCAATAGTTACACTTTATCTAGGAATGAAACCAAACGAACATGAGTTTAAAGTAATGGGTCTTGCGCCATATGCAAAAAAAGATAAGATTGATGAACCATATAATTTATTTAAAAAAATAATATGGTTAGAAGATTTAGAATTTAAATCCAAATTTAGGCTTCAATATGCAGATTCATTTATGAATGAAAAATTCAAATATTTAAGATTTGACAATATTGCTGCTGCTATACAGAAACTAACAGAAGATTTAGTTGTAGAATGGATAAAAAAAGCAATAAAAAAGACAGGTATACATAACATTGCTCTTTCAGGCGGAGTATTTATGAATGTCAAAGCAAATCAAAAAATCTATGAAATTCCAGAAGTAAAAAGCCTTTTTGTAATGCCTAGCGCAGGAGACGAGTCCACAGTATTCGGCGCTTGCTTTTACGGATATAAAAAGTATTGTGAAGAAAATAATGTCCCATTTAATCCTATCCCCCTAAGAGATTTGTATTTAGGCCCAGAATATGACGATGAATATATAGAAAATTTAATTAAAAGAAAAAATCTTTATACAAAATATAAAATCACAAAACCAAAAAACATAAACAAGGAAGTGGCAAAACTTCTTGCTAAAGGCGAAATCGTAGCAAGATGTTCTGGAAAAAGTGAATGGGGCGCAAGAGCTTTAGGCAATAGATCAATTTTAGCAAATCCAAAAAATACTGATACAATAAGAATTCTTAATGAAACAATAAAGGATAGAGATTTCTGGATGCCCTTTACTCCTAGTATATTAGACAAATATGAAAAAAAATATGTAATAAATCCAAAAAGTATGTTCGCCCCGTATATGTGTATTACTTTTAATTCAACAGAAAAAGCAAGAAAGGAGATTCCTGCTGCTTTACATCCTTATGATTTTACATTAAGACCACAAATAGTAACCAAAGATTATAATCCAGATTATTATGAAATAATAGAAGAATTTAGCAAATTAACAGGAATTGGTGGTATTTTAAACACTTCTTTTAATTTACATGGAGAACCTAATGTTTTAACTCCAGAAGATGCCTTGCACACTGTTGAAAATTCCGATTTAAAATATTTAGCTATGGGCAGTTATTTGTTTGAGAAGATTAAATAGACATATTTTTTATCAATTCCTTTTCATCTAAAATAATAAGAAAAAAGATAATGAAAAAAGATAAAATTGCTAAAAAAACGGAAAAGTAAATTATTAATAAAGATAAGTTATGAACTAATTTATTAAATCCTACATTTGGATAATTAAATAAATAATTTTCCATATTTAAGTACATATAAGGCACATAATAAAAAGAATTAATATACTTTGTTTGTTTAACTAATTCAGGATTTAGATTTAATTCTAAAGCATAAACTCTAAATTTCTCTATTTTCTCTTTTTTTCCTAATAGTTCATTTCTTTGATAATTATAAGAGTTTATAGTACTAATTTCACGAGAGTTGTTCCTTAAAATACTAAGTATATTCTCAGAAGATTTATTTAGCTCCTGATTTTTTGCAATCCAACCCCAACCGCAATCATCAATTAAGCATTCAATAACATAAACCCTCGTTGGAACTTTTTGACCATTGGTTAAATTTTGATTATAATTATAAAATGATATAAAATCATGCAGATTTAATAAATTCTTATCTGTTCCTAACCAAAAAGATTGAGCAGTATAAATTCTAGAGTCAAATATCAGTAAATCATTTGGTTTTACATTATCATTTATAAAACCTTTTAGTTTAGACACATCACTTTTATAATAATAGCTTTCAGGGGTCCCATATTTATTTCCTAAATTAATAATCATAAAGGTAGTGAGCAAAACCAAAATTGTAATTTTAAGATATCTTTTGTTCGTATGATTGAATAATTCATTTAAAAAATATCCTGCAGGAATTGAAAATAAAAAAGGTATAAAAACAAAATGTTTTTGTAAAGTGCTGCCAGCACTTTGAAGAATAAAAGGAATTAATAAGAATATTAATAAAAACGCCAAACAATTTTTTTCTTTTCTTTTAAAAACAATCAAAAAACCAAATAGTCCAAATAAAAGCAAGACTATATCTGTATGATAAAGAAGACCGATATTATTATAATTTGATATAGTAAACAAATTTTTAAAGAATGTTGTGTCTTGTCCTGCAAGTCCACCATAAAGTTTTTGAGTTTTTTCCAAGGGAACTATTCTACTAAAATATACATCCACTATTCCCTTATCTTTATACAAAATATAATTAAAAGATAAAAATGGAATAGCAAATATAAAAATTATTAAGAAAAATAATAACACCTTTTTTCTATTTTCTTTTTTAGGAAAATTGCCTTTTTTTTCATTTAAGAAAAATAATGAGAAAAGTAAAAATGAGAAAATAAAAAAAGGAGTATTATACTTTAATAATAACGCAATACCAAAAAATATAGCTGAGAATATTAAAAAAAAATAATTTGCTTTTTTTAGATAAAATAGGCCAAACAATGTTGCAAAAAATATAAAAAATAAAACTACTAAGCTTGCTTCTGTAAAGGTCATTCTTATTAAAAAATTAGAAAAGGTTACAAAAAAAGAAGATAGCAAGGCAATCCTTTCATTAAAAAAGTGTTTTGTAAGTAAAAAAACCAAAGGGATTAATAAAGTACCAAATATCAAAAGCCAAAATCTTGAAGCTAAAGTAGTATATCCAAATATTTTGTAAGCTAAATCTGTCAGGTAAAAAAATAAAGGAGGATTAGAATGAGTTGAAATTATTTTAGCACCCCATATTCCTGCACTCTGCGATGCATAGACCATATCATCAGCAAGAACACCAAGATTTAATGCAGCAATCAATCTTAGAAAAAAACCAATTGTAGTTAATATCAAAAGGTATCTTATATACTTTTTATCTTTTGAATATAAAACATCAAATAAGCTATCAAATAAGCTATCCAAAAAATTTTGTAAATTCATCTAAATAAAATAAATCCTAAAAATTTAAATTTATCTATTATCATATTTGACAAAAATTAGTAAAATATTTCTTTTTTAAATGATGTTTTGTTAAACATAACTTTTTAAATAAAAAACAATAAAAGATGCAATGAAGGGATTTGATAAATTTTGTAAAAGCCAGGACTATATTAATATTAAAAATTCTCTTTTTAATTATCTAAATAGAAAATCAGAGATTAAAAAAGTTGTTTACAAATTAAATCTCCAAAATAGTCAGCAAGCAGTAGATGTAGGATGTGGAATAAGCCCCGTAACTCCTTTTCCAAAAAGAACAATTTTTGTAGATATATCTCGGCAGTCGACTATGTGTAAATCCTAAGCCATAAATTTTGGATCAATATTCCATTCGATATGCGCTCTGTTGAGTACATTAACATTATGATTTATCCATCTTAAAGTTTCTTCATTTATTCTCGCAGATGGAA
>Ga0315298_1002980_pt1 | contig 27581 bp, 20 predicted proteins | sample WHS_1_MG_FD_203077 | JGI IMG/M metagenome (GOLD analysis project Ga0315298, IMG submission 203077) | Extremophilic microbial mat communities from Washburn Hot Springs, YNP, Wyoming, USA - WHS_1_MG | ecosystem: Environmental > Aquatic > Thermal springs > Hot (42-90C) | place: USA: Wyoming... | reverse complement strand
AGCTTTACCAGCGCCGGCTGCAAAACGAGGAAGAAACGGCGCGCCGGGCGCTGGAGCATACCGAGCAAGTCTATGGCTTTGAGGTTGAGCGGGCGGGCTGGGTGCGCGATGCCCAGTTGCGCCAAGCTGAGGCTACCGACGCGCAGACTCTCCAGCAGAAGCTGGCCCTCGAGCAGCGCAAGGCTGCGATCGAGATCGAGTACCTCGAGCGGGTTCACGAGATCAAGCAGCGGCTGTTTGATCTTGAGACCTCGCGCATGGTGCTCGAAGAGGAGGCCAACCTCCGCCGGCTGGGCTATCATGCGGAGGAGATCAAGGCGCGGATCGCCGAACTTACCCAGCAACGCGAGGACATCCGGCGCGAGCAGCAGGAAGCCACCGACGCGGCCATCCAGGCCGCGCGCGAGAACGCCGCCATCCGGCAGGCTGAGCTCGTCCGCGATCACAACCGGCAGATTTTCGACTCGCTCAAGCGCCAGGCCGAAGGGGTCTTCGATGCCTTGCTGACAAAGTCGCAGTCCATCTGGGCAGCTATCGGCAATGCGTTCAAGACCGCCATTCTGACGGCGATCAAGGACGTCATCAGCTCGCGTGTGGCGGCGCTCTTGATGCAACTGTTCACCGGTACGCGAGTGTCGTTCGCTGGCGGCGGAGCGTCTACTGGAGGGCTGCTCGGCAGATTGGGCGGCGTACTCGGAATCGGCGCTGTCCCGGTCTTCGCTCAAGGCGGTGGCCCGATTTCGGGGGGCGCGGCCGGAGGCTGGGGCACGCCTCCGTTCATCACATCGAAGGGCGGCGGTGGCTGGGCCGGCCTGCTCGGCGGTTGGAAGGACTTCCTGGGCTTCGGCGGCGGCGTCCAGTACGCGCCGGGCAAGGCCGTGACCTGGGAAGCCGCGACGATGGGCCAGAAGCTCTCGGCCCTTGGGCGGTCGAATGCCGCGCTGCTTGGTGGCACGACGCTCGCCCTAATGGGCCTCCAGCGCGGCGGCGTCTCGGGTCTCGCGATGACCACGGCCGGCGGCGCGATGATCGGCTTCAAGTATGGCGGTCCGATCGGCGCGGCAATCGGCGCTGGCATCGGCGCCGTGGCCGGGCTCGTGCGCCTCTTTGTGAAGGGCGCGCAGGAAAAGGCCCGCGAGAAGATCAAAGCGACCTACGGGGTCGATATCCGGGAGAAGAACATTCTGGCCGAGATCGTGAATATCGCTAAGCAGGGTTTTGGCGGAAACCTGGATATGGCCATACGCAGCCAGCAGATCCGCGATCTAGTGGAGCTCTACGCGCTAACGACGGGCCAGAGCACATCGGGGCTTCCAGCTACGGTCAAACCGGTGTCGCTCCTCCAGCAAGGCGGCACGCTCTACCAGCAGACGTTCACCGCGGGCGCCGCACCCGCGCTCGATCGTATCGCCGCCGGTACGCCGCAAGCCGCGGCCCCGATCGTGATCAACGTCAGCGTGCCGGGCGCCAAGGAGTTTTTCGAGCGGGAGACCGTGCGCGTGGTAGTGGACAACCCGCGCGCCGTGCAGTCGGCGGCAATGAATGCCATGAAAGGCAATGCGGGCCGGCGGGAGAGTGCGGCGCTACAGATGAGTCCAGGTTTGGTGGTGGCCTAGGAGGTAGAGATGGAATGGCAGGCAGTCACGGCGTTGTGCGCGGTGGCGGTGATCGCCTCTACGGTGGTGGGGGTTTTTGTGCGGCAGAGCGTAGGGGAGGCCATCGCCCGGCTGAAGTTCGAACTGCTGGAGCTGCTTGATGAGCGCTACATCCAGCGGCGGGAGTGGCAGCAGTGGGTGGAGCGGTGGAGGCTGAGGCAAGATGAGTCGAGCGGAACTGATTGATGGTATTGCCCGGGCGATTGCGGAAATGGAAGGGTTCTACCGCACGAGTGGGCCGCCGACCATTGCTCAGCGCAACGCCAATCCCGGCAACATCCGGCAGTGGCGGGACCGAAGTGGCAAGCTATATCCGACCTCAAAAGGCTACGTTGACTTCCTCGCCTGGGCAGCGGAGCGCTTTCCCGGCGCCTCGCGCGAGGAGATGACCCGTCGCGCCCTTGACGAAGGTTGGCGCATCCTGCGCGTACTGATTGGGCAGTATCTGGATGGGCGCTACACGCAGGGCAAGCCGCCGACGGCTGAAGAGATGTTTCGTGTCTATGCGCCCGCCGCCGATGGCAATCATCCGGCCAACTATGCGCGTTTTGTGGCAGGGAAGATTGGTGCGCGTCAAGACCAGAGGCTCATCGAGCTAGTGAGTAGCTGATGCCTGGTTCGGTGCACAACGCTTTGCCGCTGGCTGTGCTGCCGGCAACTCTGTCTCGCGCCTTCGTTCATGAGCGCGAGTATCCGGTACTCGACAACGAATACCGCAATGGCGAATCGCAGCGGTCGGTGCTGGCTTCAAACAGCCGCAAGCGCTGGCGGCTGGCCAAGCGCCTGGCGCCGGATCAATTAGCCGAGCTGCGCGACTTCTATGACGCGGGCAAAGGGCCGACCGAGCCGTTCTACTTCTACGACCCCTATGAGACGATCCCGAAGTTTTCGCACGATCCGACGGGCCAGGCCGTCGCGGGACGCTACACGGTTCGGTTTGACGGCGAATGGAATCAATCGGTTGGCCTCGGGAGAAGTGACGTTTCCATCGAACTGGTGGAGCTTGCCTGATGAACATCCGAATCTGCGCTTTGTTCTTACCGGCCCTGTGCGTGGCCGGGACTCTCATCCAGGACACCATCTACACCAGCTTTCCGCCGCAGGCCTTCGAAGGCCGGGTCACGATCTCTGGGCCGGCGATGACCACCTCCGAAGGCAAGATGATCAGCCGCTGGACGCGAGACTTCCAGATCTCGGGCGGCCAATTCCAGGTGGAGCTCGAACCTAACGATACGGCGGTGCCCAGCGGCACCAGCTACTATGTCGTCTACCGTCCGAAGTCCGGCATGGCATGGTCGGAGTACTGGGTGGTCCCCACCAGCGGAACGCCGCTGAAAATCGCCGGCGTCCGCGTCAGCCAGCCGCCTGCGCCGCAAATGACCATTCAGCCATCGCAAATCCTGGCCGGCGGCGCTTCAGACGGCCAGGCGCTGGTATGGAGTGACAGTCTCCGCCGCTGGAGCCCATCAACGCTCAGTGCGGGGGTCAGCAGCATCTTTGGGCGCACCGGCGCGGTCACGGCTCAAGCCGGAGATTACGACACCGACAAAGTGCCGGAGGGTGTTGTGAACAAGTACTACCTAGACTCGCGCGCACGCACGGCATTTTCTGCGCAAAGCCCGCTGGCCTATGACAGCCAGACTGGTCTGTTTTCCTGTCCCAGCTGTAGCGTCCTCTCCGGCGGTAGCACGGGGTCTATAACCTACTGGAACGGCGAGAACACTCTGGCTGCAAGCTCCATGCTTTCGGTGGATGAGAGTAGAGGCAAGCTCAATATGACGCTTAGCGATGGCGCCGGGATTAGAATGGGAACCGATCAGACCCCATGGAATTTTTTCCCCATCGACATCCGCCCGCCTGCGGGCATGAGTGATCCAAACTACTGGGTCGGCCTCCGTATCCGGTTTTTAGATGAATCCGGAAACTTCAACCCCTCAGTCAACAGTTACATGGACATGTTCACCGGCCAGCAGCAAGTTACCTTGAATAACTTTGTTATTGCGGGCATGGTGAAGCGCTTAAAGAGCTTCACCTACGGGACCGCCCCTTCCGGCGCCGGCACGCTCAGCACCCAATCCTGCGGCGTTTCAGACGGTTGCACGCCTGATGCCTCGGGCGACTATCTCTACACCGTGCTCTACTACATCACAACCACGGCCGGCAGCAGCGGCACGGCCTTCCTCACTGTGAGCTGGACCGACGTTAAGGGCGCGCGGAGTTTCGTGACTCCCGCGCTGCCGCTGAACGCCAGTGGGTACCTTCAGGGACAAGTTGTGGTGCAGCTCAAAAGCGGCACAATCAACATCACGCCTGGATGGGAGAACGCCTCTGGCAACCCCTCGGTCAGCTGGACCTACTTAATCCAGCGTTAGTTTTCCGCTATGCCGGATTATCTCGGCAACATCCTGGTTCCAGAGATTGTGCCATCCGGCGCGTTTCCGCTCACGCCTGACTATCCGCTCGAGGTATGCCGCGATTACCAAGTTGTGGTGCACCAATTTGGCTCCGGCAATGCCAAGATCGAGCAGCGCTTTCTGCTCGGCACGGGCGCGCGCCGCTTCACCATCCGCAAGCAGCGGCTCCGCGACGCCGAGCGCGTCGCCCTGCGGAACTTCTGGGAGCAGCACTACGGCCCCTATGGCGCCTTCACCTACAACGCGCCGAACGACAACGGCGTCGGGACCACGCCCATCGTCTGCCGCTTCGCCAACGAGCCGCTCTCCTGGGAGATGGTCGCCGACTGGGCGTGCTCGCTGGGGGTCACGCTCATCGAGATCCCGCAGGCGACGCCGTCCTACCCGCTCAGCCAGACCGTAAACCGCTTCCCGCCCGCGGCGCTCCAATCCGCGCTGCTGTCGCAGGTCCAGGAGATCATTCCCCTCATCCGCATTCAACCGCTCGAACCCGGTTACCCCGCGATCTACGTCTCCGACCGCCGCTCGACCATCGGCAGCCAGCTCTACCAGGCGCGGCTCCTGGAGTTCGACGGCATCTCGCAGTCGATCGGCAACGAATCCGACGAGGCGCAATTCACCTTCGGCAATGCCGACCGCGTGATGCGCGATCTGGCCAACGACGTCGATCTCTTCCGCGCCGAGATCGCCCTCAGCCTCTTCCATGTTGGCACCGGCATCAAGCTCGACCTGTGGAAGGGCAACATCGTCAACTGGTCCTGCGACTCGGGGCCAGAGTTTCGAATCACGGCCGCGGACGGCCTCTATGAACTGAACCTGCCCTATCCGACGCGCCGCATCTCGCGCACCTGCTGGAAGCAGTTCAAAGACGGCGCCGGCTGCCCCTACGTCGGCCCCGATACGAGCTGCGACAAGGGCTTTGACACACCCAACGGCTGCCGCAGCCATGGGATGGACAACTACTTCGGCGGCATCCTGGCCAAGCCCATCGGCGTGCGCATCAAGGACAACTCCACGGGCGTCTGGGGCTTCGGCCGATCGATCATCACGAGCGTCTCGCTTGTGGCCGACTCGATTTACGACGAGGTGGTGCCCGAGATCTACACCGACTCGGACATGCCGGTGAACGCCAAGATCGCCATGGGGCGCGACGAGAGCGATTTCTACGCCGCCGTGGGCATTGTGGGCGAAGGGCCGCTGGGCGCCTACGGCACGGGCCACAAGCTGGACGGGCAGTATCATCACGGCTATCCGGGCACGCTCGGTCTGCTCGAAAACCTGGGTCCGGATCCGAATCCCACGCCCTTTGGCTTCGACACCGACAATCCGGTCGAGCGCGCCGCGGGCACGGCGTTCGTGATGCTCCGCCGCGCCGACGCCAAAGGGCTTCAGCTTTCGCGGCTCGCCGAGCATGCCATGGAGGTAGTAGTTGCCCAGGGCCTGAGCGGCTGGGTGTGGACTGCGCCGGGCGTGCGCTCGCAGCAAGTGCTCACCAACCCGGTCTGGATCGCCATCAATATGCTGCTTCGCGCGCGTGGGCTGCGCTTTGCCGACGCCGCTACCTGCGAGCAGTTCTTCGACGTGGATGCGGCCATCGCCGCCTCCCAGATCTGCGATCAGCAGGTGACCAAACTCGTCGGCACGGGCAGTGAGACGCAGTTCAAATTCCGGGGCGTGATCCAAGAGGAAAAGCCGTTGCGCGACTGGCTCCAGGAAGTCTTGATGAACTGCCTCGGTTATTACACCTTCGCCTTCGGCAAACTCAAGCTGGGCGTACGCGTGAACTCTTCCGCCCTCGAGGCCTTCACCGAAGGCAACATTCTGTTCGGGAGCCTCCAGCTTGCGCCGCTCAAGCCCAGCTTCAACCACCTGACGGCCAACTTTGCCGACGAGGATTTCGAGTTCGTCGCCAACTCGATCTCGCTCTACGACATCGACCATGCGGCGCTCATCGGCGGCGGCCCCGGGCCGCTGTTCCTCAAGTCCACGGTCAATCTCTCGGGCACCGCCTCGAAATCCCAGGCGGCACGGATCATCACGACCCGGCTGCGCGAGGAACTCGGTGGGATCACACCGGCCGAATGGAAGGCCGCGCGGCAAATCGCCTTCAAGACCACCGTGCTCGCCCTCAACGTCGAGCCGGGCATGGTCTGCTCGCTGACCCATCCCGACATGCCCGGCGGCGCGGGCGAGTTCCGCGTCACCAGTTGGCGTCTCAATAAGGACTACTCGATCGACATCCAAGGCCGCACGATCACCGATTCGATGTACAACCTGGTCATCGGGCCGAAACCGGCTGATGTGGTTCCCTCGCCGCCGGCCACGGAGCCGGGCACCGACTGGGCCGCCCCGCCCGAGCCGGTCTTCGGTGTGGCGCCTTATCCCGGGATGCTCATCTTTGCCGGAATCGGGTTCCAGGACCTCAGCAACACGAAAACGATCTCCACCATTACTTTCACCGTCTGGCACTACGACGAAACCGCGCCCAACCAGACCACCTTGAGCGCCGCGACCGATGAGCAGGCGACCTCGATCACCGCCGTGGACTTGAGCAGCTTCGCTCCCGGCGACTTCGTCCTGCTCGACAGCGAGATCATCCAGATCACCGCCGTTAACGGCCAGAGTGCCGAGATCCAGCGGGCGCAGAAGAACTCGACCGCTACCGCGCATGACTCCGGTGCGCGGCTCATCCTGCTCCACAAGCGGCTCTGCGTCTACCACGTGCCCCGGGACTTCTTCGGCACTCCGGCCTCGGGTGAGTGGGAGGCGCAGGAGCCCTTCCGCTCGATGGCGGTGGCAGCCGTCGAGCTCTATGTCACCAACGTCTTCGGCAACTCGCCGGTCAAGATCAACAACTACACCTCGAACCTTGTCGACGGCCGGTTGCGCATTCTGAGCGGCGGGCAGGTGGATCTGATTGTGGACGGCATTATTGGGATCGAAAGCGACGCCGTGCCGCCAGTTTATCTGCCCCAGGCGGCCTCGATCCGCGACATCTACGCCTACTGCAAGAACGCCCCCTTGGGCGGCGACATCCACGCCGTGGTCAAGGTCGCCGGAAACGCGCTTGGCACCGTCATCATTCAGAAAGGCCAGACCTTCCCGGCCAGCTGGACTGACGGCAAAGACCTGCCGGCGATCCGCCCCCATCAACCCATCACGCTCGACATCACCAGCGTAGGCGCCACCTATCCGGGCGAGCGGCTGGTGGTGACCATCCGGCTGTGAGCGATGGACGCGATCTACAAGCTCCAGCCCACGCGCACCATCCATCTCCAAGGCGCTTCCGACTTGGGCGCCGCCGCAGCGCTGCACTCGGCCACCGAGACCGGATTCAAGGTCTCGGGCGTCTTCCGCGACAACGCCGACTTCGCCGTCCTGGTCATCTGGAACCGCGACGACTTCTTCGGCCACCCGCGCTTCTCCTACCTGCCCGACGGCGACTTCTCCGGCATCACGCTGAGCTTCGAACTACACTGGCTGCATCCAGCCTCCCGGTACCTCATGCGCGACTTCAACGCGGGCTGGCCCTTCGCCCGCCCGCTGCCTTTCCAAAGCGAATCCCACAATTACCGGTCACAGCGTAGAGGCCACCTTATTGTGAGTGCCACAGCCGCACCAATGGGGGCGGATTGTATTTCGTGGGGATACTTAAACCGACCGCAGCCTAACAGGCCTTTAGTTTTTGTGCATGTTTTCCGTCTCGGTAACGCGCGGAGTGAAATCCTTTCGCTTCTGCCCTACTTCAAGAAACTTGCCGACGAAGAGGATATGGCGGTTGACGGGCAGCGACTTGTAATCAATTTCCGCCAGGAAGCACGACACCGTGCTGCGTACGACTCGTTCTCTAACCGGGTCGCCCGCATCGCATACAACAGCCACCGGGGTATCTGCCGCGTAGTGACGCTTTAGGCTTCTGAACAGGCGCGGGTAATCCAGGTTCATGGTGTAGAACACCATCGAGCTTCCGGTTGCCATCAATTTTTCGTTGGTATCGATGCGCCCGGGCCAGTCGTCCATCGTCAGAATGACAGCGTTCGTGTCGTAACCGTACGGAGGACTCCGTTTCAATGCCGCGCTTGCTGCCTGAAAGGCCCCAACTCCGGGAACGATTTCCGTCGGAATGTCAGCAGGAAGCAATTCTAGGAACAGCGTCATGCCGTACATCATCGGATCGCCGCTTTGAAGGTTGGCGACGGTCTTGCCGGCCTTCACGGCAGCAGTGATTTTTGCAGTCAAGTCGCGGCGGATCTTTGCCAGTTCCTCGGCTTCGGCGCGCTCCGCGGGACTTGCAAGACTCTCCGGTTTCGCGCCGTAGAACTTCCGGAGGCTGTGCGGGTACTGCCAGACCTCTTTTCCAGCGGCGAATTTGGACCACATCGAGGGAATCGCGCCCTCCTCGGCAAGCAGGATGTCTGCTCGGGCAATCGTATTTACCGCACGAATTGTTATCAAATCTGGTGCGGTCCCCATGCCGACGATGAAGAACTTGCCGGTAGTCGTGCCTTGTCCCGAACAGAGCCCGGTAACAATCAGAACTAGCAACAGGAAGAAGCCAAAGCGTATGCGATACATATTCAGAATGACCTCCAGAAGGTCACAGCCAGGCGAACCAGCAACCGTGCGCCCGGGTGCGGTTTCCCGCTGGTCGTCTCCGCGCCAGCGACCTCGACTGCTGTGGCGGCAGATGCTTGAGGCCGGAGGCCCAGTAGTAGAGCTCAATAATGAGTACACGGGAGGAGGTAGGAACCTCATACGAAACGTTGTCATCATATCATGGCGATTTCGTGATATGGTCAAGCCTGTAGGGCTATTGTCTATGAAGGTCTTGCTCGCCCTCTTTGGCCTTTCGCTTGGCCTCTCAATGGCTCAACCCAGCGATCCGGTCATCGAATGGTTGACGCGATTGCAAGCGATCCAGGCAAACCTTAGGTCAATTCCGGATACGGCCGGGGCAGACCTCAGCCGTGCCGAAGCGGATCTGCGTCTCCTTCGGCGCGAAGTCGAGGCATATCCGGAAACGCAAAGAATGGCTCTTCCGGCGCCTGCGGCGAGCCACGACCGCGCCGCCCTGCTGAGGGAGGCGTCCGCTTTACGGGCCGCGCTCGAAGAGCGACAGCGGTTGAAACCTGGCACCGCCTTCCATCTGGCCAGGATTGAAGTGAATGTCACTGCTTCCGTGGAACAACTCTCTACCGCAGCGACGCTCGATGAGAGCGACTATCGCCGCGGAAACCAGCGGACCATTCCAGATGCTCTGAACCTCATCCCCGGAGTATCTATTCAGCGCGTTGGCGCGCGCAACGAAAGAGGGGTATTTATTCGCGGTTTTGACATGCGTCAGATTCCCCTGTACATCGACGGAATACCCATCTATGTTCCGTACGACGGCTACGTCGATATGGATCGTTTTCTGACCTACGACGTGGGGGAGATCGAGGTTGCCAAGGGCTTCAGTTCGCCTCTGTATGGCCCGAACGCGCTGGGTGGGGCAATCAACCTGATTACGAAGGCGCCTACGCAGCCTCTTAATCTGGACATCGGGACCGGGCTGGGTTCAGGACGTCAAGTCAATGGATTTGTGAACGCAGGTGTGCGTTGGCGTAGGTGTTGGGCGCAGGGCGGATTCGCCTGGCTTTCGAGCGACACGTTTCCGCTATCGGCCAACTTCCGGCCTGTCCCCTTGCAACCAGCTGGCAACCGCAACAACGCCTATCAAACCGACTACAAGGGTCGCGTCCGTTTTGGTTGGATGCCCAACGCACGTGACCAATACACTTTCACCTACGCCAACCAGAAAGGGCAAAAGGGCAATCCGCCCTATGCGGGGTCCGATCCGGCTGTCAGGCCGCGCTTCTGGCGGTGGCCCGCCTGGAACAAGGAAAGCTTCTACTTCGTCAGCAACAAGGGGCTCGGCGAGTTTACCTACCTGCGTGCACGCCTCTACTACGACAAGTTCGACAACATCCTCCGTGCATACGATAACGACTGTTACTGCACCCAGCGCCTGCCTTCGGCCTTCACGAGTCCGTATGATGATGACACCTACGGCACATCGCTGGAATTTGGCACGCGCGCGGGCGACCGGCAGACGATCAAGTCATCCTTTTTCTTTAAGGACGACACCCATCGCGAGGGCAACGTGGGCGAGCCGACACGCAGCTTTCGTGACCAGTCTTTCTCTGTCGGCCTTGAAGATACTGCCCGGCTCAGCGAAAAGGCCTCCGCGATATTTGGATTTAGCGCTGACCGGCTCCAGGTCCTGAACGCGGAGAACTTCGCCGCTGGCGCTGTGACCCCGTTCCCGAAGCGGGATATGTGGGCCTGGAATCCGCAAGCCGCGCTGTTCTATGCGCTTGGCGTTTCAACAAAATTACACTTCACCTTTGCCCGTAAGACGAGGCTCCCGACTATCAAGGACCGCTACTCATATCGTTTAGGGCAGGCGATCCCAAACCCGGATCTTCTTGAAGAGCGCGCGAACAACTGGGAGGCAGGGATCACTCATTTGCTGGGCCAGCGCACTTTCGTCGAAGTCAGCTTGTTTCGAAGCGATGTTTCGAACTCGACGCAACGGTTTTTCGTGCAGCCAAATGTCTTTCAACTAAGGAATCTCGGTGAGGCACGGTTCCTCGGTGGTGAACTGAGAACCCGCACTGCCCTGACGGCTCAACTCTATTTGCAGGCCAACTACACCTATCTGAGCCGTAGGAACATGACCAATCCTAGTCTGCCGATGGTCGACACGCCCCGTCACAAGACCTATGGCGCCCTAACATATCAACTAGGCTCACACGTTAGCCTGCTGGCAGACCTCTGCTATGAGGGGGGGCGCTACTACCAGAACGACGGTGGCCGATTTGGCCGCGCCAGCAATTACGCCGTCACAGGCTTTGGGGGGTCAGCTCGTTTGCACCGGCAGATGGAGTTGCAGGCGGGCATGCAGAATGCCTTTGACCGGAATTTCATCCTAGTCGATGGGTACCCAGAAGCCGGCCGCACACTCTACGTCAATCTTCGCTACCGGTTTTGAAGGGGCGTAATAACCCTGCACCCATTCTGCCGGCCGCTAACGAATCTTTGAGGGTCTCTTCAATGCCAACGCACACTCCGCCGAGAGCAAACGCAAGGCCGAGCGAAGGCATAGGCCCCGGCATCCCATGCGAGTAACAAAGCTACCAGCGCACCAGTGGATCGGCCCGCACTCCTTCCACCGCGTCAACATCACTTGGCGGCAACAGGTAGGCGGCAGCGCCAGCAGACTCAGATACTTCCTGATCGTGCCCACGCTGACTCCTGTTTCCTTCGACACCCGTTCGTGGTCTCCCGCGTAATGCTCGCTCAACTTCTGGAATGCCCGGGCCTTGTCGGAAGGGGCCATGTCCGCCTGATGAACGTTTTCAATGAGCGAGATAGCGCTGGCATCGGTGTCGTCCAACCCGCTTCGGACAATGGCGGGGATTGACCGCATCGCAATCCTCTGACAAGCCAGCAGGCGGCACTGGCCCGAGATCAGCTCGTAGCTTTCACCGGCCGCTTGAACGATGATTGGCTGAAGCAAGCCCTTCTCGCGGATGCTGGCACCAAGGTCCTGAAGGGAACTGTCTTTCTGGTCGTCTTTCAGCTTGTTTCCCGTGTTCTGTCCGGGAATGGCGATCTTGTCAGTCTCGATTGCGCGGAGCTCCATCGGCGTTCCTCCAGTCCGGGCCGCCCTGGGGCGAGAACTCCAGAACCGCCCCGCCAGATAACGTAGGAACTATCTCACAGGCCGGGCCAAGGCCAGACGATCTCCCTATGCACCATCAGCCCTATATCCCTTACGCCACCCGGCGCCTACCGCTCTGATGCCGTGGCGCCGTGGGGTCTTCCATATATAGGCGTGCCATTTTTCTTCTCCTGTTTCGCAAACCAAGTTTTCACAGCCATCGGCGTAGAATCGCGCGTGCGCACGCGCGCGAGGGATGTGGTGAATCTGTCTCAGCCTTCAGATCCAGTCCAGGTCCAGAGTGCCTCCGATGTAGCCACTTCGGTCCGATTTAGGTCCAAATCCCCGCGCCCCGTGTCCTTGACTGGCCCCACAAAAGTATTAGCTTAGCCTTCTGACCGCAGTTTTATAGTGTTGCGCCCTTGTGTCACGTCGTGTTTACGGCACTAAAGGTCAAGCGGCCGTTTCAGAGCAGAGGCTTAGGGCAGATTCCCAGTGCCCGTGCCGCGGCCCTTGTTGCGTTAAGTGAGCGAGTGCCTGCGCTGACTGGCGGTACTGTCCTCTTGCCTCCGCTTGAAGCTAGCTATAACTACACGTTAGGCAGGGTCAGCTTACCCAATAGGCTTGTTGCTTAGTTTTTTGCACAGCGCTCGCGTCATCAAAGCCGCCTCGGCTATTTAACAAATCGAGACGAAGGGCGTACGCGACCGAGCGAGAATCATTGCCTGAAGCGCAACCGAAATTGCACTCATGCCGATGCAGGACTGTTGGAACCGGCGACGCAGTGAAGATCTTGTCTTCGACTCAATCACTCAAAGTATTCGCGGCGTGGAAACATTCCGCAACCCGGTGACTGGTGAAACCAACGATCTTAGCAACGGTTACGGGCATGCCTGGGACAACAACCGTGGGGATATCTTCTCAGCGATACGGCTGACTTCAATCCGAGCGTGACTTTCAAAGAAGAATGGAGGCCCCTTGAGCGCATTGGGAGATGAAAGGCCTTTTCATCTACGCATTTGGCACCAACACCGGCTACCCCCCAGGCTGTGTCCATCGCACCCAACACAGACATGCCTACCACCGCTTTCTCAACGACTCCGCCAGCAGCACAGTTTCATGGAGGCGGAGGTTGCCGGAGCTGCCGTCATCTAGGAAGTTGATACTCAGCCCCAATTGCCCGGCAATTTCTGGGCCGATGGTCAACTGGTGCTCGTTGAGCATCTCTACTTTCACCCTCAGCTGCGGGCCATGGCAATAGTAGTCGTGGAAACGTCACGGGGAAAGTCAAAAAATGGGGGAACGCCCGAAAACTCCCATTCTCCCGGCTGATTTGTGCGGCTTTCCATTGTTTCATTGTTCGTTATTTCGCTTCAGGCACACTCCACTGCCAATTCCGAATTTCCGGTAAATCTTCGCCGTATCTGGCGATATATTGCTTGTGCTCGATCAGCTTATCCTTGAGTTGCTGCTTCAGGTAAACGCCTTTGCCGCCAGACTGCGGCAGGCGGTCGATGGCATCCATCACGAGGTGGAAGCGGTCCAGATCGTTCAGCACCGTCATGTCGAAGGGCGTGGTAATGGTGCCTTCTTCCTTATAGCCGCGGACATGGATATTGTCGTGGTTGGTGCGGCGGTAGGTCAGGCGGTGGATCAGCCACGGATATCCGTGGAAGGCAAAGATAACCGGCTTATCCTTTGTAAAGAGCTCGTCGAAATCTGTGTCGCTCAACCCGTGAGGATGCTCCGTTTGTGGCTGCAGTTTCATGAGGTCTACGACGTTGACCACGCGGATTTTCAGATCAGGTAGATGCTCGCGCATGATGGAAACAGCGGCCAGTGTTTCCAGTGTTGGCACGTCGCCACAGCAGGCCATGACTACGTCTGGCACCCCACCCTGGTCGTTGCTGGCCCATTGCCAGATGCTAATGCCTTCGGTGCAATGCTTGATGGCGGCGTCCATCGACAGCCACTGCGGAGCCGGGTGCTTGCCCGCGATCACGAGGTTGATGTAGTGGCGGCTGCGTAGGCAGTGGTCCATCACCGACAGCAGGCAGTTGGCATCCGGCGGGAGGTAGACACGCACGACCTCTGCCTTCTTGTTGACAACGTGGTCGATAAACCCGGGGTCCTGGTGGCTGAAGCCGTTGTGATCCTGGCGCCAGACGTGCGAGGCGAGCAGATAGTTTAACGAAGCGATCTTTTGCCGCCACGGCAGGCCCGACGTAACCTTGAGCCACTTGGCGTGCTGGTTAAACATCGAATCAACGATGTGTATGAAAGCCTCATAGCAGTTGAAAAGCCCATGCCGGCCAGTGAGCAGGTAGCCTTCTAGCCAGCCCTCGCATTGGTGCTCGCTGAGCATTTCCACTACGCGCCCACTGGGTCCGAGGAATTCGTCGTTCGGCGTCGTGGTGGCGTCCCATTGGCGCCGGGTCACTTCGAACAGGGCCTCCAAGCCATTAGAAAGAGTCTCGTCAGGACCAAAGACCCGGAAATTCCGCCGCTCACTGTTCAGCTTCGCGACATCGCGCAGGAAGCGCCCGAGCACATGCGTGTCGCCGATACCGCGCACCCCCGGTGAGGGAACGTCTATCGCGTAGTCTCGGAAATCCGGCATCCGCAGATCACGGAGCAAAATGCCCCCGTTGGCGTGAGGATTCGCACCCATGCGCCGTTCGCCTTTCGGCGCAAGTTCGGCCAGTTCCGGTTTCAGGCGACCCTGCTCATCGAAAAGCTCCTCTGGACGATAGCTCCTCAGCCAGTCTTCTAAAAGCTTTAGGTGTTCGGGATGGGTGGCTGGATCGGAGAGCGGCACCTGATGTGCGCGGAACGTGCCCTCGATTTGGAGGCCATTGATTGTATGAGGGCCCGTCCAACCCTTTGGTGAATTAAGAACGATCATTGGCCAGCGTGGGCGCGCGGTGCTGCCGTGAACACGGGCCTCGCGCTGGATGCTTTGAATCTGCTCCACTGCTGTGTCGAGCGCCGCGGCCATGGCCTGGTGCATAGGTTCGGGCTCGTGACCCTCGACGAAGTACGGCGTCCACCCGTAGCCGCGCAGCAAGTGCTCCAGCTCCTCATGAGTGATGCGCGCGAGGACGGTCGGGTTCGAAATCTTGTAACCGTTGAGATGAAGAATCGGCAGCACCGCGCCGTCGCTAACCGGGTCGAGAAACTTGTTGGAATGCCACGCCGTCGCTAAAGGGCCGGTTTCCGCCTCGCCATCGCCGACGACGCAGGCGACGATAAGATCTGGGTTGTCAAACGCAGCCCCAAAGGAATGGCTGAGTGAATACCCCAGTTCCCCGCCTTCATGGATTGAGCCCGGGCATTCTGGCGACGCGTGACTGGGAATTCCTCCGGGAAAGGAAAACTGAACAAACAGCTTCCGCAGCCCAGCCTCATCCTGGCTGATGTCGGGATAAATCTCGCTGTAAGTGCCCTCCAGATAAGTGTTGGCCACGACGGCAGGGCCGCCGTGGCCAGGCCCGGAGACGTAAATCATGTTGAGGTCGTATTTCTTGATGACCCGGTTCAAGTGCACGTAAATAAAGTTCTGGCCGGGTGTCGTGCCCCAGTGCCCCAAAAGCATGCGCTTTACATCTGAGAGCCTCAGCGGCCGCTTCAGCAGCGGATTGTCGTAAAGATAAATCTGGCCGACCGAGAGATAGTTGGCTGCGCGCCAGTAGGCATCCATCTTGTGGAGTAGTTCCGGAGAAAGGATTTCTGTTTTCATGATTCAGTTCTCCCTTTTTTGCAATCAAAACCAAGTACGCTGCAAACGGCTTCGGCTATCATGCGTTCTTCATCCGTGTGCATGACGCGGACGACAACCCGACCGGTCGCCGAGGAAATCACGCTCGCATTCATGGCATTTCGCCTTTGTTCGAGTTCGATTCCTAGGAACGCCAGTCCCTCGCAAATCCGGGCGCGGACCGTAGGCGCATTCTCTCCTATGCCGCCGGCGAAAATTAACGTATCCAGCCCGCCCAATGCCGCCGCGAACGCGCCGATCCATTTCTTGACGTAGTAGCAGAATAGAACGACTGCTTCAGATGCACGAACATCCCATCTTTCCCCTTCGAGCAAGTCACGCATGTCCGAACTAGTCTCGGATACACCAAGCAGCCCGGACTGAAAGTTGACCATCTCGTTGAACCGTTTGGCATCGAGCCCCTCCGTGCGGAACAGATACCAGAGCAGTCCGGGATCGAGATCGCCTGAGCGGGTACTCATGGGGATTCCGGCTGCCGGGGTGAAACTCATGCTTGTGTCCACTGGCTTGCCGCCACGCACCGCCGTGAGACTAGCGCCGTTGCCCAGGTGCGCGAGAATTATCCTGCCCTGCGCCGCTTCCGATCCGGCTAAACGCGCCAGTTCCCCCATTAAAAACTCGTACGACAACCCGTGAAATCCGTAACGCCGTATCCCCTGCGCCTCATAGCGGCGCGGGATCGGCAACAACTGTGCAACACGCGGCAAATCATGGTGAAAAGCCGTATCGAAACACGCTACTTGGGGCAGGTCAGGAAATCGGCGATGAAACGCCTCGGTCAACAGGATCTCCTCCGGCAGATGCTCAGGATCGAATGGTGTGAGCCTGTGCAGATCTTTCACCATTTGCGCTGTGATTCGCTGCGGTTTGCTGTACTTTGCCCCTCCGTGTACGACACGATGCCCCACTGCCGTCAATGGAACACTCCCGCTGTGCTGCTCGATCCAATCCATCAGAATGCTCACTGCGACCGCGTGATCGGGAGCGGTCACGAGACGAGAGAAGTCGTAAGCCTGGCCTAAGCTTTTCACACGAAAGGTGGCATCAGGCTGTCCAATCCGCTCAATCCCGCCCTCCACTATGCGCTGTAGCGAGTCACCGGCATCGAACAGTGCGAACTTGATACTCGATGAACCTCCATTGATCGTGAGAATGCGTGGATTAGCGGATTTCATATATGCCCCCCTGATCGTCCGGCGATCCCACTGCGATTAGCCTCACGGAGATAGGTGTGCACCCTACCTGAAAAATACTCTCAATTCCGTGATTTTCCGCCCTTTCGCTCAATATCAGGCCGTTTTCGGTAGAAACTGCTTGCCAGGTCGGTATCAGGATGCTGTCAGGCGTAAGTCCAAAGATTTCCGCATGGACCTTGCTGCCGCTATAACTCCACTCATTGGCGAGCATGGTGCCGTTGCAGTGCGCAAATAGTAGGATGCTCGCCACTAATTAGGCCCCCAGTCCTTCCGCCGCGCGCCGAAAGCCGATGATGTCCTGGCGGCTTGACATACCCATAAGCAAACCGCCGTTCATGTCCGACAGCTGACTGAGTCCAACCTGGTCCAGACGTCGAAAAATCGTCCAGCGTCCAGTGTATGGACCCGTATATTGCAACTGCAGTTCATCGTATATCGAGAGCGCTAGCGCCGTCCACAACCTGTCGCCGCTTGTCGCTGGCACATAAGAAATTCCTCTTTGTGCAAAGTAGAAAATTTCCCCTGGTAAGCTAGATTCTGGACAGGTGGATCAGTGACCGATACTAAAGACAATTGGCGATGAATTCTTCTAAACATTAAGTACGGAAGGTACTCAATGATCGCACAAGTTTTTCCCCGTCACCAGCGTGCCATCCAGATACTGCCGCACAAGAGTCGTCGGCATCTCGGCGGGGGCTCCCGTGAGAACCTCAATCGAAGCTGCCCGGAACAGGGATTGGGCACGCGACCCCATACCTCCGGCAATTATGACGTTGACCCCTTGATCCTTTAACCACTGCGGCAAAAGTCCAGGCTGGTGTTCCGGAGCAGCAACCTCGTCAATTGCTGAAGTTTCTTTGGTCTCCAGATTTACATCTACGAGGGCAAACTTCTCGCAGTGGCCAAAGTGCTGGGCAAGCCTTCCAGCAGCGATCGGAATGGCAATTCGCATTTTTTTGTTTTCCTTTCCGTCATAAAAAATTCAGCTACGAAGCTAAACCACGCTCGCTAGCCCACCAAATTCTCCGCGCGCTCCGGCGGCGTAACGGGACAGCAGCAGGCCGGTGCCATTTCCTCTACGCCTGCGCTGTGGTATAAATTTAGATGTAACTGACACTTAGAATATTCTGTCGCTCGGTTGCATGTCAAGCCGCAATAGCACACGGCAATGGCAGCGGCACAAAAGCCTTAACACTGGAAAACAGGACAAACATGGGTCATCAAGATCACGTCGTCAGCATGGACTCCGACCGCCAAAAGCAGGCGGATCTCCGGCTACAAGATCGTTTGTCCCGGATCGGGCGCCGACTGGTAGTTATCTCCGGCAAAAGCAGAGGCGAACGTCTGACCGGAGAGATGTCTGTGCCTTTCTTGGGGTGGATTCCGATCGGTCCGCGAATTGTTGAGTGTGGGAATACTGGAACTCTTTTGCTCAGTGCGCATCCTGAATCTCCCACGGCTCAAGCCTACCGCGCACTGCCAGTTTCCCTGGATAAACAAAAAAATCTTTGGGGTCAGGCGTCGGAGAAAGAGGTGCTGACTCCATCTGAGGCGCTGAGATGATTGAGCGGTTACAAATCGCTGTGCTAGCGGACAACTACGTTGCCGCTACAAATGTACTGGGTGAGCATGGGCTGTCGATGCTTATTGAGGCCGACGATAAGCGGATTCTCTTCGACACCGGTCAGGGCAAGGTGCTGAAGGATAATGCGGATGCGCTGAGTGTACGCCTTTCTGGACTAAGTGCCGTTGTCCTGAGTCATGGTCATTACGATCACACAGGCGGGTTAGGGGTCGTGCTCGAAGAAGGCGTCCCCTCTGCCATTTTTCTTCACCCGGCCGCATTGCAGCCGAAATACGCCAAGGTAAAAAGCTCACCAGCCCGTCCTATAGGCATTCCCGAATTTTCACGCCATGCGCTGGGGGCGGTCCAGGATCGAATGGTGTGGACCAAAACCGTCACAGAGGTTGTGCCAGGGGTCTGGTGCACTGGAGAAATCCCTCGGGCTCCGGTTGACGGTCACCGTGAGACGGGCTTCTTTTTGGATAGCGGCTGCAGCGAACCGGACCCGCTCATCGACGACCAAGCGCTTTTTATTGACACCAGCAAAGGACTGGTCGTAATCGCGGGGTGCGCGCACGCCGGCGTGGCGAATACCCTGGAGCATATTGTTGCATTGACCGGCCGTAATGAAGTGTTTGCGCTTGCCGGTGGGCTGCATCTCTGGCAAGCATCACAGCTAGAAATGGAGGCAACTGCGAACGCCATCGGCAGGCGAAACGTACGGATTCTTGCTCCGTGCCACTGCACCGGCCTAAGGGCGCGCTCGAACCTCCAAGCCCGCTTTCACTCTCTGGTGCAGGATGTGGGGGCTGGCACGCGGCTGGAGTTTGTCGATTTGTGACGCGTGGCTTACCTTCGGCAGAAGCGCAGTATACCCTGGCACGAATTCTAGTGAACTCGTTGTCCTACGTGCCGGGTCTTCAAATGCAAATTAGAAAGCTTCCATCCGCATAGCGCTGCGCGGTCGTGTTCATCTGCGGATATCAATGCCGGCTTTCTTCCACCCGGCAAAACCATCCTCGTAAACCTTAACTTGTGAGGACGGAAAGCCGTGCTCCAACAGTGCGCGTCCGGCAGCGCGGCTTCGGGCGCAAATGTCCCCGGGCGAACGGCCGCTTTCGTAAATGATGATTACGCGATCCTTTGGCAAAATATTCCACCGTCGCTCTATTTCGTCTGCGGGAAGGTTGATTGCTCCAGGGATGCACCCTGCCCCATACTCAGCGGCTGGGCGCACATCAACGAAAAGCGGCTGGATGCCGCTCTGAAGCAACCGGTGCAGTTCTGCGGTATGAATCAGTGCCGGCTGGGGCTTTGTCACATCAGCCTCGCTGCACGTACCGCCGCTAGAGGCCTGTAACACTCCGAAGGGGCCGCTAGGCACCAGTGGTTGTGCGCTGGATAACGGCCCCTGGCTAACTGTGCCTAGCAGGCCAGGAGAAATATGCGTGGAATTAATGTTTTGCTCCGGGCTATTGGTGACACTAAATTTAGCTGTCCCAGGTTCCGGGGCATTGTGTCGTAAGGATTGTTTTTGTTGTTTATCAGGACCTGCGGGTGCTGATTTCCTGGCGGGTTCGTTTAGAGCCACAGGTCCCCCAAGACTGGCCAAGTGTTCCGCAACGAGTTGCGCGAACTCCGCTGTTGGCAGCACACCCTCAACTCTCTGCTGTCCAATGAAAAAAGTGGGGGTACCGCGCACGCCTAAAGCGCGGCCATCTTCTATATCCCGGTGGACGCGTTCGGCCTTAGCGCCACTAACCAGGCACTGATTGAACTGCGATAGGTTCAAGCCGAGTTCGGCTGCGTCACGTTGCAAACCCTTGATGCTCAAGTCGGACTGACGGGAATAGATCTTTTCAACCATTTCCCAAAACTTCCCCTGCTCGCCTGCGCATTCGGAAGCTTCTGCGGCTTTTTGCGCGAAAGGATGAATCCGTTCCAGCGGAAAGTGTCGAAAAACAAAGCGGATCTGATTGGCGTACTGGTTACGTATATGGCGTGCTACGGCTTCGCCACGGCCACAGGCGGAGCACTCAAAGTCTCCAAATTCCACCACAGTCAGCGGCGATTCAGGATTACCAATCGCGTGGCTATAGGGGTGGGTGAGCCTCTGCGCCAAATTTGCCAGGGTGGTGTTGGACGTCTGCATGGAAAGTTTGCTGTGCCGTACCAAAAGATAAAAAGCAGGAGATCCCACCAGCAGCCCAATCGTGCATACGAGCAAGAGGCTCCGTATCCACGTAAGCTGCATCGCGGGGTCTGGATCCGGTTCAATACGATCCACGTTCAGGACAGCCAGCACAAAAAGTCCAGTCATTACAATGCCGGAGGTAACGCACCATGCACAATAGGCATGGATCACAAAGGCTTGCAGGTATTCGAGATATAGCGAAAACAGAAAGCCGAACCCCGTCAAGCCCAACAAAATGTAACGCGCCCATCTCGCCATTTGGGCGGAAAATAGGGATTCGGCGACGATGATAATTGCCAGCAGCGAGTAACCCAGCACCCCGAACACCGGCATGGGTATGCCAAGCATGGTGGAATAGGCGCTGGCGCGGACGGCATCGCAACCTATCCCGATGCAGACCATCGGGATCGACGTGGAAGTGTAGGTATAAAGCAGGTATGAGGAAACGAACAGACCAAACAAGGCCAAGGCCAATGAGAGCGATTTCCGCAGCACCATAGTGCGATTATACTATGTGCACTGTACACCTAGCCACCGGCTTCTTCCACCTTCCAGGATCTCAAAGCCCAATGCTGCGTATTCGCTCAACACCATACCAATGCAAGCACCATGCGGGGCAGGCGCCTGGCTGGTTTGGTTGCTTTACTGTTCCGGAAGGTGGTCGCAACATTTGACCGCCAAAGGGCTAGACATTTCCCCGGTGTCTAAACCGGAGCTTTATCCGGTGACGTTGCTGAGCACCTTGCCACGCTACCGAACTCGTTGAGCTAATAAACGGTGGGAGGACTTGGAACGGTGTTACCCCGGATCCAATCAGGCTGAATTTGTGCGGTTATTGCCGCAATTGGCTGAGGCGGCACCTCACCCAAAGTTTGGGTTCACAAGGTGCTTTCCAGATAACGTAGTACTAGTGCCGCTCCCCATGTACCAATCCCCAAGGCGATTCCACACCAAAATCGTTTAGCCAGTCAATCTCAAGCGCAGAGCGATACTTTCGCGCCTCGGCTGCCAGTCACTCTTCTTCTTGACGTTTTCTGGGCCTTCTTATGGGATCAGCGAAGTAAAGATCCTGTGTTTTAGTAGTTCGGCGCCCACTTTCATCACGGTAGCTACTAGCTCCGCGCTGTAATCGTCTTGAACGGAGAGCTTCGCTTGACTCAGACCTTCAGTTATAAGAGGGACCAAGTCCTCGGGTTGCACAGTTAGGTTGTACGGATACAGAGCCAGCACTTGTGCAGCGAGTTGCGCAAGCATTCCGGCCAAAAGATTCCACCGGTCGGGTTGGGTCAAGACCGCACCGTAGGTCGTGAGGTATTCTCGGTTTTTTGCTTCGGCACTGGTTATGACCGCGGCCGCTTCCGATGCGGTAATTCCCGCTTCTGCTGCCAGGCCGCTGGCATAAGCAGAGACTAACAATGTGGGAGCAAAAGAGCCGCGCAACCCGGATGCCAACATCATCTCAAGGCCGACTCCTTTGAACTCCCGCTCACTAACCAGCAGGTCAACTGCACTTTCAATGCAGGTGTCTGCAAGAAGAGAAGCTAGTTGGTAGGCTGCTGAGGTCGGGTCCGAGACTTTGCCGGTTAGAAAGCTTGCGACGGAGGGGTAAAGTGCGCTAGCCACACCCGGGACCCGCTGATTGACATAGCCCCCCGTGCCACTGACTAACGCTTGCTTATGGGCAGTTACATCAGCTCCCCACTCCTCGTTGTGGCTGGCGAACCCGTAAGCCATAGCTCGCTGATAACCGACCGGCGCCAGTTTCACAAGCTTCATAAATTCGTAATGGGTCTGGGTGTAAAGGTAGGTCGAGTGTGCGTAGCCGAACAGCAGATTTGGAAAGTCCGGAAGGGTAGCGCCATACATTTCCTGCGCGTTTGCCAGCCCAAGCTGGTGTCCCAGCTGCTTGGCGATATACACATGGGTTGCGGTTCCCCAGGCTAAGGCCGCTTGTGGGAGGGCAAATAGGACTGCCACAAGCAACGTTACGGGAATCTGCCTCACAACGACAGTGGGAAGGCACATTCTTCTATTCATTGGGACAATGCCTCCTTTGCTTGGCCGGAAGTTCGTCACAACCTGCCCTAACGCTGAGAGAGCCACCGTCCCCGAGGGAGGCTGATGGCTCTCCACCGGGGATCAGTTGCGCCTCTCGGCTGGCTCTAAGCATACACCCTCCGCTGCTTGGCGGGTTGTCAGAAAATAACCGTTCGCGCCAAGGATAGATACCTGTGCTCCGCCTGTTCTAGCTGCCTGATTTTAAGTTGATCAGCGCGGCTTAACGGCTTGAAAACGATCAAATGTGGAGCAGATTCAAATAAGTATCCGCGAGCGGCACTTCCTCGAATGGCTCGGCTATACGGAAGCGGTCGGCAGCGCCCACGTTTCTGTAAACTTGTGCGGTCCAGCGATAAGTATACAGCGCTTCCTCGAGCGGTACGCGTTGTTTCATCGGTCCTAGCGGGGACAGAATAGCAAGGCGACGATCTGCTACCGCAGCGGCAACCTGTGGCAGGTCGAAATGCTTGAGCACATCCGGAATAAAAACATCTGCACCATGCTGATATCGATCAGAACTTGCTAAAGCACCATAACTCAGCAGCGGTTGATCACAGACGGCGGTAAGAATCCTGGAATCGATTGCTGCGGCGAACAACAGCCATAATGCTCCCATCCCCTTGCCGATGGCCAAGACACCGTCACGGCTAACATCCTCACGGCTTAGTGTATAGTCCACGCTGCGCACTACGTCGAGGGCACGCATGCCGAAAAGCGCCTTGTCCATCTCCCAGCACATATAGGTCAACACCGTTTCCACGTCATCCAGGTGACGAAATTCGCCGCGTGAGGCTTCTCCCGGGTGCGGTGGCACGGTTTCTCCGATACCCCGGACGTCTACCGCCACGACGAGGTTTCCCTTGCGTGCTATTTGCTCGATCACGCCGAATTCCATGCCATCAGCCTGCTTGCCCGCTTCGTGAACGTAAAGGATGGCCTGCTTCCCTCCCCGCTTTTGAGGCACGAATACCCATGTCGGAATATATATGCCGGGTTCGGAGAGAAACTCCAGCTTTTCGATGTGATAGCCTTTTCGCGGCGTAGTAACGACATGGCGAACATCGAGAGGTACGCGCGATTCACGGTACCGCAGAAGCTTCTTAATTTCTGCGCCCAGTTCCGAGCGGTAGCGTTCAAGCTCCATCTTGTCCGCAGGGATTTTGCGTGCCGGTGGCAGGGCAGCTTGTGCCATCAGCAGCCGCGAAAATATCGTTTGTCCCTGACGGGAGTATCGGATAGAGCCGTTTGGAGTGCAATAAAGGTTTTCAGGGGGCTCAAACTGAAAGTCCGGCTCGACTGTTGGGCCTTCCCGATTATAAAACCAACGCGAAAACCATCGAGTAGTTGCCAGGCGAAGCTTTACAGTCATGGCATGAGGATCGGTCGCCTGCTCGGTGGCAAATTTCTCAGCAGCGCCCAGCAGACGGTACCGTTCACGGATATGTCGTGCGGTTTCCTCGAATCCAGGGTCGTAATGTTCGATGGTAACCAAAAGCGGGCGCGGCGCGATCGCTACGTGGAGGTCGCACAAGTCGATCCCATAAATAGCTGCCGGGAAAAAGTGTTGTTCTACATCTCCCGTTTGAAGGCGGGTTTCGGGACGGATGACCAGCGGCCAGCGGTGATGCGTTCCTCCTTCGTTGATCACAGCGCACTGCACTCGTTCATCCAAAGCGCTGATAAACAGCGTCAACGTACCTCCGCCAGATTGGCCCGTGCACCCGATCCTGTTTGGATTTACTTCCGGCCGCGTGAGCAGGTAATCGATGGCCCGCATGCCATCCCAGATTCTGTAATGCGTGAGATCCTCACCTACAAGCAGAAGTAACTGGCCGGGCATGGAATGTTCCCAGGTTACCGGCCCGCTGATCTCGTTCTGGTTTGTCTCCGGGTTCCAGTATTGGCGCCTTTCTCCCTGTCCGATAGGATCGTAAGCGAGCACTACAAAACCGTTAAGAACAAGGTCCATGTACATGAACTGGTATGCCGGGTTCATACGGGCTAAGGCAGAGTGCCCACAAGGAGAGATGATTCCCGGAAACGGGCCTTTGCCTGAAGTCGGCATGTACAGGTTAGCTGTGACCCAAAAATCCGGCCGGCTTTGGAACATCACGTTCTCGACTCGGTATCCCTTACGTTCAAAGCTTTTTACCGTGACGGGGTTGAGAAAAGTCCGTTGCGGCAATCCGTGAATCATCTCGATGGCTTTTTGTCGTACAAACCGATTGCGAGCTTCAAGCGCAGCGGGCGTCCGTATCTTCGCCCGCTCTGCATCCCATTTAGCTGCCAGAGCATTCAGTTTTTGAGCCAGGTAGGACACCAGCATGTCCGGCAGCTCAGCGCTGTGAGGGCGGACTGTCGGCGCAGCAGTCCTAACGGAACCTGCGAAACTCGGCGTACCGGTTCCTAGCGGCAACGCGGCAGCCTGTTTGAGAAAGGTGCGTCGGTTTGGGCCTTTCATATCACTTTCCGGGGTGGTAAATGATGAGCGCCAGCCTGTAATAGGTGTCTCCTATGGTCCCTGCTGCTTCAACGGCCTTGCCCTGCTCCGGGCGAACTTCAATAGCGCCTACAAAATAGATCGTTCCGTCCGGGGCAGTGTGAGCGGAATTCGTTCCGATGACCCTGCGTCCGTCCGTAAGATGCATCTCTCCCAGATCCTCGACTTTTTCCGTCTTCAGATCATATGTGATCAGGTGCGAGGTGGCAAGGCCGGCGCTCCCTGAATAGTCGAACTCGCGCCCAGCAGCCGCGTAGTATAACTTCCGGTCCTTGCCGATAGTTAGACTTAAGGTGGCAAATGGTACGTCTCTTCTGTTTTCGTAACCTTGGATACACATTTGCCCAAGCCGGCGTATTGTTCCTTCTTCGCCTGCGGAGGGATCAAAGGAAAACAGGATCGAGGCGCTTTCCTCTACTCCGTAGAATCTTTTAGTTTCTCTGTCCCAAACAACCACTCGCCAGGCAGTCTCCGACTTGTTGTAATCCCGGCCAAGGGAAATCCCTTTTTCACGGATGGGCAAGCGCAGGCGAAGTTCGCGCAGACTGTCTGTTCGCGGGTCGTACCGGAAGATTTGTCCCTGCCCAAATGAGCCGTAAACATTACCACGCTCATCTATACCCACGGTCCGGCAAAGCGACTCCGGATTGTTGAAGCGGCCCATGTTCACAACCTTCCTCGAAGCTACGTCGTAATAAACGAACTGACCGAAAGGATCTGTGATCCCGTAAATGCGGTTGTACAAAGGATCGTAATTGCCCGTCACCAACCCCTGCCAGGGTACACCCAGCCCAAAGTTCACTACGCGCTTTTCTTTAGGGTCAAAGGCCATGAAGTGAGATCCTGGATATCCAAACTTTGTGGCGAAACGGGCAAAATTAAAATCCAGTCCGTAGTGGGTGGCGAAGTAAATGCGCCCGTCTTTACCTTCGCCGAATTTCACATGGATCTTCGATTGAGGGCCGCGGTGCAAGAACTGCTCGCCACAGAGAGCAGTCAGTGGCCCTGTGTCGTGCATGGAGTCCGTGCCCGGATCGTAGTAGACGAGGTGCCCGTCTCCGCCATGGTAAGCCAGCCCGATGTACACTTCCCCATCACTGCCTACAAAAAGTGCAGACCAGTTCCCATCCGCGAACGCAAGGCCTGGAAAAACGCGCGCGTCTACGGTCACTGTTCTGGCAGATGATGTGCTCTGCGCCAGGACTTGCAAACAAAGGCTCATAAGAATTAAAAAAGGAGCTCGTCCGAACATAACGCCGCCTAGAGGGTCACCATTGTTATAGCACAGCACCCGGTGCTGGACACTACACAGCGCGAACGTGCATACAATGTTCAAAATGCCTCATAAAGTTCGTAAAGCGATATTTCCCGCAGCAGGCTTGGGAACCAGGTTTTTACCGGCGACCAAGGCTCAACCTAAAGAGATGCTGCCCCTTGTAGACAAGCCTTTGATCCAATACGCCGTCGAGGAGGCAGTCGATGCAGGTATTCGGAACATTATTATCGTCACTGGGCGCGGGAAAAGTGCCATAGAAGATCACTTTGATGTCAGTTTCGAGCTTGAGCATATGCTTGAAGCCCGGAATAAGACCGACTTGCTTCAGGTGGTGCGGGCAATTTCCGAAATGATCGATGTTGCCTACGTTCGCCAGAAGGAAGCGTTGGGGTTGGGGCATGCTGTGCTCCGCGCTCGCGAGTTGGTCGGTGATGAGCCATTTTCCGTGGTGCTCTCAGACGATGTGATCTGGTCCGAAGTTCCTTGTCTGCGGCAACTGCTCGATGTTTATGACGCATATGGCGCACCGGTGCTGGCGTTGATGGAAGTCCCTGAGAAGATGGTCGAAGCCTATGGCATTGTGGATGCCGAGCCAGTGAGTTCGGATGGGGCTGATGACCGCCTGTTCAGGATTCGCGGGTTAGTGGAAAAACCAAAAGGATCCGAGGCGCCTTCGCATTTAGCCATTATCGGACGGTACATCCTCACCCCCGACATTTTTGAGTCCATAGAAGCTGTTCCCCCGGGCACAGGTGGAGAAATTCAGCTCACGGATGGCCTCAAGCATCTGTTACACAACCGGCCGATTTACGGATATCGCTTTACCGGAACCCGTTACGATGCTGGGGATAAGCTCGGGTTTCTTAAAGCGACTGTGGAATACGCTTTGCGACGGCTGGACTTGGGCGCCGAGTTCCGCGGCTACCTCAAGAGCCTGAATTTGTAACTCAGCTCACTGGACGCAGCACCGAACCTCGAGCGAACGGGCGTCCCGTTTGTGCTAGTGGGTTACCACGGTCGCCACGCTTTGGTTGTCGTTTTGATCGCTTACGCGTACAGTCACCGTCTTTTCACCAACTGTGTTTTCGTTGAATGTCAAGGCGTAGTCGAGCTTACGTGAGTCTGATAGCTTTGTGACAGGCATCACGCAGGTCCACTTTCCGCCGTTGACAGAGTACTCTGCCCGGTCGATTAGGCTGAGAGCATCTTCTGCGCTCCACCGGATGGTGATTTTTCCGCCG